>Ga0180432_10000787_pt1 | contig 51367 bp, 43 predicted proteins | sample SS_ome_10_FD_132414 | JGI IMG/M metagenome (GOLD analysis project Ga0180432, IMG submission 132414) | Hypersaline lake sediment archaeal communities from the Salton Sea, California, USA - SS_1_MS_2 metaG | ecosystem: Environmental > Aquatic > Non-marine Saline and Alkaline > Hypersaline >...
GCCAATGGGATTCTTTCCCACGGAAGGAAGTGCCAACAGAATCTTCTATGGAGTGACTAATGGTATTGATAGAAATGGGTGTCATCCTTTACCTTCAATTTCAGCAGAAATATTGACATGACCGATTAGTTCCTAATGGTTTATTCAATTATCCGTATGGGGGATGTAACGAACCTTAGTGAAGGTGTATTTTCCTAACTGTTACGGTAGAGTAATTCCCATGCGTTGTCCAAACTTAAGTAGAAAGCAATCCGTTTTATTGACGTTGTGGAACACATTACCGTTTGTGGTGACATAATGTCTAATCACGTAATTGGTGCAGAGCCGGTATCAAAAGAAGAACTTGAATTCGAATATATGCCATGGTGTGGGGCTGTCGGTAACCCTGTTGAAAAACAGTGTAGTGCTGAAACGTGTACAGATTACGACTATTCATTCCCGGATATGGTAGAGGATTCAATCGGCCTATACCTAAGCCAGTCCCTTTGTACACCGCTGCTCACTTCAGAAGAAGAGTACATTCTAGGAAGTTGCTTGGAAGAAGGAAAACGTTTAAGAGAGATAGAATGGGAATGCCACGAAGCACACTACGGAAACACGGTAGCTTCCAATTTAATAAGAGCGTTTATTGAGCGCATTTGTGTTGAATATCCGGTATTTAATACGCTATGTTATCAACTGGGGTTGAATCAAGCGGAAGACATCGAACATAAGGTGCAGAGCCATATGTTCAGGGAGGCAGTCGACGGACACCTAGATAGTCTTTTAGTATCCAGTATAGCCGAGGCTACGGGTATGGATAGAGAAAATGTTAATGACTCACTGGTTAATATATCTGCTGATACTAGGATAATACCCTGGCATTTACTAACAGTCGGACAGAGAAAATCGTTGGAGGAACTGGGTAGCTCAGTCAAATCATCATCATTCATAGAAGAACTGTATAAATGTATCTCCGAAATAGAGGCTCATTTTGAGAAAATCAGGCGAAAAGAGCAGCGGGCTGTCAAGCATTTACTGGAAGCTAATCTTCGCCTAGTCGTCAGTATCGCCAGGAACTACATGCCGCAGGGGATGTCGTTTCTAGACCTTATCCAGGAAGGCAACTTGGGGCTCCTTCACGCTATAAAGAAGTTCGATCATCGAAGAGGTTACAGATTAAGCACTTATGCCACATGGTGGATAAGGCAAGCAATAACACGAGCATTAGCGGAAAAATCACGCATCATGCGCCTGCCTATGAACATAATAGACAAACTAAGGAAAATAATGTCAGCAAGGTATATGCTATCGCATGAATTAGGCCGCGAGCCGACGATGGAAGAGATAGCATCCAGGTTGGATTTATCTACATTACAAGTGAGAAGAGTTATGAGAGCCGTTTCGGAACAACCTGTTTCTTTGGATATGCCGGTAGGGGAAGGAGATGACGGTAACGAGCTTGGCAATTTTGTGGAAGATCACACCGCCGCATCACCCGAGGAACTGGCGGCAAAGGGAATGCTAAGACAGCAAATTAGCGAAGCGCTCAATTCTTTGAGGCCAAGGGAACGCTATGTAATTGAATTGAGGTTTGGTCTGAATGATGGGGAACAGCGTACGCTAGAGGAGATAGGAAATAATCTGGGTGTTACCAGAGAACGGGTTAGGCAAATAGAATTAAGAGCTTTAAACATGTTACGAACCCCCGAGTTGAGTGAAAAGTTGAAGGATTATGTCCGGTAGTTCTACGGAACTTAAGCTGAAGTACATGAAAAATAGGTTAGGAGATAACGAAAGTAAGAAAATACGTATTAAGGTATGGTGGCAGATGTGGAAACTAAAAAGCTGCACTAGATGTGGTGGCGACGTTTTGATAGACAAAGACCATTATGGGTGGTATATGCAGTGTCTGCAGTGCGGCTATCTTTGGGATCTTGAGGAGTTGGCCGGTGCCAAGGAGCCTTTGCAGCATAAACAAAGGACAATTTCAAACAATTTCACAAGGAGGGGATAACAAATGACCAAGATTTTGGGGATTGATTTGGGAACAACCAATTCTTGTATGGCCATCATGGAGGCTGGTGAAGCCGGGATAGTTGAGAATGCAGAGGGTGGAAGAACAACACCTTCGATGGTCGCGATGTCCAAAGAAGGAGAGAGGTACGTGGGGCAGATGGCCAAACGACAAGCGGTAACCAATCCGGACAACACCATCTTTTCAATAAAGCGTCTGATCGGTCGGAGTTACGACGACCCCGAAGTGCAGGAAGACCTACAGTTACTGCCTTACAAAATCGTCAAGGCAAAAAACGATGATGCATATGTTAAGATGGGAACTAAGGATTATGCACCGGCTGAAATATCAGCTATGATTCTCCAGAAAATGAAACAGGATGCTGAACTCAAACTGAGTGAAAATATAACTCAGGCCGTTATCACTGTTCCCGCATACTTTAACGATTCACAGCGTCAGGCAACGAAGGACGCAGGCCGAATTGCTGGTCTTGAGGTGCTTAGGATAATAAACGAGCCAACTGCGGCATCGCTGGCGTATGGAATGGATAAAAAGGGTGACAGGACCATTGCTGTTTATGACCTTGGAGGTGGAACTTTCGACATATCGGTACTTCAGATCGGTGAAGGTGTATTCGAAGTTAAATCGACGAATGGCGATACCCATCTTGGCGGCGACGATTTTGACCAGCGAGTTACAGACTGGTTGGTATCGGAATTCAAGCGTGACCAGGGCATCGATCTAAAACAGGATAAAATGGCGTTACAGAGGCTCAAAGAGGCAGCAGAGAAAGCGAAGTGTGAGTTATCCACCACGCTTCAAACTGATATAAACCTCCCATTTATTACGGCCGATGCGAGCGGCCCCAAGCACATGAATATCACACTTACTAGGGCTAAGTTGGAGCAACTGGTCAGAGACCTTATTGAAAAAACAGATGAACCCTGTCGTCAAGCTCTATCCGATGCTGGTTTATCGGCTGCTGATATTAACGATGTTATCCTGGTTGGCGGTCAGACGCGAATGCCCGCTATTATCGAGAAAGTCAGCGACATTTTTGGAAAGGAACCCCATAAAGGAGTAAACCCGGATGAAGTCGTAGCCATCGGAGCTGCTATCCAGGCTGGAGTTCTCAAGGGTGAGGTTAAAGATGTGTTGCTGCTTGACGTGACACCACTTACTCTGGGGATCGAAACACTGGGCGGTGTTATGACACCCCTAATATCTAGAAATACAACTATTCCCACCTCTAAAACAGAGACATTCACCACAGCATCGGATAACCAGCCCAGCGTGGACGTTCACGTGTTGCAGGGAGAACGTCCGATGGCTACTGAGAACAAGACTATCGGCCGATTTATGCTCGATGGCATTCTGCCTGCTCCTAGAGGAACGCCCCAGATTGAGGTTACTTTTGATATTGATGCTAACGGTATTTTAAATGTATCGGCGAAAGACAAAGGCACAGGACGCGAGCAGAAAATAACCATCACGGCTTCATCCGGGCTCTCGCAGGAAGAAATCGACCGCATGGTTGAAGAAGCAGAGCTGCATGCTGACGAAGACCGAAGAAAACAAGAAGAGATTGAGACGAAGAATATGGCGGATAGCCTTGCGTACAACGCGGAAAAGACCATACGTGAACACGGTGATAAAATACAAGACGATCTTAGATCAGAGGTTCAGGGTAAAATAGAGCAGGTACGATCGGCACTGCAGGGAAGCGATATTTCCCAAATAAGAGCCGCTGCTGAGGACCTTCAAGCTTCGCTGCAAAAAATCGGTACAGCAGTATATGGACAGCCAGGGGCTGGCCCTGCCGATGGGGCCGGAGAACCCGGTGGCGCTGGAACCGAACCAGGTGAAGAACCCCCAGAAGGAACCGTCGAGGGCGAGTTCAGAGAGGTATGATTTCACGCATGGAAGGTGGTTAGACATGGAATTAACAGTTGGAATCGATGTGCTTGATAGGTATGGAAAATATATAGGTACTGTCGACCACCTGATGCGGGATACGTGGAGCGGCGAGGTAAAAAAATATATGGTTTTTCGAAAGGAAGCTGGTAAAGACGTGGTTTTCAAACCTAAGGACGTGCTGGAAGCTGCTGAAGATCACGTGAAGCTTAAAATGGCAGTTGACGATTCTGATTGAATAATAAAATAAAGAGGTTCTATTTTCACTTATGATACAGCAATCATATATTCCCATGTCATTGACGCATCCTGACATAGCACCGGTTAATTGCGATAATCCCTGCTTGAAAAAATCTTAGAGATAAAGTGCTATTATACTATCCGAGAGAGCATGAATGATAGAGCACAGGATCGCAGAAGCTTTGCTAAGGTAGTCGTTGGACTTGTATTGGTATTAATCCTCGGTATTGTCGGTTACAGCGTCATCGAAGGCTGGGGTTTCCTCGATGCTCTGTACATGACTGTTATCACTCTGAGCACTGTAGGTTACGGAGAAGTATACTCTCTATCAGATGCGGGTAAAATTTTCAGCTCAGTTTTAATTGTTATTGGTGTTGGAGTAGCGCTATATGTTTTTACTACAGCTATTCAGTATATGGTCAAGGGTCAGCTAGGCATTGTATTCGGGAGGCGTAGAATGCAGGGTAAAATAGATAAGCTTAATGGCCATTACATTGTCTGCGGATATGGAAGGGTGGGGCAGTCCATAGCTAGGACGTTTAAAAATGAAAAAAGAGAGTTCGTTGTCATCGATTATAACAATGAGGCATGCCGAGTTGCATCTGAAGAGAGTTGCTTCAATATCCAGGGGGATGCCGCCGATGACAAAATCTTGCGAGCTGCTGGGGTTGAAAAAGCCAAGGGCCTGGTTGCAGCTACAGATAACGATGCCACCAATGTTTTCGTCATCGTGTCGGCGAGAAAGTTAAACAAAAACCTCTCTATCATTTCACGTGCCAGCTCTGTTGAGTCGGAAGCTAAGCTAGAGGCTGTTGGAGCTACTCGTGCCATCAATCCCTATAATTCGGCTGGAGAAAGAATCGCCAGACTCGTCCTTTATCCTTTAGTAACCGATTTTGTAGATGAAGCCTTAACGGGATACGGTAAAGATCTTTCTCTGGAGGATATCGAAATAAAACCGACATCTGTGGTCACTGGTAAGACAATCAGCGAGGCACAAGAATACAGCGGCGGAGCATCCGTCTTGGCCATAAAGAAGAGTAATGGCGATATGATTCCTAAACCGCGCGATGAAGTAAGAATCGAAACCAATGACCGATTGGTAGTTCTGGGAACTAGAGACCAATTGAGGCTTTTCGAATATACGGAATCAAAATAGAAGTAACCGACTGAAATAATATTGCGTGGATTTATCCATCTATGAATTGATAACATGGCAGACGGCAGCATCGCGCCAACAGGTGATAGGGAATGGTACCAGTTAACAGTAGATGAGTCGCTGGAACGTCTGAACTCAAAACGGCCTGGGCTTACTGAGGAAGAAGCAGCCAACAGGCTGCAGGAATACGGCCTCAACGAACTTGAGAAAGAGAAAAAAGCCTCACCAATTGTCGCATTTCTTCGGCAATTTTTAAGCCCCCTTATCTATGTCCTCATCGTAGCTGTTATTATCTCCATAGCTGTTGCTCATTATATCGACGCTGGAGTCATTACGGCTGTCCTGATAATCAACGCAATTATAGGTTACGTACAGGAAAGCCGGGCTGCGGCAGCTATGGAGGCACTGATGCGGATAGCTGCGCCTAAAGCGAAGGTGAGGCGTAGCGGGAAAACAATCACGATACCCAATAGAGAAGTGGTCCGCGGGGATATTGTGATATTGGAGGCCGGCGACAAAATACCGGCAGATGCCCGAATAATAGAAGTCAGCAATCTGAAGGTCAATGAAGCTGCATTGACCGGTGAATCGGTTGCGACAGACAAGCAATCAAGAGCCCTACACGAGAAAGTGTCAATAGCTGACCAGAAGAATATCGTGCATATGGGAACAACCGTAACCTACGGACGTGCGACTGCTGTAGTTGTTGCGACAGGAATGTCGACGGAGATGGGCCGGATTGCCCGATCACTTGCTGGGGTCAAACGTGAGAAGACACCGCTGCAAAGGAATATCAGCCAGATAAGCAGATACCTAGCGGTGATATTTGTATGTGTCGCTGCTCTACTTGTCATAGTAGGGGCAATCAGAGGGCTGGAATGGCTGGAGATATTTCTTGTGGCAGTCGCAGCTGCTGTCTCCGCTATCCCCGAAGGATTACCCGCGATTGTGACGATAGTTCTAGCCTTAGGAATGCGTGCGATGGCGCGCAGAAAGGCTATTATTCGAAAGCTTGTTGCTGTTGAAACTCTGGGAGCGGCGACAGTTATCTGTACCGACAAGACCGGTACACTCACGTTAAATGAGATGACTGTACGAAAGCTACATGTCAATGGGAGAACAATAGCTATAACTGGGGAGGGTTACGAACCGAAGGGGGAGTTTCACGAAAACAGCAGTAAATTGGACCCTCAGCAGGATGATTCAATCATGTTGCTTCTGAAGATAGGGGCTCTCTGTAACGATGCGCTTCTTTCCACTGGCGACGATTGCTGCAGTATTCTTGGCGATCCTACGGAAGGTGCGCTGGTGGTAGCGGCTGCAAAAGCCGGAATAGAAAAAGAGAATCTGGAGAAAAAGCATCATCGACTGGACGAAATCCCCTTCCAGAGCGAGAAACAATACATGGCAACCCTGCATCCATACAACGGTAAAAAAGTGGGGTACGTAAAAGGTTCACCCGAGAAGCTGCTGAGTCTAAGCCAATATATATTAAAAGATGGCGAAAAACAATTAATTGATGACAGCGAAATGCATCGAATCGAGAATATCGGTGGTGCTATGGCAAAGGAAGCAATGAGGGTCATTGCCTTCGCTTATTTAGAGGCTACAGCTGATAAAACCGAGATCGAAGACGCTGATTTGAAAGGTAATCTCGTTTTTGTCGGGCTTGCCGGAATGGAAGATCCTCCACGTGAAGAAGCGAAAGAGGCGATATCCCTCTGCAAACAGGCAGGAATAAGGGTAGTTATGATTACCGGAGATAATAAGGTTACCGCAGAATCCATCGCCCGACAACTCGATCTGGGTACAGGCAAAGCGGTCAACGGAAAAGAGCTTGAAAGTATAAGTAACGAAGATTTGGAACGGGAGATAGAAGATGTTTCGATATTCGCCCGTGTAGAACCCATGCACAAGCTCAGGATAGTAAATGCACTGAAAAAACGCGGCCAGATTGTGGCCATGACAGGAGATGGTGTGAATGATGCCCCTGCCCTGAGAACGGCGGACATTGGAGTTGCAATGGGTATCAAGGGGACCGATGTAGCGAAAGAAGCCTCCGAAATGGTGCTTGCAGACGACAATTTTACCTCGATAGTGGCTGCCATCGAAGAAGGCAGGGTGATATTTAATAAATTGCGCAGCGTGCTCTTCTTTGTGTTGAGTACCAATATAGGTGAATTACTGGGTTTCTTGCTGTCGCTGATATTTATTGGCCAGGCACCTTTGCTAGCAGTACAAATAATATGGGTAAACCTTGTAACCGACGCGTCAATGGGATTACCTCTGGGCATGGAGCCCAGAGTAGGTGACGAACTCAAGCAGCCTCCGCGCCACCCTTCGGTAGGTTTAATCTACCCAGGGTTACTTCTTCGTGTGGCTTTCTTGGCGGCGATGATGGGCGCAGGTGTATTCGCCATATTCCACTGGTTCGAGGGAAGGGTTAGCCTGGAAGAAGCACGAACCATTTCCTTCTGTACTCTTGTTGCCTTCGAATGGTTTCGTGCGTTCAATGCCCGGTCCGACGAGCATACTGTTTTTAAGCTGGGCGTTTTTCGAAATCGCTATATGATACTCGCCTTGGCTATCGCAGTTTCGTTACAGATGATGGTTATCTATGCACCGTTTATGCAGATTGCATTCGATACTGTACCATTAGAAGCCTCGCAATGGGGTATCGCTATCGGGGTCGCTGCCTCTCTATTTCTAGTAGAAGAACTCCGTAAAGTCCTAGCCCCCAAAATGTTCAACAGCGGAAAATGGCTGCCAAGAGCAGAACATACCGCCGCTTAATCTGCTACAAACTGACAAATCGGCCACCTGAGCTATAGTGTCAGCGCAACTTTAGCCTGCCGTTACAGAATATCGGTATGCACCACACAAGTTTTACTTATTACGCTTCTTCGCTGGGACTTATAACCAGAATTGGGGTGTTTGAATTTCGAATGACTTCGTCTGCTACACTTCCCATTATTGTACGGCTCAATCCACCACGACCATGTGTGGCCATAGCGATGAGAGAGATATCACTTTCAGCGGCATAATTTATTATTGCGTTCGCGGGAGCACCTTCCTGCGTTACACAGCTTGCTTTTACACCCTTCTCCCGTATTCGCTCCGCCCAGTTCCCAAGATATGCTTGTGCTTCGCTCTCCAGCTGTTTGATTACCTCCGGCCTTGGCGTAGCGGGGAAGGCCTCCCCGGGGGCCATTACCGGTGGAGTTGCCATCATGGTAGTCGGTACATTAATAGCTTGAAACAGTACAACTTCACTGTTGAAATGTAACGCCTGTTCAATAGCATATGGTATGATTTGCTCTGCCAGAGTCGAGCCGTCCAGACAGACAAGTATTTTGTTAAACATATAATCCTCCTCTCATCAATCATGTTAGTTTATCTGATATGACGACTTGTCACTTTACACGATATGTTCGCCAGAACCACTAGGATGTGCTGACAGAAAGAAACCTCCTGTTTGGTAAGGTCGCCTTCTCGAATCGCGTATGTTCAATTCCTGGCCAATATTTTCTTCAGGTCGTTATAACTCCTTGTGTTGACTACGTCTTTGGCCTCAAGCCATCCTCTGCGTGCCTGATACACCCCATAGCGCATGAATTCAAGATTACCGATACTGTGAGCATCGGTGGAAATAGCCAGCATTACCCCTCTTTCCTTTGCCATTTTGCAGTGTATATCCGTGAGGTCCAATCTCTCGGGTTGAGAGTTTAGCTCTAATATTATTCCTTTATCTACAGCCGCTCTCATTATTTTCTCCATATTGATATCGTAGGGCTCACGCTCGTTTATCAATCTTCCAGTTGGATGGGCGAGAATGGTAAAATATGGATTGCTTATGGCACGAAGTATCCTGTCTGTCTGTTTGTCTTGCGGAAGGTCGAATTTGTGATGCACAGAACCAACAACCAAATCGAGCTCTTTTAGTATTTCATCCGAGAGGTCAAGCGAGCCATCTTCCAAGATATCTACCTCTATTCCCTTTAGTACAGCAATTTCCTTCAGCTTCTTATTTAGCTGGTCTATTTCCTTTATCTGCTGCGCGAGACGTTTCTCATCCAAACCTTTGGTCATGGCAAGATGCTTGGAATGATCGGTAATTGCGATATATTTATAGCCTTTTTTGACCGCCGCCTTTGCCATTTCCTCGAGGCTGTTATGTCCCTCCGTGGCGCTCGTATGTACGTGCAAATCACCTTGTATATCCTCTAAGGTAATAAGGTCAGCCTGTTGCTTTTTTCGAGCCGCTTCAATCTCCCCCCTGTTCTCCCTGAGTTCCGGCTCTATATAAGGAAGTCCAACTGTCTTATAGACCTCTTGTTCTGTCCTCCCCGCTATTCGTTTGCTACCCTTAAATACGCCATATTCGTTTATTTTCAGGCCTTTTTTTACACCCATTTTTCTGACTGCAATATTATGCGCCTTGGATCCGGTGAAGTAATGTAGAGCAGCTCCGTAGCTGACCTGAGGAATAACACGCAGGTCGACCTGTAATCCGGTGCGTAATATAACAGTAGAGCGCGTATTTCCTTGAGATACTACCTCCGCTATATCCTCGTAGTTCACGAAGCGGTCCATTGCATCAGAACCCTTTTCGCAGATGGCGAGTATATCGAGGTCGCCGACGGTCTCCATTTTCCTGCGGTAACTGCCGGCAATATCTACCGTTTTCACGCCCTTGCCTTTTCGTAAATATTCAAGTAGCGGGACAGCCATTTCCTCGGCGGTTGGCAGTTTTAACCGTTTTTCACCTCCTATTACAGCACCTCTACGTTTTATCGCCTCTAGAATTTTCCCCTCTGTCTTAGCCCCGAAACCGGGCAACTTACTGATTCTGTTATTCTCAGCCGCTTCCTTCAGTTGCTCAATACTGGATACTCCCATGTCCTTATAAAGAATTTTGACCCGCTTTGGCCCCAGCCCGGCCAAACGAGTCAGTTCTGTTAATTCTTCAGGTATATCCTGTCTCAAATCTTCCAGTTGGGGTAAAGTGCCCGTCTCGACGATTTTAGATATTTTACCCGCCAAATCTTTCCCAATACCGGGCAATGCAGACAGGTTCTCCCCTTGCTTTACCATGTCCGCAATGCTCTGTGGTAAACCCGATATCGTACGTGCGGCATTACGATATGCACGTACTCGGAACTGGTTGGCCTCCTCTATCTCGAGCAGATCCGCCATTTCGTTAAATATATCTGCGATCTCGGAATTATGTACCGGCATATAAAAACTCCATTTAATCGTGCTCAGTTATACAAAATTATGATGATAAAAATACTGCTTGTACGCTATCGCACGATTTCTATCAAGGGTCTTCATGATTGAGAGCTACAAGGGAATAGCCATATTCGAGGGCTTGTCACGCCGGTCATCTATCATGATAATCGTTTGAACCCTTTGTACCCCTTCATTGAATCCGCCGTCGTGCATGCGCCTGATTACGTCCATAACATTACCCAAGTCTCCCTCTATCAGCGTCCCCATCGAGTTGAGTTGATACTTGATGTCTTTTTCCTCCTGCAGCGGTTTCAAGGCTTCATTGACCTCGGTACTTATAGAAGGCGTAGCAGTTCCTACTGGCAAAACACTGACCTGTACGATCGCCATTTCACACCTCCTTGTTAATACATTCTCAAACGGTTGCTTTGACATGCGCGGTCTTCACCTGTGCGTTCTCAAACTCCGCAACTTTTTGTTTGACTTGTACCAAGCTGTCTGGATTCAGTGATATGGAATCTATGCCCTCAGCTACCAAGAATTTGGCAAAATCGGGATAATCGCTCGGAGCCTGACCGCATATACCCACTTTCTTTGCTTCACCGTGTGCCAGGGCAATAAGATAGGCTATCGTTGTCTTCACTGCTCTATGACGTTCCTCGAAGAGATGAGCCAGTTCGGCAGAGTCCCGGTCTACTCCAAGTACGAGCTGTGTAAGGTCATTGGAACCTATTGAAAAACCATCGAATCGCTCCGAAAATTCAGCAGCTAAAACGACATTTGAAGGGATCTCGCACATTACATAGACCTCCAGACCGTTTTCGCCCCTTTTAAGACCGTTTTGTGTCATCACCTTCAGCACTTTATCGGCCTCCTCAGGCGTCCGGCAGAATGGAATCATCATTATCACATTTACCAGCCCCATTTCATCCCGAACACGTTTAATAGCTTTGCATTCCAGGGCAAATCCCGCTCTATATTTCTCGCTATAGTAACGAGAAGCACCGCGGAAACCGAGCATTGGGTTTTCTTCTTCAGGTTCAAACTGCTTCCCGCCGATAAGATTAGCATATTCGTTGGTTTTAAAGTCGCTCATGCGAACTATAACAGTATACGGGTATTGAGAAGCTGCTATCTTGCCAATTCCTTCTGCTAAGTGGTCTACGAAATACTGTGTTTTATCCTTATAGCCCCTGGTCAATTCATTTATCTGATTGCGCGCATCCTTGTCGTTTAGTTTATCGAAAAGAACGAGCGCCATTGGATGAATTTTGATAATGTTATTGATAATGAACTCCATGCGAGCGAGGCCAATGCCTTCGCACGGAAGACGCCACCATCGGAAGGCAGCAGCGGGGCTGGATATATTCATCATTATCTGCGTTTTTGTTTCGGGAATCTCTTCGAGATTAATATCGGTTTCCTGGTATTTAAGAATACCGTCATATACATATCCTCTGTCACCCTCGGCACAGGAGAGTGTGATGCCCTGTCCGTTTTCCAGGACCTCCGTTGCTTCGCTGGTTCCCACTATTGCAGGTATGCCCAATTCACGGCTGACTATGGCAGCGTGCGATGTACGTCCTCCCAAGTCTGTAATAATACCCGCCGCCTTTTTCATAATAGGAACCCAGTCAGGATCTGTGCTTTCCGTTATCAGTATGGCTCCCTCCTCAAACCTGTCTATCTCTTCAGCGCTTTTAATAATCAGAGCTTTTCCAGTGGTGATCGCCTCCCCAATGCTTAATCCGCTTAACAGTCTTTCTCCCTGTTCTTGCAGATGATACGTCTTCAGTGAACTAGGTTCCGTTTGCGAATGCACAGTCTCCGGACGGGCCTGAACAATAAAAAGTTCTCCTGTTTCGCCATCTTTAGCCCATTCAATATCCATCGGTCTCTTGTAATGATTTTCTATATCACACGCCCATTTAGCGAGCTGGAGAATATCATCATTATTTAATACGAAGGAGCGCTGTTCTCGTTTCGATGTCTGCACGCTTTTCGTTGTATTACCCCCATTTTTGGAGTAAACAATTTTCTTCTCTTTGCTACCCAGTTCTTTACCTATAATAGGGATATATTTCGAGCCTCCCAGTAAAGGCTTAAAAACTACGTATTCGTCCGGGTTGACAGTGCCCTGAACCACACTTTCACCGAGACCCCAAGAGGCGTTAATAATGACAACATTAGGAAACCCTGTCTCGGTATCAAGCGAGAACATGACACCGGCACCCGCGAGGTCCGACCGGACCATTTTTTGGATACCTACGGAAAGGGCAACTTTCGTTTGCTCAAATCCTTTGGTTTCACGGTAGCTGATGGCCCTGTCTGTAAACAGCGAGGCATAACACCAGCGGCATGCCTGTAACACATCCTCCTCCCCAGAAACATTCAAGTACGTCTCCTGCTGCCCGGCAAAACTTGCACCAGGCAGGTCTTCCGCTGTGGCGCTGCTTCTCACAGCAACACTTACATCTTCAGTTTCATATTTTCTGCATAGCTCAGCGTAAGCACCGTGTATCTCCTCGGCTATCTCGTCAGGAAACCCGGCTTTCCGTATCAGCTTCCGTATTGCCTTTCCCACTTTGCTCAGTGGCTCATCCCCGTTCTCCAATCCCTCCAAATGCGACTTTATTTTTTTATCCAAATCATTGGCTTTAATAAATTTTCTATATGCCTCTGCGGTGGTAGCAAAACCATCGGGCACCTGAATACCTTTGCTTTTTAGCTCTTTAACCATTTCACCGAGTGAGGCGTTTTTACCACCCACCCTCGCAACATCCCTGTAGCTGATGTCTTCAAACCATTTCACATATGCCGTTTTTTTACCCATGTTTGTCGCTCCTTCAAAAAGTGGCTCTCTGCCATCTGCATCATTTAGTGTATACCATATGAGCCTATTACTTTACTAACTTTTCGAAATCTTTTTCATCGAGGATCTCTATTCCCTGCCTTCTAGCGGCATCGAGTTTGCTTCCAGGCCCCTTACCTACTACTACGTAATCAGTCTGGCTGCTGACGCTGGACGTTGCCCTGGCACCGAGTTCCTCGACTATCTCTTCCGCCTCAGACCTTGTGTAACTGCTCAGTTCACCCGTGAAAACAAACGTCTTTCCCTTGAGCGGAAGGTGGGCTTTTTGTTTTGACATCGCTTCAATCTCAATACCAGAGCCCAGCAACCGCTCGAGTACCTCACTGTTTTTCCTCTGTTGAAAGAACTCCTCTATACTTGATGCTATTTCGGGGCCGATGTCGTTAATTTCCCCAAGTTCATCGCGATTAGCATTCACAATCTGGTCAAATGATTCAAACTCCCTTGAAAGAACTTGAGCGATATGCTGTCCCACATGGCGAATTCCTAATCCATATAAGAAACGTGCTAAATTTACTTTCTTTGATTGCTGGATTGCGTTGTATAGCTGATTAGCTGATTTTTGGGCAAAGCCATCCAGCTTCAGCAGATCGTCTACGGATAAGTGATAAAGGTCCGCCAAGTCGTTTACCATCCCGCTCCTAACCAGTTGAACCGCAGTCTTTTCGCTTAGCCCTTCGATGTTCAATGCCTCACGTGAAGCGTAGTGGACTACATTCCCGATAAGCTGTGCCGGACAGGAAAGCCCCGCAGGACAGAAATGATATGCACCTTCTTTAATTACCCTGGTTCCGCATACCGGGCATTTTTCGGGCATCGAGAATTCCTTTTGCCTTTTGTCAACTGGTTCTTCTACTCGTTCGACAACCTCAGGAATTACATCCCCGGCTCGGGCTATCCTTACTTTGTCACCTTCCCGAATATCCTTCCTTCTGACCTCATCCTCATTGTGTAATGTAGCCCGACTAATGGTAACACCCCCCACATCAACCGGCTGGAGCAATGCCACAGGAGTCAGCATGCCAGTTCGCCCGACCTGAACCACTATCTGTTCTAACCTTGTAACCTCAGATCTGGGAGGGAACTTCCAGGCTAACGCCCACCGGGGACTCCGCTGACGCGTACCGAGTCTTCCGCGATCCCGCAGGTCGTCAAGCTTAATAACCAGACCATCGATCTCGTATTCCAGCCCATCTCTCTCGTTCAACATTTTCCGATATTGCTCTTTCACCTCATCAAATGAGCCGCACTTTTTATTGTGGGGGTCTGTCTTCAATCCCCACAGTTCGAACTGTTCTAGAATTTGCTCATGTGTATGAAAATCAAATCCCTCCGTTTTCAAAACGGTATAGAAGCGAATATCAAGCGGCCGGCCGGCTACCATCATGGGATCGAGCTGTCGTAAAATGCCCGCGGCAGCATTTCTGGGATTGGCAAAGGGGTCTTCTCCACGTTCGACTCGCTCTTTGTTTAGCTGCTGAAATCCTTTCTTTAACATCAGCGCTTCTCCACGTACAGCAAGCAGGCCGGGCAAACCATCCTGGCTGTGAAGCTTCAATGGGACCGAACGGATAGTCTTCAGGTTCTCCGATATATCTTCCCCGGTTTCACCATCACCCCTGGTCGCTCCCCGTTCAAAAAATCCATTCCGGTAGACAATCTCTACGGAAACCCCGTCGAATTTGGGCTCTACAAATAGCTTAATATGTTCCTTCTTTGATTCCCGACTGACGAAGTCAATGAAATCCTTTATTTTTACTTCCTCAAGCGTTGAATTCAAACTAAGCATTGGTGCCGCATGTTTGGCCTTATTCAATTTACTGACAGGTTTGGCACCGATACGGCGAGTAGGTGAGTTGACCGATTGAAGTTTTGGGAAGGCCTCTTCCAGTTCTTGAAGCCGTCGAAACAGCTTGTCATAGACTGCATCCGATATTTCAGGTCTATTTTTTACATAGTAGAGGTAATCGTGATAATTAATGCCTTCCCGCAAGGCTTCGATTTCTCTTTCCGCCTCGTTTCTCGATATATCTTCAACCGGTTTGAATTCCGTCGAAGGGTTTTTCTTGAAGTCCATTTACTTACCCCAACTTACAAAACGTCTGTTACACCTTTAATAACGGTCACAGCCTTTGTCTCTGTTCAAGTTGGCCAAGAGAGCGTGGTAACCAGCCTGGGACTTTCCGGCCTTTTAATACCTGTAACGAAGATGCTGCTGACGTATTTCAGTAATACTCCTTTCCCCTGGTCAAGATACAATCAGATCGTTTCTTACATCAATTACCCCTGCAGTGTGCCAGGCGATATTGCCCGCCATATGCCGGGCCGACGGTGACAGAACTGTACCCGCCAGATAGACTATTCCATCCTGAACGCTTATGTCCACTGTATTGATATCGATTTCACCTGTGCGCCTGAAAGCGGCAGCAATATCATCGGCTATTGCCATATCGGGCAAACTTTCTGAGGGCACTACGGTTATCGCATTGGTAACGGAGAGCACACCCAGCAGATCATAGACTAAATCTTCTGCTCGCATTTTTTCCCAGAATGCGTCTAGATTGCCTTCTAAAGTTACATGCCCCGCCTCCACAGAGACACCTAGTGCAGAGAAATCAATGTTTCCACTCCACAAATATATCTTTTCGATACGCGATTTAAGCTCTTCGTCGGTCACTGCAGGCAGAGCTGGTGGGAATTCGACAGCTAACCGATTTTCTATTACTGAAACGTCCGGAATCATCGAAGCATCTATCTCAGCAGCTCGCCGCGCGCTAAAAGACTGCACCACACCGGACAGTACAACCTTGCTGTCGACGACCTCGACCTTTAACCGCGAAGCATCCACTCTGTCATCCCAGTATAACTGGTCAACTATATTCTTTTTCATTTCTTCGCTACCGATAACCATGGAAAACCCCCTTCTTTTTCCCTAACAACATACCATTCGCGAATATCCAGACACATCCACCTATAGGTCATATTTCGTCAGCTTCAAGGATTAATCCATCTCAGTACGCAATGAAAGACAACTATAAAGATTAATTCTTTCCGGCAGACAAACTTGTCCTGGTGGTCGATGCTCCAGCGCACGAAAACAAATATGCTCAACTTGAACTGTCCGGGAAGGGTAATGGCCGAGAACTTATTTAAAATAATGTAGTTGATCGAAGCAGACGGTAAAAAAAATGGAGAGAGGGGGGAACGTGAAAGATAATTCCCTGCTGGGAACCAGACCTAGAGTGTTCAGCACAAATCCCGATAACCTAGATGAGAGCAGGATATTTGTGCTTGGTCGTACAAAATGGTACGAACGAATAGAGGAGGAAACAGGCGCTGTCGCATTTACACCGATAGCTGACTCAGAGCAAGAGCTGCGTAGATTGCTTAGAGGGCAGGGATTGAGCGAATTCGATGAACTCGATGACGAACAGGCCGAACTTATTCGAGAGGAGTTTTTGGAGCAATCGCCCCTGTATACTGAAGAGCAGGAACGGTCGGACGAGGAACCCTTCCAAGAGCAGCGGACTGACTGACTTCATGCCCTTCTAAAAAGCTTAGCCGACGTCAGCGTGCGCCTCGCCTGTTCCAGTCATCCAAGTATTGCATAACTTCCTCATCGCTTAAATCGTACCAGTCATAATAGAAACTTGCGACGGCGAAGGCACCGGTACGAGCGATAAGAAGGGATATCACGTTATCTGCGTCCGACTGCACCAGATTATACGCGGTTTCAGATGCAGTTGGTACCGCAACAACTGCCTGCCAGGCGCCGCGGCGCCTAGCAGATTTCAACGCTGCCAGCATTGTGTAGCCCGAGGCTAGGCCGTCATCGATTATAATAGCTGTCCTTTCTTTTAACGGTACGGAGGACAGTTTGCTGTGAAATACCGATCCTCGACGCGAAATCTCCCTTCGGACTTGTTCAGCCTGAGCTTGAATCTGGCCGTCGGTTAACTGCAATTGACTCACGATCGGCCGGTTTAACACGACCTCTCCGTCCTCGGTGACCGCACCATAACCTGCCTCGGGATTAAAGGGGATCTGAATCTTGCGGGTGACGATTACATCGAGAAGCGAGCCCAGCGCATCCGCCACCTCAACTGCCACAGGCACGCCGCCGCGAGGAATGGCCAGCACTACAGGATTTTCCAGGTTTAGGGGCTTCAATGCCTCGCTCAACTTTATACCAGCGTCCGTTCTATCTTCAAAATGTGGGGCCAGTTCATAAACAATCATACCCGGTCGCAACCTCGACGTTTCCATTGATCCGGCTTTATTTCCTTTTCCACACACCGGTCTTTTTATCTTTTGTATACTCCTTTTTCACCGCCGACCAGGCGACCCTGTTGGCTATCTCCTCCAGGGAGGCATTACCCTTCCGCTTTTTCGGGTTCTTGTATTGTTCATATGCGTTATTGTGCGCATTGCGGAAAATTTCCTGCGCATGTTCCGGCAGGTTGTTACGCACCCTTGCAGGTAGGGCTGTTATGTCATCGTAGGGCATCGTACCTCCTTCATCTCGTAGGTAATACACGCAACTAGCTTACATCTAGCGGCTGAATTCCTGCATCGCCCATTGTAGTAAAAAGTGCTCCCAATAGGATTAATAATTTTAACTAAAATGTCCTATTTCAGGAGTTATTCCTCGAAGCTGGATGTCATCGATCATTAGTTCGATAATAGGGTAAGAGAGACAGCTGCATTCAGGGCAGCATATTATACGATTGCCATTGAGATCCTTGCCCGGAAGGAGAAGCAATCTGGGCTATCAAGCAGACCCAGGTAACTGAATACAAGTATCATTCGCCTGATGCTTTGGTAATATTTCAAACCGGTAGCGGTATGAGGTAACGATTTACAACACAGATTCTAGATCGTATTATAGGCAAAAATCGCTATATATATGATGGACTTCAGGCATGTTATAATGTATCACTAAGGCGGTGTAAGTATGATCGAGAAAACGAGCATGACCTCTTCGAACGAAGCGATATCGAAGGCCCCGACCGGAATAAAGGGGCTCGACGAGATTACAGGCGGCGGCCTGCCGAAGGGAAGGGTAACGCTGTTTCTCGGCCAGTCGGGTGTGGGCAAGACCGTACTGGCCATGCAGATTCTGGCAAGGGGTACTCTCGATTACGGCGAGCCCGGCGTATTCATATCATTCGAGGAAACCGCCGAGGACCTGGCTGCCAATTTTGCGTCCCTCGGTTACGACGTTCCGGGTCTGTCAGCAGAGGGCAGGCTTATCTTAGATTACATCCAGCTGTATCCGGGTGCCTTCTACGAAGCCGGCAAATATGAACTGGAAGGGCTGTTACTCAGGATAACCAATATTGTGGACAAAATCGGAGCAAAACGTATCGTACTGGACGGATTACCGGCCCTCTTTCAGGGCTTTAGCGATGCGGGCCCGGTGCGTGCCGCATTAATACGCATCGTAGAATGGGTTAAATCCAGAAACATAACATGTATCGTCACCGCGGAGAATGAGGCCGAGATGGCCCGGCAGGGCATAGGGCGAACCATTTCCGACTGTATCGTACTGCTTGAAAACATTATGGAAAACAACATAGCGACAAGGTATCTGAGCGTGGTCAAGTACCGTGGCTCCGCCCACCACAGTGACAGGTTCCCGTTTTTGATAACTGATGGTGGCATATCTGTACTCCCCGTCACCTCCATCATTATGGACTACGCGGTCTCGGAAGAGCGGCTACCAACGGGAATTGAAGCGCTCGATTCCATGCTGTCAGGCGGCTACATGCGGGGGAGCAGTATCTTGATATCAGGAGGGTCCGGGACAGGGAAAACCAGCGTGGCCTGTCACCTGGCAGCGGCGGCTTGCGAACGGGGAGAGCGGTGCCTTTACTATGCCTACGAGGAATCGAAATCCGAGGTATTCCGTAATATGAGGTCCATCGGAATAGACCTGGAAAGGTGGGAGAAACAGGGGCTCCTGCGCTTCCATACCGAGAGGGTCAGCCATTATGGCCTGGAAAGCCACCTGGTCAACATCGAGGACATGCTGGAAGCGTTCAAGCCCGGTATAGTTATCTTCGACCCGTTCTCGGACATGCAGGATATAGGGCCTTTCTTTCAGGTAAAGGGGATGAGCCAGCGGCTGATTGACCATCTGAAATCCCGCGGGGTAACGGCTCTTTTTACCAATTTGAGTGAAGGGGACCATGCTTCACCGGCAACCAGTATAGGCGTATCCACGGTAATGGATACATGGATAGTGCTTCGCAATCACGAAAGCGTCGGCGAACTTACTCGCCTGCTCTATGTCCTCAAATCCAGGGGTACCGCCCACTCGAATCGGGTTCGCGAGTTCCTGTTAACGGAGAAGGGGGTAAAACTCGTAGAAGTCTATATGGGGCCCGGGGGCATACTCACCGGCAGCGCTCGCGATTTGCAGTATAGAGAGGACGGGATAGAGCTGGAAAATCGAAGGAGAGATATTGAGCATAAGAAGCGCGAGTTAGAAAATAAACGTCGTATGCTTCAGGCGCAGATCGATGCGCTCCAGGAGGAAATTAGAGAGGCCGAGATGGAGTTGAAAAACGATATTGCGTTTTCAGAAGAGGAGGAGGCCAGAATCAGGTTACGGCAGAGAATGGGACAGCAGCAAGCAGACAAAGGGGAGGCCCATACCGTTGAGCCCGGCTGAATCTTCACATCATACATTCTGTGTTTACGTGATGGAGGGCTATCGCTCCTGCCAGCGCGCCCTGGAGAACTTGGCGGATGTGTGCGAACGGTACCTGCCCGGGCATCACTCTATAGAGGTTATCGATGTCGCTGTTAACCCCGAGGTCGCCGCGAGCGAGGATATTCTTGCAGTGCCGACTGTGATCAGGACGGCGCCGTTACCTGCTCTGAGGATTATCGGAGACCTTTCCGACAGGGAGACATGCATGCGCCTGCTCGGGATAAGTGACCACGAATGAAACTATGCGGAGAGGCGCTCAATCAGGGTAGGATGAATAGAGAGAGGAAACATTCGAAAGAGCGAAAAGGCGGGTTGGGGAAGAAAGTTGATAAGAAGGCAGAACAGAAGAGAGTTTCCAGCGGGAGAGGGAAAACCGAACCCACAACCGCTGGGATTGACATGAGTTTCCAGCAACCGCGAAGCCCCCTCCAAGTCATACTTGACGCTACGCCGCACGGAATAGTGGTCCTGGAAGGCGAGGAAGGCTTGATTTCCTATATCAACAGCCGGGCCCTAGAGCTGTGTGGGGCAGACCTCCGCGGGCTGGAGATGAAGACCTATTCCGCAGCAGTAACGAAGTTTCTAAGGATGGAAGGCGAGGTATATAAACCGGAAGACCTCCCTGCACCCCGCGCGCTTCTGCACGGCGAGCGCGTACGTGGAGAGGAAATGATAATAGAGCGTCCGGACGGCAGCCGGATAGCCGTTGCTGCCCATGCGGCCCCCACACGGGATGAGGAAGGCAACATAACAGGCTCCGTGGGAATTTTCGAGGATATAACGACGCAGAAAGAGCTGGAGAAATTGCGCAGTGCTCACAGCGATAGGATCGAAGAACTCCTGCACGAGCGGACCCGGGAACTGATGCGCAGCCAAATCAACTTTGGCCATCTGTTCAACAGCATGCCAGACGGCGCGGTCGTGGTGGACACGCGGGGAATCGTCCGGTTCGCAAATCCAGCCGCACTGGGGCTGTTTAACGCTGTTGAGGGTGAGTTTATCGGGTCCCAGTTCGGGATGCCTGTGGTTGAGGGTTCAGCGGAGATTGCAGTCATGCAGGAAGGCAGGACACTGACCATCGAGCTCAGTTCCACAGAGGTATACTGGGAGGACGAGCAGGCACACTTGGTCATCTTACGGGACGTAACCACGAGAAAAAGGGCTTTAGAGCGGGTAAGGACGCTTTCACGCCGCCTGATCGACGCGCAGGAGAGGGAGCGTCGTTATATAGGGCACGAGCTGCATGACGAGGTAGGCGGCTCACTGACGGCGCTCAAGCTTGCCTTGGACCGGGCACGGCACGCGCTGAGAGGCCAAGAAAAAGCCATGCTGAATGAAGCGAATGAACTGCTTGATTATACGCTGGACTATGTGCGCACTCTGTCTCACAGCATGAGGCCCGGGGTTCTCGATGACTTCGGTCTGGAGAAGGCGCTGAGGTGGTACGTGAATCGCTACACCAGTCAGACGGGTATCAAGGTAAATCTTGCGTGTCAACGTTGCGCGGGCAGGTATCCGGAGGATGTGGAGACAGCCATATATAGAATTGTACAGGAATCGCTGACCAACACGGCCAAGTACTCCAGAGCCAGCCAAGCAAAGGTGGAGTGCCGGTACAAAGACGGCACTCTGGGGCTGGTAATAGAAGACGACGGATGCGGTTTCGATGCCAGCGTTATATCCCAGGAGTCGATGGGGATCAGCGGTATGTACGACAGGGCGTTTCTGCTCGGGGGAACGCTAACAGTCGACTCGTCACCGGGAAAAGGCACCAGGATAACATGCGAACTGCCGGTAAAGTCGGCTTAAACATGGTAAAAATACGTAGCAGCACAGGTTGAAATTACGCAGTATTGCAGATTTCCGGAATGGTGACCGGCTAAATAAAATACGTCATGGATATGTGGAGAGTTCTTATCGCCGATGACCACAAGATGGTAAGGCAGGGTGTAAGGAGTTTACTGGAAGAGGAACCAGATTTCGATATCGTCGGCGAGGCCGCGGACGGTGTCGAAGCAGTTGATCTGGCAAAGCAGCTTAAGCCGGATATCCTGGTGACCGATCTCAAGATGCCCCGTCTCAACGGTTTGCAGGTAGCAAGACGCCTGAGGAAGGCTGTTCCTGATACACGCATCATCGTGCTCACCATGATCGATGATGAAGTGTACGTGGCAGAAGCGCTGGAAGCGGGCGCGCAGGGCTATGTGGTGAAAGACTCGGGTATCGACGAGCTTATTGAAGCAATACACACGGTAGGCAGGGGCGGATGTTTTATCAGCAGGCGGATAGACGGGGGCACAAAGGCATAGGCCCGACTATTGGAGATTAATATTCCATAGAAGGCAGTCGCTAGTCCGAGATTGTTTTTAATAAATGAAAGGGATGCCGCGGGAGCTTACACGCAGCATCCCTTTGTTATCCGGTCAAAGGTAATGTCGCAAATTCGCCGTACTGAACCAATCTAAATAGGCGTCGATATCTTCCTCAACGTATTTGCCCCCGGTTCTTTATGTACTCATAAGGGGCTCCATGCTCTGATTGACCAGTGGCTCTTTCTATGAAGTACCATCTATCTCCTCCTTCACATCTAATTGCGTAGAGCAGGCATTCACTGCTCCGTTGCCAACCGTCTATTCATTTATAACTAGAAATTTAGGACTTATGTATGGACCATTTGTGTAGTTCTTTTCCAACGACAGAACTAACCTTATCAAAACATTCGACTCATTAATACTTCAGAGATAAATATCAGCGATAATTAGCTCTTTCTGGTAACTAAACTTATACGAACGGTCGATGCATGAACACACGAAAACGAATTATAAAAAAGAGAATTCTGCTCTAGACGTACCACGATACGAAATTTGGGAGTACAGATTATGCTCCGAATGTCAGAGGGAGCGGCAGCGCTCAATTTCGCTGAAATCGACGCCGTGATTTTCGATATGGACGGCGTTGTTACCTATACCGCGGACATCCACGCGTCAGCATGGAAACGCATGTTCGATGAATATTTGCGGCAGTGGGGCAGGGCGAAAAAAAAGCGTCATCGTCCGTTCGACATCGATAGGGATTATCGCCGCTACGTGGATGGTAAGCCCAGGTATGACGGCGTCCGGAGTTTCCTTAAATCACGAAAAATAGCGCTCCCTTACGGAAATCCTGATGATGGTTCAGATAAGAAAACAATATGCGGCCTGGGGAACCGTAAAAACCGGTATTTTCTGGAGATGTTGAAGAGGCAGGGAGTAAAACCTTATCAGTCGACCGTAGATTTTATCAAAGAGTTAAAGCAATACGAGGTGAAAACGGCTGTAATATCCTCGAGCCGTAACTGTAGAGAGGTGCTTAGAAGCGCCGGAGTCGAGGGGCTCTTCGATGTCAGGGTCGACGGCGTGGATTTGGACAGACTCCAGTTAAAAGGCAAACCCGATCCGGCAATTTTTATTGAAGCCGCAGACCAACTTGATGTACGTGCCGAGCGGGCCGCTATAGTTGAAGATGCGCTCGCCGGTGTCGAGGCGGGGCATAAGGGCAATTTCAGGCTCGTAATCGGGGTAGACAGGGATCAGCAGGACAGGGAATTGAAGGAACATGGAGCCGATATTGTGGTTGATGATTTATCCAGTCTCTCCATAGATAAAAGCGAACGTCAGAATAAGAACCTGCCTTCGGCTTTGCAGGAACTGGACAGCATCGTTCATGCCTTTGAAACACGTACACCGGTTATCTTCCTGGACTACGACGGCACACTTACCCCGATTGTCAACAATCCCTCCGACGCAGTGCTGGCAAAAAAAACAAAGCAAATCCTTGTGCAACTGGCAGAACAGTTCACCGTGGCCGTCGTCAGCGGGCGGGATCTGCAAGATATCAGGAATATGGTTGGTATCGACACTATTGTATATGCTGGCAGCCACGGTTTCGATATCCAGGGTCCCAGCGATACCTACCGTCTGGAGAAGGGCAAAAAGTATTTGCCTGCTCTCGATAGAGCAGAGAAGGAATTAAATAAACTCTGCGGCGATATCCCCGGTGCACGGATTGAGCGTAAAAGGTTCAGCGTCGCTGTGCATTATAGACAGGCAGAAGAAAAAAGCATTAAGGCCATCGAGCGAAGCGTTGATAAAGTTGCCTCACAGGAAAAAGGGCTGCGCAAATCACACGGCAAGAAAGTGTTCGAACTGGCTCCTGCTATAAAGTGGGATAAAGGCAGAGCGCTTCTCTCTCTGGTAAAAACACTTTACAGTAGGCGAAGGGACGTAGTGCCTTTATATATCGGCGACGATATCACCGATGAAGATGCTTTTATGGCGATTAAATCTCAGGGAATACCTATAATCGTGGGAGAACCACATCGAGAGACAGGGGCGAGCTACCGATTGGAAGACCCGGAAGAAGTAAGGTTGTTCCTAGAAAAACTCTCCCGGCACAGGCAAAAACAGTCAATTAGTGGAGCTTTGACCCTTAAATACGAGCGTTTCGAGCCCGAACAGGAAAAACATCGAGAGGCGCTATGCACGCTGGGGAACGGATACTTCGCCACACGCGGAGCGGCTCCCGAATCAAGTGCGGATGATACCCACTACCCCGGCACTTATATTGCGGATTGCTTTAACCGTCTGACAAGCACAGTGGAAGGGCAGACTATAGAAAATGAAAGTATGGTAAATGCACCCAACTGGCTATCGCTGCGTTTCCAGCCCGAGGGTGGACACTGGTTCGACCTAGAGAATGTCGAATTGATTGAATTCAGTCAGGAACTGGACATGCAGCGCGGCTTGCTAAGCAGATTCATACGCTATAAAGACGGCGAGGGACGCGTCACCAGGGTCAATCAGCGCAGGTTTGTATCAATGGCTGATCCTCATGTCGCCGCTCTCGAAACCACGCTGGTTCCTGAAAACTGGGTTGGCAACCTGGAAATTCATACCGCGCTGGATGGTACGGTGACCAATTCGGGGGTGGAGCGCTATCGCCAGTTGAACAGCCAGCACCTTTCTCCATATGAACAGGATCAAGTTGACGAAGAGACGGTTTACTTGCAGGCAGAGACAGTTCAGTCCCGTATTAGAATATCGGAAGCTGCCCGGACAAGGGTACTGATAAATAAGGAGCCCAAAAAAGTCAAACGGCGCCTGATATATGAGCCGGGCTATATTGCTCAGGAGTTTTCAATACCCCTGAAAAAGGGGGATGAAGTAACAGTCGAAAAGGTCATTACGCTTTTCACGTCAAATGATAAGGCCGTTTCGGAAAGCGGACTCGCCGCCAAGGACAAAGCAAAATCTGCGGACAGCTTCGATGGGCTTCTTGAGCGCCATGTTATGAGCTGGGATCACCTCTGGCAGCGCTGCCGAATGATGCTGCGAGAGGATGTGCACACCGCTCTCGTCCTTCGTCTTCATATTTTCCACCTCTTGCAGACTGTATCAGTTAATACAATAGACCTCGACGCCGGTGTCCCAGCACGGGGGTTGCACGGGGAGGCGTATCGGGGACATATTCTATGGGACGAGATTTTCGTTTTCCCATTTATCAATCTCAGGATACCTGATTTGACCAGGGCGTTGCTGATGTATCGCTACCGAAGGCTTCCTCACGCCCGTGAAAACGCCCTGGCGGAAGGCCTTGAGGGTGCGCTCTACCCTTGGCAGAGCGGCAGCGACGGACGCGAGGAGAGCCAGTTCATTCACCTGAACCCCATTTCCAGGCGCTGGATACCTGACAATTCCTGGCTGCAACGTCATGTGAATATAGCTGTAGCGTACAATATATGGCTTTATTACCAGGTGACCGCCGATAGCGACTTTCTCTCGTTTTATGGCGGAGAAATGTTTGTGGAGATAACACGGTTCCTGGCAAGTATAACCACGTACAATAAGTCGCTCGACCGATATGAGATAAAAAAAGTCATGGGTCCCGACGAGTATCACGACGCCTATCCTGACTCTGAAGAACCGGGGATAGAAAACAACGCATATACCAACGTGATGACGGCATGGGTCATGTATCGTGCCCTGGAACTGCTCGAGTTAATTCCTGACTACAGGCGTACAGCCCTCTGCGAGAAACTGTCCCTCAGCAGAGAGGAACTGGAACGATGGGACGATATCAGCCGCAGGATGCGCATCTGTTTCCACGGCAAGGGAATCATAAGCCAGTTTGAAGGCTATGACCGCCTAAAAGAGTTCGACTGGGATGGGTATCGAAAACGGTACGGCAACATCCAGCGGCTGGACCGCATCCTGGAATCGGAAGGCGACACGACTAACCGCTACAAACTTTCCAAGCAGACCGATGTTTTGATGCTCTTCTATTTGCTGTCGGCAGATGAATTGAGCCAGTTATTTGACAGGATGGACTACAAGCTGGATTCGGAGGCAATACCGAGGAACATCAGGTACTATGTGGAACGCACCGCACACGGTTCTACGTTGAGCCGTGTCGTTCACTCGTGGGTGCTGGCGCGCTCTCAGCGAGAACAATCGTGGCATCTTTTCAAACAGGCCCTTGAAAGCGACATTTCGGACATACAGGGCGGAACAACTCCTGAAGGGATTCACCTGGGTGCGATGGCGGGAACTGTTGATATCATTCAGCGCTGCTATACCGGGATAGAAACGAGGGGGGATACACTATGGCTTAATCCATTCCTTCCCAATGAGTTGAAAGAATTGAGGTTCAATATTCAGTATCGCGGGCATGTACTCGACCTGTCGATCAGTAAGAAGGAGGTTATCGTAATAGCACACAGGAGCGATGCCGGCCCGATGAAACTTGGCTTCAGGGATAGAGTAGTACAACTTAAGCAGGGACATACTAAAAAATTCAAAATTTAAGTAACTCGCTCCGGGGATAACTATGAGTAAAGCCAGTAGTGGAAATAGGGTATTAGGTCTACGGCGCCCTCAACCGCGTCTACTGCGATTTCTGAGAACAATACTTACCGAGACCCCTTTTCTCAAGATGGTTTCCCTGCTAATTATCCTCTGGCTGCTCTTCTCTTTGTTGATGTACCTCTCAGAGCGCAGCGCAGAGGGCACCGCTATCAACTCATATGGTCATGCGCTGTACTGGGGGATCGCTGCCTTCTCTACCGCAGGGATAGCGGATACGCCGTTGAATGACAGCTCCCAGGTAATAGGCGGTATATGGATAGTGATCGGCTCGATTATCTTTTTCGGGACAATCGTGGCCACGGTAACAACCTACTTTAACCGGCCGATGAAGAGACCGGTAAAACAGATTATAGATACCATCGAGTACAACCTGGAACAGATGCAGGACCTCGACGAAGAAGAACTCGATCTGCTTAAGGAGACCACAGACTCGCTTATCAGCAACATCGAAAAGTTAAAGAAAGGTCTTAGTGCAGAGGGCGAACAGCATGGTCAGTAAAAAGAAACAAATGAAGAGCGACAGGCGATTATTCGAAACGATGGATATAGATGAAGCAGTCGAACGCCTGTCTACTGATACCAATAACGGCCTTTCCGCTGAAGAAGTTGAAAAGAGGTTGGAGCAGTACGGAGAGAACAAAATTGAGGAAGAAGGACATAACCCGCTAAAGCAGTTTTTCTCCTATTTCTGGGGACCGATTCCGTGGATGATAGAGATAGCATTGGTGCTTGCCGGTGCGGTACAGAGGTGGGAGGAATTCGGGGTTATTTTCCTTATGCTCATGATAAACGGGGGTGTTTCCTTCTGGCACGAGAATAAAGCGAGCAACGCAATACAGGCGCTGAGGGCAAAACTCGCCCTGGAAGCGCGGGTTGTTCGCGGTGGAAACCAGCAGAAAATCGATGCGAAACAGCTTGTTCCGGGAGACATAGTGGTGCTTCGTATGGGTGATGTAGCCCCGGCTGACGCCAAACTGCTGAACGGCCAGAACATCAGCATTGACGAATCATCCCTGACCGGTGAATCACTTCCCGTGGATAAAGGTGAAGGTGATTCTGTATATTCCAGTACAACGGCAAAGCAGGGTGAGGCTAGAGCGGTCGTAATAGGTACGGGACGCAATACGAAGTTCGCGCGAACTGTGGAACTGGTCGAAACCGCCGGACAGGTATCTCATTTCCAGAAAGCGGTGCTTCGAATAGGGTATTTCCTGATAGCTACCGTTGCTGGTCTTATTGTAATTATCGTCTCTGTTTCCCTTACGGTTAGAAGCGATGACTGGGTGGACGTACTGATATTTGCTCTGGGCCTCACTGTTGCGGGAATACCAGTAGCACTACCAGCGGTGCTTTCGGTGACCATGTCCATCGGGGCGAACCGTTTGGCCAAGATGAAGGCAATAGTCGCGAGGCTAGCAGCAATGGAGGAGATGGCTGGTCTGGAGGTGCTATGTGCGGACAAGACCGGCACACTTACCAAGAACCAGCTTGAGCTCCAGGACCCGGTAGTTATAGATGCTGAGGACAAACGCGATCTTATCCTTGCAGCCGCTCTAACCACACGAGGGGACACGGATGATCCGATCGACCAGGCTATCCTGGCAGCGCTAGGAAACAAGGACGAGCTTAAAAGCTACGATATCACGGACTTTCAATCCTTTGACCCTACGCGGAAGCGAGCGGATGCGAAGGTGAAAAGAAACGGCATCGAGTTCTCCGTATCCAAGGGAGCCCCCCAAGCGATACTTGACCTGATCGATGCCGATGAATCGAAGCGTGAAGAGGTATCCGACAAGGTCGACGAGCTTGGTGAATCCGGCTTCAGGTCCCTCGGCGTCTCCCGGACCGACGCAAACGGTAAATGGCACTACCTTGGTATCCTGCCTCTACTTGACCCGCCGCGCGACGACTCTGCCGAGGTAATAAAAAATGCCCACGAGCACAATATCGATATTCGAATGGTAACCGGCGACCACATTGCGATAGCTAAACAGGTCGCAAAACAGCTCGGTCTCGGGCTGAACATGCGGAAAGCATCAGATATATTCAAGGAGGAGGCTGGTGAGAAGGAAGGGAATCATGAGGAATACAGTGAAATCAGCGATGATTTACTCTCAGCAGGTGGATTTGCGGAGGTTACACCGGAACATAAGTTTAAGATAATTAAGCAGTTCCAGGCGAATGACCGTATCGTGGGTATGACAGGAGACGGCGTAAACGATGCGCCGGCGCTCAGGCAGGCAGATGTAGGTATAGCGGTACCGGGCGCCACTGACGCAGCCCGCTCAGCGGCTGCGCTTGTGCTCACCGAACAGGGCCTAGGAGTCATAACAAGGGCGGTAGAAGAAGCACGACGCATCTTCGGACGAATGACCAGCTATGCAACGTACCGCATAGCGGAGACCGTCAGGCTGGTCTCGTTCGTGTCGATATCTATTCTGGCATTCAACTTCTACCCGGTGACACCGATTATGATTGTCCTGCTAGCTATACTGAACGACATCCCGATAATGGCTATTGCCTGGGACAATGCCCGAACACCGCAGCATCCGGTAAGGTGGGACATGGGCAACGTAATCACTATTGCGACTGTACTGGGAGTATCCGGAGTGATTTCTTCATTCTTGTTGTACTGGTTTTTACGGGTTCATACTGACATCTCATCAGAGGTAATCCAGACCCTGATCTTCCTCAAACTCCTGATAGCCGGGCACATGACCATCTTTCTTACACGTAACCGCACCTGGCTGTGGCAAAAACCTTTGCCGAGCTTAATTCTTTTCAGTGCCCTCGAGGCAACGCAGCTTGTTGGAACATTGGCAGCGGTTTACGGCTGGTTGGTTGAGCCCATCGGCTGGGGCTATGCTATGGCAGTGTGGGGATATTCAATAGTATGGATGTTTATCAATAACGGGGTGAAAATAGCTGTGCTGTATGGAATCGAACGATTTAAAAATGAGCCTGTCTACAGCGAGTAGACTACCTGACGTTTAAAGTATATAAGAGGTACTCATGTTTGAAAAAATCTTGATAGGACTCGACGGTTCGACTCTGGCGGAGCAGGTAATACCTTATGCTATTGAGCAAGCAGTAAATTTCGACAGCAGGGTAGTGCTTCTGCGGGTTATCGGAAACGAAGCGGTTGCAGCGCCGGCGAGGGCAACTGCGTCATATCTGCAAGCGATGGCGATAGAGGAGGATAAGGCACACAAGTATCTTGAAGGCATTGAAGTCTCCTTTCGTGAAAGGGGGATAGTTACGGAAGTTGCGGTGATTCAGGGAGAACCATCTGATACGCTCATAAGTTACGCTGAACAAAACGGTGCGGACCTGATAATACTGGCTACACACGGGTACGGTGGGTTAAAGCGTTTGGTGCTCGGCAGTGTGGCTGACAGAGTAATCAGGGAAACAAAGCAGCCGGTACTGGCGATAAAGCCCGTTGGTGAGTCATAGGGGGCAACAAAGCGATTGTAGTTTTGGAAATCGCATGGATAACCGATTGCAGAACCGCAGCATCCTTATCAGTGCACTCAACTTGAACAAAGGCCATGGTTTGAAGGCTTAGTCTTTGCGGGGGCATGGCATAAGCACTAGGATGGAAGAAGCTTGTTTGCGGTTTTTAAAATCTCGTCGCATGCCTCGTGGTTGTTAGGCTAATGGCCTCAGCAAACGGAGGTTCTCATGATTGAAATGGATTTGAGCAACATAGAACGGTACCTGAAGGAAAGCCAGGGCGGTTCGGTTAAATTGAGGGGAGTGGGGGAGGTCGGCGCCTTGGATGAGCAGGCAATAAAGGAGTTTGGCTATGGCAAATCACTTAAGGTAACCTATGAAACGGACGGGCAGGAACAGCAAGTAGTGTTCTCGGCCATGCGTGGAGATAAGTACGGCCACCAGTTCTATTGGGACAGAGCAGCCATCCTAATGTTTGAGTATGATACCAGTGCTAGGATGGAAAAGCATGTAAAGCCCTTGGGACTGGGATATATAGACAAGAAGGGCCGTCTCGTACCGGTAAATGAACCAGAGGAGTTCTTCATCGTGAACGAGCTTATCCCGGGGAGGCCGTATTACGTAGACCTCGAAAGGATTAAGAAGGCTAATGCAGATTTCGGTGATGAAGAACGGGCTCGAGAATTCGCACGCTGGCTGGCGCGAATACACGCTCAGAAACAAAACGCTCCCGACATCTACTTACGCCGTGTGCGCCAGCTCATCGGTGACTCTGAATGCATCTGGGGACTTATCGACTCATATCCGCACCCCTATGAGTACTTTCCTCCGGAACGGTTCAAGCAGTTAGAGAAGACTCTTGTTGACTGGCGCTGGAAATTACGGAAGTACATCAGCCGCCTGGCCGTCACACATGGCGATTTCCATCCCTGGAACATAATGATCCATCCTGATGGGGACTTCTCCGTGCTCGATCGTAGCCGGGGTGAATGGGGAGAACCTGCGGATGATGTATCGGCCATGAGCTGTAATTACTTTCTGTATGGACTGTACCAGGGCCCACGCTTATCCGGGGATTTTGAAAAGCTATATATGGCTTTCTGGGAAGAGTACCTGGAGCAGACAGGGGACTACGAGATACTGGAGGTCATCGCTCCCTTTTATGTTTTTCGCGGTCTGGTCGTAGCCAGCCCGGAATGGTACCCAAACCATCCAAAAGATGTGCGGCAAGCGTTACTTCGGTTTCTTGAAAACGTCCTTGCTGAAGAGCGTTTCGATTACTCGAATATTAACAAGTATTTAGACTGATTCTTTACGCGGTGCGCTAATGGAGAGTGAGAATGATAGGGAGCCCGGGTGGGTAATCTGGTTCGTGGGCCTTCCCGGGTCGGGAAAGAGCACATACGCCGGTGCTGTCTATCGGGTGCTGCGAGGCAAGGGTGAAAATGTGCAATATCTATCCATGGATGAACGGCGCAGGGCTTATGCCCCCTCCCCTAAATATACTCCAGAGGAGCGAGCCAGGGCATACAAACTCTTTGCCGAGGAGGCAGCCCGGATCGCCCATCGCGGCAACAACGTGATTATGGATGGGACGGGGCCGAAGCGCTCCATGCGGCGTTATGCCCGAAAGCTGGTTCCCCGTTTTGCGGAGGTCTTTGTCCGCTGCCCTCTGGAGACAGCTATCCAGAGAGAGGGCAATCGCGCCGAGGGTTTGGTCATGGCCGATCTGTACCAAAAGGCACTGAAGCGCAGGGGGACAGGTCTCCAGTTCGAAGGACTCGGTGAGGTGATTGGTGTGGATACGCCCTTCGAAGAAGACCACCTGGCTGAATGTGTAGTCGACAGCGACAAGAGGAGCGTTGAGCAGGGGCGAGACCAAGTTCTCGCTTTTCTTGACACCTGGAAATCACAGCGTGAGAAAAGTGGCTGACAAATATCGCGGGCAGTCTGGCTGCGACGAATAACAGGAGTTGCAGATGGCGACAACTATATTTCTGGTTCGCCACGGCCAAACAGAGGCAAACGTGGCGGGGTACTATATGGGCTGGTCCAACGAAGACTTGGACGGGTCTGGCCGTGTGCAGGCCCGGCAACTGTCCTACAGGCTCGCCAGACTGCCCATCAATTCGATCTACACCAGTCCCCTCCGCAGAGCTTACAGCACTGCGGAAGCCGTTGCTGAACCTCACAAGTTGGAGGTGGAGACGCTTGAGGACCTCATAGAAATTCGCCTCGGGGAGTGGCAGGGGATGCATAGGGACGAGATCAAGCAAAGGTGGCTGGAGCTGTGGCGAAAGTCGAGGCGTGATCCCTCAGAGCTTATATTGCCCGGCGGAGAGAGCTACCGGGAGGTCACCAGGAGAGCTGTACAAGCCCTCAGGAAAGCAGCAGCAGACAATGCAGGGAAGCAGGCGGTGATGGTGACCCACGAGGCTATTATAAGAGTTATAGTTGCCCAGATCCTCGAAGTTTCGAATAGTATCTATCACAGGCTTCAGATTGACAACGGATCGATCGCTGTGGTACGGACCGGTAAAAGGCCTCAACTCGTCAGGTTGAATGATATATCCCATCAGGAAGACGGGTTCGGCATTGAAGCAAGAGGAGGACGATTATAGAGTATAAGCGTGTAGAGCATACCTATGATGCGAGGAAAGCCGATGACGGACAAGAGCCAGATCAAGCAAAAGATAAGGGAGATCTACGAGGTTCTGCCCAAGCTGGATGACCAGAGATGCGGATACAAGAGTTGCGGAGAGTTTGCCAGGGCGGTAGCCGAAGGAAGAGCGCCGTGTCACGGATGCGTAAGCGGGGGCCCTGAGGTGGCTGCGAAGGTGTGCGAAATTGTGGGAAAAGAAGTCCCTGAAGAAGCAAAAACCGATATAGCTTACACTCGGTTCCCCCAGCCCGCTACGCCGGGCGCCCGGATAGGCCGGGGCAGAGGTATGGGCAGACGCGCGGGCCGTGGCCGCGGTGGCGGACGGGGAGGCTTTGGCCGCAGGTCAGGTAGAGGCAGGGGTTGGAATGGTAATTGGTCCAGGGGAAGATAGGATCCTTCAGCCGGCACCTCGAAGGCGCGCAGTCGTCTATGCAATAGTGGGGGGACGTTAGTGAACCCGGATGTACAGGGACAAATCGACATTAAGGAAGTAGAAGAAGTCCACACTGAGAAAGCCCTTGAGTATATCAACAATCCGAGAAACGTTGGTATACTCAGATACTACGATGCGAAAGGCGAGAAGAAGGCTGCCATCAGGGGACGGACATTCACCGTGGCGATCTACCTAAAGTTCCAGGGCGATACCATTCATAAGGCATCTTACTTTTCCGACAGCCTGGGTGGTCTGATCCACGCTTACGGAAGCGCTTTAACTGAAATGATCAAAGGTAAGACGATAAGGGAGGCCCTGTGGATTCGTCCAGAGGATATTTCAAGGTCTCTGGATCTCCCGGAGACCGGATTCGGGAAATGGTTCAAGCAGGCGCTGATAGAGGCAATCAATGATTACGGCAAATATAGAGGGGCTCCCTGGAAAAAGCCGTATGAGCATGGCTGGTAGCCCGGAGAAAGCTGCTGGGACGTGTGTAAAATCCGACACCGGTCACGCCAAGGCGAATGATATGCGACCGCGGCCTGGTACAGGGATAATGCCCAATGTAATGTTTATAAGGGAGCTTTCGAAGTGAAAGAAGCAATGCTGTACGAGCGCTGTGACCAGAAGCAGGTGAGATGCCTTCTTTGTGCCCATCGCTGCCTCATCGATGAAGGGAAAAGGGGGGTATGCCTGGTGCGTGAGAATCACAGTGGCACCCTCTACACCCAGGCATACGGTAAGAGCATATCACATGGGATGGACCCTGTTGAGAAGAAGCCACTCTTTCACTTCCATCCCGGCAGCAGGGCCTTCTCCATAGCCACCGCGGGCTGCAACTTCCGTTGCCGGTTCTGCCAGAACTGGGAGATATCACAGGTGCTGCGGGAGAGCGGTTCTATTTTCGGAGGAGAGCTGCCGCCCGAAAGGATAGTAGACTTGGCCCAACAAACAGGGTGCCAGAGCATAGCCTACACCTACACGGAGCCCACCATTTTCTTTGAATATGCCTATGATACAGCCCAGCTAGCCCGTCAATCTGGACTAAATAATGTCTTTGTTACTAACGGCTACATGACTGAAAAAGCCCTGGAGACCATCCAGCCCTATCTGGAGGCAGCTAACGTTGACCTTAAGAGCTTTGACGATACTTTCTATAGAAAGTGGGTGGGGGCCAGGCTTCAGCCGGTGCTTGATACCTTGAAGTTAATGAAGGGCCTGGACATCTGGGTAGAGGTTACTACACTGGTCATTCCAACGCTTAATGACTCGGAGGATAATCTACGCCGCATTGCTGAGTTCATTTTTGAGGAACTTGGTGAAGCTACTCCCTGGCATATCAGTCGCTTCTATCCCGCCTACGAGCTCAAAGACCTTTCCCAGACTCCCATCGAAGTCCTGGAGAAAGCACGGGCAATCGGGCTTAAGGCAGGGCTCCGTTATGTTTACGTGGGCAATGTGCCCGAAAGCGACGGAACTAACACTTTCTGCTACAACTGCGGGCGCCTGCTGATTCGGCGCTTCGGTCAGGGGCTTCTGGAATATCACATCAGGGATGGTCACTGCCCTCACTGCGGGGCTAAGATAGATGGAGTCGGTATGTAGAAGCATACCGAAAATCTTCGAAACGAGGGTTCTACCAAACAGTTAGCAAGGATATAAGAGAACCTTATGACTATTATGCATATCATATGAGCCAAGATCTCGCCTGGAGGTTTATCATGGGAAGCATGTCGCTGCCAGAAGACAAGTTCATCGAAATCGACGGCCTCAGCCTTCACTACCTCGACTGGGGTCGCATAGGTGCCGATCCAATGATCTTGCTTCATGGGCTTTGTGGCAATGCCCACTACTGGGACTTCTTTGCCCATAACATGAGAAATGATTACCATGTGCTGGCTCCAGATCAACGTGGTCATGGTGACAGCGGCTGGACGGAAAGCTACGGGCCCAGAGATTATGTTCTTGACCTCGAGTCTTTTGCTGCCAGCCTAGGGTTGGAAAACATAGTTCTTGTTGGCCACTCAATGGGCGGTATTAACGCTATTATTTACGCGGCGATTCATCCTGAGCAGGTAGGCCGGCTGGTGATTGTAGACATTGGCCCAGAGATATCTGACGCTGGAATAGAGCGAATGGAAAAGGAGCGTGATAATGAACCGGAGGCATTCGAATCCAAAGAGGACGCCATTTCTTACATGCGACAAACAGAGCCCCGTCAATCTGATGCCTTCATCGAGCACCAGGCTAAGTACGCGCTGAAGAGAGATGACGGGGGGAGGCTCACGTTCAAGTATGACAAGGCTCTTCGAAATACTGAGCTGCGTTCGCCTCAGTGGCTATGGGAGTACCTCAACCAGATTGTTTGCCCTACCTTAATTGTCCACGGTGTAGAAAGCGATATGCTGGCTGCTGAGGTAGCTCAGGCCATGGCTCATAGTCTGGCTTTTGGCTCAGTGGTTGATATTGAGCACGCCGGTCATAGCATTCCTGGGGATAATTCAGAAACATTCGAAGCTTCTGTATACGCCTTCTTAAACAGTGTCTTTGAGCAATAGTGATGGCACCAGGTTGTCGGGCTTCTTTCACCAACCAACTGAGTACAGGATCAGGCCCAGCCCTAGGCCGATAACTAGGTTGAAGAGCTTGATGAGCACGGTATCTTTCACCGTATAGGAAAGCAATGGCAGCATACCATGTCCGTCCTGGACAACTGAACTGGCCAACAGCACGGAGAATGGAATAAGCCCATCGGCGAACATTGCCACAAACACTAGGTGCGGTCCAGATTCCGGAACGATCGCCACCACACTCGCGATGAGGAGCACCCAGAACATATGCCCCTGTACGAAAGATTCAAGGTCCCAATACCTGAATCCCAACCATACGACTACCAGTGCTCCAAAAGTCCATAGAAATACACGCCATAGATGCTTTTTGACAATATGATCCCAGATGTGCTCCGCGAGGTAGTGTTCTGGTACTGTCGTGACGATGAAGAATGCTATCGGCAGAAGGGTTACCAGAACCACCTTTTGCCAGTTCCATGTGGGCGGGCCAAGCGCACCTGTCAGAATTGAGACGGCGAAGGCGACCAGAATGGCCAGAATTATAAGGCGATGCTGAGAGATTGCCTTGAGTTGCGGCAGCATGTCCTCTCGACTAAAACAACGGCAGCCTTCCACATCCTCGTCATGAACTTGCTGCAGCTGGCACGCCTCGCAAGGTTTGATTTTGACAGCATCCGCTATTAAATCTATCAGCCATGCTGAACATAGGGCCAGAACAAACAGTACCCCGAACAAAAGGAGCGCCTTTGTTGGGAACATAGCCAGCATAACAAAGGCCTCGTCCCCACTTGTAGCGATCATGCCAGCAGCAATTGCACCAAAGGAGAGCAGGCCGTGAACATAGAAGGAAACGTTCAGAAACGCACCTAGGCAGCCTGGCGTCACGCCCAAGAACGATGCCATGAAGTACTGGCGCCATCGGCTGCCCTTGACAGCGACGGAAAGCACTCCTCTGGTCATGACATTAAGATAGTCTATTAGCATCATCATGACAAAGACGAAAAAAGTGATTATCAAGGCGTGTTTCAGTTCTGCTACTACTTCTGTCATGTATCTAGGTCCCTTGCTTCTAGATAGCTGTCCGCCCTAAGCCAGACAGGCAGCGCATGCATGCCCCGGTTGTATTTGAAGCCTAACGTGGAATATAATATCACATGAATATGAGATGTAGGGAAGGGATGTACGATAAAATACTTGTTCCGCTGGACGGTTCGGAGTTGGCCGAGTCACCTCTTGACTACGCCAAGGAGTTGGCTATGAGATCCGGGGCTGAACTCATTCTGCTTCACGTGTGCGGGCCAGAGGAGTGCAACTGCGGGCCAGATGAGTGCCATATTCAACCCATGCATCGGGTCTATCTTGAGCATACTAAAAACATTCTTAGGGAGGCCTTAAAAAAGGCTGGCAGTGAAACGGAGCAGTTAAGCTCGGTAGTCTTGGCTGGTGACCCCGCTTATGAAATTCTCCGGTACATAGAGGAGAATAAGGTTAGCCTAATCGTGATGGCAACTCATGGCCGCTCCGGCTTAAGGCGCTGGGTAATGGGCAGCGTTGCGGTTAAGATACATCGGTGTTCGAGTGCACCAGTGCGACTTGTAAGGTCATTCCAGAATGAGAAGATGTCCACTAAGGACTGGCCGGAGAAGAGGATACTGGCTCTACTAGACGGCTCAGAACAGGCAGAACAGGTGTTACCTTACGTAGTGGATCACGCTAAGATGAGTGAAGCTGAGGTGACTCTACTACGAGTTTGCGAGAAGCCATTCATAACGAGTGACTACCCCGAAGCGAGCATGACTCTGACCTGGGAGGAGCATGTTGAGCGAGTGAAATCACACTACCATAAGCAATGCAGACTCTATCTTGAAGAGGTCGAGAACCGGCTCAAGGACACAGGTCTCAAAATAAATCTAGAGAGTATGTTAGCGGATAACGTAGCCCAAGAGATCATTGAATATACAGCAAGAAGCAATCCCAATCTCATAGCAATGACTACCCATGCACAGTGTGGACTCGGTATCTGGCCAATAGGCAGCACCGCGGACAAGGTTATCCATGGAACTTCTAACCCCATATTGCTGGTAAGGCCTCGCTGAGGTTGCCCTGTGAGGTGATATTGTGGAAAACCACCTAGCTACCCTGAATAGACTTATAAGAGAACATGAAGAAACATTAGAGTCCATCCAAGAGTGTAGCGTTTGTACAGATAATCTGGCAAGCTTGTGTCAAAGGTGGATTCCGGGACATCCTGAGGAGTTAGAGCATGAGTTGGCGCACCTCGAGGGTGCACTGAGCAGACTCAATGCAGCTTTTGAAAAGCATATGCTTGTCGAAGAACGTGAGTTCCTGCCAACCTTGACCAAACACGCAACGGACATAGTTAGCAAAGGATTGATGTATAAGCATAGGGAAATACTTCAGTCAATTAATCTACTAAGGGCAAACGCGAGAGACTCAGTGAAGAAATCCTCTGATCGAGAGCAACTGATAATTGGCGAGTCCAGAATCAACGAAGCGATACGCTATATTCAGCAGTTAGTGGAAGACCATGTACACGTCCAAGAGGTTATCTTCAGTCTAGCGCGCGAGGTTCTGGCTGAAGAGTCAGAATACACCAGCGGTCAATAATCAGACGTCATCGAGCGAGAATCCCTTAGGCTATCAATCGGTTGGTTCTCTTGTTACGTAGGCAACAAGAGAGCATATTGTGTGATACGTCGAGCCTATCCCATAAACTGTGTGATTCATAGACATCATTTCAACTAAAATGGTGCTATGAATAACGAAATACATACCCGATTTAGATGGATTAAACACTATCATTCTTCAGGAAATTTAGGTATCACTTGTCAGCGATGTGGAATCTCCCGACCAACGCTGAGAAAATGGCTCCGCCGGTATGACGAAGGTGGGTTGCCCGCCTTATCCAGCCAAAGCCGTAGGCCTCATGGCTCCCCAAATAGGAAGATTTTTGAAACGCAAGAACAGCAGGTCTTGCTACTTCGGCAGGAAAACAACCTAGGGGCTCGTCGTATTCAGAATGAATTGAAACGGCAGTACGGATTATCCCTATCTCTGGCTTCAATCCATAAAATACTGGTAAAGCATCAGGTTGAGCCTTTAAGGCGACTCAAGCGCAAAAAAAAGGTTTTACGATACTCAAAAGGTATCCCTGGGGAGAGGGTACAGGTAGATACCTGTAAGATTGCCAACGGTATATATCAATACACGGCAGTCGATGACTGTACCCGATACCAGGTTCTGGAAATATATCCGGCTAGGACAGCTTCAAACACCATATTATTCTTGGAGAAGATGGTGGAGGAGATGCATTTCCCTATCCAGCGTATTCAGACTGACCGGGGCAAAGAGTTCTTTGCATATAAAGTACAAGAATGGCTCGGTGAGTATTGTATCAAGTTCCGCCCTATACGGCCAGGGCAACCTCATCTTAATGGGAAAGTGGAACGAGCTCAGCAAACTGATCTTAGGGAGTTCTGGGCTTTAGTAGACTTATCTCATGATCATGTTAGCGACCAGCTCTCCGAATATCAGCATTATTACAATTGGGATAGGATTCATGGCTCTCTTGGCAAGACCCCCATGGACAAGGTAGTCGAACTAAGCCAGCAGACTCCGTTTTGGGATGAAGTAGAAGGTAGCTATGATTCTACTAGAGAGTTGATCCGCATACACGAGTATGCCAAAGATGTTAAACTATTAAAATTGAAACGATGTCTGTGAATCACACACATAAACCCATTGGAAATAGGTAACCGCTGCAGGTGCAGCCGGTTTTTAAATTAATTTTCAGCTGCACCCATATGGTAAACCATATGGGTGCAGCTGGACCGGACTGTCTGGCGATGCCCTTTCTCTTGGCATGGAAGATGCCGATGACGCTGCTATCGTTTCTAGGATCGGGTGTGTGGAATGGTCAATTGCTGGATACGGGATAGGCTGAGCCTTTTCAAAACAGAGATTGGGACGCTTCAATTGTGGCTGCATGCTTAACGAAGGCTCCGAACCCGGAGCCCTTGAGGAAATCAGCCTGAAGATCGAGTTCAGCTACCCATCGGCGATTGAATTATCCTTTTCTCTAGGTGAATCCCGACCCATTAACTGCCATCGGCATCGAGGGAGTAGAGTAGACAGCATAGCAGTTACTCATGGCGCTGGCCTCCTACTGATATTTATCTTGTCATCTGAGAACTCACCACGCTTGGTCGAAGGTAGGCTCATACGTTAGAGGCTAATGATTTCCCCTTAACCGGGACATCGCCCTTTCTCAGCAACGTTTTAACAATGTAGAAGCCGTTTTGCAAATTGGCGTGACAGATGCGCTCATCAGTACCCAGATGGTTTGTTAGAGTGATTTAGCTTCGAAATAAGTGAGTTTGGATTAATCCCTTGGATAACGTAGATATACCCAATTTAGCGATGCAGTTGTAGCATATAATTACGTATACTCTGATTAACAGATTGACAAAACCTACGCAAGTAAAATACTTATACGTTTTTGCCAAGAATTCATCGATATCTATGGTTTAGCGGCTATTACAGACCGACAGGGGGCTCAGCTTGAAGCTGCCAAAATTAAGTGTTAATTTCTATAAGATTGTCTTTGGTGTTAGCTTTTCGCTCATTTGGGCCAAGGTCATGTACATCATCTGGCCCCAGCCTTCTTATACAACCTTCGTATTATTTTACTTTGGACTAGGCAGCATCCTCCTCAAATGGGTGATCTTCGAAATCATTGATAGGCTCCATAAGAGATTAAGACTCAAGACAGTGGCAAAAGAGCTAGAAGAATCTGACATGCGGATTCACGAAGTGGCTAAGGATAAGTACCCAGCACAAGAAAGACAGGTAGCAGCCAATGGAGCATCAAGCATCAACCTCGAACTGGGGTTGAAGGAGATTGAAAACGGTGTATCGACCATGGCGAACATGGTGGAGACAGCTGTTGAACGGTCACTGGAAGGGCTCAGAGGACGAGACATGAGACTGGCCAGAAAGATTGTCGAAGATGATAGAAAGCTGGACGAGAAAGAATTTGCAATCAGGGAAGACTGCATGCAGGTAATTACTACCAGTTCTCCCAAGGTTGATCATCTACGCAGAATAGTTGCTGTACTCGGGATTGTCACAGAGCTTGAGCGTATGGGTGATTACGCCGAAGGCATAGCCAACGTCACCTTGATGATAGGAGAAGAGAGAGCCTTGGCTCTGCCGACGGAGGTTCCCCTAATGGCTAGCAGAGGTATAGAAATGCTCCGGGATGGTGTGGAATCTTTTTTAGAGAGAGACGTAGCGAAGGCCAAGAATGTATGTAAACTGGATGACGAAGTGGATGCTTTATACGATCGCACTTTTCGAGAACTTCTCGTTTCTATGATTCAGGAACCAGAGGGTATTACACAGGCGACCCGTCTCATGTGGGCAGCACATAATCTAGAGCGATTTGCTGATAGAGTAACCAATATCTGCGAGTGGGTCGTTTTCGATGTGAGCGGTGTAATGGTCGACATTGGAGCATCGAAGTACTGATAATATCCCAAGAATTATTCGTTTTACCAAGCATTACAAAGCCCTCTGGCTGTCAGTCAAAGGGCTCCTTTTTATCTGAAAAAGGAAAACCTTTTAACCCAAACAGATTTTAAGGGCAGCAGTACAGCATAGGCAGTCCAACCACTTTGTGGGTACAATGATTAGGGACTGGTTATGTAACCTATCAATAGCGTGGCCAATACGAGCGCTTGGGTAAAAACTACGACTCAATCGGGTTTGGTTCCTACTTTCAAGAGTGTTGTTGCGGAAATTATCTGCGTGAGAATATTCTAGAGCTATCTTGGCTTATGGGTAATGCAGCCAAGGCGCGGAGTTCAAATGTCTTTATTTTGTTTACTCCGGTGGCTTCACTTCGTCGAGAGTTATCCAGCCCTCACGTAAAGCGTAGAGAACGGCTTCAGTGCGTGTGTCGACCCCTAGTTTAGCAAAGATGTTAGCCATGTGGGTCTGAACTGTCCGCCCACTGATACCGAGTTCCTGCGCAACATCTTTGTTGCTGCCCCCTCTGGCTACTACCTTGAGTACCTCCACCTCGCGATCCTTTAAAAGTAAAATCTTCGCTGCTAGCTCACCACGCTCTATCTCGTTCAGCATCTTTGTGACACCATTCTTCTCCAGCACAACCTCTCCCCTGCATAAGGCGCGAATCGAGCTGACCATCTCACGAAGATCCGTTTTCTTCAGTAGAAAGCCCGCTGCTCCCGCCCGCAGGTAAGTAAGCAGAAACGATCCGGAAATGGTATGACTAACACCTAGGATAGCCGTATCTGCAGAGACTTCTCTAATGCGTCTCGTGACCTCCACACTGCGTGGCTCAGATATGCTAACCCCAATTACGATTACCCCTGGTGTCAGTTCCTCTGCCAGTCTCACGGCTTCTTCGTAGTCACTCGACTTGGCAACAACCTCTATATCCTCTTCCTCTTCCAAAATTCGGCACAGACCTTCCCTGTATATTGGCTCATCGTCAGCAACAATAACCCTGATTTTATCCACTTATGACACCAAATTGTCTTTCGTTCTCATATTGTCTGGGCAGTATAGGCATAATTAACTGCCCTTGTCAAGTAATATGCCTACGCAATTATGACAACATTGCGTAGGTGAAACGGGCGAAAACCCTCGTGCATAAGAGTTTTGTGCGTTTAATAAATATGTACTATGACTGATGCTTTTCTGCACTAGCAGGACGATAATCACTACGCTACTCAGTGAGGAGGATAAAACGGTAATTATAGATGGGTGGCTCCTGTTTTTCCCTCTACTTCGCAGTGCGAGCTCTGTGCCAATAGAAGCAATGAATAAGAGCGTTTAACTGCTTCCGGCCAGGATTACATAAGTGGATTAATTAATGTGTGCCAAAGTATACGTACTCCTGGACATCATAGATGGTAACTGTGACCAAGCAATTGGGATTCTACAGAATATACCTGGTGTGGTGGCGGTGGACATAGTCGAAGGGCCACCGGATATAGTATTTGTTGTTGAGGCTGGCGAACGGCAGTGTCTGGCGGAGTTGACCATCAGTGCTTTGGAACTGGTGGAGAGCACGACGGCGGGTATACAATTACTGCCCACCTTGGATAATTATAGTAACAATATCAATACAAATTCCACCTATTCCAGCAGGAGTAATGAAGGGAAGAAGCTGTATACTAGCAAAAGATCGGCCCTGGGAGGAGGCTGAAGATGTGGCATGAAATTAGTAAGGATAGCACCGTATTTTTGCTGTTGTCTTTCGAGGGGCCCGATCCATACTCACTGGCTGGCGGTCTAGGAAACAGAATAACAAACCTTTCCCGGGCCCTTGCCGGCATAGGATTCCCTACTCATCTCTTTTTTGTTGGCGACCCGAGAGCAAGAGGGGAGGAAACCGTCGATCAGGGCAAACTTACGCTTCACCGCTGGTGTCAGTGGATCAGTGAGTACTATCCCAACGGCGTTTACCATGGTGAAAATGATAAAGTCAATGATTTCAACTCATCAATCCCTCCATTCATAATCGACAGGATAGCGAAACCTGCGGTGGAGAGGGACAAATTAGTAGTGATTATGAGCGAAGAATGGCACACAGCTGAAGCTGTTTGCCGCATCATCGAGCAGCTAAAGAGTCAGGGAGCCAGAGACAACGTGGTAGCGTTCTGGAATGCGAACAACACCTTCGGTTTTGACCGGATTGACTGGCAGCGTCTGGCGAGAAATACCGTAATCACCACTGTAAGCCGCTATATGAAGCATATTATGCGGGAAAGGGGAATAAATCCGCTAGTGATTCCGAATGGGATTCCAGAGACATTACTCGGTGAAGTTGATGACAATATATCAGCTATGTTGAGAAAGCGCCTAGAATCCGAGATGCTTTTTACAAAGGTTGCTCGCTATGACACTACTAAAGGATGGAACGAAGCTGTGGAGGCGGTAGCCAAGCTCAACTGGAGAGGCGCAAAGACGACATTGCTAGCCAGAGGTGGCATGGAGTCCTACGGTGAGGAAGTTATTTACAACGCTAGGCAGGCAGGTCTTAAGGTCAGGGATGTGACTAGTAGCGGCAACAGTATGGGTGATTACCTGGAGGCTATTGACGATGATAGTAAAGCGGAAATACTGAACATAAGATTTCACTGTCCTCCAGAACTTCTGCGTATCCTCTATCACGCCTCGGATGCTGTGCTTGCCAACAGCGCCCATGAACCCTTCGGGCTAGTGGGCTTAGAGACTATGGCGGCCGGCGGCATTGCCTTTACTGGCTGTACCGGAGAGGACTATGCTATCCACATGCACAACGCTATTGTCCTTGAGACCTCGGCCCCAGAAGAGATTGAGAGTTACGTGACCTATCTGGATCACCATGAAGAAAAAGAGGAGGATATCCGCAGGGAGGGGCCAAGGACGGCCAGGCGTTTTATCTGGAAAGAGGTTATTAAGCACATCATTGAAAGGACTGAGGGCCAAGCGTCCATACAGGGTATTCTACGGAAACCTGTTAGGAATCATGTAGCCGCGTCTGGAGTAAATGGATTATACTATACGATGTCGCTGAACAAAGCGGCAGTTCCTTTAACGCTAGGGTAGTTTAGCAAAACAACAGCGTTGGTCAACTTCTTATAAGATAGATTAAGGAGGTAAGAAAATGGCGAAATTCCAAAAGCTAGATGCCAGGAAGCTCTTAGGAGATGTGCCAGATGAGTTCGTATTCCGTTGCCATGATGGTAGTATCTTCAGGAATATGAGTGAGCTTCGCGACGGCCTCGAGGCTATTTCTGATGAGACTTACTACATTCACGCCAATGCTGATAGGAACGACTTTAGCAACTGGGTAAGCGATATAATCAGAGATGAAAAACTTGCAAGGGACCTCGTAAAAGCACCAAGCAGGCTTCAGGCGGCGAAAAGCGTGGCAGCGAGGATTAGTTCCCTTTCCGCAAAGCTGGAGCCAATGACTGCTTAATACTGAAGTCTAGAAGTACTACTCCTATCCTTGTGGTTTGTAAACATAAGACGCCCTTATGAGCCTGAGCCCCGTCTGGAAGTGGTGGGGCAATTTGCGAGTGCAACTGTTCAAGAAGTATGCTTCCGAAGGAGTGGAGATGCGCCCCGTACTGTATGATGATCTACCTGTTGATGAACAGGAAGTCGTATATCTGTAGATCGTAAGCAACACTGGGGCACGCGGTGGGAATCTGGTAAACGACCTGAGTGGTTGTAGACAATCATAGCAATGGCACTACTGGAACCGGAAATCGCCCTAAGCCAGGCGAGTAGCTTCACAACATATGTAGGTCCTGCGACAACCAGCATGGTCTAACCAATTCTTAGGAGAACCAGTATGGGTAGCGAACCAAAGTGTGAGAGAAAACGGAGAGCAGAGGTCAGAGCGTTGAAGCAGGGTCATAACCTGCGAATAGTTCGGCGCTGGACTAAGAACTCCCGACTTACTGGTCGTGAAAGGCAGTAGAAATAGCTAATCTATAAGTGAAAATTGAACCATAAGGCTGATCCATCTTCCAACATCATTACAAGCTTCGTGGCCACTAGGGGCAAAATAGTGAAATGCCCTATGCTCTTGATAGAATACGCTTACCAATCGCTGGTGCAACGATTGCGGAAATGATAGCCAAAATCACGAGCGAGGAAAACAGGTTCTCCCCGATGAGATCAAGGCCACGAGACACCTCAGCAACTGCTATTATCAGGCTTAATCTGGCACCGTGGAATATACCGGAAGCAAGGCTTTCCATGCGGCTAAAGCCAATCAATCTGTTGGCTACAGTTACACTGCATGCCTTGGAAAGCAGGGCTACTACGACTATCACTGCTAGGATGGCAATATTATTCGCACTTGAAAAAAGTAAGGGCAAGTTGACTTCAGCACCAATAAGTATAAATAACAGAGGGATAAAGAACCCATATCCAAAGCTCTGTAGATGCTGCCGCGCGTGACTCGGAATGATCTCACTTACAATTAAACCCGCAATGAAGGCTCCGATAATAGCGTGGAAGCCCAGGAAACTGGAGGCCGCAGCCAGAGAGAAAATCACAGCAAAGGCTATCCTGATTTCAATGTCAAAATGGCCCTCTTTGACTACCCTTGCTTTTACTTTCTTGTGAAACCCTTTCCTGCTGAGAATCCAGGGCAGTAAAAGCAGGATGAGCATTGCCAGCAGGCCATAGAAAAATTCAGCCCCGATTGAGCCTTCTGTACCAGCGAGCACAAAAGCCAAGAGGAATATGCTTATGATGTCTACAAATACCACCGAGCCTACCAATGTTTGTGAAAATTTCCTTGAACAAGAAACATCTTTGAGTAACGGAAGTATCAATCCGATAGAGGTAGTGCAGAAGATTGTGCCCATCAGCATAGGGTGTACGTCTACCATATATGAAATGGCGGCCCCTGCTGCAAACGGTAGTAGCAGGGAAGCACTGGCCACTGCCACTGCCTGCTTTAGGTAGCCTTCTCTGTAGATGGCGCCGAAATCAGTTTCCAGACCGACAACAAACATCAGATACACCAGGCCAAAGCATGAGAAGAACTCGATTACCTGCTCCTCGCGGGGTATCAGGTTCAGAAAGGATACACCGAGAACGATTCCGTATATGAGTTCAGCGACTATGACCGGTAGTCCTAACCGACGGGCCAGCGGTGGTATAAATACCAGTCCTGCGAAGATGGTAAGCAGAGTAATACGTATTGATTCCATGGTTAGTGAAGAACAGAAGAGGAAATTATGCCAGGATCCTTTTTTTCAATTTGCGGTGAGGCTGTTCTCCCCCGTCATCGCTCCAGGCGCCAATGATATGCCCAAGTCATTTGGCTGTCAAGCCGCATAAGTACCTCGCGTGTCGGTCACAGCGTCCTTACCCGAGACTGCAGTAAATATGGATAGGCCTCAACCCTTCCCTTTTTTACTGAGCGTAGCAAAGCTCTATTGGCGTCTTATTCCGTGGCAAAGCTTGATAAGTCGATGCCTACCCACAATGAAGGTACTTGTTCACCAAATTCAGGTACTCATTGCCCTCCTGATGCAGCCACTCGCGAAGGTTCTGGTCGCCATGGTTTCGGAGACCGGCAGCGAAGCCACGGACCAAGATCGGGGAGAAGACCCCATCCCTCTCGTAGATGGCGTGGTCCTTTAGTAGGAGTTCAGCAGATTCCCAGCAAGAGCTTGGCAGTTTGGGCAGACGCATGCGAATGCCTTCGTCCTGCGGAGAAAAAATGTTCACCCCTACATGCAGCTTTTCAGCTAGCTCCAATGCATCTGGCATTTCTAACCCATACCTTGCCGCCACCGCCAGACCCGCAAGCAACAGATGTACGTTAGCCGAACCGTCCGGTGAACGAAACTCCAGCGTCTGACTCTGAGAGAAGTTCGGTAATTCTTCATTCTCGAGTGGATTAGCATTTTTGACCATGTCGTTGGCACCAAGCCACCCGAGTGGGATCCTGACGAGCGCAGAGCGGTTCTGTTCTCCCCAGCACAGGTTGGTTGGTGCCTCCTGGCTGGGGCTCAGCCTCAGGTAAGAGATGGGAACCGTGTTGCCGAAGGCGGTAAGAGAAGGTGCCATACTTAGATAACCGGCGATGATCCGCTTGGCCGTATCAGTAAGCTGGTTTGCTTCGACCAGCACATTCTTTCCCTTTCTAAGCACCTCGGTGTGTATGTGCAGTCCGTTACCTGCATGCCCAACCTGAATCTTAGGAGCGAAACTGACGGTTAGGCTGTGCCTGTAGGCCACCGTCCTCAGGATCCAGCGCGCGATGACAATATGGTCGGCGGCGTCCTCCAACGCTACGGGTAGGAACTCAATTTCGTCCTGCTCTATTTCAAAATCGTCACCTGGAATATAGCCCACCTCAGCGTGGCCATACTTAATCCGGCAGCCCGCCTGCGCCATGGCCGTCAACGCTTCCAGCCTAAGCGCTTCACCTTTGGAGAACGGGGAGGACTCTTGATATCCTCTCTGCGGTTCCGTGGGGTATAGGGGATCGACATGGCGTATAAGATAATACTCCAGTTCCCCCATTGCCTTCATCGACAGCCCTGTGCTTTGCAATAGCGCTTCCTGGGCTCGTTTCACCACGTTCTCGAATGAACTCGGCAGCGGTACACCATCGACTGTATAGAAAGAGCAAAGCACATCAACTGTTGGCACCTCCGTAAATGGGTTCACGAAAGCAGTCTTGAAGCGGGGAATGACATAGAGATCGCTCGATCCGGAGTCTATATATGAAAACAGGCTTGAACCATCGACTCGTTCGCCAGAAGATAAAAAGCGGTCCAGTTGAAATTTGCTATTAATGCCACAGTTCAGGGTCTTCAGCCTCCCATCTCCGCCGACATAGCGGAAATTGACGAATCTAATCTCGTTTTTTTCAATGTAAGTGATGAGGTCCTTTTTGGTAAATTCCTCAGGTAGCTTGTTCAGAAATCTGACAATCTTATTGGGATGCATATCAATATGTGGATCTGCCATTACAACACCTCGTAAGCGTTCTCTTAATCGGTAAATATAGAGTCTATCCCGCCTACTACACGGAGTGCCCTATTCTACCACGATCTCACGTCGCCGAGTCAATAAAATCTTAAAGGAAGGGTAACCTACCTCCGAAAACTGGCCTATTTATAACTTAGTTTAACCTTCGTTTTTCAGTTTCAACTTCAAATTAGGCATTAGCTTCGTATAGAAAATGGTCCGCACCTTTTCACGTGTAAACCTCAGCTTCATCTTGGTAATCCGCTAAATCGTGTTATTGAAGGTTTAAAAATATTATAGACGATCATTACGGACTTGACGGTAATAGTAGCTCAATCTATACTGTCGGTCAGTATTGCTATTTTAGATAGAAGCGAGGTTTTTATATTATCAGACTTTAACATCGACTTGGGATATGGTTGGTGGTTCACTGTTACCTATGTATTAATTACAATCTCTATGATAGCTATATACGGCAAAGGTTTCTCAAGGAGATTCTTCAGTCTAGCTACTTCCAAATCCATTAAACAGAAGATACCTGTAGTTCTCGGTGCTGCTTTGTTTGGTAGGGCGCTTATGCTCTAGTCAGACTTTATACCTCTTAAACTAAGCGTTGTTGGTTCTTACTTGGAGTATTCATCTTTGTAGTAGGTGTTATTCTAACGACTATTGCCATGATTAACTTTGCCAATACCCCTCAGGATCAACCCGCTACTAAGGGTATGTATCGAATCTCACGAAACCCTATATGATTACTAGTTATATTTATATGTTTAGGCGTCGCAATAGCGACAGCATACTGAATCATAGCAGCAGCATGTCTGCTGCTTGCTATCTTGTCCTATTATTCAATTCGTACTCAGGAGCATTCTTGCATTTAAAAGTATGGGTATGCCTACCGTGAGTATATGAAGTCCACACCACGGTATTTAAGTTTCATTCGAAGTCTATCAGAATCAGGGGAATAGGGGAGGACATATGAAGATCACAATTCTTAACGGAAGTCCCAAGGGAGAGTTTAGCATAACGTTACAGTACGCATACTTCATACAAAAGAAATATCCTCAACATGAGTTCAAAGTCTGTAACGTCTCACATCGCATCAAGAAGCTTCAGAAGGATGTCTTAGCTTTCCAGGAAACTATCGATGATATTCGTTCATCTGATGCTATCTTATGGGCCTTCGGGTTGTTTGTTCTTGCTGTACCATCTCAGTATATGCGATTCATCGAGTTGATATACGAAAGAGGAGTCGAAGACGCCTTTAAAAACAAATATACAGCAGTGCTTTCCACTTCCATTCATTACTTTGACCACACGGCTCACAACTACATGAGGGCCGTTTGCGAAGACCTGAATATGAAATATGTGGATGCACTTTCTCTGGACATAGTTGACATGATGAAGGAGGAAAGGAGACGGGCTCTGACATTATTTGCCGATAACTTTTTCGAGGCGATCGAGAAGGGATTTACTACGTCAAATTTGTTTAAACCTGTAACGTTCAGTAATTTCACCTACCTACCTACCCCGCCTAGGAACACGATCGACAATAAAGGCAAGAGGATCATCGTTTTGACAGATGCCTATGACAGCAATTCAAACTTAGGCAAGATGATTAACAGATTTAAAGATTCGTTCACGACGGAAATCGAAGTAATTAACTTGAACGATATCGACATCAAAGGCGGATGCCTGGGATGTATGCGATGCGGATATGATTATCTTTGCGTCCAGAAGGACGGATTTGCTGACTTCTACAACAGTCAAGTACGAACTGCCGACATTATAGTCTTTGCAGGCGAAGTGAAAGGTCGGTATCTATCATCGAAATGGAAAGAGTTCTATGATAGGGCCTTTTTCTGGAACCATACCCCGTCTTTAGTTGGCAAGCAATTAGGATATATAACCGCAGGGCCTTTAAGTCAAACACCGAATATCATTCAGATTTTGGAGGCTTCTTCAACCGCAAGACAAGACGCTAATCACGCAGACATCATCACCGATGAGTGCGGAGATTCCAAACAACTGGATGCTCAATTACAAAGCTTTGGGGAACGCTTGGTTAACTACGCAGTTATGGGTTACGTCAGACCGCAGAACTTTCTTGCTGTTGGCGGTCATAAGGTCTTTAGAGACAACATCTGGGGAAGGTTACGCATGGTGTGGCAGGCAGATCACAGATATTATAAGACGCACGGCAAGTATGATTTCCCGCAGAAAGAACGCAAACTTTGGATCTTCAATCCCGTCATGATATCTCTGTCACGAATACCAAGATTCAGGAAGAAGTTTTATTTAAACATAACGAGATTCTCCAGTCAGAGATTAAGGAAGCTGGCTGATAAAAAAGCCTAAATTTGTTCGTTTAACCTTCCTTTGACTCTTTGACTGGTTAATCCTTTTCTATAATTACACAAATCCAAATCCCCATTTCCGCTTTTTTTAGACCCAAGATGTCCGCGATGCCATCCGATAGGTAATTTACCCTTCATCTAGCCTCTATTTGCTCTTCATTTGTCATCTATTTTCCCGAACTCCCTGAGGGAGTAGAAGAAGCAATTGCTTCCTCATAATGAACGAAAAGTCATTTTGTTCCACAATTGAAGCAGAATTGAAGCTAAACAGCTTCAGCACCTTTACAAACACTGGCATAGCTTCAGAACC
>Ga0180432_10000788_pt1 | contig 51362 bp, 39 predicted proteins | sample SS_ome_10_FD_132414 | JGI IMG/M metagenome (GOLD analysis project Ga0180432, IMG submission 132414) | Hypersaline lake sediment archaeal communities from the Salton Sea, California, USA - SS_1_MS_2 metaG | ecosystem: Environmental > Aquatic > Non-marine Saline and Alkaline > Hypersaline >...
AAGTATTTTGTCGACAATCGATATGTGAATAACATATAATTATATCAGAACATATTTGTCAAGGGAAATGATAGGCTCTCTATCTGTAAGTTCACATGGAGGTTCGGGGATGAGTAGCAAAACGCCGTCAGAAATCTCATCAAAAATCAAGCAGCTGGATTTTAAGCCGACTGTTCTGGTCGAGCAGGTCTCGCAGAGGCTAGCCGACGCCATCCTGGAGGGAATTCTCAAAGGCGGTGATAAACTCGTCGAAGCCGAGCTGGTCAAGCAGTTCGGCATTAGCCGGGCTCCCATCCGCGAATCGTTCCGGGTTCTGGAAAAGAGAGGATTGGTCGAGATCATACCCCGGATCGGGACCTTTGTTAAAACCATATCCGAAAGGGATATCGAGGAGAATTTTCCCGTGCGGGCCAACCTGGAAGGCCTGGCAGCCAGGCTGGCTTTCCCCCGGCTGTCCAAGGACGATATCGCTCAAATGGAAAAAGATCTCCAGAGCATGATAAAATTTGCCAAGAAAAAAAATGCCAAGCAGTTCAGGGAAGCCCATATCCACTGGCACGATATATTCATCGTCGCCTGCGGCAATGACGTTCTCATCAGACTCCTGCGCCGGCTACGCATGCACTACCTCTGGCATCGCTTTGCCTACAAATACTATCAGGAGGATTTTGCCAAAACCGTATCCTATCACAAGAAGATCCTGGCCCTTTTCAAAAACAAAAAATCAGATCCGGACGAGATAGAAAAGCTTGTCCGGTATCACATCGCGGTCGCCCTGGATCGATTCCTCAACTATCTCAAGGGCTAAGATATTCTTTCATGATTGGAAGCATGTCCAAATCCGAGATTATCTTCAAGAAGAGATATTACAATGCGGTGATGAGCCGGTATCCGTGCCCGGTGAAGACCCCACCACTCTATGTGCCCAACACACGCCCAGGCCGGCCTCTCTGTTTATTAGTTTTTAAAAAGTTTTTTTCAATTCTTAGTGAGGAGATTTGATGATGACCGGATGGATAGGAAACATTTTGAGGGTAGACCTCTCTTCCGAAAGTGCGCAGACCGATGCTTTTGACGAGGCCTTTGCCCAGAAATGGCTGGGTGGACGGGGCTTTGCCGTCAAAACTCTGTGGGATGAGCTCAAACCGGGCATCGATCCCTTGGGGCCGGAAAACAAGCTCATCGTGGCTCTGGGTCCCCTATCGGGAATTCCCGCCCCAAACACGGGTAAAGCCATCGTGGCTGCCAAATCGCCCCTCACCGGCGGTTACGGTGACGGGAACCTGGGCACAAACCTGACCATTGAACTGAGAAAGGCGGGCTTCGATCACATCATTGTCGAGGGAAAAGCCGTTGAACCCACCTATGTGTGTATCGAAGATGATCACATCCAATTTCTTTCCGCCAAGGAAATTTGGGGCAAGGGTGTCTACGACACGCTGGATTGGCTCTATGCAAGGCATGGTCGAGGAGCAGGGATTCTCGCGATCGGACAGGCAGGCGAAAATCTATGCCTGAACGCCATCATTCGCAGTATGGAAGGACGGGCCGGCGGACGGCCGGGCATGGGGGCGGTTATGGACTCTAAAAAACTGAAAGCCATCGTCGTTATGGGGACAAAAGATATTCCCGCGGCTGCGGCTCTAGAGATGAAAAAATTGGGTGAAGGGGACCTGCAAAAAGTGTTCCTGCGGGACAAGGAAATGGGCTGGACAAGGCAGAGCACGACGGCCGTTTTGGCCTGGTGCAATGAGGTTGCGGCCCTTCCGGTCAGAAACATGCGCAAAACATCCCACAAAGATGCCTGGAAGATAGACGGGGAGAGGGTTAATGCGGCCCGGCATGCGACCTATGGATGCCCCAACTGCACCATCCCCTGTGGGATTGCGATCCTGGACAAAGAAGGACGGGAATCAGAGCTCGATTATGAAAACGTGGCCATGCTGGGTGCCAACCTGGAAATCTTCGATTTGGAGCAGGTGGGCTCCTTGAATTATCTCTGCGACGATTACGGATTGGACACCATATCGGCCGGAGCTGTGCTGGCCTTCTACGGCGATGCCATTGAGCAGGGGCATATTGAGGGAGATTTCGAATTCGGAGATGCGGAAAAAGCCAAAACCCTTCTCAGCAAGATGGCCCTGCGGCAAGGTGTGGGCGACTTTCTTGCCCAAGGCGTCATGCGCATGTCCCGCGAGATCGGGAAGGGGTCCGATGCCTATGCTCTGCATATCAAGGGCATGGAAATCTCCGCTTACAACTGCAAGTTCATTCCCGGGATGGCCCTGGCCTTCGGGACCAGCGGCATCGGAGCCCATCACAAAGAAGCTTGGATCATCATCTACGAGATCACTGATACTCCACGCGAGTCCTACGGAAAAGACAAAGCAGCGAAAGTGATCGAACTCCAGAGGATTCGCGGCGGCCTGTTCGAATCTATCGTCGCCTGCCGTTTTCCCTGGATAGAACTGGGTTGGGAGCTGGAGAATTATCCACGCTATTTCAATACCGTCACCGGATTGAACTGGAAGCTCGACGATTTCATGACATTGAGTGACCGCATTTACGCCTTGATGAGAGCCTTTTGGGTGAGAGAATTTCCTGATTGGGACAGGACATGGGACCATCCTCCGGAGATCTGGTTTGATCCATCGAATGCCGACAAAGAAGGGATCATTGCCGGGAAGATTCTCGAGCGGAATAAATACGAGCGCCTGCTCGACCACTACTACATTCTCAGGGGATGGGACAGGCGGGGCATTCCTACAAGATTGACTATGGATGAGCTGGGGCTCAGCGCAGAGGCCGGGGAGCTGGAGCAGTACACAAAACTGGAATAAGCCCAAAGCCCTGATAGACGGCATTTTGAATGATAAAAATGGTGCCGTTTCCTGCCCTCAACGGTTTTCTCCATCCCACATTCTGATGACTTAATAATGCAAACCGACGTTGGTGCCATCACAGACAAAAAATGCTGCAGTTGAGTGCGGCCGTTTGCATTATTACCCCAATGCTGGTTATCATGAATGATCCAGACGAAGGATGGATAATCTATGTGATTAGCCCGGGCCAGCTATCATGAAGGTAAAAGTCAAAGTCATCGGTTATTTTATTTACCAGGCCGGGTTCAGTGAAAAAGAACTGGAAATCCCTCCCTTGACAACCGCCGGAGAATTGCTGTCGCTCATCAACATCAAAAGGCGGCTTCCACGAATCATGATGCTCAACGGCAAGGGCATAGGCTCGGAGAAAGTACTGCAAAATGGAGACAGAGTCGTCATTGCGCCCTTGGCCGGAGGAGGATGATAGAGACTAATGAACACCCCGCTTTTCGGACTCTTCGCTTATCTTGTGCTCATGACCGGCGTCGGCATCTGGACCTGGGGTAAAAACCGAACCAAAGAGGATTTTATTTTGGGGGACCGACGCCTCGGGGCCTGGGTCATCTCTTTTTCGGAGCGGACGGCCGCTGAATCGGCTTGGCTCATCCTTGGACTCTCCGGCGCCTTCTTCTCTGTAGGCATGGTCGAGATATGGACGGTCATCGGATGCGTGAGCGGAATCATCCTCTCCTGGTACATCATCGCCAGAAAACTGAGGGACGTCTCTGAGCAGTACGGGGCGATCACCCTGCCCGAGTACTTCTTCAAGTTCTGCGGCAAACACGGCCAGGCCGTGCGATTGATCAGCATGGTGATCATCACCTTTTTCTTTGCTTTCTATGTGTCGGCACAGTTTCTTGGAGCAGGTAAGATTCTCGAGGTGACCTTCAACCTCAAATCCTCCTTGGGCATGCCGCTGGCCGCGACGATTGTCGTCATCTACACCATGATGGGAGGATTTCTCGCGGTCTGTTACACGGATGTCGTCCAGGCCATTTTGATGATATTCACCCTTGTCTTGATGCCTCTGATCGGTCTTCTGTTCATCGCCACCCAAAATTGGGATATCGGCGCGGCACTGGCTGCCAGCGGTGGCGCGGCGTCCCTTCTGGGCGGCAAGATAGGCCTGGCCGGAGCGGCAGCCGTTGTCGGCGGCCTTTCATGGGGGTTTGGGTACATGGGCCAGCCTCATCTGGTGACCAAATTCATGGCCATCAACAGGGCCGAAGCGATCAAGACAGCCCGCCGGGTGGCCACAGCCTGGACCATACTCGCCTACAGCGGGGCAGCCTTGATCGGCATAGTCGGGCTGACTATGGCCCATTATGGCATGATACCGATAGACGGACTCTCAGGAACAGAAGGAGACCCGGAGCGCATACTGCCGGTCATAGCCGGATTTCTTTTCCCTGCCTGGCTGGCGGGAATTCTGGTCGTGGGCGCCATTGCGGCCATGATGTCCACGGCCGACAGCCAGCTCCTGGTCACCTCATCGACAATCGTAGAGGATTTTTACTCCAAGGCACTCGGCCGTAAACCCAGCCAGAAATCGCTGGTGACGATGAGCCGGGTGATCACAGTGCTGGTCGGCATCGCCGCCTTTGGACTGGCTTCATCCAGCGACAAACTCATCTATGATGTCGTGTCTATGGCCTGGTCCGGCCTGGGATCGTCCTTTGGCCCGGCCCTGCTTCTCTCGCTCCACTGGAAACGAATGACCGGGGCCGGAGTGGTGGCCGCTATGCTCACCGGTGCCGCGTCCACAATTCTATGGGTTTCAATTCCTATTCTGGATGAGACAATATCCGTGCGCTTTATCTCGTTTGTCCTGGCCGCGGCCGCTGGAATCATTGTCTCTTGCGCTTCGAAAAGAGAGGATGTTCAGGCAATAAAGGAGATATGAAAAATGGAGAAACAGAATCCTTTGCAAGGACCCTTCTCTGAGCTCCATCATGTGGCTGTCGTCGTCAGAGATATCGAGGAAGCGGTCAGATATTACACATCCATAGGCATCGGCCCTTTTGTGGAGTATCCGCCCATGAGGGAGTACACAAAAATCGATGTGCCGGATGAAGAGGGATTCTATAATCTGAGGATCATGGTTGCCCGGATGGGTGCCGTTGACCTTCAACTCATACAGCCGGGCCAGGGCAAAAGTCTCTACAGGGAATATCTGGAAAAAAGAGGAGAGGGAGTTTATCATCTGGGTTTTGCGGTGGATGACATCGACAAGGCCGAAGCCGAAGTCAAACGCAGCGGCTTGAGAGTCATCAGCAAAGGCAGGCGGGAAGATGGCAGCGGGTTTGCCTATCTCGATTCGGCGGAAAGAGCCGGTGTCACCCTGCTCATCCGTCAGAATCCTCCCCAAAAATAGAAAGCAAAGCCATGGCCGTTTCCGTGCACGACATCATCATCATCGGCGGCGGAGTGATGGGCAGCAGCATCGCCTATCACCTCTGCAGCGATGGATTCGATGGCACGGTGGCTGTTCTGGAAAAGGATCCGACCTATGAATACGCTTCGTCCGCTCTCAGTGCAGGAGGCGTGCGTCAGCAGTTCAGCACCAAAGTCAACATCGACATCGGCCTTTACGGCATCGATGCCATCGAGCGGTTCGATGAAGAGATGGCCGTAAAAGGGGAAAAAGCCAACGCCGAGCTTCGCAAGGTGGGATATCTCTTTTTGGGCGCGGAAAACAACTGGGAGTCCTTGAAAACACAACATGAGCTCCAGAAAAGCCTGGGAATCGCTGTGAATCTTCTATCGCCTGAAGATATCAAAGAACTCTTTCCTGATATGAACGTCGCAAATGTGCTCGGTGGATCCTACGGCACCCGGGCCGGGTACACGGATCCCTACGGAATACTTCAGGGCTACCTGCGAAAAGCCAAATCCCTGGGGGCTCATTACCTGCATGACGAGGTGACCGAGATCCTGAGGCGGGGGGATCGCATCTGCGGAATTAAGACGGCCAAAGGGGATAGAATGGAAGGCCAGGCTGTGGTGATCGCGTCCGGCCCCTGGGCGGCCGAAGTGGGTGCCATGGCCGGTGCAGAGCTACCGGTCGAGCCTTCACCCAAAATGGTTTTTCACTTTGATCCGGCCGTGAAATTCGATTACACCCCGCCCTTTTTTTTCAGTCCGCACGGGCACTGGTGCCGGCCTGAGACAGGACATCAATTCATATCCGGAAAGGACAGCGAGGTCGAACCCGGATTCCGGTTTGATTGGGAACGGAAATACTTTGGAGAGACCGTGTGGCCGGAGCTTGCCCGCCTTGTCCCATCCTTCGAACGCCTGAAATTGGTGGGCGGCTGGGGCGGTCTCTATGCCGTCAACCGCTTGGACCACAACGCCCTGCTCGGGGCCTACCCCGGCATCGAGGGGCTCTATGTGGCCGCCGGCTTCAGCGGACACGGCCTGATGCAGTCGCCGGCAGTTGGCAAAGGCCTATCCGAGCTCATCCGGACAGGCCGCTATGAGACGATCGACCTCAGCCCCCTGTCTGCGGACCGTATCTTCACCGGTCGCCGGGTGATAGAAGAGGCCGTTTTCTAAGCCTCTGAATATCAGCCTATTTTTGCATTTGTGGCAATTTCCTTAAGCGTCTCCCTGGTTTTGTCGGGGAGCGGCTCAGGCTTATGCTCGAAAAGAATCCGATCAACTTTTTCCGCAGCCCTCTCAGCCAGCGTTTTGCCCCCTCCTGCAATCCAGGAGTCATAGCTGCTCCGCTCGAAAAGATCAGGATACCAGCGTTCTCTGTAATGCCTATGGGTATGATCTGTGTCTAAATAATTTCCTTTTGGCCCAACCTCAGCAATGACATCCAGGGCTAAAGTCTCCTCATTCACGGCGACGTCTTTCTGGAAAGCTTTGATCCAATCGACTATCTCATCGCAGATGGCCAACTGCGCCAAGGAATACGTCAGGCCGGATTCCAGATAGCCGAGATCGTGGATGAGATCACTCCCGATAAGTGTTTCAAAGAACAAGCTCAATGCGGCATCGGCCGCAGCCTGCTGATCGACAATTTTTGTATCCGAGGCTCCTCCGAGAGAAAACATGGGAAGACCGTAAAATTTGGCCATGGACTGCATGATGCCCTGTTCCGGATCACAGTAGGGGGTGAAAGCCGTGCGCATATCCAGAGGACCGGGCGACATACCGGGTATGACAATAGGGCTTCCTTCACGCTTCAGTTGCGACAGCACCACTCCGACCAAAACACCCGCATAGTCGAGGGCCACAGCTCCCGCCGTCGTAACAGGACTGGACACGCCTTCTGTCGAAGATGGTATATACAGCGAGGGGATGTTCTTTTCAGCCAAAAAAAGAAGCTTTTGGAGGGATTCTTGGTTATGGAGGAGTCCGGTCGGCACATTTATGTAGCAAGCCACGAGGGGATTCTTTTGCAGGGCTTCTTCCCCACCCATCACGGCCTCAGCCATGGCCACACAATCGAGGCAGCCGCCCAAATCATAGGTTACAAAAATAACCGGTTTTGTCGAGTAGCTGAGCATGGCTTCCATTTGGAATCGCTCCGCAGCCGTCTGACTGACATCGGAGGGGAGCACCATGGACATCACAAAATCGATGTTGGACAGCGAATCACAGACTATGACGCCATCAACAACATCGTTGACCGCGGGTTCTCTTCGCTTCCCAGTCCGGTGATCGATGATATGCAGGCAGTCCGACCCAGGGCCGTAATAACGATTGCATTTCCCGAGATGCAGAGCGGGCTTTGCACGTCGATCAAACAAAACAATCTCTCTCGGTGCGGTTTTCAGGGCGTTTTCCACGAGATTCGGAGGAATTTTCACGACATTGTTATCATGAACTCGGGCGCCAGCTTGCTTCAGCAACTGAACGGCTTCATCCAAATGCAGAGCCACCCCAATCCGTTCCAGAATTTCCAGGCTAGCATCATGTATTCTCTGGCATTTTTTCGGTGAACACCGGTTCAGAAGAACGGAGAAATCCTTATCATCTCTCTTTTCATGAGTTGTCATGTGTGTCTCCCCACATCATAGATCCTATATCCACAGCACATCCGCCTCGTGGCGAATATCATGGTAATTGACTGAACTCGATAAGACAAGACTCAAAAACCGAAAGATGGGGGCCAGGATTGAATGAGTAGAAAAACGTGCGATTAGCTAAACCTCTAGTGCGGCATGTCCATCAATATTTTATCCCGTTGACCAGGTTGTTTGGAGTGTGATAAGGTCGTTCCAGTATTTGAGGGAGTCGTAGCAGTTCATAGATGAAACCCACGAAAAATTCGCAATCAAATCACCGCTGCACTCATGTGCGGTGGGCCATACTGGGCCTTATATTTGCGGCCAGTTTTGTGGCCTACGTTCTTCGGACGAACATGTCCATCGCCGGCGAAAAGATGATGGCTGATCTCGGATTGTCCAAAATTCAGTTGGGCATGGTTCTCTCCGCTTTTGCCTGGGGATATGCCATTTTTCAGTTTCCGGGTGGTATTTTCGGCGACCGGGTCGGCTCCCGCCGTGCCTTGACTCTCATTGCCGTCCTGTGGGGGATTTTGACCTTGGCCACGGGCTTGATACCCGGAAAATCAGTGGCAGCGACGAGTGTCATCCTGGTCACACTCATCGGACTGCGTTTCCTCATGGGCGTTGTCCAGGCTCCCCTGTTTCCCGTGGTCGGCGGACGGACGATAGGAAACTGGTTCCCCGTCTCTGGTTGGGCCTTTCCCAACGGGTTGACAAGCACCGGATTGACTCTGGGGGCGGCCGCAACAGCCCCCCTGATCGCTTGGCTGATGGAGGCATTGGGGTGGCGGGAATCATTTGTTTTGACTGCACCTTTGGCCTTCCTGATCGGGGGAATTTGGTGGTGGTATGGGAGAGACAATCCGGCCGATCACTCCCGGGTCAACCGGAAAGAGCTGGACTTGATCAACGCCAACCGGCCACCCTCAGCACAGACTGGTGCAGACAAGAGGGCTTGGAGGCATGTGCTTCAAAATCGCGACATCCTGCTGCTCACACTGAGCTATTTTTGCATGAATTATGTGTTCTATATTTTTTTTAACTGGTTTTTTATCTACCTCGTCGATGTCCGCAGCTTCGAAATCCTGGAAGGCGGCTACTTTGCGGCCGCCCCCTGGATGGCCGGAGCCATCGCGGCCAGCGCCGGAGGTATCTGGTGTGACCGGCTCTGCCAGCGCATCGGTCCCCGCTGGGGATGCCGAATTCCCGGAATCGCCGGTCTCACCCTTGTGGCCGGGCTTCTTTTTCTCGGGGCCACAACCCAAAATCCCTATCTGGCCGTGTTATTCCTGGCATCAAGTTTTGCAGCCACTCAACTGACGGAGGGTGCCTACTGGGCGGCAGCAATCTTCGTCTCCGGCAAGCATGCCTCGGCCGCCACGGGCGTCATGAACACGGGTGGAAACGTCGTGGGTGGAATCGGTGCCCTTCTTGTTCCGATCACCGCGGAAGCCTTCGGCTGGGTACCGGCCCTGGCGACCGGATCTGTATTCGCGATACTGGGTGTCGGGTTGTGGCTCTTCGTGCGCGCCGACAAACCCATGGTAATTCCCGCCGGATAGTCTGAATATCGTTGAGTGCTTTCGAGATTTTCCTTTTGACGGAATCATTTTCTTTGCTGTACTATTTTAAATACCATGAAGAGGGAAAAGAATGTGCACGAAGGAGGGATATCGTGAAAACAAAGAAGGGAACTCACATGTTGCGGATGCTGAGACAGGGCTTTTCCATCACACTGGCGATGGGACTTCTTGCTCTCGCATCCGAAGCATTCACCCAATCGAGACTCTCCGACGTCGTGCATGAGGGGATAGAAATCAAGGAGGTTTGGATACCGATGCCCGATGGTGTTCGGCTGGCAGCCAGTCTGTTCATGCCGGCTGATCGTCAAGAATCCGCCACATTCCCGATTCTGCTCGAATACCTTCCCTACCGTAAAGACGAAAGCCGCAATAGTCAATTCGGGCTGGTTTCCTATTTTGTCGCACGGGACTACATCGTTGCGCGGGTGGATATCCGCGGTACCGGCGCCAGTGAAGGAAGGCTGATTGCGTACGAATACACGGATCAGGAACTGGACGATTGCGAAGCGGTCATCGACTGGCTGTCGAAACAGGCCTGGTCCACAGGGTCTATAGGCATGTTCGGCATCTCCTGGGGAGCCTTTAACTCAATTCAGACGGCGATGCGCAATCCGCCGGCCCTGAAGGCCATCGTCGCCGTCCAGGGCACTGACGATTTGTTTCGCGACGACTGTCACTTTATCGACGGTCTGATGCACATCGACTCCTACGAATTCGGCCAGGATGCCTACAATATACTGCCCGCCCCGCCGGACTATATCCTTGATGAGTCCTATTTTCGCGACCGCTTCGACACAGAACCCTGGTTGCTCATCTACAAACGCCATCAACGCGCTGGCCCGTTCTGGAACCGGGCGTCCCTCAATACCGATTATTCCAGCATCCGCATTCCGGCATTTGTCATCGGCGGATGGTACGATGGCTACCGCGACAGCGTGCCGCGAATGCTCGAAAAATGCGATGCCCCGGTCAAAGGCATGATGGGCCCCTGGGCCCACACCTGGCCCAACTGGCCCTATCCGGAGCCTGGGATGGAATGGCGCCATGAGGCTGTCCGCTGGTTCGACCACTGGTTGAAGGGCAAAGACACAGGCATCATGGACGAGCCCCGGTTTGCAGTCTATATTCGGAAGTGGCACCCGCCAGGTGCTGTGGATAAGGTGCCTGGCTACTGGCGTTGGGAAGAGGGATGGCCCATCGAACGCACCAAAGCCATGGCGCTCTACGCTCAGCCTGATCACACCCTCTCGGGAGTGAAGCCAGCGGAACCCGACGAACAGGCCCATAGGCTGCGGTATGTGCCCACGGTTGGTGTGGAGGCTTCAGGCAACGTCAACTGGTGGGGGGATTTTCCCTGGGATCAGCGCGGTACCGATGCCTATAGCCTGGTCTACGATTCAGCTCCTTTGGAGCAAGACCTGGAGATCCTGGGTTTCCCAAGAGCTGTATTGCATGTCTCGGCAGATGCGCCTTTGGCTAATTGGATCGTCCGCATCTCTGACATCGCTCCCGACGGAACCGCCACGCAGGTGGCCGGAGCTGGACTCAGCGGCGCGCAGCGGGAATCTTCGGAACAACCGGAGGCACTGGTGCCCGGCAGGGTTTACAAGCTCGAGTATGATCTTCACTTTACTTCCTGGGTCTTTCCCAAGGGACACCGGATCCGTATGGCCGTCAACAATGCCCTCTGGCCTATGATCTGGCCAACCCCCTATGCGATGACGACGACGCTGGGCATCAACGCTACGAATGCATCCCGTATTGTGCTGCCGGCGATACCCAATTCCGATAGACCGCAGCCTGATTTTCTGCCGCCGGCCACAGATCCGGAGCTGCCGGGTTACCGCTATCTCCAAGTCGGTGATGAAACCGACTCAGGCTATGCCGAAACCAAACGCATTGAACGCCTTCCGCTTAAGGTACGGACTCGTATTGTCGCCTCGGGCACCAGCGGATCAGTCTATCCTTGGGCCAAAATGACGTATTGGGAAGAGTTAACCCACGAAGCACAAGACAGTGATCCCTCAAAGGCCGGTGTTACCGGCCATTCCCGTCATAAGCTCGAATTGGATGGCCGCACACTGATCATAGAGACCGACCTAACCTTTACCAGTGATGACAAAAATTTTTACTACACGTATACACGGCGGGTGCTGGAAAACGGAAAATGCATCAAAGAAAAGGCCTGGAAAGAAACCATTCCCCGGGATCATCACTGAGCGTGTATCAAACACAAACCGTTGTCAGTCCTTTGGAGGACCGGAGAAAAGCTTCGCCATCTTCATCAGCAGGTCGAGTTTTCCCGACACTTTGTATTTGCCCTTCATGAAGGCTGCGGCGCCGCTCATCTCGCCCCGGCTGATCTTGAGCCAGACATCGGCCGGCGTCCTGATCGTTACCGTGGGATCGGCGTGCTTTCCTTCATAGGCAAGGCATACGCCATCGGCTATGGTGATGTAGTCATCTCCGGGTTCCTCATCGGTGATGTCGAACTGAGCCACGGCGGTATCTTCGCTATCACAAATTTATCTGTGTTACAATGATGTTTGGAGGAAATATCCATGCGTATCGTGCTTTTTACAGGGAAAGGCGGAACCGGAAAGACAACCCTTTCTGCAGCTACGGCCATCCTCGCAGCCCAGAAGGGCTACAAAACACTGGTCATCTCCACGGACGCGGCCCACAGCCTATCGGATTCCTTCGAAACGCCGCTTTCGAATCAGCCAAAACGAATCACTGCCAATCTCTTCGGTCAGGAGGTCAACGCCCAAGAGGAAATAGAGGAAAAGTGGGGAGAAATCAGGGGCTATATGGCGGCCCTCTTCTCATCCCAGGGACTGGACACCATCGAGGCCGAGGAGATGAGTCTTTTTCCGGGAATGGAGGAGTTGTTCAGCCTGATGAAGATCCGCAACTACAACAAAACCAATGAGTATGATGTGGTTATCGTGGATTGTGCGCCCACAGCCGATACGCTGAGGCTTCTCAGCGCCCCGGAGATTACGAACTGGTACCTTAAACACATCTTCCCTATCCAGCGAACCGCAGCCAAAGCCGTGAGGCCGGTGGCCAAAAGAGTTCTTCCCATACCTTTTCCAGAAGACGAGGTTTTCGGAGCCATGAAAAGCCTGAGCATGCAATTGGCGGAGATGAAGGAAATCCTCGCCGATAGCAAAAAGACATCCATACGTCTTGTGCTCAATCCAGAAAAAATGGTCATTAAGGAATCCCAAAGGGCCTTCACCTTCTTCAGCCTCTTCGGCTACACGGTGGACATGATCGTGATCAACCGTGTTCTCCCCAAAGAAATCAAAGACGACTACTTCAAAAATTGGAAAGACATCCAGGAATCGTACATACAGATGATTCACGAAGGATTTTCTCCACTCCCCATACACCATCTCGAACTCTTTGACCAGGAAATCGTCGGGAAGACCCTGCTCGGCAAAATCGCTAAGCGTGTCTACGGCAAAGAAGACCCGACCAAGCTTTTCTTTTCCGAAAAGCCGGTCCGCATCGCAAAGGTCAAGGGTGGCTTTGATATGCTTTTAAGGCTGCCCTTTGTCAATAAAGAAGATCTCGACCTCCTCCAGAATGGTGATGAGTTGTATGTGCGAGCCGGCAATTACAAGAGAACCATCCTGGTCCCGCACACGCTGCTCAATCATTCCATCGGAGATGCCAAATTCGAGAAGGACAGCCTGAGAATACAGTTTCGTAAGGAATGAGCTTAAAGAAGCTTGGAAAATAGTTTTTGAAGAATAGGTTTTATTAATATTGCCAAGGAGGTGGACCAATGGCCGAGGAAAAAACCAAAGAAATCCGCATCTCCATTCCCGAGGATTTGTTTTCCCTTTTCATCCCTGAAAAGACAGCGTCTCATCTGATGAATGCCCGGAAGGAAGTGCTCCTTTCCCTCCGCTCCCTTATCGACGCCCGTATCGAGGCCATGGAGAGATTCGAAAAAAAACGCACCGCAAAAGCGAAGAAAAAAATCAAGATCGAATAGAATGCACTGGATCTTTAGACTCATTTAATTTCCCGAAAGCCCGCCATCAGAAATTAAGACCCATACCTCTCTCTTTATTTTGTAATAATTACTTGACAAATTGTATAGAATTTTTTACATTATGTAATGTAATTTTAACATATAATTTGCCATCCAACACAAAGCTGGCAGTTTCTGGACGGATTCAGTTTGAGGAGAACAAAAATGACGCAGTTGCAAAAGAGGTCATTCTACGATCTCATCATCAGCGCTGTCTTTCTGATTGGACTGACGGTGGTCTTTTTCTCCCGGGGCGGAGCAGAAACCTATGTCCAGGACACGGAGAGAAAAATTCTTGTGGCCGCATTATTGGGCCTCGGTTATCTTCTTTTATTCCTCGTTCTTTTTCTCGTCCGGCTCAAATCCAAAGACAAGACCGTTCTTATGGACGAACGGGATGAGCGCATTATCCTTCAGGCTTTGGGTACGGCATTCACCATATTCGGGATCTATGTGTTTATCCTGTGTATCGGGCTTTACGAAGCCTACAATACGACCGGAGTTATGCCTGTAGGCTGGATGTGGTTTCTCGCCTACTCCAGCGGTTTTATCGCCATCCTAAGTCGTGCCCTTTCAACCCTAATCCTCTACAAAAGGATGAGCGGCCATGGCGAAAGCTGAGATCAAAAACAACCTGAGACGTCTGCGCTTTGAGCATGACGAAATGACCCAACAGGAGCTGGCCGTCCGGGCCCAGTGCACCAGGCAGACTATCCTGGCCTTGGAGCAGGGCAAATACGTCCCCTCGCTGGCTCTGGCTTTCCAGATAGCCCGTGTGTTCGGCCTGAACATCGAAGACGTGTTCGAATACACTGAATAGAGTCAGAAGCTTCAAGGAATCCGGATGCTGATACGGAGACACCCGATCATCGGGGGAATATCTGACCGCACAGCAGGGTCACGAACACTTTATCCAGCGCATTGCCCTCCGCTCTTCGATTCAGCGTTTCAGCATCTCGTCGGCGTTTAGGGCTCTGTTGTTCAGCCATTTGCTCCGCAGCCAATAATAGATGGCACTCAAAAGGAAGGCTCCGAGGAAGACAGGGGCAGTGGAAAGTTTATCCATGGCGGCAAGAATGAAAAATATTGCGGAAATGAGGACTAATCCCAAACTGAAAAAAACTCGGGCGAATGGTTTGAGCTTGATCGGGGATGCGGCAAATGTATCCGGAAGCCGCTTTGGTAGCAGAAAGACGGCTACGCCGCTCAAAACCTGGAACGTCAAAAAACACATCACGGCCACTATGGCGTAATAGGTGATAGACAGCTTGAGCAGAATCCCCAAAATGCTCAACAAAGCTATGGCATACAGTCCTACATAAGGTGACCTGTTTTTTTCTCCAATTCTGGAAAAAAGGCAGGATAAATTCCATTCCTTCCATAGGCCAGAAAATCTCTTGTGTTGGCCATAAAGACACCGTTGATGCATGTCGCAATGGCCATCAACACACTCAAGGCTATAATTTTGGCCAGCCATGCCGGCAAAAAAACTTCCGAGGCGACCGCCACTGCCGCCTGCGTTTCCCCGAGAGTATTCCAAGAGAGAAGTCTGGTGACAGCCAGGGGGACAGAGACATAAATGACAACAACGATAATAAAGCCAATAATGAGAGCACGCGGAATGTTTTTGGTGGGGTCCTTGACCGAAAGGAAAGGAGAGCCGACACCGGAAACCGAGCCTATTTTTCTCGCCGGGGAAAATGGGCGTGTTTTAGAAATCACCATTCTGATCACGCGTTATTCTATTCATCACGGCTTGGGAGATGCTGTCCTAAAACAACTGGTTCGGCTTTCATGGGAGCTTATTCGAATGATTTCAGCACTTCCGCTCTGAGGGTTTGCCTGTCGGCCTTCCCAATCCTGGTCAACGGGATGCTCTCTGTGACAAACACTTTTTTAGGAACCTTGAATTTCGCCAGCTCCCTTTGACAGAGCTGGATAATTTTTGCCTCATCAACCACACGATCGGCCTCAGGAACAACATAGAGCCAGATCTCATCGCCATAGATTTTGTGGGGTACACTGATGGCTGCCGTAATGGCCACCTCAGGCAGTTGAAGAACGACCTCCTCTATCTCTGTCGGCAAAACCGTATAGCTGCCGACCCGGATGATATGCTTTTTCCGCCCTTGGATATAGAGTCGTTCGTCTTCGGTCAGATATCCCAGGTCTCCGGTCTTGATCCACCCGTCAGCCGTGAAGCTGGCTTTATTCTCTTCGGGCATCCGGAAGTAGGACTTGATGGAAAAGGGCCCGGTTATGATGATTTCCCCTATCTCACCGGCCGGAAGCTCGTTTTCGCTATCATCACAAATCCTGATTCGGACACCGGGTGTGGGCTTGCCCACATAGCCCAGGGCGATCTCCGAGATATCATCGTCTCTGGTCGTCAGGTTTGTCTCCGCACCGGCTTCCGTGCTTCCATAGCCGGTAATTATCGTGCTGCAAAGTCGTTGTTTAGCCGCTTCCAAGAGCTCAAAGGATACTTTTTCTCCCGAAAGGAAGCACACTTTGAGCGGGGATAGATCATAGCTGTCCAAATTCGGCAGGGAGAGGATAATGGCAATCATGGTGGGCACGCCGCCGATCCATTCTATCTTCTCCCTCTGGATAAGCTCGAGATGGCCTGCAGGGCTCCAGGATTCCATCATGACCATCTCATACCCCCCCACAATGCCCATGCCTATGATTTCGACCGTTCCGCCGATATGGCTTGGAGGTAAAAAAACAGGGTGCGTCGACCGGCTCGATATGCCATTGGCCACGAGAATATGCTGCATCTCCGCATAGGTCATGTGCGTGGTGTTTTGATGGGACAACAGCGCGGCTTTGGGAATTCCCGTTGTTCCGCCCGTAAAAATGATCAGCATCGGATCATCCACGTGCTGATCGGTTTTGGCCCCTTCCAGCTCTCCGTTCAACTCGAAAGGCATGGTCAACAATTCATCCAAGGATGTTCCGTGTTCGGATGTGCCCACCCAGATCTTAATCATCCGGTCAAACTCTGACCCGAAGGATTCGAGAGTCTTCACGACATCGAAGTCCTGGACATGGGGAAGAGACACGATAACTTTTGGCAGGGCATGCGAAAGAAATCTTTTGATGTCCGCCGCCCTGAATTTGACATCGAGAGGGACGAGAATGGCGTTGAGTTTATTGGCTGCGATCATCACCAGAATATAGTCGATTCCTTGAGGCAGCAGGGTAGCCACACGATCACCCTTGCCCACTCCCAAATGGAGAAACGCCTTAGCCAATTGGTCTGTCTTCTGTTGAAATTCCAGAGCGGTTACTGATCGACGATCATCTCTCATGGAGGGGAAATAAGGATCCACTTCGCTCCAGTACTCCACGTACTGCCAGTAGGTGTCGAATTTTGGGATTTCCATTGACCCATCCTTCCCTGCAGCCCGGTCGAGGAACGGTCCGCAGAGTTTATACACGCTGCTCGATGATCGGGCTCACATTATTCGATCCAATCCTTGATAAATCCGCTTCGATCGACTATCACAGAATCCATTCCTAGGTCAGTTCAAACACACCGGCAGCACCCATGCCAAACCCGACGCACATGGTGACCAGGCCGTATTTGATGCTGTGCCGCCGCATGGCATGGACCGTGGTAGCCGTAAGCTTGGACCCAGTCGCGCCGAGGGGATGCCCGAGGGCAATAGCCCCTCCCAACCGATTCACTTTGTCCAAATCCAGGCCCAGCTCCCTGATGCACGTCAGAGCCTGGGATGCAAAAGCCTCGTTTAACTCGATCCAACCAAAGTCTTCGAGTTTCAGGCCTGAATAAGCCAGGACCTTGGGAACAGCCTTCACCGGACCAAGGCTGAAAAGCTCGGGTTTTACGGCAGCGACGCTGTAGCTGACAAAGCGAGCCATGGGTTCAAAACCATACTTCTTCATTGCCCTCTCACTGCACAGGAGAACAGCCGCTGCCCCGTCGCTCATCTGCGAGCTGTTTCCGGCCGTGACAGTGCCTTTGGCGTCAAAAGCCGGTCTCAATTTGGCCAAGACTTCAAGCGAAGTATCGGCCCTTGGGCCCTCATCTGTATCGACCGTTCGCTTTATCACCCGCACCTCTTCAGTTTCAGTATCCGGGACGGACAATGAAATCTCATAGGGGAGTATTTCGTCTTTAAACTCCCCCTTGGCGATCGCAGCCAGTGCATTCTGGTGGCTGCGCAGGGCAAACTGATCCTGTTCTTCCCGGGTGATATTGTACTCCTTGGCAATAATCTCGGCACTGATACCCATGCTGACAGCCATGCCGGCTGATGCCTCGTCGTTGTAGACGTTCGGATTGAAGGAAGGTTTTATCCCGTACATCGGAACCACTGACATGCACTCTACACCTGCACCGATGACGATATCGGCCTCCCCGACTTTGATGCGGTCTGCGGCCTGGGCAATGGATTGAAGGCCGGATGAGCAGAAACGATTCACCGTGGCGCCGGGAACCGATTCGGGATATCCGGCAAGCAGGACAGCAACCCTGGCAATATCCGCGCCTTGTTCCCCCTCCGGCACCGCACATCCGGCAATGACATCATCGATATCATGAGGGTCTAACTGAGGATTTTTTTCCAGCAATCCCTTCAGACAATGGGTCAACAAATCATCCGGTCGGACTTTTTTAAACATCCCGCGCGGCGCCCTCCCCACAGGAGTGCGCACAGCCGAGACGATATAGGCATCGTTGAGTCGTTTACTCATAGCTTATCCTTTCGTGTATCCGAAAAAAAGAATCTTTTCTCCGGAACAAACAGAGGCTTCTACCGCTGTTAAAAATCTTCCTGTCCTCATCGGTCATCTCAATTGCGTAAGGGTTTCCCCGTTTCCAGCATATGGGCCATGCGTGCCTGAGTTTTTTCGGTCTGACACACATCCACAAACGCCCGCTCTTCCAGACGGAGCAGCCAATGCTCATCGACAAGACTTCCTTCATCCACACCCCCCCCGGTGAATACCCCGGCCAGTTTTGTGGCCACGACATGATCATGTTCCGAGATGAAGTGTCCTTTGAGGAAGTTCACGAGCCGCGCTTGAAGTGTAGCCCGGCCGCTCATCCCCAGGACCGGGATATTTTTTCCCGGTAGAGGCGGCCGGTATCCGGATTCATACAGAGCCTCTGCTTCTTTCTTCGCCACATAGAGAACTTCATCCTTATTGTTGACGACAACATCGGAGGGCCGCAAAAAGCCCATCTCTTTGGCATCCAATCCGCTCACAGACACTTTGGCCATGGCCACCTGCTCAAAATAGCGTGCCAGGTGAGGAAAGATATCGCCACCCTTCGCATCATGAGCGGCACGGAGTACCATCTCTTTAGTCCCTCCACCGGCAGGGATTAACCCCACTCCCATTTCAACAAGGCCGATGTAGGACTCCAAGGATGCGACAATGCGGTCACAGTGCATCAGGATTTCGCACCCTCCGCCGATGGCAAGACCTCGGGGTGCAGCCACCACAGGCACAGCAGAATACCTGAGTGCTAAATTTACCTGTTGAAACCGGGTAACCATGTCTGCGATGCTGTCGAATTGTCCGGCTTTTGAGTTTTGGAGAACCCAGTTAAGATCGGCTCCGGCGCAGAATGGACCTTCCGGCTGCCAAATAACCAGAGCCTTGAAATCCTTTTCCGCCCTCTCGACAGCCTGGGACATGGCTTCGAGAATGCCATCCGAAATGATGTTCATCTTCGTGTTGAAACTCAATATGCCGATATCATCACCCGTATGCCACATGCGGGCATTCTTCGTCTCGAACACGGACTCTACCGGCTTCGGTTTCTCACCCAAAACACGTTCAGGAAAGATCTGTCTCTGATAGACCGGATGATCTGAGCGTGGAACGTACGTTTTGGACGAGGGCGACCACGATCCCTCGGGCCTGTGCACACCTGTCCGCGCTTCCTCCAGCACCCACTCTGGGAGTGGCGTATCAGCCATAGTCTTGCCTGCAGCGATATCGTCCCGAAGCATTTTGGCGGTCTCCTGCCACCCTGCCGCCTGCCAGATCTCAAAGGGACCCAGGGACCAACCATATCCCCAGCGAAGAGCAAAGTCCACATCCCGGGCACAGTGGGCTATTGCAGGCAGGTGGACGGCACTGTAATGGAAAAGATCGCGGAAAATGGAAAGCAAAAATTCTCCCTGGGTGCTCTGTGTAGCCTTGATCGCCGCGAACTTCTCACCGAAATCACGGATTTTGAGGATTTTCTTCACGTCTTCATCCACGTCATCACGGACCGGACGATAATCCTGGCTCTCCAGATCCAGGACAAATATGTCCTTTTTGATCTTTTTGTATATTCCGACTCCGGTCTTTTGGCCCAGAGCTCCCTTGGCAATGAGGGCCTGCATCCAATCCGGCACGACGATGGTGTCAACCCAGGGATCATTTTGCAGGTTGGCGGCCAGACTTTTTTCCGTGACCAAGGCTACTGTATCCAGCCCCACCACATCGGCGGTCCTGTAGGTGGCACTCTTGGCCCGTCCGATGCCTGGGCCCGTGAGCTTATCGACAAGATCAAAGGAAAGACCGAGGCGTTGCGTGTGATGGAACACGGCACTCAGGGCAAAAGAACCCACCCGGTTGGAGATGAACCCCGGCGTGTCTTTGGCCCGGATGACACCTTTGCCCATCGTCGTCGTCAAGAAGCTTTCCAGAGCGTCCAAAACGCCGGCATCTGTTCCCGTGTGGGGAATAACTTCGACCATGTAAAGGTACCGCGGCGGGTTGAAATAGTGAATGCCCACAAACCGGGGTTTCACAGCCTCTGGCAAGGGCTCAGCCAGGCTTTTAATGCTGATACCTGACGTATTGGTGGCAAGGACAGCATCCTCCTTTAAAAACGGAATCACCTGGCTGTAAAGGTCATGCTTCCAGTCGATCCGCTCGGCGATCGCTTCGATAACCAGATCACAGTCTTTGAGACGCTCCAGGTGCTCCTCGTAATTGGCCGGCTGAATGGCATCCACAACGGATTTCGTTGCCAGCGGGCTGGGCCGCAGTTTGGTCAATCCTTTGAGCGCTGTGTCGACAATGCCGTTGAGGTCTCCCTTTTTAGCAGGCAGGTCGTACAGAATAACCGGGACGCCGGTATTCGCCAGATGAGCGGCAATCTGTGCGCCCATGACTCCGGCCCCCAAAACAGCGGCTTTTCGAAATTGGCGGTTATAATCTATCATTTCCCCTCCTTAAATGGTCATAAACACAGTCAACATTTTTTGTGGGAGACATTATACAAAGTCTCAACACAAAAGAAAATTTTTTCGTGTCATCGCTAGCATTTCCAAATCCGTGATGACACTAGATCCAGAGCAGGATAGCGAGTGATCAGATTGAGTAATGGAAAAAACCGTTTGAAGGCCGAAGCGAGCATGGTTCCTTTCCCGGCAGGGAAAGGAGAGCGAGACCGGAAACCGAGTCGATTTTTCCTCGCTGGGGAAAAATCGACGTGTTTTTGAAATTACCAATCCGATCATTCGATGAGCCTTCCATCACGGATTTGGAAATGTTTCTGTGTCATTTAAAGGCCCATGATTTTTCGGGCCTCTGCAGGCGTCGCGATGTCACGTCCCAACTCCCTCGCTATGGTGGCCACCTTCCTCGTTTCTGAAGCGTTGGATTGAATGATATCATCTCTATGGGGGTACGTGTAGAAATGATCTTCCATCCCGACTCTAATGGCATCCACACCCATCATGATGGCAAAGGTCGACAGAGGGAGCCAGTTTCTTCCTCCCGCACTGAGAGATGTGACACTGCCTTCGGGCATCATCTTCATCATGCCCAGGACATACATAAAACCCCAGGGATCAGGATATGTCTCTGCCGCGTTGTGCATCCCAGGGCCCATGGACATGAGGTAAGGTTTTTGGAGAATCCCCGGCTTGATGAGGTATTCTTTCACGTTCAGGATCCCCTCCCAGTTGTGATTCATGAACTCAGGTTTGACATTGTTGTCCTGAAGAAATGCGATGGTCTTCTGCATGTTGTCCTTGGTGGCAAGGGTTATGTCGATGAATCCATCAACATCGTGGCAGGCATAAGACACCGGAGTGAATATCGTGGTCTCCATGTACTGTTTGCCATAGCCATGCAACACATCCAGCATAGGTTGAACAGTCTCATAACTGTAAGTCGTTTTGCCGGGAATGTACCCTTCACACGAGCTGGGCTGGATGATGATGTCAGGGCACTCGGCCATGATCAAGTCAATCGTCTCTTTGAGCTGCTCAAATGACGCGGCGGGATGTCCGTACGCATCCCGGGTGTGCAAGTGAGCAACGGACGCCCCTTCTTGATAAGATTCGATCACTTCTCTAGCCAAATCTTCGGGTGAGCAGGGCAGATTCGGATTGTGGTTTCTGGAAAAGAGAGCACCAACAGGACATACCGTCAGGATCAACTTTTTGTCCATGGTCAGGTTCTTTTCACTCCTGACGACCATCTCGGCCCATTCAGAGCCTTCCCATTCTTTTTTTGTCATCCTCTTACTCCTTTATTCCTTGTATTCCATTTCTCAGCTAGCTTTTTCTCCGCAGAACCTTTCCAGACCGTGCCTTGGTGTGGGTTTTGTCTTTATACACCAATTGACCGTTGACCAGCACATAAATTATGCCCTCAGGCCGGACCGCGGGATCGAGAAAGTTTCCGGTGTAATCGATGTGTTCAAAATCAAAGATAAGAATATCGGCAAAAGCGTCCTTTCGGATGACTCCCCGGTCATCCAGGTTTATCCGCCGGGCAGGAAGATAGGTTGCCTTTTTGATCGCTTCCTCGAGGCTGATGACCTTTCTCTCTCTGACATAGGTCTTGATGTAGTTGGGGTAAAGACCATAGGCAATGGGAGGAGGCAGAGACACGCCTTTGGGATTGGCCGGATAAACGCCCATATCCGTACAGGCCATAGTCAACGGATGCTTGAGTAGGGTCACCGTCGCGGCCGCAGTCTGACGCCGGTCCAAATGCTGAACCCAGCGCGTATCCGGATCCTCCGCCAGAATGTCAAAGAGCACTTCAAGCGGATCTTTCGTGTCTCTCTTTGAAATTTCTCCGATCGTTTTCCCCACACACTCCGAGTTTTGACAGTGCAATATCGTGAAGCAGTTGAACCAGAAAGGATCGGCTTTGGTGTGGATCATGCCCAACTTCAGCCTTCCCCGACGGTAGATGTTTCTTATTTGTTCACGGAATTCTTCCGATTTGAGCTTTTCTGAGAATTCCTCGGCAGACAACTTGTTCAGCCATTCCAAAGATATGTTCCGGGACCTGACAAACTCTCTGTAAAGAGGCACTTCACTGGAGATGCTGGATTCTGAAATGATCACATCGAAAGTGACATCGATGCCTTCGGCCCTGGCCATGTCGATGTTCCACAGCGTTGCTCTGGCCGTAGCTTCCTCGAGAAATTCCGGATGGGGTTGCGGGATGAGGTAGACATTGCTCAAATGGGCAATGTGAACGGGCACGCCGGTCTGCCGGCTGATCTCAATCACTTCCTGAATCCCTCTATACATACCCACCCACACATCTTCGGCCGGACCGTGATAGATACCGTAGCCGTATTCGTCCAGATCATCAGACGGCCACTGGCTCTGGATGTGTCTGGTATGGGGAAAATATATCCCCCCTGATCTGCCGGCAGCTCTTACCAATTCCAGAATTTCTTCGAAAGTCGCGTACTCTCCCGGACTGGGATCGGTGAATGTCGACAGCCCGAAGGCCCCGCTTTTCATCGCTTCTTCCACATGGGCCTTCATCTGTTTGATTTCGTCTTCTGTGGCGGCTCTTTTGAAATCTTCCCCCATAACCAGCTCGCGGATTTGGTTGTGCCCGACCAGCGGCGCATAATTGATAGAGATGCCCTTGGTCTCCACTTCAGCCAGCCACTGAGAAAAGGACATCTTCTCCGCAGGAGCGAGGGAAAGGCCGCAATTCCCACCAACAAAACTGGTCACGCCCTGCATGATGAAATTCTCTGTCAGGGGATAATCCAATATGTCAAGATCCGCATGCGAATGGGGATCGATGAAACCCGGACAGACCACCAACCCCGTCGCATCGATAACGCTTGTCGCTTCCCCAGTCACTTTTCCAACAGCGACAATCCTTTCACCTTTGATGGCCACATTGCCGATAAAGGCAGGCTTCCCTGTACCATCGACAATCTTGGCATTGGTGATGAGAATGTCATACTGCCCCGCGGCAGGATGCTTGGCAAGCAAACCCGGAATTGAACACATTGCGATCAAAAGGGCAAGACCGCACACGACTCTTTTGGATTTCATGGACTTTCCTTTCATCATTTTTTTAGCTCCCATGGAACAAGCTTATAGGGATTCGTGTAGTCTTTCATGTAAGAGGGCATCCGTTCTTTCCACGCAGCTGGCAAGGTCTCTCTATCAACGCCTTGTGTCAGCTCGTAGAAAAATGTTTTGTAGGTGCTGGGGATGACCCCGGCTTGATACATCCTTTTTATCGCCGGCTCAGGATGGGATTCATTGGTGAAGACGCTGTCCTCCAACAGAAAAACCTGGTACCCCATTTTCAGCAACCCCAGGGCGGACTGAAGAACACAGACATCGGTCTCACAGCCGGCCAAGACAATCTGCTTGATTTTCAGTTCTTTCAGTCTGGACCGGATTTCAGGTTCCCGGCACAGGCAAAATGTTCTCTTCACGAATCGTTCCCCATGCCCGGGGAATACATTTTCCAGCCGTTCAGGGAGCCAGCCATTCTTTTCCGTGGGATGCTCGAAAGTCGCGATCAGCGGAATCTGTGTCCAATCCGCAAGACGCAAAAGCTGTTCCAGCCTTTCCATGACCGGCTCTCTCGAGCCGCTCATGATATCCACAAAAAAGGGCTGGACATCGATAAGTATGATTCCCACACCATCCCGGTCAATCATCGAGCTTTTATTCGATGAGGACACATTCCAAGCCCCGACAAGAAGACTGGCCCCCGCCAGGATAGCAAAAACCAACAGGATTTTTTTCGGCATCTCTCCCTCCTTGATATCTCCTCGTTTAGCGGAATAACCTTTAGACTTTAACCAAATCGCCGACCAATTTCTACACCTTTATTTTTAAAGGATTGTATCCAACGGCCAGTCTTGATTTCGATATATCCCGCGTCTCAATAACCATGTCGAAGGTCTTTACCCGCTAGACATGGGTTTGATCATTCCTGAAAACATAACTTTCGTTATTGGAAAAGATCGGTCACTTCGACTCTTCAGGGAGCACAGTGAGCACTATCGACGAAATGTTCTTCCCGGACCGGTAGAGCCGCTGTGTCGCTTTCTGGAAATCAGACTCCGTGGCCGTGTAGATGTCGACGAATTTTTGCGGATTGCGATCCACCAGCGGGAACCAGCTGCTCTGGATCTGGACCATAAGGCGATGGCCTTTGCGGAAAGTGTGGAGGGCATCCGGCAACACGAATTTGACCTTGGTCGCTTCATTGGGAACAAAAGGTTCCGGGCTCTCAAAGCTGTTCCTGAACTTGCCGCGCATGATCTCGGCACGCACCAATTGCTGATAGCCTCTCATCCGTACCTTCATCGGATTGGGCTTGTTGTCAGGCTGATCATCCGGGTAGACATCGATGAGTTTCACGACCCAGTCCGAATCAGTGCCGCTTGTCGAAACACACAGCCGCGCTGTCACGGGGCCGGCAATCGTCAAGTTATCGGTCAAGACGTCAGTCTGGTAGACGAGAACGTCCGGGCGGGTTGCGGCAAACCTCTGGTCTGCTACCATGTATTCCGCTCCTGACCGGCCTATTTGAATTTTCCCTATATAGGGAACAGGCCGGGAGGGAAGACTGAGATACTCATCGAATGCACCTTTTTTTGGCTGTGCCGGAGGCTCAAAACGCAAATGACCGTTCTCGTGGAAGTAAAGCGGCTTTTCCACGGCGCCTTCTGGCGGCCAAGCATCGAATTGCCGCCACTCGTTCGCTCCGGTCTCGAACACATAGGCTTCGGGCAAATCAAGCTCCCCCTTGTCCTTGAGATAGTAGTTGAAAAAAGGGAGGGCGATGTTTTTCTGATAAAACAGGGATGTCTTGGATCCGAACCTCAAGGCCCCAAGTCTTGATCCGTCAAAAAAAGACCATCCGGCGTGGGGCCAGGGACCCATGACCAATATATTGAAAATGCCGGGATTGTGTTTCTCCACGGTCCGATAGACGGCCAGCGTGCCCCATAGATCCTCGGCATCGAACCATCCCGCTACGGTCATGACCGCGGGCCGCACATTGCGCAAATGCTGCAGGGGATCGCGAGCCTTCCAGAATTCGTCATAGGTGCCGTGTGTCATCAGGTCATTCCAGAAGGGAATCCCCTTCTTGAAATATTTTTCATTGACATTCCGGATCGGCCCCAGCTCCAGAAAAAACCTGTAGCCATCCGTCATTTTGAAATCGAAGCGCGGCGCGTGCTCCTTGGTGGGCTTGGGGCGCGGCACTCCGAATGACGATATGAAGGAGAAGGCGTCTGCCAGAAAAAAGGCGCCGTTGTGGTGAAAATCATCGCCGATAAACCAATCCGTGACCGGAGCCTGCGGCGAGGCGGCCTTCAGAGCGGGGTGGGCGTCAATAATCCCGTGAGTCGTATAAAACCCCAAATAAGAAATTCCCCACAGCCCCACCTTGCCGTTGTTTCCCGGTATGTTGTTGATGAGCCAGTCAATAGTATCGTAGGTATCCGTGCTCTCATCGATATCAGCGGGGCCCTTCTTGACTGGCTTATGGGGCCTGACGTTGACGAAATCCCCTTCGGATTGATACCTGCCCCGCACGTCTTGATAGACAAAAATAAAGCCCTCAAGCGCAAAATCCCTGCCCAGGCCGATCGGATTGATGTAGGTATCTGTTTTGTAGGGAGTCCTTGTCATGAGGATGGGATACTTCTGCGACGTATCACGCGGGATATAAACGGTGGTGAACAATCGCTTCCCGTCCCGCATCGGAATCATGTGATCCTGCTGAGTGTAGTTTTCCTTGACGTATTTCGAGAGTGTCCCGAAGTACTGTGAATTCTCACTCCAGATCGGGAGTGCCCCGATCATCGATACGAGTCCTATCACTCCCACTATTCTGGCTAAATATTTCACCTTAGTTTCCTCCCTTTTCAGTTGAATCAGATTCTCTGCTAGTCATTGCAATTTTCATTCAAAGCGCAGGGCATCCACGGGATTGGCCAGGCTGGCTTTAATGGACTGGAAAGATGTCGTGACCAGCCCGATGAGGAAAATGAGCGCCGCCGAAAGGAGAAAAGTTAAAACGCCGATTTCTGTCCGGAAGGGGAAATCCTGAAGCCATCTGTGCATCAAGACATAGGACAGAGGCCAGCCAATGACATTGGCGACAACCGTGATGATGATCAATTCCCTGCTGAGCATGACGACAATGTTGGGCATGGAAGCTCCCAACACTTTCCTTATGCCGATTTCTTTTGTCCTCTGCTCGGCTGCAAAGGCAGACATGCCGACTAAACCCAAGCAGGCAATGAATATGGCAAAAGCGGTGAAATAGGTGAATATCCGGCTCAGCTTCTCCTGATCTTTGTACTGCAGGTCATAGGATGAATCCAAGAAATGGTAATCAAGGGTGCGGTTCGGATCGAACTCCCGCCATTTATTCTTCAAAAAGTCCAGGGTCTCGGGGATGTTTCCGGGAGCCAGTTTGACAAACACAAACCTGTAGCCAAAAAAACCTGCCTGCCCGTAATTCACGATGTGACCTCTGATGTGCTTGTGCGGTGCCTGGAAATGCCAGTCCTTGATCACCCCGACTATCGTCTTTCCCTTGGGAGCACCGGGCTGCTTGATGGTTTTTCCGAGGGGATTTTCCCAGCCAATCTCCTTGACCGCATACTCATTGATCAGGATGGATTCTTTTTCGTCCGCAGAAAATTCAGGAGAAAAATTCCGTCCGGCCACGATGTCAATATCGAGAGTCGGTATGTAATCGTGGTCGATACTGAAGCCATCCATCATGACCGTCTTGCCATCGGCCCAACCCTCAGGCTGGTAGGAACCGCCGCTTGGACGGCCTCCAGGTTCGTGCGATCCGGCGGCAACGCTGACAATCCCCGGGTGTCTTAGCAATTCCTGTTTAACGGATTCGATAGACTGCCGGATTGAGTTTTCCATGATGGGCACCACCACGACATGCTCTTTGTCAAAACCGAGATTTTTGTTCTTCATGAACAGAAGTTGCTTAAAAACTACGAGAGTGCAGATAATGAGGGTGATCGAGATCACAAACTGGGTGAGGACGAGGACCTGGCGGAAACGGTAGTCGCCTGTGCCCGATTTGAGTATGTCTTTGAGAACTTTGACGGGTTGAAAAGAGGCCAGGAAGAAAGCCGGATAACTTCCGGCGAATATGCCCACGACAAGGGCCAGGCCTATGAGACCCGGAATCAGCCAGGGAACGGCCGCATAACCGATAGTCAAAGGCCGGCCGGCCAGAGACCGGAAAAAGGGAAGAGCGAGATGGGCTAAACCAACGGCCAAAACCAGGGAAATGAAGCTGTAGATCAAAGATTCCCCCAGAAATTGCTTGATCAATTTGCCCTTGTCGGCACCTAAGACCTTGCGCATTCCGACTTCCCTGGCGCGAGTCATGGACCGGGCCGTCCCGATGTTCATAAAGTTGAAACAGGCAATGAGCAGAACAAAGACAGCGACAAAGCCGAAAACATAGACGTATTTTATATCGCTGTGGCCGGCTATCTCATGCCTGTAAAGGGAATGGAGATGGGTTTTGGTCAGGGGTTGGAGGTAAAATTCTAGGGCGGCCCCATATTTGCGCAAGTCTTCCCCGGCGTGTTTCTCAATAAGAGCAGGAAACTTCTGCTCCAGTTTTTTGTAATCCGTGTTTTTCTCGAGAAGGAGGTAGGAATGAAACATAAAGGGCCCCATCCAGGATTGAAAAAATTGTTTATTTTCTTGAATGAAAGTTTCAAGGGAGAGAAGCATATCGAAGGTGAAATGGGAATTGGCCGGGACGTTTTCGATGACACCCGTCACTTTGCAGTCGTGGCGATTGTTCAGCTTGAGCATCTTCCCGATCGGATCCTGGTCACCGAAGTACTTTTCAGCCATCTCCTCAGTGAGAACCAGAGAGTTGGCTGTGACCAAGGCCGATTGGGGATCGCCCTTCAACATGGGATGGGTGAACACATCGAAAAACGTAGCGTCAGCATAAAAAATGCCTTCCTCGTAAAACTCGATATCCCCCTGCTTCACGGGTGCTCGCCGGTAGGGAAAAATCCGGACCACCTCTTCCACCTCAGCAAATTCCTCCCGCATGCTGATCGACGACATGGGGTTGGCCGTGGCGATCAAGTTTGGGGTATTCCCGAGAGTCAATCCAGCGATAAGCCGGTACGTCCGATTGGCATTCTCGTGATACCTGTCATAGCTCAGCTCGGTAAGGATAAAGGACAGGATGAGAATGCAGCAAGCCATGCCGATGGCGAGACCGGCCACATTGATCAGGGCATAGCCCTTTTGCTTTTTGAGATTCCTGAAAGCCATCAAGAGATAATTTTTCAGCATAGATAAACTCCCTCTCCTTGCTTAGGATTGTATGGAAGGTGCCTTCATCGAATCTTCTCGGCCGTCGTTTGTTCTCCTGGTTTTTTCATTGTCATTGCCGTCACCTTGCCGGCCGCATCCAACTCAAAGGAGACACTCAACGCCGAGAACTTGATCTTAAACTCTGTCTCCGATTTAGGAAAGAGAAAAAATGGTTTCTCATCCGCAGTGAGCGCGACCAGTTGGCGCCCTCTTCTCTTCAAAGTGTAGACCTTGCCGTTTTTGGCGACTTTATAGTCTCCTACTAATTTATCGAGAGTTCGAAGAGAGGCTTTGTCAGTGACTTTGATTTTTCGCAATTCGTAGGAATCGTCCAGGATGTGGAATCCGATATCGTCGGCACTGATATTCATGTTGGAGAGCACAACCACGCCTCTTTTCTTCTCTTTGACGAAACCGGCAAAGGTTCTGAAGCCCCCGGTTCCGCCGTTGTGCCAGACAATCCGTGTTTTGCCGTTGTCCCGGATATGCCAGCCGAGGCCGACGGTCATCCCTTTGCTGCCTGTTTCCGCAGTGGTCTCATGAGCCAGTTCCATGGCCGGGAGTAGGCCCGATTTCAGCAAGCCCATATTGGCATAGAGAAAAGTGAGCATATCGTCGGCTGAGGAACGAATGGCGCCTGCTCCGGCCATCGCGGGCAAATCCCAGAGATCGACCTCGCCCTTGGCATTGTGGGGTTTGGCCAATTTCGCCTTCAAATCCGGAGTCAGCGTGATCACCGTGCTCTCCATCCCCAATGGTTTCGCGATGCGCTGTACGATCATCTCTTCATAGCTCATTCCCGCTTTCCGGCTGAGAATGTTCCCGAGAAGCCCCATGGCCAGGTTGGAATACTCGTATTTGGAGCCGATATCTCTCGTCAACGTACACCGAGCAAGAAAATCATACATGTTCTCCAAGGTGTATACGGCATAGGGATTGCCGGGATCGGACATTTTGAAATTGGCGGGCATCCGGGGCAAAGACGAGGTGTGATTGGCAAGGTGTTTGAGCGTGATTTCCAGACCACCCCGTGTGGGCATGATCACTCCAGGAGGGAGGTGCTCTGCCGCGGGATCTGAAAGACTCAGACTCTTTTTAAGCACCATGTCTGCCAACACAGTGCAGGTGAAGACTTTGGAGATCGACCCGATCTCATAGACGGAATGTTCGTTAACCGGACTGTCATCGTCCAATCCCACAGTTCCATGACAAAAATAATTCTTTGTCCCAGTCTCATCGATAACGCCGACGACAAGTCCGACTGTCTCCGCCGCGACGACACGCGTTTTGATACTGTCTTTGACCTTGTCCGAAATTTGGGCCGTGTTCGCGGTTCCCAACACGCACAGGATAACAAAAGCTGAAAATGTAATGCCGAGAAATTTCACGCAGACGTGTTTTACATTTCTTGTTTCCTGCATACACATCTCCTTAATCCCAGGATAAGTGTAAACTATCAGAAATGAGCTTGGAATGTAAAGCTAGACTCCTGCTCTGCATCATTCTTCTATTAGTCTGTACGGCACACAGTGATAAAGGTTTTTAAGCGCACCAGTTTCTTGAGACCTTTCGGTCCAGCGCCTCGAAGGTCTGTTTCTGCGTTGACTCACCATTTTTCAGTATGTTACTCTTTCTTGCGGATATCATCGGCGATATTCTTGGGAAATAAGGAGAATAGGGAATGTTTGAACTACCCGAGATGATCACTCTGGCCAAACAGATGAATGAGACCTTAACCGGGAAAATAAAAATGCACGGGTTGGATTCTCATTTGCTCCGGCGGAAGATCTTTTTCAGGATGCCGAAGGCGACAAAGAGCGGTGCGTACCAGGCAACAGCCCCGGCTATGAGGCCGATATTTTTTCCTTTGAGCATTTCCATCCAGAAACCGAACTGGCTGTCGCTGATGAGGTAGGTCCATGTGGATGAGGGGCCTCTAATGCCGGCTTGAGCCAGGTCAACTTTGCCCTCTTTGAGCTCGAGTGAGTGGAAGGTCTCGACCACACCCTCCTCAATCTTGGAATCCAGAGCCAGAAATTCCGGCGTCACAATCCTGTTGAACTCGTCGATGGGCGTCTGCCCGCCAACGTTGACCAGGTGTATACTCTCCCTCACATCGGCGATCAGGGCTAAGTGCTCCGTCCAGCAGCGGTCGATGTGGAATAAGGTGATCTGCTTCTCGACCTCCCGCAGTCTATCCTCGCCGAGAAGAGAGCGCCACTCTGCGTATTTCTCCGGCACTTTGTGCCCCAGAATATCTCTGTGTGCCCCATCCATGAGAACAGACTGCCGCTTGGCGAAAATCTTTTGCCTCTGGCTCTCAATGATGAAGGAATAATTCCAGAGGGTCTTCCGGATTTCAAAATTCTGGCCCTCCACCACCCGTTGGCCGTGCACGATTTCCCTGTTAACCAGGGGAATATCCAGAGCCTCATCCTGCTGCAGGTCACGGATATGGGCGGGAAGACGGTTTTTTATGCCGTACCGTTCGATAAGGTTGTCTTCCAAGCTGACAAAGAAGCGGGAAGACCCCGGATCACCCTGGCGTCCGGCCCGGCCCCTCAACTGGAGATCGATCCGGAGGCTCTCATGACGGTTCGTTCCGATGACGTACAACCCCCCCAGAGATACAACTCTGTCCTTTTCCTGTTCCTTGTCTCCCCCCAGTTTGATGTCTGTCCCCCGGCCGGCCATGTTGGTGGAAATGGTCACCGCACCCGGAGCGCCGGCCTTGGCGATGATTTTGGCTTCCAGCTCATCGTTTTTGGCGTTGAGCACCTGGCACTCGATTTTTGCCTTTTTCAAGTCGTCAGACAATTCCTCCGATTCCTCGACACTGGCCGTTCCGACCAGAACAGGTCGTCCCTTTTCGTGGGTTTCTCCAATCTCTCTGATCAGCGCTTTAAACTTGGCCGCCTTATCCGTGAAAACCACATCCGGATGATCTCGCCGGATACAGGGCTTGTTGGGCGGGATAACGACGACTTTTAGATTGTAGAAGTCTTCGAGTTCATCTGCAGAGGCCTGTGCTGTGGCTGTCATGCCGGCAATTTTGGGATAGAGCTGCAACAAATGCTGCAGAGTGATCGACCCTAGAATCGAGCCGCCGGCACCCAGACGGAGTTTTTCCTTGGCCTCAACCGCAGCCTGAAGGCCATCGGGCCAATGTCTGTCCTCCACGACGCGTCCGGTGAACTCATCCACGATTTCCACCCGCCCGTTGCGCACGATGTAATCGACATCACAGCTCAATAAATATTCGGCATGAAGGGCCTGGTTGATTCGCGTCAACAGGTCCAGGTTCTCCGGATCATGGATGTTTCCGCAGCCCAACAGAGATTCAATCTTGTGCAAGCCGGAATCCGTCAAGTAGATATTGCGCTTGCCCTCATCTGTCTCGATATCCGTATTCATCTTAAGGGACTTGGCGATCTCTGCCAGGTGACCGGGGTCTGTCTCCGCCTTACCCGTGGAGCCGGCGATGACCAGGGGGACGCGGGCTTCATCGATCAGGACAGAGTCGGCCTCGTCCACAATGGCGAAATGAAAGGGGCGGTGGACAACTTCAGCTTTGCTGTAGCAGAGGTTATCCCGGAGAAAATCGAAGCCCGCCTCCTTGGCTGTCGCATATGTTATATCGGAGGCATAGGCTTCCTTTCGGCTGGATTTGTTCATCCCTTCCTGAATACAGCCCACATTCAGGCCGAGGAACTTATAGATGGGGCCCATCCAGGCTGCATCCCGACGCGCGAGATAATCATTAAAGGTGTGGATGTGGACACCTTCTCCTGTCAAAGCATTTAAGTAGGCGGGAAGCACTGCGGCCAGTGTTTTTCCTTCTCCAGTGGGAAGCTCGGCGAGTTTTCCCTGATGCATAGCCATCCCGGCTATGACCTGAACGTCAAACGGCCGCATGCGGACCGTTCGCCAGGATGTTTCGCGCACCAGAGCAAAAGCTTTGACCATCAGGTCATTTAAGGGGATACCCTGTTGAGCTCTATGGCAAAGGTCCGTCGACATCATTTTGAGTGTCTCGTCAGACACACCGGATAAATTTTGTTCGTTTATCCGTGAGATCATGTCACGGTAGGGCTTGAGATCCAGTTCGATCGGCACTCCTCGAAGCTTATTGAGCCAAGAACGTGCTTTCATATTATCTGAGCTTTTCATTATACCTCTCTTTTTCCATATAAATCCAAATTCGTTCCATGGGGGTAAGCATCTCTATTTTCGTGATGGCATTGAAACTTGAGGGCGTAATGGAGTGATCAGAATGTGTGATGGAGAAAACCGTTTGAAGGCCGAAGCGGGCAAGGTTCCTTTCCCTTCAGGGAAAGGAGAGCGAGGCCGGAAACCGAGCCAATTTTCCTCGCCGGGGGAAATTGGCGTGTTTTAGAAATCACCATTCTGATCACGCGTTATTCCTTTCATGACGGTTTTGGAGATGCTTCCTCCATGGGGTCAGACTTTGGTGGACATGCCACACTGAAGGTAATGTTGCACGCAAGGGGAGTTTTTCAATTGATCAAAGCTGACCCCAATAGAGAGGTTTAATAAGGAGGGCCCCGGGGCGAAACCGAAACCAGGATGAATTCTGACTTCGGACCGATGAGAGGAAAGAATTCCCGCAAAAAGAAAATCAACAGGAGAAAAAAGAGTAGGGGTAAAAAGAACAACAGAGGGGGAACAAGAAGGGCAGCCACAAAAACCAACGCAAATAGAAAAACAATATCCATGGTGTTCTTAGGAATTTTGTGGCTACCAACATGAATAGGGACGCTGTTCATTTTCTTTATCTCTCTAATGATCAGATAGTAATATAGGTCCTGACGAGCTTTTGTCAACCGAGACGTTAAAGTACAGGCTGTGAGATCAGTGGAATAGGTCCGCCAGCAAAGATGACCTTCCGGGTAAACTCAAGGCCTATCCAGAGCAGCATGAGCTTTGGATGTTTGAATATGAGAAGGAGTTACAGGTTGGAAAGTCCTGGCGTATTCTTCGTTATTCGATTACTGTTCTACTGGCTTGCTTGCTGCAGATGTCGGCGCTGCCGGCGCTCGCGGATCTTTTCGAAGGGCAGATTGATGAGATAAGTAAAACCCCTCCAGACATGCCTTCCCAGCAGGAGTAAAATTACACCCAGAACCGCGCATACGAGAGATATGCCGATGCCTAAAAACCCATCCAGAGTGGGATCGCCGGAAATATTCATGACCACAATATCGTACTTATCCAAAAAGTCCGGCGCGAAAATGTTCACAACTGAACCAATCATGCCGACCCAGCCTCCGACTATAAGGGAAAAACACAAGACATAATATGTGAAAACGAGAGCCGCAACTGTAACAATGATACCGAACAGAAGAGCTATCCCGCCGAGACCCAGGGGGATTCCGAACAAACCGATCAAGATACCGATAAGAATCAGAAGAGGCAGTTTTTTCTTTTTTCCCACTTGAACCATCGTGTCCGGCATGCGGGCGGAGATGACTTCAGCCGGTTCACCCAGCCGATCCAGAACATTGAAGATGCGCTCGATTTCATCTTCTGAGGGATCATTCACGAAGGATTCATAGATATGAGATTGGATTTCTTTGACCAGATCGGACTGATCGGTTTCCGGGAGCCCTCTAAGTTTATCCTTCAATCGTTTCAAATAGTTGTTGACGATTTTTTCGACCGAGTCGCTGTAATTATTCCCCATCGTCACTCTCCTTTTTCATGTCAATTCTTTCGCCTTCAAGAGGTTCTGGCTTCTTTTCAGGTGCGGCAGAGGAATCTCCGACCATCCTAACCAGTTTAGCGAATTCTGCATGGAGAAGCTCAAAAGCCTTTTTACCCTTATCCGTTAAAGAATAGTACTTCCGGGGTGGACCCTGCCTGGATTCCATCCACTCTGACCGGACGAGCTCTTCTTTGGCCAAGCGACCCAGGATGGGATAGATTGTTCCCTCGGTAATTTCTATATCTCGCTCGCCCGAAATCGATTTGATGAGCGAATAGCCGTAGTGGCTTTCGTGGTAGAGACTCCCTAATATGGCCAGTTCTAAAACGCCCTTTCTGAGTTGTCTGATCTTATTTTCCATTTTTTAATACCTTGTATCACAATGTAGCTTGTTTGTCAAGCTATTTTGTAATAATTTATAACCATAAAAAATGGCGGGCAGAGATTGGCCGTCGCTATGTGGACAAAATCAATCCGAAGATGAAAACCTGCATTCCAGAAAGGCGGTCGTGATAAACACCAAGGCGGATCCCAAAACGGCGGTGAGAAAAGGCGCTTGGAAGGAGAATACATATTTTCCCAGAATGGTGAGGACCAACCCCACACCAAGCGCTGCTCCTGCGGCAGCCTGTCGACCGGCCTTCGTGTAAAAGCCCAGGAGGGTGATCACAAGCACGCCGGCAGTTCCGAAAGCAGAGGCCGTAACAACAAGGTGATAGACACCCCTCCCGTAGAGCGCGATCACATAGGCGGCTAAACCAGCGACAAGGACAACTATGCGAGCGCTCAAAACACGGCTCTTATCCGATTTGAGTTGAAAAACGGGCACGACAAAATTGTGCGAGCAGAGGGCTGAGATAGCTAGCAGTATGCTGTCGATGGTAGCCAGTATGGCCGAGATTAGAGCCCCGGAAAAAACGATAAAAAGAACCGGAGGCAAAATCCTCTCCGCCAACCTGATCAAGTACTGCTCAGGATCTCCCGCATCGGGAAGGACAGACGGACCGATGAGGCCGAGAAATACGGGAATAGACCCCAAAGAAAAATAGATTATGCAGGCAACATAGCTCGCGTTGCGAGCGACGGATGCGGATTTGGCGGCCAGGAGCCGGGCGATGGCCTCTTGGGCCACCAAAGATCCCAAAACAGGAACCATCCACCTGTCCATTCTCTGGAAAAAACTCTCTCCCGTGGCAATAAAACTCAAACGAGCAGGGTCCATGGCTGCAAAGATCTGCTGGATTCCGGAAAAATCCTTGAGTGTGACCAACCCGAGTGTTACCAGACCCACCGCGATTATGCCTCCCTGGATCAGGTCTGTGTAGACATCCCCCAAAATCCCGCCTAGATATGTATAGAGGAGAACAAAGGCGGCAGAAAGGGTTATGGCGATTGTGACCTGCAAGGCGGTCGTGGCCGCAATGATCTGTCCGAATGCTCTCAGTTGCGCAGCCGCCCAAATCAAGGAGGAGGGGACAAGAATAATGATGGCAAATCTTTCGATGACCGATCCGTACCTTTCCCGATAATAATCGGCCAGAGTCACGTAGCGGCCCCGGCGCAATCGTGCAGCCAGGAGTATTCCCATGAGGAGAAGACAAAGGGTGTAGCCGAAGGGCTCGGCACGGCTTCCCGATAGGCCGTGCTCATAAACAGCCGCTGAAGAGCCGATGCAGGTCTCTGCCCCGAACCACGTCGCGAACAGGGACAGGGCCACCATGGGCAAAGTGAGGGTGCGCCCTGCTAAGAAATAGTCGTTTTCCGAATGGATGCGTCTCGCAATCCACAGCCCGACGAGGACTTGAACACCCAGGTAAACAAGGAGAAACAATCCGTTCAAATTGTTTATCCCTTGAGGCTTTGGTCTAGATTTCGCCCTCCAACTGCCAGAGCAAGAAACTCAGGGTTTCAGCCAGGTTGTCGATCTGTTCGCTGACCGGCTGTCCTCCGGAATGACCGGCAGTGGTGTGATAACGGAGCAGGACTGGCTCATCTGATCCGGTGGAGGCCTGCATCAGCGCCGTCATCTTCCGGGCGTGAAGCGGAGCCACGCGCGTGTCAGCATCTCCGGTAATGAAAAACACGGCCGGGTAGTGTGTACCTTCTTTCACTTTATGGTAGGGCGAGTAGGCATAGATGTACTTGAACTGATCAGGATTGTCGGATGACCCGTATTCCGGCACCCAGTAGCGGGCGACCAAAAACTTATGATACCGCACCATATCGAGCAAGGGGTATGTGCAAATGACAGCGCCGTAGAGATCAGGACGCTGTGTCACCGCGGCCCCCACCAAAAGCCCTCCATTGCTCCCGCCCATGATGGCCAATTTTTTTGGCTTTGTGTATCCCTTATCGATAAGGTATTCGGCGGCAGCGATAAAGTCATCGAAAACATTCTGCTTATTCTCGAGCATTCCGGCACGATGCCATTTCTCGCCAAATTCTCCCCCGCCTCTCAGGTTTGCTACGGCATACACTCCGCCCTTTTCCAGCCAGGCAGCCGCTTGGGGTGAAAAACTCGGTGATAAGCTGATGTTGAATCCCCCATACCCTGTCAGCAACGTGGGATTCCCACCGTTCAGCGCGATCCCTTTTTTGTGCACGACAAACATCGGGACTTCCGTCCCGTCTTTGGACGTGTACCAGACCTGCTTGATTTCATAGGCTTCGCTGTCGATGGGAACTTCGATTTTGGCCCACACTTCTTTCTCCTCGCTGGCCACATCATAGCGGTAGATGACGGTCGGGATGTGATAGGACGTAAAAACAAAGAAGGCCTCGTTGCTGTCCCATTGGCCGCTCAACCCGCCCACTGTTCCGATTGTTGGGAAGGAAATCTCGCCAACGGGCGTTCCATCCGGTTCGAAGATAGAAACCTGTGACTTGACATCCTTCAAGTAATTGACAAAGAGCTTCCCGCCGGCGAAAGTCACGGGTAGTCCGAACAGGCCCTGCATGACCATGTCGCTCTCCGGAATAATTTCTTTCCAGTTGTCTCGGGAGGGATTTTCGGGATCTGCTGTCAAAACGCGGCCGTTCGGGGCTTCCCAGTTTGTCTGGATGTACAGGGTATCATCGACAACAGCAGCCATGGTCCTGGCGTCCACATCGTTGACAACTGTAACGATGGGTCTGTCTGCGTTTAAATCCTTCAGATAAACCTCGGTTTTTCCCGACGAACCCTCCAGGGCGATTATGGTCAGCCAGCGGCCGTCTTCGGATGGGAAGGCAAAAAGAATCTTGCCCAGACCGTAACCCTCTCCAAATATTTCTTTATCTGCAGCCAGGGCTGTGCCAAAGCTGTGATAGAGGATGCGCGGGCCTTTCATGCTCATCTTGGTATAGAAAAAGCCCTTTTTATCAGGCATGATGGAGACTCCAAAATATAGACCTCGAGGAAGCACGTCAGGCAGATCCTTCAGACTGTCCACATCCATAAATCGGATCTCCAGTTCATCCTCGCCACCCTTCCGTATGCCGTAAGCGAGTAAAGTGCCGTCATGAGATATATCCTGGAGATTGACGTTCGTGGTCTTGTCCTCGCTCATGGGATGAGGATCGATGAGCACCTTATCCTCGCCATCGAGGCCCTGCCTCATGTAGATGACCGATAGTTCCTGATCAGCGCTTCTTTTGGTCAAAAAGTACCGGCCCCCTCTTTCGGTGGGGATCCCAATGGTATCTATCTTGATGAGCCTGGCAGCGAGGGCTTTCAATTCATCACGACCGGAGAGGGAACCGAGGACCGAATCCGTGTAGGCATTCTGTGCAGATATCCATTCGCGCGTTTCCGGGCTTTTCTGATCTTCCAGCCAGCGGTAGGGATCGACAATATCGACCCCGTGCAGCGTGTCCACGGCTTCGACGATATTTGTCTCCGGTGGAGGAGAAACATCAACTCCTTGTTTACAGCTCTGAGAGCCGAAGAGGAAGATAATAGCTAGACAGAAAACAAAAATTCCTCGTGCAGTAAACCTGGTATTCTTTGTAGTCATTTTTGCCTCCTTTATTGTGTCTCCGAATTATTTCCTATACCACGCCCCAGCTCTTATGTCAAAGCTTAAGAAAGCTTTGCATGCCGTTCGAAATCCGTGATGGAAGGCTTAGCGAGGGATCAGATTGCCGAGTCAAACAATGAACACCACTACGGCTTTAGAAATTTAGTCAAAAGCGAATTGACGGTCCCAACCCTCTATGATATAGGTACATAAAGACTATAATCGAGAGAGGTGAGTCATGCCCAAAACACAATTCAAAACTTCTTCCATCTATCTTATGGCTATCGCCGTTACGGTGCTCATTGTATCGCTATCAACATTCACATTCCAAGATGATAAACCAGACAAAAAATACGAGAAAACAGAAGTGATGATTCCGATGCGGGATGGCGTGAAGCTGAATACGTACATCTTCAGACCAAAGGATGCTAAAGAGCCGCTCCCCTTCTTGATGTGGCGCACGCCCTACGGAGCCCAACGCTACGGGGCAGCCCTCACATCCATTTATAAACACATGGCCGATGAGGGCTATATCTTCGTCATTCAAGATCTCAGAGGACGATTCGGTTCAGAGGGACTGTTTGTCATGATGCGCCCGGCTCAGGATAAGAGCGACCCCAAAAACATAGACGAGGGGACAGATACCAATGACACCGTCGAATGGCTCCTCAAAAATATCCCCAATAACAACGGCCGCGTTGGCTTTCTAGGAATTTCCTACGGGGGATGGACCACAGTCCAGGCCATGGTCGAGCCTCACCCCGCCCTGGTGGCTTTTTCCCCTCAAGCCTCCCCGGAGGACATGTTCATCGGTGATGATTTCTCGCACAACGGGGCGTTTCGGTTGGCTCCGAGCTTTGGCTACTCAGCCATGATGGAATCGGGAAAGACCAACCTGCCCTTCAAGTTCGATCAGCACGATGCTTACGAGTTCTACCTAGATCTGGGAGCTCTGCACAACGCCAACGACAAATACTTTCATGGCAAGATTCCCTCCTGGAACGACTTCATGGCCCATCCCAATTACGATGAGTACTGGAAGAGCATCAACGTCAGCCGCTATCTCAAGAAACTTCACGCCCACACACTCCATGTTGCCGGGTGGTGGGACGCCGAAGATTTCTACGGCCCGATGAAAATTTACGATCACCTGGAAAAGATGGACAAGGATAACAAAAATTTCCTGGTCGTCGGCCCCTGGCGCCATGGAGGCTGGGCCAGCTCGGATGGCAAAAAGCTCTGGGACATCGATTTCGGGAGCAAAACAAGTCTTTATTACAAGGAAAATGTGGAAGCCCCCTGGTTCGCCTATCATTTGAAAGGCAAGGGGAAGCTCGATTTACCGGAAGCCCTCACCTTTATCACCGGGACCAACGAATGGCACCGGTATGAGGCATGGCCTCCCACATACATGACCAAGAATAAGAATCTCTTCTTTCATGCCGATGAACATCTGTCTTTTGATCCGCCTGTGGACAAAGGGGAAAGTGCGTTTGACAAGTATATCTCTGACCCGGACAAACCGGTTCCTTTCACCAAGCGCCCCATGCCGGGATTCTGGCAAGGGGCATCGGCCGAGTGGAAGATCGAGGACCAGCGTTTCGTTCACAAGCGCCCGGATGTTCTCAGCTGGGAGACAGAACCCCTGGATGAAGATGTCGTGGTGTCGGGACAAATCGTGGCCCATCTCTTTGCCTCGACAACGGGGACGGATTCGGATTGGATCGTCAAGTTCATCGACGTCTACCCTGAGGATTACCCGAACGCGAAGCTTCGGGGCTATCAGCTGATGATCGCCGATGAGGTGCTGCGGGGAAAATTCCGGAACAGCTTCGAGAAGCCCGAGCCGGTCGAGCCCAATGAAATTGTCGAGTACGTGATTGACCTCTACACGCGCAACCACTGCTTCCGCAAAGGCCACAAAATCATGGTCCAGGTTCAAAGCACGTGGTTTCCGCTGATCGGCAGAAATCCACAGAAGTTTATCGACATCCCGAAAGCCAAGGATTCCGACTACCAGAAGGCCACCCAAAAGGTGTTCCGAACGGCTGAATTTGCTTCCCACATCGTCATTCCTGCTGTCGAAAAATAATGGACTCGAGTCCGGATGTTTTGGTCATCGGGGGAGGCGCCGTCGGCGTAAGCTGTGCCTATTATTTGACTCGAGAGGACCTCAGCGTGGCCCTCATCGATCAGGAAGACATCGCCTCCGGCTGCTCGGAGGCGAATGCGGGGCTCTTGGCTGCCAGCTATGCCATACCGCTGGCCTCACCCGATGCTCTAGGCATGGGGCTCAAAAGCATATTCAAACCGGCCAGCCCCTTTTACATCAAACCTCGTTTAGACGTCCAACTTTTCCGCTGGCTCTGGCTGTATACCAGATCTTGTAGAAAACAAAAAATGCTGGAGGGGCTTACCGTCCTCAAAGAACTCAACTATGCCAGTTTGGCGCTCTACGACAGCATGATACAAGAGGAAAAACTCGATTGTGACTACGGAAAGAGGGGATGGCTCTTAGCTTATAAGACCGAAAAGGGATTCCAGAGTGCCCTGGAAGATGTGGCCCTACTGCAGAAGTATGGCGTAGCCACAGAAACTCTGAGTCCCCAGGAAACACTGGCTTTGGAGCCGATACTCAAACCGGAAATGGCCGGAGGTGTTTTCCACCCGACTGATGCCCATCTGGATCCGAAGAAATTCGTAACGGCTCTAGCTGAACGCTGCCAGGAACGCGGGGCCGATATCCAGACAGGCACAAAAGCGGCTGGATTTGAGATCGACAACGGCCAGGTTACTGGAGTAAAAACACCTCAGGGTCTCATCAAGCCAAAGCAAATTGTGCTTGCTGTGGGTGCTTGGTCCAAGCAGATAGCGCAGCTTTTGGGAGAAAAAATGCCCGTTCAACCAGCCAAGGGCTACAGCATCACTATCCCCGCCCCCAATCCATGCCCCCAAGTCCCTCTGTATCTCAGTGAGGCGAAGGTGGCCGTAACTCCCCTTAAAAACGCTTTGCGCTTGGGGGGCACTTTGGAGCTGGCAGGTATGACTCTGGCAATAAACCGTGGAAGGGTTGGCGCCATAAGCAAAGCCGCTGAAGATTATATGCTGCCCATTGGATCAAAGGGGGAGCCTGAAATCTGGAGCGGCCTGCGGCCTTGTTCGCCGGATGGCCTACCTTTCATCGGCCGTCTCAAACAATTCATAAATGTAATGGTAGCCACAGGGCATGCCATGTTGGGCATACATCTGGCTCCCGTCACCGGTAAACTGATCGCCCAAGTGGCCTGTGCTCAAAAACCGGATGTCGACCTGACGCCGTTTCGAGTAGACAGATTCTCATGATTTGAAACTCATGCTGAAATGACTGATCCACACTTATGAAAATAGGGCCACCGGGGTGCAAATCCAGGATAAGCACTCTTTGAAAAAGGAGGAAGACAAGATGTCTATGTCTATTGGAGAACTCGAAGGAAAAGCGGCTGTTGTAACAGGAGGAGGCCGGGGAATCGGACGCGGTATCGCCGTCCAACTGGCAAAAGCAGGGGCAAATGTGACTGTGGCCGATATCGACTCAAAGACTGCATGGGAGACCGCAAAAAAGCTCACCGAACACAACAGCCAAGCCATCCACTGTTCGCTGGATGTCACAGATGAAAAATCAGTCGTTTCTATGGTTCAACTCACCATGGAATCCTTTGGACGGTTGGACATACTTGTGAACAATGCCGGCATCATGTTCCGCTCCCGGTTGATGGATATTCCTCTAGAAGAGTGGGAAAGCGTTATCAAAGTGAACCTCACCGGGCCCTTTATCTGCACTCAAGCCGTAATCCCCTCGATGAAAGATAGAGGTTTCGGTCGGATCGTGAACATATCTTCCTCAGCCGGACGGAGCGTGAGCACTCTAGGTGGAGCGCATTACACATCTTCTAAAGCGGGTCTCCTCGGATTAACGCGGGCATCGGCTAAAGAGCTAGCTCCTTTCGGAATCACGGTGAATGCTATCTGTCCCGGATTGATCGAGACCCAGATGGCCATCGACACGACCACACCCGATGAACTGAAGACGTTTTTGGCCTCCTTCCCTATCGACAGGCTGGGCACTCCAGAAGAGGTCGGCGATCTCGTTGTCTTTCTCTGTTCGGATAAATCCGCCTACATCACGGGCGCCTCGATCGACATCAACGGCGGGGACTTGATGATTTGATTAGTGATGCTCGCGGCTGTGATGAGTTTCTTTTAGCATTTCAGCGAACCACTGCCAGAGCCTTCTGTGAAAGTCATAACTGGGAGGGTTCTGCTCCAGAATGGTGGCCAGGCTTTTCTCTTTCTCGTATTCCGGTAAAAACCTGAATTTGGTCTCTTTATCCCAGAGCCAGGTGAGCTCCGGGTGAAACTGCACACCGAGGACATTGGAAAATCTCTCGTGCTCGATGGCCTCGACGACTTTATCATCTAAAGAGGTGGCAATGACCTTCCACCCTTTGCCGATTTTTCCGAGCATTTGATGGTGAGCACTGGAGACCACGGGATTGACATCTGAATCAAATCCAAAGGTGGTGCAGAACTTACCTTCCTTAATAAGCTTGATTGGATGCATGAGCCACACGGTGAGTTTTTTCTCAGGGTAGAGCAGAGCATAAGGATTCTTGTGTAACAGTTCGATAGGTATGGCAGCGACATCTTCCAAATACGTTTTGCCGTACCCATCCATCCAGATGTCCTGAAGCATGGATCCCCCGGTCCCGACATTCAGAGTTTGGAATCCTAAGCAGATACCCAAAACAGGATATTTGATATTGGTTTCGAGAAAGCCGGCAAAATCATCATCCTGGGATCCCCCCAGCAGATGAAACACCATGGACAGAGCCAAAAGATGCCGGTAGGGCGTCTGGATTTGGGAGAGGATGCTGGTCTTCTGCCCGTAGATTTGGGGTTGAATATCGGCCCCACCGAAGAAAATGATGCCGTCCGAGGTGCGAAAAATATCCTCAAAAGCTGATGAGCATTCATTTTTTTGAAAGATGTTATCCTTGTTGAGTTCTCCCTTGATTTTTCGGAATTTGAACCAGCCGATGTTATTCTTTTCAACGTACTCTTCGGCCGGAGTGAAGTCGGTCAATTCATTGTCATGATAGATACCGGTGACTTCCAGGTTTTCGATATCGAGAAGCCCCTGTTTCCGCAGCTCATCCAGAACCCGCACATGAATCTCTACGGGCCAGAGAATAGCCAATTTGACTTTCCCTTCGACATGCAGAGGAAAATCCGAATTCCCATCTGATGTCTTGACAAAAATGACTCCGGATAGGATCAAAAGGCAAAGAAATACGAAAACCGGTGTCTTTGTGAAGCTCTGTGATCTCATTATTTTATCTCCATATGCATTAAATTCACCCATGTCAATCACAAAGATTATAATGAGCCATATACACTTTGGCAATACAGCCCGATGTGGATTTTTATCGAGTCAAGGCTGCCCAGGGGATCAGTGATGGCCCTCGCTGACAAATTACCCTTAATGTTATCCCGTTTATCTTTACGAGGTTCGGCCATCCCATCAGATTCATCTTTGGATTCTGCACCAGACAGCTAAGTACTCCTTATTACGATGAACCTGAGGATCAACAACTCGGGAAGCAGCTATTGTTTCAATGCATTCCGCCTAGCTGTGTCCAGAATCGTTTGGAGTTCGGCTTGTTCGTAGAGAACACCGCCGGCAACGACTGCGCTTATTTTCAGCGTGTTCGTGATTTCTTCCAAGGGATTGGCATCCAACAGGACAAGATCGGCTATTCTGCCCTCTTCAACCGTGCCAAGCGAATCACCCATACCCATAAACTCTGCAGGAAGCCTGGTTGCACTCACCAGTGCCTCCATGGGTGTCATCCCAACCTTCTCAACAAGGTGATGCAGTTCGTCGTGAAGGCTGAATCCCGGGTAAACCAGGGGAACACCCAAGTCAGTGCCAGCCATGATCTTCACGCCGGCTTGATGAAGGTCGCGCAAGAAGAGATGGCCGGTGTGGAAGAGTTTTTTCCAGTCAATATTCCCCATGTACTTTTCCAATGAGATCGACTCCTCCCAGAAATCGAGAAGACCCTTGGGCAAATAGGGACGCCGGTAATCCAGTTCACCGTTTCTGTCATTCAGGACAGCTTTTGTCTCCTCCATAGGGATCGATCGGCTGTGATCAGCAGCGAGAGTCGGGACAAAGGCTGTATCGTTTTTCTTCAGCTTGGCAATAAGCGTTTCCCTCTCCTCTTGACTCATCTCATTCAAGTTGGTGAAAAAGTTGTGCTCGATGCTTCTCTGACCTGCGTCCGTAACCTCGGCCAGTGTCATTATCATCGGAAGGTGCCCGACAACGGGTAATCCCGCATTTTGGGCCGCTTTCAGGATGGCGTAATAGGTTTCTTTTGAAGCGCAGGTTCGAATCTTGATAAAATCGACACCCATGGCCGCCACAGCCTTGACCTTTTCCTCTGCTTCTTCGGGTTTTTCAACGCCGACCCGCTTGGGAAGAAGCGCCTTGTGCAGGAGTTTCTCGACCATAGTGATCCATCTCGCACTCTCGAACATCGGACCGGGCATTTTGATCCGTGGACCGATCAGCATTCCCGCCTCGATGTGTTGACACATCTTCTCCAGCTGGACCAGATCGCCCCCCATATCCCGGACACTGGTGACGCCGTTGGCAATAAAAAGCGGAGCCAGATCCGCGCCCCCCGCATAGAAATGCACATGCATATCCCAGAGTCCGGGGATGAGGTATTTTCCGGAGGCATCAACAACTTTGGCCTTCCGCGGCATCTCAATATCATCCGTCTTCCCGACAGTCTCAAGGCGATCCCCGATGATAACAACGGAAATTCCAGATCGCGGAGTCTTGCCCGTGCCATCAATCAACGTGACATTCGTTAAAACGAGTGCGTCCGGCTGTTGTTGACAGGCCCCAACAAAGAGAAGCAAACACATCACAAATCCGAAAGTGTTTTTTTTCATGGCTATACCTTATATCTTAAGCATGTCATTTAAGATTTCAACAATAGTCCAAGCGAAGATATCTGTCTAGTTTGACTTTGCATTCCTTAATAATATATCTCTTACCGTATAAAACGGCACACAAAAACCTCTTCGGCCCACATTCGAGGGGCAGGTTTATGTTTTGATCAACGGACTCAGCTTCTCTGCCACTGGAGAATCCACCTCTCTCATTCACTATCATAAAAAGGCCACTTTTATCGGCGAGGAATGCGGTGCCGGCTACTACGGCAACACATCGGGCATGGTCCCTGTGGTCACACTCCCCCACACACGAATCAGAATTGCCATTCCCCTGGTCAGGTACACTATGGCGGTATCGGGCTATCTCAAAGACAGAGGAATCATTCCCGAGTATCAGGTTTCCCCCATCATCGAGGATCTTCTTCAAGATAGAGACACTGTTATGGAATTTGCTGTGGACCTTATAAAGAAAAAGAGCCGCGGTTCCTAGACAACTTTATCTGCTCTATCTCTTGAGAGTTTTTTTCAAAACGAGATTGATCAGCTTATTTTGGAAGTCCTCAGGATCGCTCAAATTCGGCATGTGACAGGAGTTTTCAAACCATACGATTTCCTTGTGCGGGGCCTTCAGGACTGCACAATAGCGCTCCAGGAGTTCAAAGGGCACTTGATAGTCACACCGGCCGGTGAAAAAATAGACAGGGATCTGCAATTTTGAAATTTCTCTAATTGGAATCCGCAGGGTTCGCTCGAGCTTCTATCACAGGAGCTGCGAAAGCACTTCAAATTCATTTTCATGGATCTGAGACATTTTGCTCCGTCGGACGAATCTCTAGAGATTGACAAAATCTCACTGGCCTCATACGCAGACGATATCGAACATGTCCGAAAGACATTGGGACTCGGCCGCATTTGTGTTATGGGACACTCCATGCACAGTTGGATGGCCTTTGAATATGCCTGTAAATATCCCGAAAATACCTCTCATTGCATTATGATCGGTATCTTTCCTGTCGGATTGGCCGAAAGAGCCAAAGCATCCGCTGAATTCTGGAAAGCGGATGCGTCGGATGAAAGAAAAGCGATCCATAGAAAGAATTGGCACGCAGTGACAGATGAAGACATGAAGAAGCTCAATCCGAGTGAAGCGCTGATCAAGACATATGTTACGAACAGTGCGATGTACTGGTATGACCCGTCCTATGACTGCTCCTGGATCTGGGAGGGTGTTGAGTCCAATACTGCAGTTTTTAATCATGTAGCAACCAATGTACTCAGCAAATACGACATCGCAGAAAGCCTGCCCAACCTCAAAGCTCCCGTATTTCTAGCGCTGGGCCGGTATGACTATGTTGTCCCCTATACTCTCTGGGATGGAGTTAAAGATAATTTCCCTGGTCTATCCTACAACCTCTTTGATAAGAGCGGTCACACCCCCCAGCTTGAAGAACAAGAGCTGTTTGATCAAAAACTCCTCGAATGGATAAAGAACCATTAATCGGAATTGCCAAACTCAATCATTGAAGATGGGTCTTTATCGTGTCGGTAATCAAATACTTTAGAGGTTTTTCACAATTGGCCCGAATACTTGTGTAGCAGTAGGAGCAGGTGTTGACTTTGCTGAATTTCTCATAGAGTTCTTTGGGCGTTTTATAATCCGTGATAATTAAGCCGCAGGGGGAGAATGTTCCGTTAGGGTTCACATTGAAGAATTTTTCACCCGTTCTGCACTTCGGAAAAGACCGATTCTTAAAAAAATCAATTGTATTCTTGTACACATAAGCAGAGGTGCGTATATTTTTTGCTTTTTTCTGACGGTCAAGAAGTTGCTCGACAATCTCTCTGAATTCTTCCAATTCTTCTTTGGATAGCATGTAGTCCATATCGTGCGTTCTCAAAGAATTATAGGCACTGAGATTCAGTTTCACGTCCCAGTCGCTGGCGAGTTCAGCCATCTGGATCAAACTCCTGAAATTATCGCTCTGAATCACACAGCACAGGGTAATGCCTTTATCCTTTTCGGAACGGATCTCCTCCATTAGCGAACGGACACGGCCAAAAAGCCCAGGGATGCCCCTGAATTCATCATGCCTCTCGTCAGGATAATCAAGAGAAACAGAGAATTCATCCACTCCGGCCCGGCGAAGGCTATCATATCTCTTTTTTGAAAGAAGAGATGCGTTGGTCGTTATAACGATAAACGGAGCCCTGTTCGGAACTCTGAAAGCCTCAACGATTTCTTCCAAATCTTTGCGAAGCAGTGGTTCCCCCCCGGATATTTGGGCGATAAGGGGACGCACTTCGCGGCATATTCTGCCTAACTGCTGCGCCGAGGCCAAGTCTTCTTTGACCATGCCTCCGAGGTGGCAGTGTTTACAGCGGGCATTGCAGCTGTGAGTGACTTCAAAGGAAACGCTGAAGGGTCTTTTTCTTAAGTAGTTAGCCATCCCGCGTTTGGCCAAAGATAGTGTCCGGGCAAAAGATTCTGTCATTCGACCGCCTTCTGGCAAAGTTGAGGATTCATTTTACTGAATACGTCCGCCCAGGTCAATGAAACAAAAGAGCGGTATGAACACAGAGGGAAGGTAAAGGTGCCTGGCACCTTTTAGGGTTCGAAACTGAATTTTTTTTCGTTGAAGAGCTTGATGCAAATGTCGGCAATCTGGGGATCATAAAGAGTGCCTTTGTGCGTGGCAATTTCCTTCAGAGCTGCAGGAAGTCCCAGGGCAGGACGATAGGGACGGTGCGAGGCCATGGCTTCCACCACATCCGCAATGCCCAGAATGCGCGCTTCGACCAGGATATTGTCGTGCATAAGTTTATTGGGATAACCGGAACCGTTGAGCCGTTCATGATGCTGAAGGACAATTTTTGCCACCGGCCAAGGGAACTCAATACTCTTCAGGATGTCATAGCCGACTTGTGGATGGGTTTTTATGAGATTGAATTCATAGGTTGTCAGCCGGCGGGGCTTGCTCAAAATCTCGGCCGGAACATAGATCTTACCGATATCGTGAATGATTCCGGCAATCCGTATTCCATCTATTCTGTCCTGCGAAAAGTTCATTTCGGCACCAATAGCCCGGGCAAGATCGGCCACCCGGCGTTGATGCCCGGCCGTGTAGGGATCTCTCACCTCGACCGTTTTTTCCAGGACCTGGATGATCGCACCCAGTGTCTGTCTCAATTTTTTCAGATTCTTTTTGACTTCCACTTCGGCCCGATTCCTCTCTGTCCGGGTGTGCAAGGCCACAATTCCGTAAACCAAATTATCGGCTAAATCCATCAGATGATTGACATCTTCGAGAGCAAAGCCCTCCGCCTCATCCGAAAAAATGGTCAGAGAACCGAATGTCCCGCCGTTGCTGATAAGAGGAAGGGCGATGAGTGATCCGTAGCCGCGCTTCAAGGCCTCCCCGCGCCAAGACATCACATCCGGATGATTGAGGATGTTGTTGACAACAAAGGGCTCACGCCTCAGGATCGCTGTCCCCGTAGGACACAAGCTTTTCTCCTTGTCCGACCAGGTCACCCTCACACTGTTGAGAAAACCGTCATCATAGCCTGCATAGGCAAGGGGTTTCACAGTCTTATGGCTGTCCTGGGAAACAACTCCAACCCAGGCCATTTTGTAGCCACCGACTTCGACGATCGCTTGGCATATTCTGTTCAAGAGCTCCGATTTATCCGTGGCACGAACCAGGACTTTGTGGCATGCGCTAAAAGTTTCTAGAGTCTGAGTGACTTTTGTCAGTTCTTTGGAGATCTGGGTGTACTTCTGACCAGCGGTCTTGGCTGCCGCCGATCTCTTCACTTTTTCTCCGCTCACACCCATGATGACAGACCTCTTCGCAGGAGAATAGAATTTTGATTCCGGTAGAAATCCACTCTAGAATCCACCTCGAATAATTTAGTCGTTCCATAGAGTCAAAAAATTGAAAATCCCGGGCCTTGTGTTCATGAACATAAACCTCGCTGGGGAAAATGGACGTGTTTTCGAGCCGCACCATTCTGATCCCTCGCTAAACCTACCATCACAAATTTTGAGATGCTCGCTTCTCTTATTTTTGCCTGTCATTTATTCTATAATAGGTTTTATTATGCGCATCTGTATTTTCCTCTCAGAAAGTGCATTAGGCAATCCACACAAGGTTCGGTTCCATGGATAAAATAAAAGTGTTGTGCATCGATGACGAGGCTGAGGCGAGAAAAGTCCTGTGCAATCTTTTGCACTCGCGAAATTATGCCGTAACCTCAGCGGTGTCCGGGCAGAGCGGCCTCGCATTTTTCAAAAAAAGAACATTTGACGTTGTGCTCTGTGATTTGAACATGCCCAAAATGAGCGGGCTGCAGTTTCTCGTGAAAGCCAAGCGTATAAAACAGGATATCCCCATCATCATCCTTTCCTCCCACGGGACTATCCCCGCCGCCGTCAAAGCCATCAAAAAAGGGGCTGATGATTTTATCCTCGAACCCCCTAACATCGAAGAAATCGAGACAACCATCTATAAAGCCATCGAAAAAAGAGACCTGAAAAAGCGCCTCCGGGAATCCGAGAAGAGCTTAAAAATGCTCGTGGAGAACGTGCCCGACATCATCTATTCCTTGAGTCCGAAGGGTGAATTTATTCGTTTGAGCCCGGCTGTCAAAGACAATTTGGGATACAAACCTTCCGAGCTCCTCGGCAGGCCCTTCTTCGACATAGTCCATCCGGATGATAAGGAGCGCGTCAAGAAGGGATTCCTGGCATCTGTTAAAGCAACCGAAGAAGAGATTCGACAGAAGGAATTCCGCATGCTCAGGAAATCAGGTGAAGCTAGGTACTTCGAAGTCCGAGGAAAGGCCATCATTGAAAAAGGCTGTTTTATCAGGGGAGACGGTATTGCCCGTGATGTGACCGATAGAAAGACCATCGAAAAAGAACTTGAGGACAAAAATAATAGACTGGAAATGCTCCTCCACGAGCTCTCCCGCAGCAGGGATGAGCTTCAGGCCATCATGGATACGTACCCCGATGGGATGATCATGGTCGATAATCAGGGCCGCATCCGGACGGCCAATAAAGGGCTCAACGCCTATTTCGGGATTGAATTTGAAGAGATGATTGACCGCCCTTTTGAAATATTTCTCTCGGCAATCAAAGGCTGTTTCGATGACTTCGATAAATTCCTTGAAGTGGCTGACAAAAGCCACCACTATCACAAACACATAAAGGACATCGATTTTGATGCCTCCCACATCCATGATCTGTCCGTTAAACAGATCAGGCCAAAACAGCGATATATTCATCCCGTCGACATCGCGGTTCTCGATGCCCACGGTGTTGAAATGGGGCGGATATGGATATTTGTCGATGTCACGGCCATGAAAAGATCATACGAACAGCTGGAGGCCATTGTCCATGCCTCGCCTATGCCCGTTCTCGTCAGCCGGTTCTCTGACGGCAAAATTTTTTTCATCAACGACAACCTCGCCGAGCTGATGGG
>Ga0180432_10000789_pt1 | contig 51361 bp, 39 predicted proteins | sample SS_ome_10_FD_132414 | JGI IMG/M metagenome (GOLD analysis project Ga0180432, IMG submission 132414) | Hypersaline lake sediment archaeal communities from the Salton Sea, California, USA - SS_1_MS_2 metaG | ecosystem: Environmental > Aquatic > Non-marine Saline and Alkaline > Hypersaline >...
ATATGGACCTGTGCCGGCGTATCGAGGAGCTGGGCGGCGAGGCGTGGCTCGCGCCCCTGGGCGAGTGGATCCTGTACACGGCCGAGAACACCCGCCGCGTGGCCGCGGAGACCCGTGCCGGGGCCCTGACCCGGGTGCGCCAGTGGCTGGAGACGCACTGGTTCCTGGCCGGCGAGCGCGCGTACTATGACATCGCCGACCCCGTGCTCCACGACCGGCGCGAGCCGCACCTGCCCGAGATCATGGAAGAGGGCATGCGGTACCTGCCCTGGCAGTTCGAGGGCGAGGCGATCCTGACCCTGGGCCGCGCGGCCCTCTTCCGCAAGCGCGACAGTGTGCAGGCCGTGGTCAACGCGAGCCCCATGTTCTGCATGCCCGGCACGGTCACCACCAGCATCTTCCCGCGCATGGAGCGCGAGCTGGGGATGCCCGTCATCTGCAACTTCTACGACGGGTCCGGGGACCCGAACCAGTCGCTCGTTCCCACCATGCACTACCTGTGCGAGGCTATGCGCGCCGGCGCCGGGGCGTGAGCCGTCCCTCACCCCGGTCCTCTCCCGAGGGCAGAGGGCGCGCGGCTTGACACCGCGGCCGCACGGTGCCTATACTCCCCGCGTACCGCCGCGCCCCAGCGCACTGTCCGATAGAGGAACTTCCCATGCCGCACCCAGACCGCGGAGCGCGCGGTCGCGACCCGAGGCGCGCGCTCGAACGCGCATTGCGCCGAGAGGCGCGTGAGGTGTTGTCCGCACTCGACGCGCTAGCCAATCGGCCGGGCGCGCGCGAGGCCCAGGACCGCGTCTGCCGGGCCGTGGGACGGGTGCGCGACACCGGCGCGCTTGCGCGCATGGTCTGCGGCACAGACCCGGCCGCGCAGCTTGCCAAGGGCCTGGAGGTCCTGTGCACGCGCGCGGCCGAGGCGCGGCTCTTGCGCACGGAGCTCGCGCTGGTCAGCGAGCTCGGCAGACAGGACGCGTACGCGCGGCTTGTTGCGAGCCAACTCGAGGTGCGGCTGCGCGACCACAGGGACACGGTGCGGTTTTTGGCCGAGCGCATCCACGGCCCCACGGTGCGCGAGCTCGCCGCGCCCCTGCGCGCGGGCCTGCCCGCGTCCGCCGAGCGCGCCCCGGACGTGCGCACGCTGCCCGCCCGGCTGTTGGGCCGGGGCCGGGCGCTGGGGCGAAGCGCGCTTTCGCACCGCAGCAGCCGCGCGCTTCGCACGCTGCGCGGCCGCGTGGCGCGGGTGTGCCTCGCCTGGGAGGTGCTGGGCCGAAGCCTGGGCGACCATGCGCCCGGGCCCGCGCAGCGCGAACGCGTCGCAGCTCTCTTGAAGGAACTGGACACGGCCCGCCTCTGGGATGCGCTCAGTGAGACGGCCCGCGACTTCGCCCGCACCGCGCCGCTTCGCGGGCACAAGGGCCTGTTGCGCGCGGTCGAGGCGCAACGCACGCAGGCCTACCGAACCGCGCGCGAGACCTTTCAGGCGCTCGCGGCCGACGGGCTGCTGCCCGGGGTAGGCCCGCGGCGGCGCGCTTCCGCGCGGACCTAGCGAGGATTTCCCATGTCGATCGGACGAAGCGTGCGCGCCCTGGTGCTGTCGGGCGCCATGATGTGGGTGCTAATCGGCGAAGGGTACGCCGGCGAGGGCTCCGGCCCGGCCGGCCTGCCCCTGCCCGCACAGGAGCGGGGCGAGGCGAGCGCCGAGGTCCTTTCGGCGTGGAACGCGTATCTGGACGGCGAGGTGGACCGCGCGGCGCAGACGTTCCGCACAGCGCTCGAGGCGGACCCCCACAGCGCGCTGGCGCACTTCGGCCTGGAGACCGTGCTCGCGGGCCGGGCCCGGTACCGCGAGGCCCTGGACCATGCCCTCGCGGCCGCACGGGACGGCCGGGACAGCGTGTGGCTGGAGGTCTACCTGGCGGACGTCCTGGCGCTCTTGGAGTTCGCCGAGTCGCCCGACCCGGCGCTCTCCCTGCTCGGGGACCTGTCGGAGGACAAAGACCTGGACCCGCGGGGGCGCGCCGCGGTGCATGTGGCCCGCGCCCGGGCGCTGGAAAGCTGCGGCCGCACCGACGCGGCGGTGGCCGCCTGGGGCGAGCTTCCCTTCGTGCGGCGTTGGCTTGTGCTCGGAGCCTTCTCCAACCGCGAGCGCGGCGGGTTCGGCCGCGACCACGGCCCGGAGGCGGACCTGCCCCGGCTCGACCGGGACAAAACCTACCAGGGCCGGACGGGACCGGTCGTGTGGCGCGAGGCGCCGCGCTGCCCGGCGTCCGGGTATCTGGACCTGGCCGCGCTCCTGTACCCGCACGAGGAGAACGTGGCGTACGCGGCCACGTACCTCGTGTGCGAGCAGGCGACCGAGGTGGACCTGGCCCTGGGCGCGGCGGGCGCGTGCGCGCTGTGGGTGAACGGCGAGCCGCTCGTGGACAGCGACCTGTATCACCTGGGCCACCATCCGCTCCAGCGGGTCTACCGCGTGCGTCTGGACCCGGGCCCCAACCAGGTGGTGGTCAAGTCTGCGGGCGGGCGCGACGCGCGGTGCGGCATCTCGCTCCTCGTGCTCGCGGACCGGGACGCGCGCTGGCGCGTGGACCCGGCCGCAGAGCGCGCGCCGCACATAAGGCCGAACCCGCAGCCCGCCACCGGGCGGTCCGGACTCGACTGGGGGCTTGCCGGATTCCTGGCCGAGGTGGACGCCGACGCGGCCGGACACGCCATGGCGCAGAACACGCGCGCGTACCTGCTTCTCGACCGCATGGCCGACGATGCGCGGTTCCAGCGCACCCGGCCGCGTATCGAACGCGCGGCCCAGGCGCGGCCCGCGTGCCCGCTCTTCCTGGAGATGGCCGCGGTGGTCCAGCACGACGACAACGCGGCGCGCGCGTACCTCGACCGCGCCGCCCAGGTAAGCGACCACGAGCTCGCCGCGCAGGAGCTCCTGGCCGCGCGGTGGCGCGACGGCGGGTTCTACCGCAAGGCCGAGGCGGTCGCCCGCCGCGTGCTCGCATCGCGCGACTCGGCCGAGGCGCACGAGGTGCTCGCCGACGTGGTGGCCGAGCGCGGATGGGATGCCCAGGCCCATGCGCACGACCGGGCCGCGCGCGACGCGGCCCCGGGCCGGGCGCGGCTGTACGCGCGCGTCGCGGACCGCGCTCCGGGGCGGGCGGCCCGGCTGGAGGCGCTGCGCGCGGGCGTGGCCCGCACCGGGGACCACGAGCTTCGCAGGCGGCTGACGCGCGAGCTCTTGACCGGCGGCCCGGAGGACGCGCAACGAGCCGCGGACCTTGTGCGCGCGAACCTGGACGCGGATCCCTGGCCGCTGGCCGACCATCTGCTCGCGCGCGACGCGGCTCTGGCCCGGGGCGACGTGGCGGGCGCCGTGCAGGTGCTCGAGGCGGCCCTGGACCGCCTGCCCGGCGAACCGGCGCTCCTGGAGGCGTACGGCGCCGCGCGGCTGTTGCAGGGCGACGCGGCGGGCGCGGTGCGCGCGTGGCGCAACGCGCTCGAGGTCGCGCCGGACAACCCGGACCTGCGCGGCCGCATTGCGCAGATCGAGCCCCAGGCAGCGCCCTTCTACGCGCCGTGGTCGGTGTCCCTGGACGAGCTCGTGCAAACCAAGCCCGACCCCGCGGACTATCCTAGGCACAACGTGGCCGTGCTCTTCGACCAGGGCGTGGTGCGCGTGCATCCCAACGGCGCGGCCGACCACATGATCCACCTCGTGCGCATGGCCCTGCGCCCGGGCGGGGCGCGGCAGCTTGAGCAGTACGGCATGGGCTATGACCCGGACCGCGAGCGGATCGAAGTGCTCTCCGCGCGCGTGGTGCAGCCGGACGGCTCCGTGCACCGCGCCACGGACGTGCGCGATCATACCGTGGAGCGCGGGGGCGGCGACCAGGGCCGCGTGTACGCGCGCTACCACGTCAAGCGCGTCCATCTGCCCCAGGTGCGCGCGGGCTCGATTGTGGAGATCCGCCTGCTCAAGGAGGCCTCCGGCCCGAACCCGTTCGGCGACGACTTCGAGGACGCCTTTTACCTGGGAAGCGAGAGCCCCACGCTGCGGTTCCAGTACGTGCTCGACACGCCCGAGGACCTGGACGTGGCGGTGCGCACCTTCCGCGCCGAGGAGGTGCGCGTGCGCCGCACCGAGGAGGTCTCGGGCGGGCGCCGCGTGCAGCGCTGGGAGGGCACGGACCTGCCGGGCATGGAGATGGAGCCGGGCATGCCGCCCTTCACCGAGGTCGCGCCCAGCCTGCGCGCGAGCACGTTCGCCTCCTGGGCGGAGGTGGCCCGGTGGTACTGGCGGGTGAGCCGCGAGAGCCTGGATCTGCCCGAGAACATTGCGGCCCGGGCGCGCGAGCTCGTGGCCGACGCGCGCACCGATCGCGAGAAGCTCGCGCGCATCTACTACCACGTGGTCGACCGGGTGCGCTACGTGGGCATCGAGCTCGGGCGCAGCGGGTACGAGCCGCACGCAGCCGAGCGCACCTGGCGCACCCAGTACGGGGACTGCAAGGACACCGCGGTCCTGTTCTGCGCGCTGCTCGAGGCGGTGGGCGTGGACGCGCGGGTGGCCCTGGTGCGCACCTGGTCCCAGGGACGCGAGCCCACGGGCCTGCCGGGCGCGCAGCGGTTCAACCATGCGATCTGCTACGTGCCCGACGTGGCCGGCCGCGACTGGTGGCTGGACGGGACCACGGACTACCACCATGTGCTGGAACTCCCGTCCATGGACCAGGGCGGCACGGCGCTCGTGACCGGACCCGAGGGCGGGATGTACACCTACCTGCCCGAGGACCCCGGCACCGCGAATCGGGAGGAGATCTTCGCCACGGTCGTGCTCCAGCCCGACGGCAGCGGCGAGGTGGCCGTGCGCGTCTCCTATGCGGGCGCGTTCGCGCCCGCGTACCGCAGCCGGCTCGTGGCGCCCGAACGGTGGCGACAGACGCTCACGGAGTTCCTGCCCAGCCGGTTCCCGGGCGCGGAAGTGACCGGGTTCAGCGCCACGGGCGGCGACCTGCGCGACAAGCAGGTCGCCTACACCTTCCGCATGCAGGTGCCCGGGCTGGCGGTCGACGCGGGCGACGGGGCGCGCAAGGTCGACCCGTGGCTCTTGCCCGAGCGCATGTCGCGCCTGGCGGGCATGACCGAGCGCACGCACGATTTGCTCCTCGGCCTGCGCCGGTCCCGGTATGTGGACACCACCGTGCTCCTGCCTGCGGGCGCCCAAGTGCGCAGCGTCCCCGCGCCCATCGACCGGGATAGGCCCTTCGGCCTGGTGCGGCGCACGGTGCGCCAGGGCCCGGGCCGAGTGACCGTGGCCCTGGAGACGCGCGTTCGCAGCCGGCGGGTGACCGCAGAGCAATACCCGGACTTCCGCGCGTTCTGCCACGCGGTGGACGCCGCGCAGGAGGACTGGATCGTGTACGAACCGGCGGGCGAGGAGTAGTCCGCCGTGGCGGCCCTGGCGGTGATTGCGCTCACCTCGTTCGTGATCGCGCTCTCGGGCGCCATGATGCCCGGGCCGTTGCTCACGGCCACGATCAGCGAAAGCTCGCGCCGCGGCCCGGTCACCGGTCCGCTTCTCATCCTGGGGCACGGGCTCCTGGAGCTCGCGCTCGTCGCGGGCCTGGTGCTGGGCCTGGGCCCGTTCCTGGAGCGCGAGGCCGTGTTCGTCGCGGTGGGGTTCGCGGGCGGCGGGCTGCTCGTGTGGATGGGCGCACGGATGCTCCGGTCCGTGCCGGGGATGCGCCTGTGCTGGGAGGCGGAGGGCGCGGCGCATGGGCACCTGGTGATCACCGGCGCGCTCCTGAGCCTGGCCAATCCCTACTGGACCGTGTGGTGGGCCACCCTGGGCGTGGGGTACATCGCCTTTTCCATGAAGGCGGGCTACGCAGGGCTCGTGGCGTTTTTCGCCGGGCATATCCTGGCCGACTTCGCGTGGTACGCGGCGGTGAGTCTGGCCGTGGGCAAGGGCAGGCGCCTTCTCACCGACCGGGTGTACCGGGGCGTGCTGGCCGTGTGCGCCGTGTTCCTGGTGGGGTTCGGCGCGTACTTCGTGGTCGCCGCGGCCGGCCGGGCCCTGGGGTAGGGCCCGCGGCCCCTCAGCCCTCGGCCCGGGCGGCGTGCACGCTCGCCTGAAGCATCTCCGCGAGCCACACCCCGTCCGCGATGGACAGGGACAGGCGCACCTGGTGGCTGCGCATGCCGCTTCGCACCAGGAGCCCGTCGATGCGCACCCGCCTGCCGCGCGACAGGGCCGCCCGGGCCTGGTCCAGGGTCAGCGGCCGCGACCCCCGCGCGCGCACGGGGTAGGAGAGCAGCACGTCGCGCACGTCCTCGTACTCGTCCGTCTCGCTGGCCATGGGAAGCGGCAGCCCGTACGTGTGGGTGATGCGCAGGCGGGTGCCGTCGACCTCGAACCGGATGCGCATGGACAGGAGCCGCAGCGCGGAGAAGACACAGTAGAACCCGGCGAACATGCTCAGGCTGCACAGCACGAGCGCGTGCTTGGGCGCGCGTGCGCCCGCGACGGGGCACACGACAAAGAAGAGCGCGGCCACCACCACGAGCCCGGCGAGCGGGCGCAGCCGGGGGCGCACGAGCACCGACAGGCGCACCGGGTCCAGGCCTGTGTCGAGCACCTGCATGTTCGCGGGCACGGGCCCGGCCGCGCCGGGCGCGCGGTTCGGGGCTTCGGGCCGGGGTGTCTCCTCGGACGGTGCGTGCACGGGTGCGGTCTCCTGCGGCCTGCGGGCGGACAGGGCCACGCCTTCGGGAAGGGGCCTTGCGAAGCGTGCGCCCTGCCGCGGGGCAGGCGCGAGGCTTCTCTGTGTGCTTCCCCGGGCGCGTGCTCTCCTTCGCCTTCCCTCCCCCTCACCCCCTCCCGGAGGGAGGGGGAACATGCGCAGCGCCTGTCGGCTCTCCCCCTCCCCGCGGGAGAGGGTCGGGGTGAGGGACGTTGCGCGCGCTCCCATTCGTCTCAGCTACGCCCCGCACCTTTCGCGCGCCAGCAACCGCTCCCTCCCCCTAGCCCCCTCCCGGAGGGAGGGGGGACGCGCGCAGCGCCTGCCGACTCTCCCTCTCCCCTCGGGAGAGGGTCGGGGTAAGGGGACGCGCGGCGCGCATGCAAAGGTGCCCCCGCCCGGCCGGACGGGGGCACCGGTCACCTGGCGTACTGGGGACGGCTCAGAACCAGCCCTTATGCCCCTCGATGTACGTGGTGCGGAACTCCTCGTCGCTCTTGGTCAGGTACAGGATCCCCTCGATCAGCCCGATCACGCCCACCACCATGGGCCCGATGAGGATGAGCATGCCCACGATGCTCACGACGAGCATAATCACGCCTTCCTTGGTGTACCCGAGCACGAACTTATGGATCCCCAGCCATCCGAGCACGATGCCCAGGATCCCGGCCAGGAGCTTCTTCGAGCTCACGTCCCCGCCCTCGGGGCCCGCCGGTCCGGGCTGCGGTTGCGGCCCGCCGGGCTGCTGCTCCGGCTGCGGGGTCCCCTGCGGCCCTTGTCCTTCGCTTCCCGTCGTCATCGCCGTTCTCCTTTTCCCAAGACCGTAGTCCCTGTGCCTTCCCATCCGCATCCCGATGCCGGGCATCGGGTCGTTCTCTGCATCCTGTCGCGCGCCTTGCGGCGCTACCGATCTCCCTCCCCCTCGCCCCCTCCCGAGGGGAGGGGGAACGGACGTCCCGCGCCTTCCGGCTCTCCCTCTCCTTCCGGGAGAGGGCCGGGGTGAGGGCCGGTCCGTGTCGTCACTGGACCGCGCGCCCTCGCGACCGCCTCACCGGGCTCCTTGTCTCCCCCCCTCGCCCCCTCCGGCTCAGTGCAGGAACCGGAAGGTGATCGGGTACCGGTACAGGACCCCCTTGTTCGCCTCCAGGGCGGCCAGCACGCTGAATACCATGCCCCCAATGCCGATCAGGATGCCCAGGGGCCAGAGGAGAAATCCAATGAACACCATCATGAGCGGGACAGACAGGATGAAGAGCGCCCAGACCACGATGGCCAGCGAGATCTGAAAGTTGAGCGCCTCCTTGCCCTGGTCGTCGACAAAGGTCGACGTCTCGCGCTTGGAGAGCCAGATCACCAAGGGGCCGATCACGTTGGCCCCGGGAATGCCCGTAAGCCCGGCCAATCCCAGAAGGTGGCAGAGCATCCCGTACAAGCGCTCGTCCGAGGTCGGGAATCCGGCCTGCGGCTCGGGCTCGGGCCCGGGTTCGGACTCGCCGCCCGTCGCGGCGCCCGGCTGTTCAGGGGCCGGGGGGTCTTCCGGATTGAGCGGTTCGGCACACATGGCACGTCCTCCTTGCTGGTTCCCTGTCTGGCCGTCAGCCTTGCCCGGCCAGCCCCACCCGGTACGCCTCCTGGGCGATATATCCCTCTTCGTCCGTGGGCACCACGAGCACGCGCGTGCGGCTGTCCGCCGCGGCCACGTCGCGCTCCCCGTCCGAGGTGACCTCGTTCTTGGCCGGGTCCAGCGCGATACCGAACCCCTCCAGGCCGCTGAGCACGTCCTCGCGGATGGCGGGATTGTTCTCGCCGATGCCGCCGGTGAACACGATCCCGTCCAGGGTGCGCAGGACCGCCATGTAGGCGCCCACGTACTTGCGGATGCGATAATTGAACAGGTCGATGGCAAGCTGCGCGCGGCGTTCGCCGCCGGAGGCGGCCTCCATGAGGTTGCGCATGTCGTTGGAGAGGCCGCTCACGCCCAGCAGGCCGCTCTCCTTGTTGAGCATGTGGTTGATCCGCTGCGGGGTCCACTCGTCCCCGAGGTCGAGCAGGTGAAAGATGATCGCCGGGTCGATGTCCCCGGAGCGCGTGCCCATGACCACGCCTTCGAGCGGCGTGAGGCCCATGGAGGTGTCCACGCTGCGGCCGCGCTCGACCGCGGTGATCGAGCACCCGTTGCCCAGGTGGCAGGTGATCAGGTTCACCTCCTCCAGCGGGCGGCCGAGCAGGTCGGCCGCGCGCTCGGCCACGTAGTGATGGCTCGTGCCGTGGAACCCGTAGCGGCGGATGCGCTCCTTCTCGTAGAGCTCGTAGGGCAGGCCGTACAGGAAGGCGCGCTCCGGGATCGTCTGGTGAAAGGCCGTGTCGAACACGGCCACCTGGGGCACGTCGGGCAGGACCTTGGTCGCCGCCTCGATGCCGGTCAGGTTCGGCGGGTTGTGCAGGGGCGCGAGCGTGGCGAACTCGCGCACGGTCTCGATGACGTCCTTGCTGAGCATCACCGACCCGCTGTACGCCTCGCCGCCGTGGACCACCCGGTGGCCCACCGCGCGGATTTCGGAGATGTCCTCGATCACCCCGATGTCCGGGTCGGTGAGGGTCTTGAGGATCAGGTTCATGCCCGTGGCGTGGTCCGGGACCCGGGGCGAGAGCTCGTGCTCCCCGTCCGGGGTCTTGTGCTTGAGGCGCGAGTCCTCCTCGCCGATGCACTCGAGCAGCCCGCTGGCGAGGGCCTGGTTCGCGGGCAGACGGTTGACCTGGTACTTGATCGAGCTGCTGCCGCAATTGATGACGAGAACGATCATGCAAGGCCCTTGTTCACTTCCTCGTGTCGCGCACCAGGGGGGAAGGCTCAGTCGGGCCGGCGTTGCGCCCGAGGCAGGCCCCTGTATAATCCACAGGCAGAGGACCGTCAAGGGCTTTCGGCCGGATTTTGGCGGAGGCGCCATGCAGACCTGGAAATGCGAGTTCATCGAGTTCATGGTCCGCGCCGGGGTGCTGCGGTTCGGCGCGTTCACCACGAAGAGCGGCCGCGAGACGCCGTACTTCATCGACACGGGCCGGTACGCCACCGGCGCGCAGATCGCGCGCCTGGGCGGATACTACGCGCGCGCGATCCAGGCGGGCTTTCCCGACGGGGTGGACGTGCTCTTCGGGCCCGCGTACAAGGGCATCCCCCTGGTGACCGCGGCGGCCGCGGCGCTCGCGCGCGAGTACGATCGAGACCTGGGGTTCGCCTTCAATCGCAAGGAGGCCAAGGACCACGGCGAGAAGGGCGCGCTCGTGGGCCGTCCCCTGCAAGACGGCGACCGCGTGGTGATCGTGGAGGACGTCATCACCGCGGGCACGAGCGTGCGCGAGACCGTGCCCCTGCTCCAGGCGGCCGCGCGGGTGCGGGTCATGGGACTCGTTGTGGCGGTGGACCGCATGGAGCGCGGCGAGGCGGACCAGAGCGCCCTCGACGAGCTGCGCGCCCGGTACGGGCTGAAGACCGTGGCCCTCGTGACCCTGGCCGAGATCGTCGACTACCTCCACAACCGGCCCGTGGACGGCCGGGTGGTGCTCGACGACGCGGTGCGCGAGCGCATCCGCGCCTACCGGGCCGCATACGGCGCGGGCGGAGGGTGAGCGCCTGCGGTCCTCAATGGGCCTCGGCGAAGAACTCGGCGTGCAGGGCCCGCACCGCGGGCGCGATGTCCTCGTTGCCCACCAGCACCGCGATGTTGATCTCGCGCGTGCCCTGGCTGATCATCTGGATGTTCACGCCCGCGCCGGCCAGGGCCACGCACGCGCGCGCGGCCGTGCCGCGCACCCCGGCCATGCCCTCGCCCACGATGCACACGATCGCGTGGTCGTCCTTGATCTCCGTGGTGCCGTAGGCGGCCATCTCGTCGGCGATGGGCCGGACCCGGTCCACCGGGGCGTCGGTCGTCAGCGACACCGTCACCTCGGAGGTGGCGACCATGTTCACCGCGATCTCGTGCTTCTCGAACAGGCCGAACACGTGCGCCAGGAAGTTGTGCGACATGAGCATGCGGCTGGAGACGATGTTCACGAGCGTCAGGTTCTCTTTGTACACGATGCTCTTGACGATGGCGGCCTGTTCGTTCGCGGGACGGCCCACGATCACGGTGCCCGGGTTGTCGGGCTTGAGGGTGTTGAGCACCCGCACCGGGATGCCGTCGGCCACCGCCGGCAGGATCGTGCTCGGGTGCAGCACGCGCGCCCCGTACCACGCGAGCTCCGAGGCCTCGTTGAAGCTCAGCTCCGGCAGGCTCTGGGCCTGGGGCACGATGGACGGGTCGGCGGTCATCACGCCGTCGACATCGGTCCAGATCTCCACCTCCTTGGCGCCGATGGCCGACCCGAAGATCGTGGCCGAGTAGTCCGACCCCCCGCGGCCCAGCGTCGTGATGTGCCCGTCGTGGCTCTGCGCGATGAAGCCCGTGGTCACGACCACGTCGGCATCGATCTCGCGCCACCGCCGCGCGATCTCGTGGTAGCTCTCCGGGTCCGGGGTCGCCGCGCCGTACCGGTTGTCCGTGCGCAGGCCCAGGTCGAAGCTGTCCATGGCCGTGGCGCGCACGCCGTCCGCGCGCAGGGCCGCGGCCAGGGTGCGCGCGCTCATGCGCTCGCCGAAGCTCTGCACGTGGTCGAGCGCTCGCGGGGTGAGCTCCTCCACCAGGCTGATGCCCTGGAGCAGGTCGCCCAACAAGCCGAGCAGCGTGCGCACCAGGCACTTGTCCAGGCCCAGGTCGCGCAGGATCCCGAGTTGACGCTCCTCGATGCGACTGGCGTCGGGCTTGCCGTCCAGGGCGTTGTGCGCGGCCTCGATCAACAGGTCGGTCATCCCGCTGTGGGCGCTGGTGACGACCAGGGGACGTCGGTCCACGCGCCCGCGGACAAGGCCGCACACCTCCCGGATGCGCTGCGGGTCGCCGACGCTCGTGCCGCCGAACTTCATCACGATCATGGCGATGGTTCCCTTTCCGGTCTCGCTGCGCGCAGAGAAGCGCACGCGCGAGTATAGGACTTCGCGCCGCCGGGTCAAGCCGCTCTCAGGCGCGGCGCTCGTTCATCCGGTAGATGTAGGCCAGGATCTCGGCCACGGCCGGGTACAGCTCGTGCGGGATCAGGTCCCCGAGCTCCAGCGCGGCGAGGCTGGCCACGAGGTCCGGATCCTCGCGCACGGGGATGCCCTGCTCGCGCGCGATCTCCAGGATGCGCCGGGCCACGTGTCCGACCCCGCGCGCGACCACCCGGGGTGCGGGCTCACGCGCCTCGTCGTAGCGCAGGGCTACGGCGAGCTGGCGGCGGCTGGGGGCGTGGCCGGGCAGGGCCATGGCGGTCTCCTCAGGCCTCCAGGTCCACGTGCGGGCCGGGACCGGCCTCCGGCAGGGGCGGGATGGGCGCGGGCCGCGCGCGCTCCTCCGTGTCCTGGGGCTGGGGCGGGCGCACCACGCGGAACTGAAGCCGCGGGCGGAACCCCCGGTCCACGAGCGCGTCGCGCAGGGCTTCGGCCTCGGAACCGAGAAGCGCGGTCGTCTCCTCGCCGTCGGTCCCGAGCACGGCGTCGAGGCGCGAGGGCAAGAACCGCAGATCCCCGCGCACCGCCCCCAGACCCGTGGTGTGCAGGTCCAGGACCACCCGCGTGCTCCAGGGCCCGGCGCCCGGTCCGCGGCCGCGGCCGCGCCGGTAGTACACGGACAGCCGCCCGTCCGCGGTCTGGCCGGCCAGGGTCAGGGGCACCTCGGCCACGAACACGGTGCGCTCCTGGCCGGTGGCGGCCAGGGCCTGGGCCTTGGCGGCGAGGGCTGGCTCCTGAAGGCCGCGCACCGCCTCGTGGGCCGCGGCCAGGCGACCGAGCAGGGGATCGGCCTGCACGGCCGCTTGCTCGCGCGCCTGCAGGGCCGCCTGTAGCCGTCCGAGCGTCTCCGGACGCGCATCCTGCACGAGCGCCCGAGCGCGTGCGGACAGCTCCTGGTCCACGGGCAGGCGCAACAGGGACTCGAGAAGCGCCTGCTCGTCCGCGCCGAGCGCGGGCTCTGCGGCCTGGGTGCCCGCTTGCGCGGAGGCCGAAGGACTCGCGGACGCCTCGGCCCCCGCGGCCTGCGGGGCCAGAAGCGCGTCCATGGGCAGGGCCTCCGGGCCCGGGATCGGAGCGCCGGGTGCGGGTGCCTGGGGCGCAGGGGCTTGGGCGGCGCGCAGCTCGCCGAGTACGCCGAGCAGGGCGTCGAAGCGCGCGAGCCGGGGACGAGCGGCCAGCAAGTCGGCCATCGCCTGTTCGATCCGCGCGGCCGCGGCGGCGAGCTGTGGCGTGGCAAAGGTACGCGCGTGCGCGGCCAGGGCCGCGGCTGCCTCGGGCCGGTCCGGGGCCAGGGGCACCTCGGCCAGGGCCTCCATGGCCTGGGACAAGGATTGGCGCACGGCCGCCTGCGCCGGGGCGGGCAGGGGCCGGCCGCCCGTGGGCTCGGGCGGGGCCTGGAGCCGGGCGAGCGCGTCTTGCAGGGCCTGCTGGGCCTCGGCCATGCGGTCGGTCGGTGCGGCAGGGTGGGCGAGCCGGGCGGAACCGCGCACCAGGGGCGCGGCCACCGGCACGTCGCGGGCCAGCAGGCGCGCGGCCGCGCGGACCAGTGCCTCGGGGTCAGGCCGGGCTGGCTGTGCGCCTTCCGGAGCGGGGGCGCGGGCCTGCGCGGAGGGCTCGGCCCCGCGCTCGGCGAGGTGCGCGGCGCCCAGCACAAGCTCCAGGGTGCGCCGGTTCACGGGCAAGGCCTCGGCAGCGAGCGCGCGCGCGGCAGCGCGCAGCCGCGCGTCTGCGGGCAGGCCCATGCGCCGCAAAAGCGTGTTGAGCGCGGCCTCGTCCGCGTCCGCGGCCGGCGCCGCCTCCTGCGTGGCGGTGGCGAACGGGGCCTCGGTCTCCACGACCGCCTCCAGGCGCACGCCCGCAGGCTGTGCCTGGAGCTGCACCGCGTCGCCGGGTTGGAGCTGTGTCTGCGGCGGGATCGTGACTCGGAGGTCCGTGCCGCCCACGCGCACGACGAGGTCCGTGCCCTGCACCTCGCGCACGGTGGCCGCATACACCTGTGCTGGATCGAGAGGCAGACCCTCCGGGAGCGGCCCTTCGGCGGGCAGGGGCGCCTCCGCGCGCGCGTGGACCGGCGCCGGGGGCGGCCCCTGGCCGGCCGCTTGGGCGCCGGGCGGCGCGGGCAGGGCCTCCAGGTCCTGGGCGAGCGTCGCCGTACGTACGAGCACATACGCGCGCGCGTCCGCGGGCAGGCCGCGCAGCGCTGTGGCAAGCGGCATGTCGGGGCCGCCCGCCTCCAGGGCGGGCGCGCCGGCGGGACGCAGCACCAGGGTCCCGTCCGCGCGCACCTCCACGGCCAGGCGCGCGCCGGGGCGCAGGGCCTGGGCCGCTTCGGACTCGGACCGGTCGAGCATGAGCTCCAGGACCACGCGGCTGTGCTCGAATCGCGCCGCCTGGTTCGCGGACGGCCGCTGGGCCTCGGTCGCGGGTCCCCGGCCCAGGTCCACGACCTCCAGCACGAGGTCGCGGGACGCCTCGCGCACGCGCAGGCCCACCGTGCCGCCCACAGGCAGGGGCACGCGGCTGTCGAGCACCAGGCGCGCGGGCGCTGCCGGGTCGCGCGACTGGACCTCGACCACGTAGCGCCCGTCGTCGAGCTGGCTCGCCACGCGCGCGGAGAACTCGGCGCCGGGCTCGAGCGCGGGCGCGGCGCGGGCCGCACCGCCCGGCACGGTCCGCTCGCCGCCCGGCTGCGCGCTGTCAAACCCCTGGGCCACACCCCCGTGTTCGGGCACGATCCTGCCTCCTGCCGGATCCCCGCGGGCACCGCACGCCCATATTAGCGGACGGCGCGGGGCCCTGCCCATGAAAAAGCGGCCCGCCTGCACAGCGGGCCGCGATCGAAGTGGTGCCAGGGGCCAGAGTTGAACTGGCGACACCCGCCTTTTCAGGGCGGTGCTCTACCACCTGAGCTACCCTGGCGAACGGGGCGCAGGGTACCGCGAACTCCCCGCCAAGTCAAGGCCCCTGCGGCCCGAAGCCGGACGCGGGGCCGTCCGGCGGCTCGTTGGTCTCGGCCGAGCGCACGACCGCGGGCTCGAGCATGGCCGCCGCGCCGAAGGCCATGGACAGGGCGGCCAGGGCCTCGAAGAGCTCTTCGCAGAGCTGGAGCGCGGCCACGGACATCTCGGCCGGCCACAGGTCGAGCAGGAACGCCGGAATAAGGAAAAGCGCCGCCAGCCGCACGTAGTCGAACGGGGGGTACGCGCGCACCGCGGCCATCAGGCGGGGCATGTACGCCCTGCGCTTCCATATCAGGAGCGCCACGACGAGCGCGAGCAGCGTGGCGCCGGCCGCGATGCCCCAGGGGCCGAACACGTTGCGCACGAACTTGAAGGGCAGGGTGAAGAAGTCGTGCACCCCGTCGATGATGTATCCTTCGCCGAGGCGCAGGGGCGAGCGCTGCGGCGCGTGCGCGCCCGCGGGCAGGGAGCTCGGGTTGTCCGCGCCCGCGAGTAGGCCGAAGAAGCTCGTCTCGTCGAAAAGCGCCAGGAGCGCCAGCCCGGGCAGAATCGCGCCCCGGCGCGGGGTGAGCCCCCGGCTGCGCGGGGACAGGAACGCCGCTACGCCCAGCACCACGGCGATGGCGAACAGGATCGCGGTGAAGTTCTCAAGCACCCCGCCCTCGCGCGCGAGCGTGGCGCGCCACGTCGGAAACAGGGCATAAGCGATTGCGACCACCCCGGCCACGGCGCTCACATGGATCCAGTAGGCGCGGCGGAAGCGCTTCGCCTCTTCGGCGGGAGTGCGGGTGACAGGGTCCATGGTCGTGCGCCTCCGTGCTCCGGGCGAACCGAAGTGGGGAAGGTACCCGCGCGCCGGGGAAAACGCAACCCGTGCACTGGCCTCGATCAGAAAAGCCTTGCGTTCCGCGGGCGCAGGGGTACAAAACCAGGGCCCTGTGCGAGCGCCCTGCAACCCATCCGAGGAGCATGCCCATGAAGCGCAGCAAGATCGACCGGATCGCCGTGCTCTGCTCCGGCGGCGACTCGTCCGGCATGAACCCGTGCATCCGCGCGGTGGTACGCAGCGCGGTCTACTACGGCATGGAGGTCCAGGGCGTGCTGCGCGGGTACCAGGGCCTGATGCAGGGCAGGTTCGTGCCCATGGACGCGCGCAGCGTGTCGAACATCCTCAACCGCGGCGGCACCATGCTCAAGACGAGCCGGTGCCCGGCGTTCCGCAGGAAGACCGGCCGGCGCCGGGCCATCAAGCAACTCGAGGCCGCGGACATCCAGGGGCTGGTCGTGATCGGCGGCGACGGGTCCTTCCAGGGCGCGTACCAGCTCATGCAGGAAAGCGGACTCAAGGTCGTGGGCATCCCGGGAACCATTGACAACGACGTGGCCGGCACGGACTACACCATTGGGTACGACACCGCCATGAACGTGGCCACCGAGGCCCTGGACAAGATCCGCGACACCGCGGCCAGCCACGACCGGATCTTCTTCGTGGAGGTGATGGGCCGCGAGGCCGGGTACCTGGCCCTACAGGTGGCCGTGGCCGCCGGCGCGGAGGCGGTGCTCATCCCGGAGGTGCCCACGGACCTGGACCGGCTCACCGACGAGCTGCGCCGGGGCAGAGAGCGAGGCAAAACGAGCTCGGTGGTGGTCGTGGCCGAGGGCGACGATGCCGGAGGGGCGTTGGACATCGCCAAGGCCGTGGAGGAACGGCTGCAGGTGAGGTGCCGCACCACGATCCTGGGTCACCTTCAGCGCGGGGGCAGCCCCACCACCCTGGAGCGAGTCAACGCCAGCCGGCTGGGCCTGGCCGCGGTCCGGGAGCTGCGAAAGGGCAACAGCGGCGTGATGGTCGGGCTGATCGGCGAACAGATCCGCGTCTCGCCGCTCGGGCGCGCGTGGAAGCGCAAGCGACCGATCTCGCGTGAGCTTCTGGACCTGAACGAGATCCTGGCCACCTAGCGACCGCGACGCGGCTAAGGACGCCCTTCCCCCGCGCACGGCGCTCACCGGTCGAGGGTGATGTCCATCTGGCTACCGCCCAGCAGTGCGACGCCGAAGCTCAGCCCCACGGCCAAGAGCTCGCCCAGGATCAGCCCCAGAAACAACCCTCGCACGAACCGATACGTGTCCGGGTTGCAGTACCGGATGGCCGAGCGCTTGCACAGCCACCCGAGCAGGAAGCTGAACCAATACGAGCGCATCAAGGGGTTCACGAACATCACCAGCCCGATCGGGTGCGGCACCCAGAACAGGAACTGGCGCAGGTACACGAGCAACCCGCACGTGGCCGCGCCCACGCCCGTCCAGGTTACGGTCCCCGGCTCGGGGGTGGTCCATTTCTCCAGGTTGTTCTGCACGTTCGTGGTCGAGTTGAACACCCGCTGCGGCCACCTGGTGTAGAACCACCCGCTCATGTTCGAGACACCCTGGTCGTAGACGAACGCCAGGCTGACGATCGTGCTCGCGACCAGGGTCACCGCGATCGCCCAGAAGATGACCCCGCCCTGCAGCCCGCGGCTGATGCGGCCCTTGACCGCCAGGTACTTCGTGTTCATGAGGATCGGGCCCATAAAGGCCTTCACGTCCGTGAACATGCTTCCCAGCAGCAGGATGGCCGTACCGATGCCCCGCACCGCGAACAACACCGGATACTGCAGCAGCCCGAACATGCGCATGATGTGCAGCGGTCCGAAGTGGAGCTGGAACGCAATGATCCCGCACTCGGCCACGAGCCGCATGGTCGCAATGGTCATGAACAGAAGCCCCAGGTATACGAGCAACGCCATGCCCCACCCGACGTTGCCGCGGCGCAGGAAGTACAACAGGCCCACCGACCCCACCAGGAACAGGGCCGACGGGATCGTGAATCGCTGCGCGTCCTCGGCCGGAAGGGCGCGGGTGCCGCCCGGCCGCGCAAGCCGGTAGATCCAGGCGAAGAGCGACCGGCGGACCTTCCACAGGCAGACGATTCCGAACATCCACATGGCCCCGCCGCCCTGGGCGGTCATGAAGCTCGACTCCTGGAACCAGTGGCTGGGAAAGGACCCGCCGTCGGCACCGAACCCGAGCCACACCGCGAGCAGGGTCTGGGACTTCATGAACAGCCAGAAGAACCACAGGGAGAACGAGATCTCGGTGGGCAAGAGGAACGCGATCCCGATGCACAGGAAAAAGATCTCGAACAGGAAGTAGAACTGTCCGCCCGTGGCCGGTCCCAGGAAGCTCTCCCTGAGCATGCGGCGGAACGCGTCCCCGCGCAGATCGATGAGCCCGGGGCCGATGATGTAGTGGGCGCGCACGAGCCCGTTGTACACCAGGGGGACGAACGCGATGGCCACGCCCAGCCAGAACACGGGATTGCGAAACACGCCGGGTACGCGGGAGCGCCCAACGTCCTGGTCGGCGCCGATCAGGATCGCGCTCATCTCGGCGACCGGGAAGACGAGCTTCTCGTGCTCGTACCATTGCTTGAAGAAGAGATCGCTCAGGCTGTAGATGAACAGGTAACACACCAGCGCCAGCAGCCCCCAGCCCGCCAGGGGCACCGCCCAGGCTCGCCAGGGCACCTCGCCGAAGAACGCAGGCCGGTCCGGGCCGCCGCGCACGTACCGGCCGATGCGGTCCATCCACTGGCCCAGCGACTCGTCCGGCCGCTTGACGAACACGGGAAAGGACTCGCGGCCCACCGCGCGCAGCCCGGTGACGTAGTGCTCGACCGGGCGCACCGCGGGCTTGCCGTCCGGCGCGGTCTCGGGCGCGTCCGCGGGCGCGGGCTGCACGAACAGGCGCGGGTCCACGTTCGGCTCGACCCGCTCGCTCCACTGCGACTGCGGGGTGTTCCATTCCGGGTGGTGCAGGCCGCCGGCCATCGGCAGGACCTGGGACACGTACCCGTACAGCGGGATGCCGCTGGCGATCATGGTCATGATCAGGAGCACCAGCAGTTCGCGGCGATGGAAGGGCCGCAGCCGGAGCGCGCGCAGCACCGGGTTCGCGATCGCGGCCAGGAACACGGTCAGCAGAATCCCCATGGCGGGGATCTGGGTCACGCCGACGGACACGCCGTATCCGGCGAACGCGTGCCGGCCCAGCAGGACCGCATAGCTGTACACGAGGCAGAAGAGCGTGCCCAGGAGGATGGCGCGCAGCGGGAACCGGCGCATGGGGCTCCTACCGGCTTGGCGCAGGGACGGGCGCGCGGCGCGGGCGCGTTCGGGCGCGCGCCGGCGCCCGTGCAAAGACCCGGTCAGATTTCCATGATCTCGGCGGTCTTCTTCTCGACTTCCGCGTCGACCTTGGCCTCCTGGCGCTTGGTGAGGTCATTGACCTCGTCCTTGAGGCGCTTGAGGTCGTCCTCGGTGATGGCCTTGTCCTTCTGGAGGCGTTCGAGGTCCTTGTTCGCGTCCCGGCGCGCGTTGCGGATGGCCACCTTGGCGTCTTCGCCGTTCTGGCGCACCTGTCCGGCCAGCTGCTTGCGCCGGTCTTCGGTCAGGGGCGGGAACTGGAGCCGGATCACCTTGCCGTCGTTCTGCGGGGTCACGCCCAGGTCGCTGGCCAAGAGCGCCCGCTCGATGTTCTGCAGGATCCCGGGGTCGAAGGGCTTGATGACCAACAGCCGCGCCTCGGGCACCGAGATGTTGCCGCACTGCTTGAGCAGCATGTCGCTGCCGTAGGCCTCCACGTGCAGGTCCTGCACGAGCGCGGGCGTGGCCCGGCCCGTGCGGATGGTGCGGAAGGTCTGGGTCAGGTGGCCCAGGGCCTTGTCCATGGCCTCTTCGGCCTGGAGCATGACCAGTTCGTAGGAGTCCTCGTTGGGCATGGCGTTCTCCTTCGAGCAGAGCGGTAGCGGTCGGCGCGCCTCACGGACCGACCCGCGTGCCCACGCCCGGCTCGCCCCGCACGGCGCGCAGCACGTTGCCCGCCTCGCGGATCGAGAACACGACGATGGGCAGGCGGTTTTCCATGCACAGGCTGAACGCGGTCTGGTCCATCACCCGCAGGTTGCGGCGCAGGCATTCCTCGTAGGTGACTACCTCGAACCGCTGCGCGTCCGGGTCCGTGTCCGGGTCCGCGGAGTAGACCCCGTCGACCTTCGTGGCCTTCAAGAGCACCTCGCACCCGAGCTCGGTCGCGCGCAGGGCCGCCGCGGTGTCGGTGGTGAAATACGGATTGCCGGTGCCCCCGGCCAGGATGACGATGCGGCCCTTCTCCATGTGGCGGATGGCGCGCCGCTGGATGAAGAACTCGCACACTTTCCGGGTTTCGATCGCGGAGAGCACGCGGCTCTGGTCCTTGTTGGGCGGCTCGTACAGGGCCTCGAGTGCGCCCTGGAGGGCCAGGGCGTTGATGATCGTGGCGAGCATCCCCATGTAGTCGCCGGTGGCGCGCTCGATGCCCAGGCTGTTGTGCGTGCCGCGGATAATGTTGCCGCCGCCGACCACCACCGCCAGCTGCACCCCGGTGTCGGCCACGGCCTTCAGCTCGGCGGCGAGATCGCGGAAGGCCTGCGCATCCAGGCTGCCGTCGTGACCGCCGAGCACCTCGCCCGAGACCTTGACCATCACGCGCCGGTACCCGGCCACAGCGGTCTCCTTGCGCGTCGAGGCGCCAAGCGCGGGCCCTGGCGGCGGCTCAGTCCTCGGCCTGGACCAGGGTCCCGCCCACGCACGCGGGCTCTGCGCCCAGCTCCAGGCGCGCGAACCCGGCGATGGCGCCCTTGCCGCCCGCGTCCTTGAGCGCGCGGGCCACGTGGTCCTTGATCTGGACCTTCTCTTCCTTCACGAAACCCTGCTCGTTCAGGCAGCGGGTCTTGTAGAACTTGGACAGCTTGCCCTCGAGGATGCGCTCCTGGATGTCCTCGGGCTTGTCCTGGATCTCCTCGGCGTAGACCTCTCGCTCGCGCGCGAGCACGTCCTGGGGGATGTCCTCGCGCGTGAGGCCCGTCGGACGCGCGGACGCGATGTGCATGCACAGGTCGCGGGCCAGGCGGTCGACTGCCTCGGCCGACGGGTCGAGGCCCTCCAGGGACAGGGCCACCAGGCTCGCGGCCTTGTTGGTGAAGTGCTGGTACCCGGCCACGCGTCCGCCTGCCGAGGCCTCCAGCACGGCCGCGCGGCGGAAGCGGATGTTCTCGCCGATCGTGGCCACGGCCTCGTGCACCGCGGCCTGGGCGGTGCGGCCCTCGGGCAGAGCCAGGGCCTGGAGGTCGTCCAGCTTGTCCGCGCGCAGCATCGCGTCGGCCAGGCTCGCGGCCAGGGCCTGGAAACGGTCGTTGCGGGCCACGAAGTCGGTCTCGCAGGCGAGCTCGATGAGCGCGCCCTTGCGCAGGTCGTCGTCGATCTTCATGAGGACCACGCCCTCGCCGGTGGCGCGGTGGGACTTCTTGGTGGCGCGGTCCTTGTCCTTCTTGCGCAGGTAGAGCTCCGCCTCCTGGAAGTCGCCGTCGGTGGCCACCAGGGCCTCCTTGCACAGCGCGACGGGGCTGCCGGTGTGTTGGCGCAGCTCTTTGACCATCTGGGTGGTGATCTCGACCATGAATCGTTCCTCTCTCAAGCTCGGGTCTGTGTGAGGTCAGCCTTCTCGGCCGTAACTGACCGCGCCCACGTCCGGCGAGATGTCCTGCGCGGGCCCGGCCGCGGCCTGTCCGGCCCGGGCCTTGAGCATGGCCTGCTGGCTCGCCTTGGCCCGGCCCGCCTCGCACGCGTCGGCCAGGACCTGGACGATGGTCTGGATGGCGCGGTGCGACTCGTCGTTGCCCGGGATCACGAAGTCGAGCGGCTCCGGGTCGCAGTCCGTGTCCGCGAGCGCGAGGGTGGGGATGTTCAGCTTCACGGCCTCGGCCAGGGCGATGCGCTCGTCCTTGGGATCCACGAGCACCAGGGCCCCGGGCAGCTCGGTCATGTCGCGGATGCCCTCGAAGTTGCGGGAAATCTTGCGCTTCTCCCGGTTGATGGCGCTGATCATCTTTTTGGAGAACTGCTCGATGCGCCCGGACTCTTCGAGCTCTTCGAGCTCCTGCAGCCGGGTGACCCGCTCGCGTACGGTGCGCAGGTTCGTGAGCGTCCCGCCCAGCCACCGCTGGGCCACGAAGAACTGGCCGCAGCGCTGGGCCTCGGCGCGCACGATCTCCTGGGCCTGGCGCTTGGTGCCCACGAACACGACCCGCTGGCCCTGGGCGGTGAGGCTTTCCAGGAACTTGTACGCGCGGATGAGCCCGCGCAGGGTCTCGCGCAGGTCGATGATGTGCACGCCGCTGCGCTTGCCGTAGATATAGGGCGCCATGGCGGGGTGCCAGCTGCTCGTGCGCGCCCCGAAGTGCACCCCGGCCTCCAACAGGTCGCGAATGCTCGCAATCGCCATACTCGACTCCTTGTCGGCGCGCCGCGCCCCCTGGCGAGCACGTTGTGCGCACGTACTCGGGGCGGGGCCGCCTTGCTCGGGCCCGGATGCACGCCGGGCCGCCTGCCTTGTGTCTCGCCGCCCACCGCGGGCGCGAGTCACGCACTTGTAACGGAGGCGCGTGCGCCTGTCAAGGGCAACGGCCCGATGGGCCTCAGGGGGCCGGGGTCCATACGGCCTGGCCGCCCTCCACCCGCCATCGCCCCGCGTCGGAGACGAAGCGCAGCTCGCCGTCGCGGAACGCGAGCTCCCAGGCGCGTTGGTCCAGGATCCGGGCAAAGGCCGTCTCGCCCGCGCGCAGCTGGCCCTCGGCATATTGGGACAGGCTGCGGTAGGCCGGGTCGGGCGGTGGCGGCTCGTCGGCGGTGCGCCGCGCGAGCTCCGCGCGGATGGCCGCCAGCGCGCGCTTGGCGCTCTGGGGCACGAGCTCGGCGACCGCGGGCGCGTACGCCGCGCCCAGACACTGGTAGGCCCATTCCAGGAAGTGGGTGATGACCACGTTCGGCATGGCCAACAGCACCCCGCCGAGCTGGTGCTGGCGCATCGAAGAGCCCGTTGCCAGGGTGAAGGGCGCCAGCCCCGCGTCGGTCTCCAGCCGGCCCAGCACGAAGCAGCCGAACCCGATGCGGCTGCCCGGCTCCAGGCAGGCGTTCGACCCCACGAACGCGCACTCGACCTGGACCGGGTTGTCGGCCGTGCCGCGGATGCAGGCCCCGCCGCCGATCATGGGCACGGCCGGCACCCGGACGGGCTCGCCGTCCACCACGACCTCGGTGGGCCGGCAGCGCAGCTCGGCGCAATGGCCCGCCAGGTGCATGGACATGAACGTGGTCTCCAGGTCCGCGCGGTCGAACCGTCCGCCCAGGATGGCCGGGTGCGTGGTGCGTACGCGCGTGAGGTCCGCGAACGCGCTTACCTCGGCGTGGGCGGCGAGCCCGGCCTCGAAGATGGCGGCCGCCTCTACGCTTGCGTCCTCCGCCAGGCGCGCCCGGCTCACGTCGCTCGACCGGACGGTCGCGTCCGCGCCCACGTGCGCCACGGAGACCTTGCTGCGCTCGATCACCGCGCCCCGGCCCACGGAGGCCTGGTCCAGGACCGCGCGCCACAGCCGCGCGCCCGGGCCCACGGAGGAGTCGCGGTCGATTACGCACCCCGGGCCGATGTGCGCGTCCTCGGCGATCCGGGCCTCGGGATGGACTTGCGGGGCCGGCTCGCCCGCGGAAAGCTCGCCCGCGGGCACGGCCACGCGCAACGGGGGCACCGGATCCGCTACGTCGAAGAGCTCGGATTCCATGACTTGCGTTTCGAGCGCGTCGGGCGCGAGGTCGAGCACCCGCTCCAGGGCCGGGTGTCGCCAGCCCTCGGGCGTGTGGCGCCAGCCCACGGGCTCGCCTTCGCGGAAGGTCCACAGGCCCGCGTCGCGGTGCACGCGCAGCAGCGCATGCGTGCGTCCGATCCACCGCGGCCAGCCCCGGCGCTGGTCCTGCACCGCGCGGCCGAGGTCCACCCCGTGCGCGGCCGCCAGGGCCCGGGTCATGGCCAGGGCCGTGTTGATCGCCTCCACGACAATGGTGTCCGCCACGGCCTTGCGCTCGGGCGCGAGCGCCTCGTACAGGCGCTTGACCATGCGGATGACGAGGTCGGGCGCGTAGGTGAACGCCCAGGCGCCGCTTCGCTTCTTGGGCCCGTACCCCACCGAGAGCTCGCCGGGCATCACCAGGCCGTTGGTGGCCTCGCCGCCCACCCCGGCCACGGCGAAGGGCATCAGATACGTCATGGTCCAGTCGTTGACGAGCGCCTCGTCATCGGCGTGCGCCTCGGCGGACTGGCCGATCACCTTGGTCCAGGGCGCGACCCAGCAGCAGGGCCCGAGTTCGATCTGTTCGTGGCTAAGGAGCCCGAACCCCCACAGGCCGCGGGGCGGGCCGAAGCTTTCGAGCACGCCGCCGGGCTGGGGCTTGATCCGCCCGGAGTTCGTGCTGTTGATCGTATTCGTGCCGTAGCGGCTCACGTGCGGAAGCCGGATCGTGTCCACCACGCGCAGGCGCTTGGCGTCCGGGTCGAAGGCGAGCTTGCGGAACGCGTTCGAGAACACGCCCTCGAAGTAGCCGCGCCGGTCGAGCGTGGCGCCGTCGCCGAGCCAGGCCTCCGAGACCTCGGTGGGTCCGTGCACGCGCACGCCCGCGCCCGTGGACGCGAGCACGAGCTTGGCGCGCGCGACTTCGTTGCCCGCGCCCAGGCGCACGTCGCGCGCCCAGGTCTCGGTCACGCGCGAGTTCGCGCCCACGTCCGTGTTCAGGAGCGTGGCCCCGCGCACCACGGCCCCCTCGGCCACGGTCGGGGTGGACGATCCGCGCACGGTCACGCGGCCGGCCGCATCGCAGGCGTGGGACTCGGGCTCGCCCTGCTCGGCCACGATGCTGTCGAACACTTCCGCGCGCTCGGCGACGACCGCGTTGTGCAGGCGCGCGTCGCGCACCACCGCGCCCGCGCCCACGCGCGTGCGCTCGCCGGTCAGGTACGCGGCGCCCTCGATCTTCGCGTCGGGATGGATGCGGGATCGGTCCACGCCGGGGCCGAGCCAGGACGGGGAACGCATCAGGGTCTCCTTGCCGGTCTTCGGGGTCGTTTACGAGACGAGCGCGGGCTGCCAGTACAGGACGGCCAGGTACACGGCCAGCCACAGGGCCGCGCACTCCAGACTGCTGCGCCGGGTGAGCAGACCCTGTGCCGTCGGGCCACGCTCGTCGGGCTGTAGGGCCGCGCACTTGCAGTCCATCACGCCGTAGAACACGATCGGAATGGTGAGCGCGAGGGCCGCGGGCCGGGCGCTCTGGAGCACGAGCAGCACGTACGCACCCACGGCCAGGGCGCCGGTCGAGGACAGGAGCCCGTCCAGGGCCGCGGTGCTGTACCGGTCGATGCCCTGCCGGGCCTCGCGCGGCCAGCCCGGGGCCTCGATGCGGCGCTTGCACAGCCCCAGCAGCGCGCCCAGGAAGAACACGAACACGAGCGCCGCCGGGTCGACGGCGGCCCCGGCCGCGAGCGCTCCGCCCAGGGCGCGCAGCACCAGCCCCGCGGCCAGCAGCACAAGGTCCAGGACCGGGGTGTCCTTGAGCCCTGCCGAGTACAGGACCTGGAGCGCCGCGTACAGGGCCAGGCATCCGGCCACGCCCACGCCCAGGGCCATGCCCGCGCCCAGGGCCGCAAGCCAGGCGACCACCGCGAAGAGCCCGGCCGCGCGCGGGGAGAGTGCGCCACGCGCGAGCGGCCGCGTGCGCTTGTGGGGGTGGAGCCGGTCGCGCTCGCGGTCGAACAGGTCGTTTAGCACATACACCGCGGCCGCCGCGAGCACGAACACCACGGCCGCGCCCGCGGCCAACAGCCACGCGCGCACCTCGTAGACCCGGACGCTGAAGAGCACTCCGGCGAAGCAGAACAGGCTCTTGGGCCATTCGCGCGGCCGAGCCAGCGCGAGGAAGTCGCGGACCATGCGCAGTCTCCCGATGGGGGTCGGCGGGGCAGTATAGCACCCGCCCTGCGCGCGGGCAAGCGCGCGGCTTTCCCTTGGAAGGCGGGCGCCCGGCCCGTAGAATGCATGCTTTGCGCATTGCGCGAGCACAAGGAGAGGTCGTGGCCGATCCGGTTGTCGTCATCGGTGCGGGCCCCGCGGGCCTGGCCGCAGCGTACGAGTGCGCGCGGCTGGGGCTTCCGGCGGTGGTCTTGGAACAAGACCGCATGGTGGGCGGGCTGTGCCGCACCGTGGAGCACCAGGGGTTCCGGTTCGACTTGGGCGGGCACCGGTTCTTCACGAAGAACGAGGAGGTGCGCGCGCTGTGGCGCGAGACCCTGGGCGACGAGTTCCTGCGCCGGCCCCGGCGCAGCCGCATCTACTTCGGCGGGCGGTTCGTGGCGTATCCGCTGAAGCCCTTCGACGCGCTGCGCCGGCTGGGCGCCAAGGAGACGGCGCTCTCCATCGCGAGCTTCCTCGCGCGGCGAGTGCGGCCCCATCCGGACCCGAAGAGCTTCGAGGCCTGGACGGAGAACCAGTTTGGCCACCGCCTGTACGCGCATTTCTTCCGCGCCTACACCGAAAAGGTGTGGGGCATCCCGTGCAGCGAGCTCGCTGGAGAGTGGGGCGCGCAGCGGATCAAGGGCCTCAACCTCGCCAGCGCAATTCGCAGCGCCCTGTTCAAGCCGCGCCACGGCAAGATCCGCACCCTCATCGAAGAGTTCGACTACCCGCGCCTGGGCCCCGGGCAGATGTACGAGGCCCTGGCCGCGCGATGCCGGGCCGCGGGCGTGCCCGTGCGTCTGGGCCACCGGGCGGTGGGCGTGGACACACGGGGCGGGCGCGCCCTGGCCGTGCGCGCGCGCACGGACGCGGGCGAGACGCGGCTTCCCTGCGCCGCGGTGCTGAGCAGCATGCCGCTCACCGAGCTCGCCTGCGCGCTCGACGAGGCGGACCCATCCGCGCGCGCGGCCGCGGGGGCGCTCGGCTACCGGTCGCTCTTGACCGTGGACCTGATGCTGCGCGGCGCAGAGACCGTGCCGGACACCTGGATCTACATCCATGACCCGAACCTGCGCGTGGGCCGGGTGCAGTGCTTCCGCAACTGGTCGCCCGATCTCGTGCCCGGCCCGGAGGCGAGCTCGCTCGGGTTCGAGTACTTCGCCACGGAAGGCGACGACTTGTGGACGACCTCGGACGCGGAGCTTGTCGCCCTGGCCAAGCGCGAGCTGGGGGAGCTGGGGCTCGCGGACCCGGACCGAGTGTTTGACGCGACTGTGCAGCGAGCCGGCAAGGCCTACCCGCTGTTCCGGCTGGGATACGCCGAGCATGTGCGCACGATCCGCCGGGCCCTGGCGCGATTCGAGAACGTGCAGCCCATCGGACGGTACGGCATGTTCCGGTACAACAACATGGACCACTCGATCCTCACGGGGATGCTGGCCGCGCGCAATCTGGGCGACGCGCAGCACGACGTGTGGTCCGTGAACGTGGACGCGGAATACCTGGAGTCCGGCCCCGCGCCGCAGGCGGGCCAAGCCACGGACGCCGACCGGCTGGCCAACGCCTAGACGCACCGGGCGCACCCGTCCCCGGCACCCGAATCGGAAACAACCCATGTGGCGATCCGGATGCCGGGACGCGGTCTCCCGCGGGGCGGCGGGCCGCCCGGACGGGCGGCCGTCCCCGGGGTCAGGACTGGGTCTGCTCGGGCTCCTCCGGCGGCTGGGCCGCGGGCTCGGGCTCGGGGGCCGCTTCCCGGTCGGGCGCGGCCGCCTCGGAGGGCGCGGCCGCCTCGGAGGGCGCCTCCGCCTCCTGTGCCGGCGCGGGCCCCTCGGCCTGTGCGGGCGCGGAGGCCTGCGCCTGTGGGGCCGGTGCGGCCTCGGGCTGCGCCGCCTCGGGCGCCTGCTCCTGGAGGCCCTTGCACGCGCGCAGGCTCAGGCCGATCTTGCGCGCGTCGGTGTCCAGGTTGATGATCATCACGGTCACCGGGTCGCCGACGTTGACGACTTCCTCGGGCTTGTCCACCTTGTGCTCGGCGAGCTCGGAGATGTGCAAGAGCCCCTCCAGGTCGTCGGCGATTTCCACGAACGCGCCGAAGTTCGTGAGCTTGGTGACCGTGCCGGTGACGATGTCGCCCACGTTGTACTTCGCGGGGATGTCGCTGACCCACGGGTCCTCGGTGAGCTGCTTCAGCCCCAGGGCGATGCGCTTGCGGTTCGGGTCCACGGACAGGACCACGGCCTTGACCTTGTCGCCCTTGTTGAGCTCCGAGGAGGGATGGGCCACCTTCTTGGTCCAGCTCATGTCGCTCACGTGCAGCAGGCCGTCGATGCCTTCCTCGATTTCCACGAACGCGCCGTAGCCGGTCATGTTGCGCACGCGGCCCTCGACCACGGTGCCCACCGGGTACTTCTCCTCGACCTTGGTCCAGGGGTTCTCCTCGGTCTGCTTCATGCCGAGCGACAGTTCCTGCTTGTCGATGTTGATGTCCAGGACCACCACCTCGATCATGTCGCCGATGGCCACGAGCTCGGACGGATGCCCGATCTGGCGGGTCCAGCTCATCTCGCTGATGTGCACGAGGCCCTCGATGCCCTCTTCGAGCTTGACGAACGCGCCGTAGGGCATGACGTTCACGACCTGTCCGGTGACCCGGCTGCCGATGGGGTATTTGTCCTGGATGTTCTCCCAGGGGTTGGGCGTGACTTGCTTCAGGCCGAGGCTGATGCGCTCGCGGTCGAGGTCGTAGTCGAGCACCTTGACCTCGATCTCCTCGTCGATGGCCACCACCTCGCTGGGGTGCGAGATCCGGCCCCAGCTCATGTCCGTGATGTGCAGGAGCCCGTCGATGCCGCCGATGTCCACGAACGCGCCGAAGTCGGTGATGTTCTTGACCTGGCCCTTGCGGATTTCGCCCTTCACCAGCGAGCTGAGCACCTGGGCCTTCTTGCGCTCGCGCTCTTCCTCGAGGAGCTTGCGGCGGCTGAGCACGATGTTGCGCCGGTCGCGGTCGATCTTGATGATCTTGCACTCGAGCGGCTTGCCGATGTAGTCGGCCACGTCGCCGACCCGGCGGATGTCCACCTGGCTGGCCGGCAGGAACACGGGCACCCCGATGTCCACGAGCAGCCCGCCCTTGATCTTGCGCATGGCGCGGCCGGTGACCACGTCGCCCACCTCGTGCTCGCCCATGACGCGCTCCCAACCGCGGATGCGGTCGGCCTTGCGCTTGCTGAGGTGGAGCTCGCCCTCCTCCTCGTCCATCTCCTCCAGGAGGACCTCGATCTCCTTGCCGATCTCGGCCTCCTCGGGCGAGCCGAACTCGCTCAGGGGCACGTACCCCTCGCTCTTGAACTTGATGTCCACCACGGCCGTGTTCTGCGTGCGGCGGATGATCCGCCCCTGCACGATGGAGCCGACCTGGAAGTCCGTGCGCTCGCTGTTGACGCGGCGCTCGAATTCCTGCGTGTCGGCCTCGGCCAGGCATTCGGCCAGCTCGCGCTCGACCTCTTCGTCGGAGACGGCGTTGCGTACAAACTCGTATCGACCGGGTCTGACCATGAAATCCTCTCCCTGCGCCGCTTGCGCCCTGCGGCGCCCAGCAAACGTGTCCTCGGACGCGGCCCGCTGTCCTGGCGACGGTCTCGTCCCGGCCGTGGCTCCCCGGTATGAGCCCCGGCACGGGCGCGATCGGCCGGCAGGCGCGGCGCCCGTCCCTCTGACCGCCCATCCGAAGGCGGCCCTCACAGCGACCCCTCTTCCTACCATACGGGCCGCGCACGCGCAAGGCCTTTTGCCCGGCGCGCCGGGGCCGGCCCCCCTTGCGCCGCGCGCCCGGATGTGGGTAATAGAGCGCGAACGGTGGCCCGCCCGGGCCGAGTCCGCCGGCGGGGCAACAGGCGCAACCGAGGGGCCGCGCATGTACACGGGACCCGAGTGGCGGCGCACCTGGGCCGAGCGCGCGCTCGACTGGCTGTACCCGGTCGCGTGCGCGGGGTGCGGGCGCAGCCTCAGCTTCTCGTCGCATCGGCTCCTGTGCGCGGCGTGCCTGGGCCGAGTGGCGTGGCTCACGGACCGCACGAGTTGCCCGCGGTGCGCGCGTCCCCTGGGACCGCACGCGCGGGCGGACCGCGCCTGTCCGGACTGCGCGGGCGCACCGCTTCGGTTCACGCGCGCGGTGGCCGCGGCCCGGTACCAGGAACCCCTGCGCGGGGCGCTGCGCGCGTTCAAGTTCCAGGGCGTGCGCACGGGCGCCCGCGCGCTGGGCCTGGTCTTGGCGCGGCGGGTGGCGGGCGCCGCGTTCGCCAAGGATCTGGAGGCCGTGGTGCCCGTGCCGCTGCACGTGCGGCGCGAACACGGCCGGGGGTACAACCAGGCGGGCCTGTTGGCCCGGTACGCGGCCGAGGCCCTGGGCCTGCCCGTGGCCGGGGACGTGCTGGTGCGCACCCGCGACACGCCGCCCCAGGCGGGCCTGGAGCGGGCCGACCGACTGCGCAACGTGGACGGGGCCTTTGCGCCCGCGCGCGAGCGGGTCGGCCTGCGGCGATGCCTGTTGGTCGACGACATCATGACCACCGGCGCGACGCTCTCGGCGTGCGCGAGCGCCCTGCGTGCCGGGGGTCTGGAGCGGATCTACGCGGCCACGGTGGCCCGATAGCCGCGCCTACGGGCCGAAGAAGTCCAGCAGCTGCACTTCGCGCAGGATCGGGATGCCGTACTGGGTGGCGGTTTCCTTGCGCTCCGTGGCCCGCTTGTAGAGCTCTTCGAGTTCTTCGTTTTCCTCAAGCGCGGCCCGGTCCGGAATCTGGCACAGGATCAGGTAGTCGGTGTCTACGTCCACCTCGTCGAGCATCTGGCCCCCGTGTTCCTCGATGAGGGTGCGAAGTTCCGCCCGGCTGAACTCCTGCGGCTGTCCGGCAACGGCAAAGGCGAGCTCACGCTCCCGGCTGTAGAACGGGTTGGTGACCTTGTCGCCCTTGATGATCGGGTCGCGCACGTCCATGCCCTTGGCGGTGGTGACTTCCTCGCGCACGAGCGCCACGGTCTCCACCCGTTCCTCGCCGCCCGCGGTCAGGGTGATCTGGCGACGGCAGTAGGGGCAGTGGCGCATGCCGGGCTCGCCCTCCCATCCGCACAGCGGGCAGACGAGCCGGTACGACTTCTCCGGCAGGATGATGCCTGTGGAGGTGGCGTCGTTGACCTTGTTGACCTCGATGCTGGCGATGGTGTCCCATCGGTTGTACCGCCAGCGGATCACGTCGAACCGCATGCCCTTGCGGACCCGGTCCACCTCGCCGAGGTTCGTGACCACGAATCCATTTTCCGTATCCACGGTCAGAACCTCGCCGTCATACTCCTCCTTGCCTTCCTCGGCTCGCCGTTTGCCCACGATGGTGTAGTCGCTGATCACGCGCCGCTGGTGGCTGATCTGCGTGCGCAGCGTGGCGATCTCCTTCTTGGCCTCTTCGATGGCTGCGAGCCGGCGAGTCTTCTCTTCCTTGACCTGCTCCTGAAGCTGGTCGGCGCGCTGCTTCTCGGTCTCCAGGTCCGCGCGAAGCTGCGCGATCACGGGGTCGGGCTCCGTGGCCTTGGCCTCCAGCTCGCTGAAGCGCTCCTCCAGGTCGTCGAGCTTGCTCTGCAAGGAGTCGACGTCGTTCTGAAGATTCCGCTTGGAGCGGTTGAGTTGGTCGATCGTCGCCTTGCGGCCCTGGGCAACGGCCTGGATCTGTTCGAGCTCGGCCTCGGTCTCGCGCAATGTGGCGCGCACGTCTTCGAGGTCCTGTCGAGTGGACTCCAGGTCCTCGCGCGCCTGCTTCACGTGCGGGTTGTCGGCGGCGATCGTCTCCATACTGCCGCCTTCCAACGTCTGGCGCAGGTCCTGCACGGTGAGGTGGCGCTGGTAGAACAGCAAACCCAAACCGCCCGCCAGGATGAGCAAGAGTACGATTGCGACCGCGGCACCGGAACTTCTCATGGATCGGCCTCCTTGACAGCCATGCATCCGGACCGCAACGACGCTGCGTCCGGGACCAAGCTCGAATCCTACCGACCGTCCGCCCGCAAGTCAACCGGAATTGCCGCGGAACGCGCGCCAATCGAGCTCCGCACCGTTCGGGTCGGCGCTAGCGGGCCGGGCGGTCCGGGCCCTCCTTGTCCTCCTCCGGCCGCTTGTGGGCTCCATGATGGCCCAGAAAGTGCAGCCAGTCCCGCACACGCCTGTGCCGGCGCGCCTTCTTGTGCGCGACGTGCGCGCGGAACGCAACGACCGCGCGCCGGGTGACCGGGTATGCCACGGCCCCGGCCACGATCCCCACGAGCACGCAGCCGAGCCACAACGGCAGGAGCGTCTGCGTGCCCAGATTAAACAGGGCCCAGGTCGCGTCCGTCAAGGCGCCGGTCGCATACAGCCCTGCGATGTGCTGGGCCTTGACTCGGAACTGGTCGACCGTGGGGCCGCCGACCAGGAGCCGCCCCACCCAGTAGTTGAACGAGTACATGGGCACAATGGTTACGGGATTGGTGATCCATACGGGCACCACCGCCGCCAGGCGGCTGGCCCCGAGCAGGGTCGCCACGAACACCGCGATAAGCATCTGCAGGCCCACCGTAGGCGTAACGCCCACGAACACGCCGATGGCCACGCCCAGGGCGATGGCGTGCGGGCTGGCGCGCAGACGTACCACGCGCCGCAGGCCGCGCCAGAACTGGATCCGCATCCAGCGAACGGGATAGAGGTTGCGCATCCGCTGCGCTCCATGCCTTGGTTCGTCCGTGCGCTCGGGCCCGAGCAGGGGACAGGTCCCGGCCCCTAGAAGTCCGGCCAGGATTCCCAAGCGTATCGTATTCGAGCCGGCAACGCAAGCCACCCGCATCGCCCGGGGGCCCGCCCGCAGGGACAGGCCGGGGTCGGGCCCCTGGGATTCCGAGACCCGCCGCGAAAAAAGTTTTGCCCGGTGGAGGTGAAGGCCTGCGGCGGCCGGTTCCGGTGGAAGTTGGCTGCAAGGTTGCGCCGGGCAATATGTTAGTCGCCCATTAGCTGGTGAGCGCATGTGGGAAAGCCGGGGAGGAGCCCGTATGCAGTGGTCGAAAACGAGAAGAGCCCGATATATAGGGTGTTTTCTGGAAGTTTTTGCGCTTGACTCCGTCGAGGCCCACTCTATGATTCGAACACTGAATCCAACGAGCACCATGGAGCCCAGACCTCGTGCTCACTCAAAACGAACGAGATTCCATTCGGAACAAGGCAACACCGAGACGATAGTCCGCTCGAGTGGCGCGGGGGCCCGCGCAGGGGCGCCGCGAGCGGAGCAGGGAACGGGACGGGTCGCAAGGACGCGAGGGAGGAGGAGCTCGATGGTCGTGCACGTCTACGGCAAGCCGGGGTGCGAGTTCTGCGTGCGGGCCAAGGACAAGCTGCGCCGCTTGGGCGTGCCGTACGAGGACCACGACATCCGGGAGTTCACGGCCTATCACGAGGGGTGGCGCGAGGACGGGTCCGTGGACGTGTTGGCCGCCTACTCGGAGATGAATCGACTGCCTCTGATCCGAGTGGGCGAGAAGATCATGGACTACACTGCTGCGATGAAGGCCCTCAAACAGGTGCATCGGCAGCAGCAGGAACGGGTTGGAGCCTGAGCAGGGGCGCCCCGCGCGCGTGAGGGGGGAGCCCCGCCCGGTCCGGCGGGGCGTATGCGGCCGCATAGGAAGCCCTATGCGGCCGTGTTCTTCGGTCGCCGCCCGCTCCCGGGCAGCTCGTGAGGACGGCCCGTGGCACGCGCCGAGGATGTGATCCGCGCCATGGAGGCCTGCGCCCCGCCCGCGCTCGCGGTCGAGGGCGATCCGGTGGGCCTGCGGGCCGGCTCGCACGCGCAGCCCGTGCGCCGGGTCCTCCTGGCCCTGGACGCGAGCCCGGCCACCGTGGCCGAGGCCCGCCGGCGGGGCGCGCAGATGCTCCTCACCCATCACCCCCCGTTCTACCGGGGTCTCTCTTCTCTACAGGCCGAGGAGCCCGACGGCGCGCTGGCCGGAGCGATCCTGAACGCGAACCTGGTCGTGTACAGCGCGCATACGAACCTGGACGCCGCGCCCGGGGGCGTGGCCGACGTCTTGGCCGATGCCGCGGGCATGGGCCCGGAGCGTGCGCCCCTACAGGTGACCCGGCGCGAGCCGTTCCTCAAGCTCACCGCGTTCGTGCCCGCCGGGGCGCTGGAGAAGGTGCGCAGGGCCGTGTGCGCCGCGGGCGCGGGCCGGTACGGAGCGTACTCGCAGTGCACGTTCGGCGTGCGGGGCACGGGTACGTTTCTGCCCGGCGCGGGGGCGCGGCCGTACCTGGGACGCGCCGGACGGCTGGAGGAGGCTGACGAATATCGGCTGGAGACCCGGCTGCGCGAGCGCGACCGGGCCGCGGTGGAGGCGGCGCTGCGCAAGTCCCATCCGTACGAGATGCCCGCGTACGACTTTACACGCCTGGACGAATCGATAGACTTCGGCCTGGGCCGGGTCGGCGACCGCGCCGAGGCGGTGCGCCTGGGCGCGCTCGCCGATGCGCTGGCCCGGCGGCTGCGCGCGCCGGGCGTGCAGGTGCACGGGGCCCCCGGCCGACGGGTGCGTCGCCTGGCCGTGTGGACGGGCCAGGGCGCCCCGCTTGCGCAGGCCGCGCGCGCGGGCGCGCAGGTTCTCGTCACCGGCGAGTGCGGGTACCACGAGGCCCAGGATGCGCCGTGGTTCGGCTTGTCCATCGTGCGCCTGGGCCACGGGGCGAGCGAACGCCCGGTGCTCGCGCCGCTGGCCCGCCGGCTGCGCGGGCTCGTGCCCGGGGTGCGGTTCTCGGTGAGCCGCGACCGGGCGGCGCTGTTCCGGAATCTGTAGCCCGGGCCGGTCTGCGAACGCGGGGGCCGCCGGAAAGGAGAACCCGATGAAGGTCTTCATCGCCACGGACCTCGAAGGCGTGTGCGGCGTGTACAGCTTCCAGCAGACGCGCGACGGGCACGGCTCGGCCCCGAACCTCGGGGCGTTGCGCCTGCAGCGCGAAGAGGTCAACGCCGCGGTGCGCGGCGCGTTCGCGGGCGGGGCAACGCAGGTCGTGGCCGACGGGCTGCACGGCCACGGGGGGCCGCTGGACCTGGGCTCGTTCGACGAGCGGCTGGAGATGATCCTGGGCGGGCACAACCAGGTCGAGTCGGTGTGGCAGGCCATCGCCGAGGCGCAGTTCGACGCCGTGTTCTTGCTCGGGTACCACGCGCGGGCCAACACCCCGGGCGGGGTGCTGTGCCACACGCAGAGCAGCAAGGCCCTGAACAACGTGTGGATCAACGGGCGGCTGGTGGGCGAGGCCGAGCAGAGCGCCATCGCGTTCGGCGCGATGGGCGCGCCCGTGGTCCTGGTGACGGGCGACGACCACACCTGCCGCGAGGCGCGCGAGTTCCTGGGCGACCAACCGGTGACCGTGGAGGTCAAGCGCGGGCTCGCGCGCCAGTGCGCCTGGTCGCCCGCGCCCAAGCGCGCCTGGCAACTGATCGAGGACGGCGCGCGCGAGGCCATGGGCCGGGTGGCCGAGGCCAAGCCCTACGAGCAGGAGTTCCCGGTGACGATCCGCTGGCAGTTCCTGGACAGCGGAGCGCTGGACCGATTCAGCGGCAAGGGCGCACGCATCGACTCGCAGATCCTGGAGAAGACCGTGCACCGGCCCCAGGACATCCTGTGGCCGTAGTCACTGCGCCTGCAGACCGCCTGCGGTGAGCGTATAGGCCCGCGCGCACGCGCGGCACGTCGCGGACGGCACCGGGGTCGGAAGCGCCTCGCCGCACGTACACACCCAGCCGTGCAGTCGCGCCGGATTGCCGTACACAAGGCCGTGGGGCGGCACGTCGCAGGTGACTACCGCCCCGGCGCCGACCAGGGCGTAGGCGCCGATCGTGGCCCCGCAAATCACGGTGGCGTTGGCTCCCAGGGATGCGCCGCGGCACACGCGCGTGGGCTCGTACGCGTCGCGGCGGCTCACGAACGTGCGCGGCGTGCGCACGTTCGTGAACACGACGCTTGGCCCGCAGAAGACCTCGTCCTCCAGCACCACCCCGTCGTAGACGGACACGTTGTTCTGGATGTGCACGCGGTCGCCGAGCACCGCGGTTGCGGCCACGAACACGTTCTGCCCGAGCACGCATTCGCGCCCGATGCGCGCGCCGGCCATCACGTGGCAGAAGTGCCAGACCCGCGTGCCGGCGCCGATGTGCGCGGGCGGGTCGATGACGCTCGACGGGTGGACGAAGTAATCCGGGTCCGCGGGCACGGGGTTCTCCGCATCCAGGGCGGGGTGGTGGGCGAGGCGGGAGTCGAACCCGCACGAGCTTTCGCTCCGAGGATTTTAAGTCCCCTGCGTCTGCCGTTCCGCCACTCGCCCGGCAGGGGCGCCACGGTCCGGCCGCGCCCGACCGGACCGGCGGTCATCATACGAGCCCGCCCCGCGGCGCGCAACCGCGTCCCCGGTCAGGCGGGGACCTGGTGGCGGTCCAGGAACGCGCGCGCCTCGTGTTCGTCGGTCAGGTCGTCGGCGAAGAGCACGAACCCCCGGGCACTGCCCAGCTGCGCGCGGACCGCATCCAGATACGCGCAGCGACCCGAGAGCTGGGAGAGCTTGCCCGCGGCGCGGATCTTGCGGTAGACCTCGGGCCACTGGTCGCGTTCGGGTTGGCCCGCGCCCGGCACCCACTGCACGCCCTTGAGCGCGTCGATGCCAAGCAGCGCGTCCAGGTTGGGCAGGGCGTCCACGCCGTCGAGGTGGTAGAAGGGGTTGTCCAGCCGCCGGGCGCTCGCCTCGATCTCCGGCAGCGCGAACCGGGCGAACATGTCCGGCGAAATCATGGCGCTCGCGTCGCACTGAAGAATGTAGTACGGCGTCTCGGAGTACATCTTGCACCAGGCGCTGTACCCGGGGTTGGCGGGTTGCAGCGCCTCGCGGATCGCGTCGAAGGCCTGCCACCAGGCCTCGTAGACCTCCCAGACCAGGCGCTCGACCTCCTCCGGGGTGTCGATCAAGTCGAGGAAGAGCTGCGGCCCGGGACGGAAGCTCTGCACGACGTCCAGGTTCCCCCCGAGGTCCGGGGTTGCCACGAGCACGCGCCCTTCCCAACGCTTTGCCGCCTCTTCGCAGAACGCGAGCAGACGCTGGAACCACACGGTATCCGGATCGAAGCGAAGGCGCAGGTCGGCGATGTCCCCCGGGTCCGGGGCCTGGAACCACACGGTGCGCGCGCCCACCTGGGGCCGGGCGCCCAGGAATGCGGCCAGCGCGCCGGGGCCCATGTTCGGGTGCACGTACGGATACCCGTCGCCCAGGTACCGCTCGCGGGCGAGCAGGTAGTCCCAACGGTCCACGACCTGGTCGATAGGCACCTCCAGGTCGTACATCGCCTGGGGTGAGTAGAGGTCCGCCGGCAACTGCGGCGGGGGACGGTCCGGCTCGCGCGGCAGGCGCACCTGCACGAGAGGCCGGTCCAACTCGCCCCGCCACCACGCCTGCGCAGAGGCTCGCACACGGGCCCAACCTTCAGCGGAAAACTCGATGCTCATGCCGCGCTCCCAAGGGGTTGGCTTGGCCGGTCCATCATAGGCGCCGGGCCCGCGGGACGCAAGTAGGCCATTTGATGCGCAGGAGAGCGCGGGAAACGGCTTGACTTGCCGGTCGGGATTCCTAGGATGGTCCTCTAACACGGGGTCAGAGCCCCCAGTGCGGGGGCCCCCGTCTTCTCTGGAAGGAGTCTGACATGCGGGCAGCCAGGCGACTGGGGCTGGGGGCGGTCCTCGCGATTCTGCTCGGCTGGTCGGCGGCGCTCCCAGCCGGGGAAGCGGGCCGCACCGAGGACATGAAGCCTCTTCTCGAACACGCGATCGATCATTTCGAGCTTCGCGAGTACTACTCGGCGCGCGCGAAGCTCGACGCGCTTCTTTCCAAAGATCCGACGAATGAGGAGGCCTTCCGCTTGCGGGAGATCGTGGGCGAGGCGATTCTGAGTCGGATGGCCACGTTCCGTCGGGAGGGGCGCGACCTCGGACGAGCCCCGGTGGAGATTCTTCGGCGCGCGCAACTCCACGCGCAGAAGCTCATGCTCGAGCCCGAGCACATCGAGGCCGTGGTCCAGGGCGCGCTCGAAGGCGGGGCCCGCGACATCCGCGAGGTGGGGCAGCTGGGCCAATACGCGGTGCCCGAGCTCGTCGAGCACCTCAAGAGCGGCGTGAGCCAAGACCAGCGCGTCAACGCCGGGTTCCTGCTCGCGCAATTGGGCCGGGACGCGGTGTTCCCGCTGCTGGAGGCCCTAAAGACCGACGACGACCTCCAACGCCAGGGCGTGGTGCGCGCGCTCATGGACGTCGAGCCTCCGTCCAGGCGGGTGCTCGCGCCGGTCAAGCAGGTGTACGAGGAGCCTGGCCAGTCGCCCATGGTGCACAAATGGGCCGGGCTCGTGCTCAAGAAGGTCACCGGTCGCGAGCCGGACGCCCTGCCGTCGGCGACCGAATACTTGTACATGGAGGCGGACCGGTACTACCTCCGCGGCCCCGGCGTGGACGAGGAGACCCAACGCCGCGACGGGGTACTGTGGCACTGGAACGAGGCCGAGCAGAAGCTCACCTGGGAGAAGGTCCAGGAGTTCGCCTTCCCCGGCGTGATGTGTGAGAAGCGGAGCATGGAGGGCATGGAACTCGCGCCCGAGCAGGTGCGGTTCCCGGTGTTGCTCGCAAGCCTGTACTTCGACCAGCAGGCACGCATGGAATTCTTCAGCCAGGCGTTGTCCCTGCGCGGCGTGACCCGGCCGGACGCGGAAGAGAACCTCCAGTACGCGAAGGAGTGGATGGAGCACACGCGCAAGAATGATTGCATCGCCCGCGTCGTGGGGCCGCGGCTCCTGACCCAGGTGCTGGCCAAGGCGCTCGCCGACGGGAAGGTGGAGACCGCGGTGGCCGCCATCCACAGCCTGGAGCGCACCGCCCGGTGGGAAGACATCTCCGCATACGACGGCGCCCCGCCCGCCGCGGAGGAGGGCGCCCAGGCCGAGGAGGCGTCGGCCAGGCCGGCGCATCCCCTGCGCCTGGCCCTCCAGTTCGCGGATCAGCGCGTGCGCGTGGCCGCCGCCAATTGCCTGGTGCGCATCGGGTATCCCACCTCGGCGCCCGACTATCCGCAGCTGGTGCCCGCGCTCGTGTCCGGGTCCCTGGAAGAGGTCTCGCCCGTGCTTCTGGTGATCAGCCACGACGTGGACCTGCGCCGGCGCGTGGAGGAGCTGTTGAGCAAGCGCGGGGTCCAGGTGCTGACCGCGCCCTCGGGGCGCGCGGGCGTGGACCGGGCCGTGCGCTGGCCGCCCAAGGACGCGATCTTCGTGGACGGGGACCTGGAGGAGTTCGCTCATATCCAGGCGCGGCTGCAGATGCTGCCCCTGGTCGAGGGCAGTCCTCTTCCCCTGACCATCATCACAAGCCCGGAGCGAGTGCCCCTGTTGCGGCGCCAGTTCCCGGAGCGCCGATATGTGGTGCAGGTGATCGAAAGTCCCAAGTTCGACGATCCCGAGCGCGGTATCTACGACGCGCTGGCCCGTCTGCGCGGCGGCGCGCGCAGGCGCACGGTCGCGTTGGTGAGCCTGGAGGACCGCGACGACCGCGAGCGCCTCAAGCGCATCCTGGAGGAGGAAGCCCAGAGCCGGGTGCTGGCGCTGGAGACCGGGGAGATCACCGCGGACATGATGCTCGCCGCCGAGGAAGGGCTCACCAGCACCTATGTGAACGTGTTCCTGGCCGATGAGCTGTCCGGATACGACGCCATGCGCACGGTGCTCGACCTCAGGCAATACGCGCCCACCCGGCCGGTGCCCGTGGCCCTGATCACCGACGAGGTGTCGCGCAAGCGCGTGCGCCAGGCCTTCGACGAGATGCTCAAGGACCCGCAGAACGCGCGGCTGGTCTCCGAGGAGGAAGGCGCCGACGCGTGGCTGTCGGCCGTGCGGGACATGACCCAGGTCAACCCGCTCTCCCAGGAGAACTACACGCGCCAGGCCGCCCAGGAGATGGCCCTGCACGCGAGCGCGGGCTTGCGCGAGCTCGACAAGCAGGTGGCGCAGGGCACGATCACGGGCCGGCAGATCGAGGCCTTGATCGAGATCCTGCGCACGCGCACCGAGCCTGCGGACGACCCGCTGCGCATGCGGGTGGCGCGGGCCCTGGGCCACTTCCAGGCCAAGGACGGGCTCGTGCAGCTGTCCCGAATCGTGCGCGGCCAGGACTCGGTGGACCTGCGGTCGGCGTGCCTGCGCGCGATCGGGGCCATCGACGCCGCGGGCCAGTACCACGAGCTCAAGCGCACGGTGCTCGACGAGAGCGAGCACCGCGCCATGCAGGAGGCGGCCGCCTGGGCCCTGGCCGCCGAGGAGCTCGACGTCGACCGCGTGGCCCAAGACCTGCGCGCCGTGCGGGTGGGCACTACGCAAGAGTAGACCGGCCCGGGTACCCGGGAAGACCCACGCGGCAGGTCCACGGACCTGCCGCGTTTTTTCTGAAAGGGACCCGTGCGGCATCTTCACCTGGACCTGGGCTCGGGCGCGGCCGGCGACATGTTGCTCGCGTCGCTCGTGGACCTGGGGTTCGACCTCGCGCGCGTGCAGGCGGCCGTGGACGCGGCCGGGCTGCACGGCTGCCGCGTGGAGGCGCGCCGAGTGTCGCGCGGCGGCATCGCCGCCACGCAGGTGCTCGTGCACGAACCGGGTGAGCCCCACGAGCACACCCACCCGCACGACAACGCCCACGCGCATCCGCACCAGCACGCGCACATGCATCCGCACGAGCACGGCCACGGCCACGAGCATCCGCATGGCCACACGCACGCTCCTGCGCACGACCATGCCGAGGCGCATGTTCCTGCCCACGACCATGACCACGGCCACGCGCACGGCCGGGTGCTGGGGGACCTGTTGGACCTGCTCGCGCGCAGCGGAATTGGTGAGTCCGTGCGCGCCCGCGCGGCGTCCGTGTTCCGGCGGCTGGCCGAGGCCGAGGCGGCCATCCACGGCCGGCGCGTGGACGAGGTCCACTTCCACGAGGTCTCGGGCGTGGACACGTTCGTGGACGTGGTGGGCGTGTGCCTGGGCCTGGAGGCCCTGGGCGTGGGGTCGGTGACCGCCTCGCCCGTGGCGGTCGGCTCGGGCGAGCTCGTATGCGCGCACGGCCGCCTGCCCCTGCCCGCGCCCGCGACCGTGGCGCTGTTGGCGGGTGCGCCCCTGCGCCAGATCGACGCGGGCGCGGAACTGTGCACGCCCACGGGCGCGGCGCTCTTGGCGACGATCGTGGACCGCTTCGGCCCCATGCCGCCTTTGCGCGTGGACCGAGTCGGGTACGGCGCGGGCAGCCGCCAGCTCCCCGGCCGGCCCAACGCGGTCCGCGCCCTGGTGGGCGAGACCGACGCGGGCGCGGCGGGCGAGGCGGACACCGTCGTGGAGATCCAGTGCACGGTCGACGACATGACCGGCGAAGGGGCCGCACACGCGACGGAGGTGCTCTTGAGCGCCGGGGCCCTTGACGTGTCCGCGGCGCCCGTGACCATGAAGAAGGGCCGCCCGGGTCTGGCGCTGACCGTGCTGGCCGCGCCCGCGCAGCGCGAGGCGGTTCTCGACGCCCTGTTCGCGCACACGAGCACGTTCGGCGCGCGCGTGGGGCTGGTGGAGCGGGCGTGCCTCGCGCGCGAGGAGCAGAGCGTGCAGGTGGACGGCCGCCCGGTCCGAGTGAAGCTGGGACGCCGAGGCGGCCGCCTCGTGCGCGTACACGCCGAGTACGAGGACTGCCGGCGCGTGGCCCACGACACGGGCAGCACGCTGGAGAGCGTGCGCACCCGGGCCGAGCAGGCCGCGCGCCGGGCCGCGGAAAAGGAGGAGAATTCATGAGCGACGCACCCGAGGCCCGCGCGCGCGTGGCTGTGCTCATGGGAAGCGACTCGGACTACGAGCGCCTGGAGGGCGCGTTCGAGGTGCTCGACGCGTTCGGCGTGGCATACTCGGCGCACGTATTGAGCGCGCACCGCAGCCCCCAGGCGGCCGCGCAGTTCGCCGAGAGCGCACAGGAGCGCGGGTACCGGGTCATCGTGTGCGCGGCGGGCCTGGCCGCGCATCTGGCGGGCGCGGTGGCGAGCCGCACCGTCTTGCCCGTGATCGGCGTGCCCATCCGCGGCGGACCGCTCCAGGGGCTCGACGCATTGCTGAGCACCGTGCAGATGCCGCCCGGCGTGCCGGTGGCCACGGTGGGCATCGGCAATGACCGCAACGCGGCGCTCTTGGCCGTGGCCATCCTGGCGCTGGGCGACAAGGACCTGGCCGGCCGCCTGGTCCAGTACCGCAAGGAGATGCCGGGCAAAGTCCGCGACAAGGACCGGTCCGTGCAGGAGAAGCTGGAGGCGCGATGAGCGAGCGACCCCGCACCATCGAGTGGCGCCAGGGCGCGGTCCGGCTGATCGACCAGACCCTGTTGCCGGGCCGGTGCAAGGTCATCACGGTTCGCACCGTGCCGGAGATGCGGCAGGCCATCCGCCGCCTGGCCGTACGCGGCGCGCCCGCGATCGGCATCGCCGGGGCCATGGGCCTGGCGCTCGGCGCGCGGGCCTCGCGCGCGAAGACCTGGCCGGCGTTCCGGCGCGACCTGCGCCGCGCGGCGCGCAAGCTGGCCTCCGCGCGGCCTACGGCCGTCAATCTCTTCTGGGCGCTCGACCGCATGCAGGCCTGCGCCGAGGCGCACAGCCACGAGTCCGTGCCCGAGATCAAGCGGGCCCTGGAGGCGGAGGCCCTGGCGATCTACGAGGAGGACCGGCGCCTGTGCCGGGCCATCGGCCGCCACGGCGCCAAGCTCGTGCCGCGCCGGGCTGGGGTGCTCACCCACTGCAACGCCGGGGGCCTGGCCACTGCGGACTACGGCACCGCGCTGGCGGTGCTCTTCTCCGCGCACGAGGCGGGCAAGCGTTTGCACGTATACGCGGACGAGACGCGCCCGCTGCTCCAGGGCGCGCGGCTGACCACCTGGGAGCTCCAGCAGGCGGGCATTCCCACCACGCTCATCTGCGACAACACGGCCGCGCAGGTCATGCGCGAGGGCCGGGTGGACCTCGTGATCGTGGGCGCAGACCGGATCGCGGCGAATGGCGACACGGCCAATAAGATCGGCACCTACGGCGTGGCGCTGTTGGCGCGCGCGCACAAGATCCCCTTCTACGTGGCCGCGCCGTCGAGCACGTTCGACCTTACGCTGGCCGACGGCGACGGCATCCCCATCGAGGAGCGCGCGGCCACGGAGGTGACGCGTCCCTTCGGCCACCGGATCGCGCCGCGGGGCGTGGACGTGTACAGCCCGGCCTTCGACGTGACCCCGGCGAGGCTCGTGACCGCGATCATCACCGAGCGGGGCGTCCTGGAGCGGCCCGGCACCGCACGCGTGCGCAGACACCTCGCCTAGGCGGCGGCCATGTTCCTGATCGCGCCGTACCACGCGGACGTGCCGTTTTACCGACGGCCCGTGGCCAACTACGTGTTGGTGGCGGTCACGTGTGCGGCGTTTTTCGTCCAGTTTAGCCTGCCCAAGCCCGTGGTGGAAAGCCTCATGCTCCAGTACTGGGACCTGGCCGGCATGGTCGGGTACATGTTCCTGCACGCGGGGCCCATGCACCTGATCGGGAACATGGTCTTCCTGGTCGTGTTCGGCAATGCGGTATGCGCCAAGGTCGGGAACCTCGCGTACGTGCCCCTGTACTTTGGCCTGGGCCTGGTGGCCGCCGCGGCGCACAACCTGTTCAGCGGCGGACCGGCCATCGGGGCCAGCGGCGCGATCAACGGCATCGTGGGCCTGTTCCTGGTGTGGTACCCGAACAACCAGGTGCGTTGTTTCTACTTGATATTCTTGCTTTACTTCTTTCGCGTGGGCTCGTTCGCGGTGCGCAGCCTCTGGATTATCATGCTGTGGGTCTGCTTCGATGTGATGGGCCTGCTGTTGAGTGGCGGGAGCGTGGCCTACCACGCGCACCTGGGCGGGTTCGCGGCCGGCGTGGGCGTGGCGAGCGCCCTGCTGGCCGCGGGCCTGATCCGGATGGACCGGGGCGAGCGCAGCCTGTGGGCGCGGTTCGGATTGGGCGTGGGCGGCCGCGCGCGCGGGTCCGAGGAGGAACTGACCCCGCCGACCGAGGAAGCGCGCGGGCCGGCCGCCCCCGGATCGCCTGCGCAGGGCGCGGTACCCGTCATGTGCGCGTGCGGGCGCCGCGGCCGGGTGCCCGCGGCCTGGGCGGGCCGCCGGATCCGCTGCCCGAAGTGCGGGCGCACCATGCGCGTGCCCGACGAAGGGCCGCGGGTCTGAGAAGAATTTCAGCCTCCCTCTTGCACGCGGGGCCGCCCGCCTCTACAACAACCCGCCAACAGTCCGATTCACCAACAGGATTCGTGTACGCGAGAGGGAGCGCCCCATGAACCAGGACCTGGAGATCGCCCAGGCCGCCGAGCTCGAACCGATCCGCGACCTCGCGGCGCGCTATGGTATTCGCGACGCCGAGCTGGACCTGTACGGCGCGTACAAGGCCAAGGTCCATCCCGAAATCCTGGACCGGCTGCGCGACCGGCCGCGCGGCAAGTACGTGGACGTGACCGCCATCACGCCAACGCCCTTGGGGGAGGGCAAGACCGTCACCACCATCGGCACGAGCCTCGGCCTGGGGCAGATCGGCAAGCGGGTCTTCACCTGCATCCGCCAGCCGTCCATGGGCCCGGTCTTCGGCATCAAGGGCGGGGCGGCCGGCGGCGGGCACAGCCAGGTGGTGCCCATGGAGGACTTCAACCTGCACCTGACCGGCGACATCCATGCGGTGAGCGCCGCGCACAACCTGCTCGCCGCGGCGGTGGACACGCGCATGTACCTGGAGGCCCGCTACGGGGCCAGGCGGTTCGAGCGGCGCACCGGGCTCAAGCCGCTCCATATCGATCCCGAGGCGGTCGCGTGGCGGCGCGTGGTGGACCTCAACGACCGGGCCCTGCGCGAGGTGGAGGTAGGGCTGCCCAGCCCCGGCGCGCAGAACAACGAGAACGGCATCCCCCGGCGCACCGGCTTCGACATCGCGGTGGCTTCCGAGCTCATGGCCGTGCTGGGGCTGACCACGGGCCTGCAGGACATGCGCGCGCGCATCGGCCGGGTGATCTTCGGCTATGATCGGAAGGGGCGCCCGCTTACGGCCGAGGACCTGGGCGTGGCCGGGGCCATGACCGTGATCATGAAGGAGACGGTCAAGCCCACGCTCATGCAGACCCTGGAGGGCACCGCGGCGTTCGTGCACGCCGGCCCGTTCGCGAACATCGCGCACGGCAACTCGTCCGTGCTGGCCGACCAGATCGCGCTGCGGCTTGCGGAGTACGTGGTCACCGAGAGCGGGTTCGGCGCGGACATCGGGTTCGAGAAGTTCGCGAACATCAAGTGCCGCGCGAGCGGCCTGAAGCCCGACGCGGTGGTGCTGGTCGCCACGGTGCGCGCGCTCAAGATGCACTCGGGCCGGTTCAAGGTCGTGCCGGGCCGGCCCCTGCCCGAGGGCCTGGTGCGCGAGGACGTCCCCGCCATCGAGGCCGGACTCTGCAACCTGGAGCGCCACATCCGCAACGTACGGCGTCACGGCCTGCCCGTGGTCGTTGCCGTGAACCGGTTCCCCCCGGACACGGACAAGGAAGTCGCCTACGTGCGCGAGGCGGCGCTCGGCGCCGGGGCCTCGGCCGCGGAGGTGAGCGACGCGTGGGCGCACGGGGGCCGGGGCGCGCGCGGCCTGGCCGAGGCCGTGGCCGCCGCGTGCGAAGAGGAGACCGAGTTCCGCTGCCTGTACCCGGCCGACCGGCCGCTGAAGGACAAGATCGAGACCGTGGCCACACAGATGTACGGCGCCGGGTCCGTGGAGTACGCGCCGCTCGCCGAGCGCCAGATCGCGACGCTCACCGACCAAGGGTTCGGCGGCCTGCCCGTCTGCATGGCCAAGACGCACCTTTCCATCACGCACGATCCGGCGCGCAAGGGCGCGCCCGAGGGGTACGCGTTCCCGGTGCGCGAGGTGAAGGTCTCCGCGGGCGCGGGGTTCGTGTACGTGCTCGCGGGGACCATGAAGACCATGCCCGGGCTGGGCAGCCGTCCGGCGTATCTCGACGTGGACATCGACGCGCAGGGCAACACGGTCGGGCTGTTCTAAGCGGCGAGCGCGGGCTCAGGGGACAAACGCGTCAGCCGCCTCGCGTGCCAGCCGGACCCAGGCCCGCACCCGGTCGGGGTCGCGCTCTACGGTCTCCACGTCCTTGAGCGTGATGTCGATCCGGCATCCCCGCATGGAGGCGAGGTCAGCGCGCAGCCGTTCGCGCACCCGCTCAGGACGCCACCCACAGGAAACAGTCTCCGCAGGGCTGGGGCGATAGGAGAGGACGTACTCCGCCCCCACCTGGCGAGCGCAGCGGCCGGGGTCGGCCACCGGCGCGACTGCGATGCGGCGCAGGTTGCGGATCGAACGGAGCATGTCGATCTTGTTGGTCAGGTCCTCACAACATCCATAGGCCGACCAGCGAAACCGCTCCAGGATGGGCCGCTGGTAGGCAAGCATGAATTCCTCGTGCATGGCGGGGCTCACCAGGGTCAACTCTTGCGCGGCCGCAAACGCCCACAGTCGCTTGCGAGGCACCGGCTGCCCGCCAAGGGCCGCGTGGGCGGTCTCCTCCGCGTACGGGACCGCCTGGTTGAAGCTCGCCATTGCCTGCCAGTCGCCCGCGTCCTCGGCTCGGTCATGGCTTGCAAGCACGGTGTCGCGCAAGCGTCCCATCAACGCGTGCAGCCAGTCCGGCCGGTCTACCATGTCGAGCATGAGATGATCGATGCCCCGCAGGAATCCGAGGTTCGCGGACAGGTCGCCTCGCCACCGCCACCAGAAGGGCGACCGGTCCACCACTACGGGCAGGGCATCGCCGAAGGTTTCGGACAGCCGTGTAAACGCACGCTCGGTTGCCGTCTCGTCGATGGTGCCCGGGAACGAGTCCAGACGCTGCAAGTCTTCGGGGGACTTGAGGGCTGGATCGATCTTGTACGATCCGCCCGCCTGTGTGGGGCGCTGTCTGCCCAGCGGCAGGCCCCAGCGCCGATCCGAATCGTGCAGCGTGAACACGGCCCGCAAAGGATAGTAGGGTTCAAACACCCAGTCGTCGCCGAGCGTGCTGCGGAAGAGCATGTACCGCAGCCAGTCCTCATGCTCACGCAGCCAGGGATCGTGGCACTCGCACTCCGCCTCGGGCAGGACCTCGCGTAGTTCCTTCCATGCGCATGCGCGCACGTAGATGGGCGGCCGGACCGGCCGGAGGGCGTGCAGATCGCGCCACAGGGCCCGGCGGCGGTCCATATCCGCAGACGCGGCGACCTCGGCGTAGCGCGCAGCCAGTTCGCGCAACACGGCGCGGTCGTGGGTCATGGCGAGTGCGGTCTCCGCAGGATGCGAGAGGGCGACCGATCAAACCGGCCTGGGGTCTCGGGCCCGCGCAAGGGGGTCAACCGGAACCTTTCCGAGATCGAGAAGAGAACGGCCACAGGCCCCGCAGCCACCGGGCGGTGTAAGCGAGCTCCAGGCTGCCGCCGGGCGCCGCGCGCAACACGAGCGCGGGCCGAAGCGCCCGGCGCAGGCGCGTGCGTCCCACGAGCACCACCCGGCGGGGCCCCACGAGGCCGGGGCGCTGCGTGCACAGGCGCCGCTCCAACGCGCTCGCGCGCCGCCACGCGCGCGGCGTCAAGGCCGGCGGGCCCACCAGGGCGAGGTCTCCCTTCAAGAGGTGCCAGCCCAGAAGCGACTTGCGAAGTCCGCGCCGCGTCCATCCGGAGGGTCTCGGCCTCGGGCACGCGGGCCGCAGCAGGCGCAGGCGCCGCCCGTGCCGGCCGTGCCGGGCCACGCCGCGCACCGCGCCGCGGCCATGTCGGAAAACCTGGGCAAGCGCGCCGGGCAGGCCCGCGATCATGAAGAGCAGCCCGGCCGTGCAATCCAGGGTCCGCTTGCACCAGCGCGTGGGCTCGCCGGCTCCGTTGCGTTCGAGCGGCGTGACCGGGATGTAGCTGTGCAGCTGTAGGGGCGTGGCCCCGAACAGGAGCTCGTACTCGCCGGGCAGGAGGGACGCCTGCGCGCCCACGCGGTCGGCGGCCTCCAGCGCGCCCAGGACCTCGGACCGCGAGAGGGCGCCCGCGGCCACGAGCAGCTCGTCCGCGCGGCGCTCCACGAGCGTGCGGTTGAGGCCCGGTTCGCCGCCCGCCTGCACCGAGGGGGGGCGCGGGGCCTCGGGGGCGACGATGGCCGTGAGCCGCGTGGGCGTGGCGGGGTTGGCCTCCACGGCGCGGCGCACCACCGCGTCCGCACGGGTGCGGGCGAAGAGCACGGACGAGCGCCACGCACCCTCGGCCGACAGGGCCGAGTAGCGCAGGGCCTTGTACCCCAGCCGCCAGGCCGAGAGCGCCGCGCTGTTGATCACGAACGAGAGGAGAAGCACCATGGTGGGGAAGCTCGCCACCCGGCCTTCGTGCGCGATGGTGAAGCTCGTGCGGAACTTGTAGATGAGGAGCATCACCACGAGCGTGCACACGGCTACCGCGTGGATGATGCGCAGCACGAACTCCGGGTCCACGTCCATGGTGCGCCGTTCGTTCACGCGGAAGAAGTACAGGACCGTGAGCGGCACGAGCATGACCAGCGGCACCGCGATCGTGGTGCCGGCCACGTCCATGCGCGGGATCAGGTTCTCGTAGAGCTGGAAGATGTGCCGCGGCGGCGCCCCGCCGTAGCGCACGTAGAACGCGACCGCGATCCCGAAGCAGAACAGAACCGAGTCGAACACGAGCCGCACCAGCCGTTCGTACAGCCCGCCCGCGTCCGCGGCCAGCGTGCGCTCCCACACCGCGTCGTCGCGGCCGGATCCGAACCGCAGGAATCCGCACACCACGGCGACCTGGGTGAGCACGAAGCTGTAGGCCAGGCTCGCCAGGGGCACGCGCGCGCGCAGCCGCTCGGCCAGGAACCCCACGAGCGCGCCCGCGTACGCGAGGCCCTGGACGAGCAGGCCGGCGTTGTACGCCGCGGTCGCGGTCGCGTCGTCGCGCATCTGTGCGTGGCGCAACAGAAAGTAGTTCGACCAGAAGAGCACCACCAGGGCCAGGGGGCCCAGCAGGCGCAGCACCTTGTGCGAGAGGTACTGGAAGGTGAGCCGATTGAACAGCGGCGCGGCCATGCGCATGGGATGGCGCAGGATCTGGAAGTTGCCCGCCAGGGTCCGGGACTTGCGCACGAACTCGCGCTCCCACGAGTCGCCGGCCCGGTCGAACACGAGCGCGTCCTCCTCCAGGACCACTCGGTACCCCTGGCGCACGATCTGGAAGGGAAGCACCATGTCGTCGACCACGGTGCGCGCGGGCAGGCCCCGCCACAGCGCGCGGCGGAACGCCAACAGCGCCCCCGTGGCCCCGACCGTGGAGTGGATGCCGCTTTCGGCCTTGCGGATGCGCTTCTCGTACCGCCAGTACAGGCCCACGCCGCGGCCCATGCCGCCGTGCGCGGGCGGCTGGAGCACGAGCTCGCCGCTCGCCGCGCCGACCTGCGGGTCCGCGAAGTCGGCCGCCAGTGCGCGCAGCGCGTCCGGGGCCAGGCGCTGGCGCGCGTCGACCAGGACCACGATGTCCGTCTCGCATTGCGGCACCTCGTCGTTGAGCACCATGGCCTTGCCTCGGCGCACGGGGTGTTCGTGCAGGACCACGCTCCGGTCGGCATAGTCTCGCACGATCTGGGCGGTGCGGTCCGTGGCTCCGTCCGTGGCGACCACGATGCGCAGGTTCTCGGGCGGGTAGTCGAGGTCGAGCAGGTTCTCGAGCTTCGCGCCGATCGTGTGCTCCTCGTTGTACGCGGGCAAGAGCACGGTCACCGGCGGCGTGCACGGCTGCTTGCGCACCGGGCGGTACAGGATCCGCTCCAGGGCCAGGATGAGAACCGGATACCCCGCGTAGGTGTAACCCAGGAGCGCGAGCGCCCCGACGAAGAGCTGGAACGCGGTGCGTTCATCCATGATCCGGGGTCCCTCCGGTGCCCTCGCCGCTTAGCACAACCCAGGCGGTGGCGAACAGGATGCGCAGGTCCAGCCACAGGGAGTAGTTGCGCACGTAGTACAGGTTGAGCAGGCTCTTCTCGCGGAACCCGACCGCGTCGCGCCCCGAGACCTGCGCTAGGCCCGTGAGTCCGGGCTTCACGTTCAGGGTGGCGCGTTCCCAGTCCTCGTAGCGGGCCACCACGTACGGGACCACCGCGCGCGGGCCCACCAGGCTCATGTCGCCGCGCAGCACGTTCCACAGCTGCGGGATCTCGTCGATGCTCGTGCGCCGCAACAGCCGCCCGATCCGGGTGATGCGCTCGTCGTGTTGCTGGGTGAGGGCCGGGCCCTGCCAGGGCGCGTCCGCGACCATGGTGCGCAGCTTGTACAGGCGAAAGACCTGCCCGCCCTGGCCGACCCGGTCCTGGCTGAAGATGGGGAACCCCTTGGACTCGACCACAATGGCCACGCACGCGGGCAGGAGCAGAAGCGGCGCGGCGAACGCGAGCGCCACCAGGCTCACCCCGATGTCCAGGAGGCGCTTGACGACCAGGGTCCATCCGGAGATTCGGGTCTTGCGCACCTCCAGGAGGGGCAGGCGGTCGCGCAGGCCCGGGCCCACTGCGGAGAGGGTGGCGCCGTACACGTCGGCCACCACCCAGACGCGCACGTCGTGCGCGGCCGCGGCATCGAGGAGCGCAAGCATCCGGTCCCGGCCCAGTTGGCTGGCCACGAGGAGGAGCTCGTCCGCGTGCTCGCGCGCGAGCACCTCGCCCGCCTCATCCAGGCTGCCCAGCCGCCGGATCGAGGGTCGTCCGGGGCTCGGTCCGTCCGGGGCCAGGTGGCCGAGGATCGTGTAGCAGGGCGAGTGCTGGCGGCCCAGGCGCTCCAGATCGCGGGGGTCCAGCCACCCGGCGACCACCAGGCGCTGGCGCACCCGGCTCCAGCCGAACAGGGCGCTCTCCATCCGGTTGGCGCCGAAGCGCCACAGGGTGATGGCCACGGGCCCGAGCGCGAGCGCGATGGCCAGGGCCGAGAGGCTGATGCCCCAGTGCAGGCGGCTCAGCTGGGCGGTGGTGGTGCCCGCGATGTCGCTTGCGCGCAGCGCGGTCAGGTGCCCGCGCAACACCCAGGTGAGCGCGAGCACCAGGCCCGTGGCGGTCACGCATCCCATGAAGGCCTTTTCCGCGGAGCGCACGAGCAGCCGGTATGGGTCGCGCCGGTACAGGCCGCAGAAGTACAGGCCCGCCGGCACCGCGACCAGCGGAATCCAGAAGAGGTCCTGGTACGCGTCGAACGCCTCTTCGGCCAAGAGGAGCCGTCCATGCGGAAGCCCGCCCAACAGATACCCGCCCAGAAGCGCCAGGTTGAAGAGCGCGGTGTCCACCACCACGGCCAGCACGCGCGCCTTGGTCTGGGGCCGGCGGGGGATCATGCTCGGCGTCCTCTGCATGCGGTCAAGGCCGCGGCGCGCGCCCGGTCGTACGCGCGGTTGCCCAGCATCGTGCGCGCGAGGGACAGCGCGCCGTGGCGCA
>Ga0180432_10000790_pt1 | contig 51357 bp, 20 predicted proteins | sample SS_ome_10_FD_132414 | JGI IMG/M metagenome (GOLD analysis project Ga0180432, IMG submission 132414) | Hypersaline lake sediment archaeal communities from the Salton Sea, California, USA - SS_1_MS_2 metaG | ecosystem: Environmental > Aquatic > Non-marine Saline and Alkaline > Hypersaline >...
GCCAAACAGCCGGTAGTCCAAGTGCGGCTGGCTGCCAGCGAGGATTCACCCGTCGTCAATCCCACTTTCCTTATCAACAACTGGAGCAGACGGTTTCCGCAACTCAAAGTCAATGGCGAGGCAATTCGCCGAGGCACGGACTTTCGCGCCGGAAGTTACAAGATATTGGAACTCGAAGACGGCCGCCAATGGAAAGATGTCCTGATCTTATGGGTGAACGTACATTCAACGAAGCCGATCGAGTTCACCATCCAGCCCGAGGGGTATCGTCCACCCCGAACCGTTGTCTCCTCCGACGCCAGCGTGCCCAAGCCTTCCAGGAGTTCAGACGCGAGCCGCGAAGTTGCTTTCCGTAAATGGACCAGCGGCAAGTACTCCACCCAGGCCCGCCTGGTAGCGTTTGCCGACGGCATCGCCGTTCTCGAGAAATCCGACGGCAAAACCGTGAAAGTTCCCTACGCCAAGCTGAGCCCAGCCGATCAGAGGTTCGTGGATGAGTGGAAGCATCGCAGATGAAGGGCAGCATCGGAATCACAACGCAAACACACCGGCATTCACATGGCCTTGATGCAGCGCCCGGGTGAAGTGTGGTCGAAACGGATCGGGATGGCCTGGGATCTCAATAGAGAAGGCACCAAATGGTGCGTGTAGCCCACGCCGATAAGAAAACGCGAAACTGCCTGGGGCACATCGTCCTCGGAGGATAAGCCGACAGGCCGGGTGTCAGAATCGCGGCGCCGGAATTTTCGCCCTCGGCCTGCGGCGGACCCGTCAGATCAGAATGATTTTCTGCGGGCGGTGTGTCGTCCCTGAAAGAGATTTGTCTGTCAATGGGTGCTCCTGGTGTTTTTTCCCGTCACCTTCCCTGAAGGTGACGTACATCTCGCGCCGAAGCGATCAAGCTTCGCTTCTTGGCATCCCCACGGCGACATCTTTAGAGATCCTTTGTTCGATTGCTCACGGTCTGCTTCACGAGTCCGGTCGCAGGCGTTCTTTTCATGGCGACTGCACCTCAAGTCATCCCTTCGTGATTCCGCTCCCATTCGGCAAGCGGTCAGGCCACCTGGGGACAGGCGATCTGGCACGGAATTATTCATTGCGACCATCCTGCGAGACCAAGCTCGTACCAATCAGACCCACGTCCTCCTGGGATCGCTCCCGAAGGATCCACGACACACCTCGGACTGAGCAAGGCCCGCAGGGATCGTGACGAATGTCACGATCGATGCAATCACGTCGTAAGTTTCTCTCTTGTTTCGCCTTCAACGATGAATCCAAGGAACCTCCAGCCCCAGCGACTCGCACAACTCGATCGCGGATGCCCACACACTGATTCCACGAACTGCCGACCACAGCTCCAACGCGTTACCGCGAGAGCCGCATGCAAAACAATGGTAACGGTCCAGCCTCAAGTTCACGGAGAAAGAACGGCTCCGCGGACTCGAAGAACCATGGATCGGACACCGACCGCGTAGCTGATCTCCACGCCGGCTACACGGTTGGTACTCCAACAGACGCAAGACGTCTGCCATCGCAATTTGTTCTCGGAGTACCTCGAAATCTACGCCCGGCATCGCTCTACCTCCTGTTCACCGGACAGAGAAGAGGAACCGGTACTATCGCCGCTCGCCGCGGCCGAAATCATCGGCGCCAGGTATTCCGCCAGTACGGCGTCACGATCGATGGGCTCATGGGCGGTCCGAGAGTCGGGCCGACTCCGCTTCGGCTTCGCCGCCGTGCCTGGCTGCCATTCCTGCCGCTTGCTGAGCATGTGCCACATGATCACAACCACCCGCCGCATCACCGCTACGCGAGCGATTCTCGATCCTCTGCGACGTTTGATCTTCGTGTACCACGCTCGCATTTCCCCATCCCGACGAAGCAGGTGGACCACCACCTGACCCAACAAAAAACGGACCATGCGGCTGCCCTCCTTGGTAATGGATCCCATGCGCTCCGTCTCCCCCGTACTGTAGTGACGAGGTGTCAAGCCGAAGAAGTTCGCCAGGCTGCGTCCCCGGGGAAACCGCGAGATCGGGCCAATCCGGCAAGCGATCGCCAACGCCATAAACAGACTGACGCCGTACATCGTGGACAGCAACTGCGCGTCCTCGTTCCGATCGAAACGAACCCCGATCTTGGCATCCACGGCACGAATCTGCTCCTCCCACAGGTCCCACTGAGCCAACAGCTGGTCCATGGCTAATCGTTCTACATCGCCGAGTTCAAGTGTTTTCAGCCAACGCCGCACCTTATGGGTCTGAAACGTCTTCGTCGGTCGATCCCACTCGAGGTTATGCCGCCGCAAAATCTTATGCATTTGGTTCAGCGTCTTCGTGCGCTTTCGCACCAGACCGTCTCGCATTTGCGTCAGAAGACGGTCTTGCTCTTCGTCCTCGCTGGGAACATGAATCCGGCGGACGCCCTGCACGCGATCGCCTCGCAGCAGGCGATCCCGATTGATCCACAAAATTTCGCTCAACGAGTGCGCGTCTCGTCGATCGGTCTTCCTGCTCGGCCGCCTCATCGGCTGCACCACGATCACGTCGTGGCAACGATCATCCGCCTGCAAACGCTTTACCAGCCAATCGTGAAATCCGCACACCTCGAGAATGGCTACGTAAGACTCTTCGGTACCCGCCTGATGCACTTGCTCCAGAAACTCGTCTACCTTCTTCCAGCGAGTGCTCACCTGCCGGCGGAGCACCACGTCGCCATGTTCGTTGCGAAGGGATACGGTCATCTGCTTGCGATGGAGGTCGATTCCAAGGTACAACATGGTAGGTTCTCCTGGCTTGCCGCGCCCCACGCGGCGGAAAAAATTGTTGAGCGAGCCCCAGTGGCTACGCTGTTCACTGCCAGGAGAACCTTTCTCTCCTCTCTTTCATAGAATCAGACCCACGCGCGCAACGGCGAGCGGCCAACGGCGCATCACTGGCAACGATATGCGTCGCCGGCCGGCGGTCGGGCGTCCCCGTCCAGAGAACCGCGAGCGCTAGCCCCGCTCGCAGCTTCGCCTAGCGAACATTACGGGTTGATATCTTGCGGCTTCATTGGGGGGCGGGTTGTGAGGAAGGGCGAAGTCGATCTGCTGTTTCGGACGCTTGGTCGGCTAACTCGTTTTCGCCAAGTTGCTCCAGCGTGCGTGCCAGTTGCCGGTAGAGTCCCACCAACAGACCCGACGACGATCGGCGGCCGGCGTCCGAAGCCCGGAATTCTCTGTAGTCGCGGATCGCCTCCTCCAGTACTTCGCGCGACTGCCGCAACGAACCTTGACGGCGCAGGCTGTCTGCTAGTTCCCAGCGGACCCGCGCCCGAGATACTTGGAACAGAGGATTCGACGGCGCGGAGGCGACCAGGGGTTCGAGCAGGCGCGCCGCCTGCGTCAGATGTTCCTCGGCCTCGCTCCACCTTCCGGCGGCAATAAAATGGGTCCCCAGCCTCTGGTGTGAGTTGGCCGCGAGGACCGCATACTCCGTCGCCGTGGGAAACCGGCGGTGCAATCTGGCAGTGATGTCGACGGATCGCACCAGTTCGGCGACAGCGGCGTTGGAAAGCGGTATGCGCGAGTCGGAGTAAGGGGTCATGGCCAGCGTATCGGCCAATTCAAACTGCAACGCGGGATCGTCGGGTGCCGCGTCCGCGAGTTTCTGAAGAACAGTAATCGACTGCTCCTTCGCGCTGGCCGCCAGATCCTCGTCGCCGTTGGCCCATGCCACAGGCAGGATGCTGCGATGACACCGCGCAACGGCCAGTTGATACTCAGTGCTGAGCGCGTCATCGCGGACGAGTTCGACGAGTAGGTCGAGCGCCCGCCGGAATTCCTCTTGGATCGCGGGCGGAGCTACCACCGGGCGTTCCGATCCGCGGCGTCGCGGTCCACGCCGCCCCAATTGATGCATGAATTCCGCCGACCTGGTAGTCACAAGATCGTTGAGGGTCAGTGCCAGTTGGTGTCGAACGAAAGGGAGATTGGCCAACTCCGGGGGACCGTCTTCCAACCGTTTCAGAGCTTGGCGATGGACTTCCAGGGCGCCCCGGAAGTCGCCGCACTTCAGTCGGGCCGCCCCGAGCGCCCGACTGGCCTCTACGCAGAATAGCAGCGGTTGGGCCTCCGGTGCCTTTTCGTCGTAAAGACACTCGCCAATTGTCAATGCCCGACGGTATGCCGACGTCGCCTGTTCGTATTGCCCCAGCCGCGTGCGGATGTCACCCATCCTCCGATGCACTTTCGCGGTGGCAAAATCGACAACCGCCCCCGCCGCATTGTTGGCGGCGAATTGATCGTAGAATTTCAGCAGGCTGTGGACGATCTCCGCATCGTCCGCGGAAAGCCCGCCGGCCATCTGGAGCGCGGCCGTATGTTCCTCGGCAAGCGCGACGGATTGCGGCAACGGGCGAGAGGCCAGGCGGTCGGAAATCTCATCGAACGCAGACATCGCGACGGCGAGGTTGGATTCGGCACGCCGATGTTCCGCCCGTGCCAGATCGCGATCGCGTTCCGCTTGTGTCCGTGCTTTGACGGCATCTGCCTCGGAGGTGCGTGCCCGACCCAATGCCTCGTCCACGCGGCTGTAGGCGCCGCGTAGTTGAACGTATCCGAACGTAGAAAGTGCGGTGACTGCGAGCAGCAACAGGATCGAGGCCGCCGACATTGCGGCCAGCAGCGGGTTACGTCGACTCCACCGCCACAGGTGTTCGACGACGGTCGTCCGCTTGGCGTGGATAGGACGGTCATCCAAGTAGCACCGTAGATCGTGAGCCAGCTCGGCCGCCGATGAGTACCGATCGGCCGGTTCGTGGGCTGTAGCCTTCGCGACGATCGTTTCCAGGTCGCGGGGGATGCTAGGATTGATCTTTCGCAACCGAGTTGCTTCGGTCTGGTTGATCCTTTGGATGAGACTGCTGGGATGGGATTCGTCGTAAGCCGGTTTCAACGCCAGCAGTTCGTACAGTGTCAAGCCGAGGCTGTAGACGTCGCTGCGAGGGTCTGTCTGGCCGCTGAACTGTTCCGGGGCCATGTACCTCAAGGTGCCGGCAACGCCGCCAGTCTGGGTTGCGTTGTCTTGCTCGATAGCCCGTGCCAGGCCGAAATCGGCAATCCAGACAACGCCTTTTTCATCGAGCAGCAGATTGGCCGGTTTGATGTCTCGATGGAGTGTGCCCTGGGCGTGGGCGTAGTCCAGGGCGTCGGCGGCCTGGATGCCGATTCTGGCGACGGCCGACCAGTAGTCACGCTGCGTCGTGATGTCGAGGCCCGGCAAGGCAGGGGTGGTGTCCGCCCGTTCTTCTTCGCGAGCCTCTGCGAGCGGGCCGTCGAGTCCGGTGCCGTCAATCAGCTGCATGACGTAATAGTGATAGCCTTCGTCCTCGCCCACACCGAAAACTGGAACGATGTTCGTATGATGCAGCTTGGCGGCCGTTTGCGCTTCACGCTCGAACCGCTTTGCCTGCTTGGGATCGAGCAGCATTTGTCGAGGGAGCACCTTGACCGCAACGCGGCGGCCGAGCGATACCTGTTCGGCCTCGTAGACCACGCCCATGCCGCCTCGGCCGATCTCGCGCACGATCCGGAAGTCACCGAGTTGTTCCGGCGGCTGGCCAGCAGAATTCAAGGATCGTTGTCTCTCGCGACGACGTGCAAGCTGCTCAATCATTGCCACCGACTCAAGGGCCTGGCGTATTTCTTCTGCCTGCTCCGGATGCGCGTCGGCATATTCCGCAATCGACGGTGTTTCGCCGCGACGCAGGCGCGCGGTGAATTCCTCAGCCAGGACTTCAACGATGCTGCTGTCGGTATCGGCCATGGGAATGGCTTCTTTGCACGAATATCAGTCGTCTTCAAATCCGGGAACGGCAGACAACACCTCCCGAAACCGAGCCAGTGCCCGCATGTAGCGACGGCTGGCCGCGGCTTTCTTCACGCCGATCACGCTGGATACCTCGTCGTTACTGAGCTGCTCGAAGTGTCGCAGAATGAGCACTTCGCGATCGATCTCGTCCATCGCAGCCAACGTGACTTCGATTCGTGTCGCCAACTCCTGCCTCATGGCCGCCTGGCTTGGTGAGGTCAGGTCACCGATGAGGAATCCGGCCAGAGACACAGAAGTGGCTTGAGGCCCTCCACCCGCATGAAGCGGAAGCTCGCGCCCTGCGTCTCGCATCTTCGCCCCCAGGTGGCGGCGGTGAACATGAACCAGCGTATCCAACACCACGCCCCGCAGCCAGACAAACACGGGCACGCTCGCATCTCGCAAGAATCTCGGCAGCCGCTTGCGGGCTTCCAGGAAAACCTCCTGCAGAACATCCGCAGCGTCAACTCGGCCGGAAAGCTGCGGTGCCAGCCGCAAATCGATGATTCGCAGCAGTCGGTCATTGTACGACGAGATGATCTCCGCCAGGGCCTGCTCCCCGTGCTCGCGCAATTGTGCAATTTCCGAGTTGTCGTGTTCTACAGGCATTGTCATCGCGAGTTGATCGGCGGGCATGCCCCAGATTCACTGATCCAGGGTTGGATAAAGATTGCGTCTCCCCAGTTTAACTAACCCCGCGGAACCGGAATCAGTGCGGTTCCCGGAAAAATTCTTGCGAAATTGCCCGGCACTGGTAAACAGCCGCCGCCCGCGCTCGGATTTCTTCTTAGGCGAGCGGCAGTTTGAAACGTATCACTGGGCAACCGTGGGCTAGCGCCCTGCGGCCAATCCGATCAGCCGCAACGCGCTAGTCCGGTTCTTGACGCGTGAATTCTCTGTCGCCGCTCGCCTTGTCGTAGCCCGTGGAAAACCCGCTCGCAGGCCGGAAAGAGCGCAGCCCTGTTCCGGCCTCGACGATTTTAACGCGAAAAAACGCCGGAACTGCGTCGCTGTCGCTCCTCGTTGCGGGCCCACGGGACAGTGCGCGCAACGGAGTAGCGGCACGCACCGCGAATAGGAGCGTCACGATGTACCAGGATATGAAATCGGCGTTTCTACGGGTTTTTCGGAAAGCGAGAAACTCCCATCGCCGCAGAAACCGGTCGCGGGCTCTTCAATTGCGGTTGGGTTGCGAAGCACTGGAGGAGCGGCGACTCTTGGATGCGTCACTTCAGGGGCCCACGGAGGCACGCTTCTGGGACGACACGAGCGCCTACAACGGGTACACACTGTTTGCGGCCGAAGAGACGTCGTATCTGATCGACATGGAGGGGCAGGTCGTCAATACCTGGGCGGCCGGAACCAATCCTCGCCTGCTCGACAACGGCAACCTGCTCGACGCCGCAACGGATGACGCGACCGGGTTCGAGGGATTCCAGCAGCTCGATTGGGACGGGAACGTCGCGTGGAGTTACTACGAGACCCGCGGCGACTATGATCCCCATGACGACTTCATGCGGATCTTCAACTCAGAGCTGAACGAATACACCACGCTGTATATCGCCGACAAATCCATCACCCATGCCGAAGCCATCGCCGCGGGGGCCGACCCCGCTCACGGACCGTACGACGGAGCGGAGATCGACACAATCGTCGAAGTGGACATGGGCGGCAATGTCGTTTGGGAATGGTCGTTCTTCGATCATGTCGTTCAGGACATCGACCCAGCCAAGGGCAACTACGTCGGCGCCGGCAGCACGATCGCGGACTATCCCGGAAAGATCGATCTGAACCTGCCCGGCCGGCCTTTGAGCGAGGAATGGCTCGTCTGCAATTCGCTGGACTACAACCCCGATCTGGACCAGATCGTGATCAACTCGGAGCAGGGCGAGTTTTACGTGATCGATCATGGCAGCACATTTGTCGCCGGTGATCCGACTGCCAGCATCACCCTGGCGGCTGGGGACACGGGGGACTTCCTCTACCGTTTCGGTGACCCCGCCCGTTACGAGCAGGGAAACCCGCCGTCGGTCTCCGCCGACTGGACCAAGGCGACCACCGGCCACAAGCAGATCGGTGCCAGCCACGACGTGCAGTGGATCGACGCCGGTTTGCCGGGCGAGGGCAACTTCCTGGTCTTCAATAACGGCCAGTATCTGTTCGAGACCACGGCCCAGTCCTACGTCTTCGAGATCAATCCGCGGCTGGATTCCGGCGGGAACGACACGGGCGATTACGTCAATCCGCCCGACGCGGGCTACTACACGTTCGAGTCGCCGCGCGACATGCAGAAGGAGAAGAAGAATATCTCCAACCAGGTTGTGTGGATGTACAACACCGAGAGCAACCTGACGCTGTTCAGTCACCTCGGCTCCGGTGCCCAGCGCCTGCCCAACGGCAATACGCTGATCCATGCAACAACCGAAGGCTACCTGCTGGAAGTCACGGCCGACGGTGATGTGGCCTGGGAGTACATCAGCCCCGTCACAGTCGATGGCGTGGTGACTGAGATTGGCGACAACGCACCCATGACGAACGCGGTACCGGCCGCGCTCCGCTACGGCGCCGATCACCCGGCCTTCGTTGGCCAGGACATGACCGCCGGCGCGACCATCACTGGAACCGCCGTCCACTATATCGCCGGTCCGGCGGACTATGCGGCCTTGCAGGGGCCTACAGAGGTCCGCTACTGGGACGAAACAAACGCCTACAACGGATACACCTTGTTCGGCATGGCGGGCAACTCTTACCTGCTGGACATGCAGGGACGGGTGGTCAACTCCTGGCCCATCGGTACCAACCCTCGCCTGCTCGATTACAACGGCAACCTGCTGGACGCGTCGACCGACGACCCCAGCGGCTTCGACAGATTCCAGGAACTCGATTGGGACGGCAACCTCGTCTGGCAGCATCTCGAAACCCGCACCGACTACGCGCCCCATCACGATTTTGTGCGGATCTACAATTCCGATCTGGGCGAGTACACGACCCTCTACATCGCCAACAAGACGATCACTCACGATGAGGCCATCGCCGCGGGGGCCGACCCGGCCAACGGATCGTACGACGGGTCGCAAATGGACGCGATCGTCGAAGTGGATATGGACGGCAATATCGTCTGGGAGTGGCGGTTCTTCGACCACGTCGTGCAGGACATCGACCCGACCAAGGCGAACTACGTCGGTGCCGGCAACACGATCGCCGATCATCCGGGCAAGATTGACATCAATCTGCCGGGACGGCCGCTCAAGCGCGACTGGCTGCACTGCAACTCGCTGGACTACAACCCGGATCTGGACCAGATCGTGATCAATTCGGTCCAGGGCGAAGCGTACATCATCGATCACGGAGGCACGTTCGTGGCCGGCGATCCCGACGCGAGTATCGCCTTGGCGGCCACCGATGCCGGGGACTTCCTCTATCGCTTCGGCGACCCGGCTCGTTACGAGCAGGGCGACCCGGCAGCCATTCTCGAAGACTGGACCACGTCCACTCCCGGCCACAAGCAAATGGGCGGGACCCACGACATCCAGTGGATCGATCCCGGCTTGCCTGGCGCGGGCAATCTGCTCGTCTTCAACAACGGTCAATACCTGCACGAGCGAACACCCCAGTCCTACATCCTCGAAATCAACCCGATGCTGGACGCCGGCGGGACCGACACGGGCGCCTACGTCAACCCGCCTGATGCCGGTTACACCACCCGGGTGCCCAACGCCCCCGAGATCACCGACAAACAGCCGATGGAGATCTCGAACCAGATCGTGTGGAGCTACAGCTCCGAGAGCAATCTGACGATGTTCAGTCAGATCGGCTCGGGGGCCCAACGCCTGCCCAACGGCAACACGCTGATCTGTGCCATGACGGAGGGGCACCTGCTGGAGGTGACTCCCGACGGTCAGTTGGTCTGGGAGTACATCAACCCGGTCATTCCGGGCGACGTCGTCACGGTGATCGGCGACAACCTGCCGATGACCAACGCGATGTTTCGGGCCTATCGCTACGGACCGGACGACCCGGCGTTTGTGGGCCGAGACATGACCCCCGGCGACCCCATCACGGGCCCCATCACGGGTGGTTCCGGCCCGGTGATTTCCGGCACCGACCACACTCCGGCCCAGCCCGCGGCGTCCGACCCGGTATGGGTCACGACCACGGTCACCGACGACGGTAGTGTGGCGGATGTCACACTCTCGTACGGGTCGGGGGGCGGAGGTGGCGGGACGACCGTCTTCCTGGAAACGATGGGCACGGCGGCGGTCAAGCCGTGGACAGGCGACGGAGCCGATAACCAATGGACCGTCACCGCCAGCGTGGCCGGCCACCTCGAACAACGGACGCAAGCCAACTACGGCGACGGGAATCCCGCCGGCCTCGAATTCGGTACCGGGACCAACGACGAAAACCAGACCATGATCGAAACCGCCCAGGCCATCAACGCCGCGGGCGATTCGGGTTTTGTGGAATTCTGGGTATGGGCGGGCGATCTCGAAGATACCGATGGCTGGACCTTCCAGCTCGATTCGGGCAGCGGATACGTCACGCGATTGAGCGAACTGACCGGCAGCAGTCACGACTGGCAACTATACCACTACGATCTGCAGCAGAACGAACTGGTCAGCGACCTGAAGATGCGGTTCCAGTTCCGAGCCGGCGATCAGGGCGACCGGATACGATTGGATTACATCTCCGTCGTCATGGATTCCGGAGGCGGTGGTGGCGGCTTCACCGATGTTCCCATGTTCGACGACGGGGCTCACCAGGACGGCGCAGCCGACGACGGTGTTTACGGCGTCCAGATCCCTGCGGCCGCTGCCGGCACGACGGTCAGCTACTACGTGACCGCCACCGACGATGGCGGCGACCAGTCCACCGATCCGCCCGCCGCGCCCGGCCAGACGCACTCCTACACCGTCGCGGCCGCGCAGTCGGACCAGACCGTTGGGCTATTCGCGTACGACGTGGATCGGTCCTACAACGGATACACCCTGTTCGCCCCCAAGCACAACACGAACACTTACCTGATCGACAATTACGGACGCGTCGTGCATTCGTGGACGCTCAGCACGTACGAACCCGGCCAGTCCGTTTATCTGTTGGAGAACGGGAACCTGCTGCGGACGTGCTTCACGCACAACGGGTCCACGGGCGGCGGCGAAGGTGGCCGCATTGAAGAGTACGACTGGAACGGCAACCTGGTGTGGGAACTCGACTACGCCACCGATCAGTACATGTCGCACCACGACATCGCTGTCCTGCCCAACGGCAACTTCCTGATGCTCGTGGTGGAGAGAAAGACCTACGCCGAGGTCCTGGCGGCCGGCTTCAACCCCGACCTGCTGCACCCGGACATCGAGAGCAAGGACTACATGCTGCCCGACTCGGTCGTCGAGATCGAGCGGGTGGGAACCAACGGCGCCAACGTCGTCTGGGAGTGGCATGTGTGGGACCATCTGATCCAGGACTTCGATCCGGCGCAGGACAACTACGGCGTGGTCGGCGATCATCCCGAGTTGGTCGACCCGAACGGCTGGATCGAGGGCGACAAGAACCAGATCAACGCGTTCTGGAACCACATGAACTCGATCAATTACAACGCCGAGTTCGACCAGATCATGCTCAGTGTCCGCGGCAGCAGCGAGCTGTGGGTGATCGATCACAGCACCACCACCGCGGAAGCCGCGGGCCACACGGGTGGCAACAGCGGCCTGGGCGGCGACCTGATGTACCGCTGGGGAAATCCCGTGACCTACGACGCGGGCACCGAGGCCGACCAGATGCTGTTCGACCAGCACGACGCGCAGTGGATCGAGGCGGGGCTGCCGGGCGAGGGCAACATCTTGATCTTCAACAACGGCTTGGGCCGCAATTACTCGAGCGTGGACGAAATCCTCTCGCCCATGGACGCCAACGGGAACTACCCGCTGGCGGCCGGATCGGCCTACGAACCGGATTCGCTGGCGTGGACCTACGCGGCCGACCCGCCGTCGGACATGTACGAGGAAGCCATCTCGGGGGCCCACCGATTACCCAACGGCAACACGCTGATCTGCAGCGGCACCCACGGCGAGTTCCTGGAAGTGACCCCGGCGGGCGAAATTGTGTGGCATTACATCAACCCCGAGGTGAACACGGGGATTCTCACGCAAGGCGAGGACCCCGCAGTGGACGATCGCGGCCATCTGTACAACGCCGTGTTCAAGATCCACCGCTACTCGCCGGACTACGCCGCCTTTGCGGGCCGGGACCTGACGCCCAGTGGGCAGTTGGAACTTTACGATTCGCCGGCCATCAGTGGCGCCGCCCACTCGCCCGCGTCGCCCACGTCCACCGATTCCGTGTGGGTGACGGCGACAGTAACCGACAACAGTGCGGTGATGTCGGTCACGCTCACTTACGATGCGGGCAGCGGACCGGCGACGGTGACCATGTTCGACGACGGCGCCCACCAGGACGGCGCCGCGGGCGATGGTCTCTACGGCGGCCAGATCCCCGCCGCGAGTGGGGGAGCCACGGTCGATTACTTCATCACGGCCACCGATAACGCGGGCGGCGTCACCCTCGACCCCGTACCCGCGCCCGCCACTACCTACTCCTATTCGGTCACCGGCCACCCGAGTTCATGGACCATGCTGGCGCTGCCCGACACAGGACAGACCGGTGATTACACCGCCACCTTGGGCGAGGACTCGGACTACACGGTCAACCCGCCGTCCTTTTCGGACAACGGCAACGGCACACTGACCGACAACGTCACCGGCCTGATGTGGCAGCAGGCCGATGGCGGCGAAATGACCTGGGACAACGCGGTCGCCTACGCCGAAAGCCTCACGCTGGGCGGCCACAGTGACTGGCGGCTGCCCTTCAGCCACGAACTGTTTAGCATTATCGATCACGGCTCGATCAATCCCTCGATCGATACCGACTACTTCACCGCCTCGAACGCGCAATACTGGTGGTCCATCGACCAGCGCGGGGACGATCCCGCCCGCATCTGGGCTGCCAATGCGGGCGGCGGCATCGGACCGCACCCGAAAGACGAAACCATCAGCGCCGGCGGTACGAAGCGATTCCACGTGCTGGCCGTGCGAGACGTGACGCCCACGGCCGTAAGCGATCTCGGCGGCGATTTCACCGACAACGGCAACGGCACGGTCACCGACAACCACACCGGCCTCGTGTGGCAGCAGGCCGAGGTCGCCGCGCCGATGAGCTGGGAAGAGGCCCTGGCCTATGCCGAAAGCCTCTCGCTGGCCGGCTACGACGACTGGCGGTTGCCCAACATCAAGGAACTACGATCGATCAGCGACGACGACCTGTCCGGCCCGTCGATCGATACGGCCTATTTCCCCGCCGCCCAGGTGTCGAAGTACTGGTCGAGCACGACTCAGATCAATGATGACACGCAAGCGTGGCTCATCGAGTCGCAATTCGGCCTGGTCGCCTACGACGCAAAGACGAGCGACTGGTACGTACGGGCCGTGCGGGGCGGCATCGAGACGGAGTTGAATATCCCGGAGGTCGTATCGATTCCGGCCGGCCAGTTCGACATGGGCGACCACCACGATCTGGGCGGGTTGGAACATCAGAGCGACGAAGTGCCCATCCACACGGTGTCGATCGATGCGTTCTCCATGGGCGCGACCGAGATCACCAACTCGCAATACCGCGACTATCTCAATTCGGCCTTGTCGCAGGGATTGATCGAAGTCCGCAATGGTTATGTCTACGCGGTCGGCGGCAACGACGTCTACGCGGAAACGACAGGCGCCGCCGCGTACAGCGGCATTGAATACAACGGCACCACGTTCACCGTTGTTGCAGGCCGGGAGCAACACCCGATGGTCGGCACACGCTGGCACGGGGCGGCTGCCTACACAAATTGGCTCAGTGCGCTTCAGGGATACGAGCCCTGTTACGATCTGGCCACGTGGGAATGCGACTTCTCGGCCAGCGGCTACCGGTTACCCACGGAAGCCGAATGGGAATACGCCGCCCGGGGCGGTGACTATTACAACATCTTCCCCTGGGGCAACGACGAAAACCAGCACGGGACCCTGGCTAACTGGCCCAACTCAGGCGACCCATACGAGACGGGTGATTTGCCGTGGACCACACCCGTTGGTTTCTACGACGGCCAGCTCCACGCCAAAGGCGATTTCAACTGGCCGGGCAGCGACCAAACCTACCAGACCGCCAACGGATCGAACGACTACGGCCTGTACGACATGTCGGGCAACGTCTGGGAGTGGACCAACGACTGGTACGCCCGCGAATACTACGATGTAAGCCCCTCCGACAACCCAACCGGACCGGCCACCGGCGACCCGATGCCGGACGGCGACCCCTACCACGTGCTCCGTGGCGGCAACTGGTACAACGGCGAGGACTACTGGGGACACGGCCGGGCGGCCAACCGCAACCCCGGTTACTACCGCGGCCCCGACGATCCCGACCACGCGTACTACCACGTCGGCTTCCGCATCGTACTGGACACGAATGCGGTAAGTGTGGTCGAACCGGGTGCGACGCTGGTCGAACTAACCAGCGGTCTTCAGTTTGCCGAAGGCCCGGCCGCCGACGCAACGGGCAACGTCTTCTTCTCCGACGTCGCCGCCGACATCGTCTACACGTATTCCACAGGCGGCCAACTCTCGGTGTTCCTCCAGAACTCCGGTGGAGCCAACGGGCTGTTCTTCGACGCCCAAGGCAACCTGATTGCCTGCGAGAGCGACAACGGCCGGATCGTTTCGATCGACCCGCAAGGCACGGTCACGGTGCTGGCCGAAGAGTACGGCGGCATCCGCTTCAACGAACCGAACGACCTGTGGATTGACCCGCAGGGCGGCATCTACTTCTCCGACCCCGTCTACTGGGGCGCCGAGGTGCAGGACGGCCAACACGTCTATTACCTGACACCCGACAGCAGCAGCGTCGTGCGTGTGATCGACGACATGGTGCGCCCCAACGGCATGATCGGCACGCCGGACGGCCAGATGCTGTACGTCAGCGACCACGGCGGCGGGGCCGTCTACCGCTACGACATCCAAGCCGACGGAACCCTGGCGAACAAGACCCTCTTCGCCGCGGTTGCCTCGGACGGAATGACGATCGACAACGAAGGAAACATCTACCTGACCGAGAACGCCGTACTGGTCTTCGACTCGGCTGGCAGCCAGATCGACGAAATCGCTGTCCCCGAGCGACCAACCAACGTTACCTTCGGCGGCAGCGATGCACATACCCTGTTCATCACCACCGAACATTCGCTTCAATCGATTCGGATGCGAGTCCACGGTGTAACGGTACCGACGCCCTCACCGGCCGTCGTGCTGATTAACGAGATCATGGTCGACAACACCGCGACCATCGAAGACCCGGACGAACCCGGCGCGTACGAGGCCTGGTTGGAGCTGCACAACGCGGGCGGCAGCGAAGCCGATCTGGGCGGCCTGTATCTGAGCAATAAGGTGGACAACCCCACACGCTGGCAGATACCAACCGGGCTCACGATCCCCGCGGGCGGACACCTGCTGATCTGGGCCGACAACGAGCCGGCACAGGGAGACACCCACGCCGGCTTCCGGTTGGGCGCCAACAGCAAGCGTCTGTTCCTGTACGACACCGACGGCACCACGCTACTCGACTCGATTCAGTTCAGCACGCAACTGACGGACATCTCGTACGGCCGCTATCCCGATGGCGCCGACGACTGGGGCTACATGCCCACGCCAACCCCCGGCCTGGCCAACCAGCCGCACGGTGACATCTCGCCGATCATCACCGGCACGGGAACTTCAGTCGCTGCGCCGACGGCCTTCAATGCCGTCTGGGTCACTGCCACGGTGGTCGACGATAACGCGTTGGCCTCGGTGACGCTCACTTACGACGCCGGCGCGGGACCGGTCGACGTGGTCATGTACGACGACGGTGTCCACGCCGACGGCGAAGCCAACGACAACTTGTACAGCGGCAAGATCCCCGCCCAGCCGCCAAGTACCGTGGTGAGCTACTACATCACCGCCGTGGACAATGCCACCAACCTGTCCGCCGATCCGGGCGATGCTCCCGCGGGCTCGTATGCGTACACGGTCCGCGATTCTTACCAGGACCTGCTGCTCGGCCAACTCACCGACAGCTCCGTGACCGTGAGCGTCCTTGCCGATCGGGACCTGGACGTCTACCTCGAGTACGGCACACAGCCCGGCGTGTATAGCGTGCAAACCAACGCCACGCCGCTGCCGGCCGGCGTACCGCTGGAAGTGACGTTCGACCAACTCCAGCCGGACACGCGGTACTACTATCGCCTGCTCTCCCGCGAACCGGGCGAACTTGAATTCCAGATCGACCAGGAACACACATTCCACACGCAGCGGGCCGCGGACAGCCCGTTCACGTTTGTCGTGGCGGGCGATCCGCACATGCTGGACAACCGCGAAACGGTTTACCAGGCCGCGTTGGGGAACGTGCTGGCCGACAGTCCCGACTTCTTGGTCGATCTGGGCGACACGTTCATGACCGAGAAGTGGGGTGTCGACACGCAGGAGGGAGCCGTCGAACTGGTCGAGAATGCGCGGACCAGCTTCCATAGTCTCATCGGTCACTCGGTGCCGTCGATCATGCTCACCGGCAATCACGAAGCCGAACTTGGCTGGTTGCTCGACGACGCCAACCCGCAGAACAACATCGCAGTTTGGGCCACCGAGGCCCGGCAGGAGTACTACCCGGGTATCGTCCCCGGCGACTTCTACTCCGGCAGCACCAGTACCGATCCGTACCTGCAAGACGTCCGCGACAGCTATTACTCCTACGAGTGGGGCGGCGCCCAATTCGTGGTACTCGATCCCTTCTGGTACACGACCACCCGCCCGGGACGCAGCGGTGACCCGTGGGACTTCACGCTCGGCCAGGAGCAGTACGACTGGCTGCAGCAGACCCTGGCGGCGAGCGATGCGGAACTGAAGTTCGTCTTCATCCATCACCTGGTGGGAGGCACGTTCGACGGCGACGGCCGCGGCGGCCTGGAAGTGTCGTCCTTTTTCGAGTGGGGCGGGTACAACGCAGACGGCACCTGGGGGTTCGATACGCAGCGGCCCGGTTGGTCGGCACCCATCCAAGACATCCTGCTGGCCAACGGAGTCGACGTGGTCTTCCACGGACACGACCATTTTGTCGCCAAACAGGACCTGGACCACGACGGCGACGGCCAGACCGACCTGGTCTACATGCTGAGCCCGCAGCCGGGTAACGCCGGATACGGAGGCGCGAACAGCGCCGCCGATTATGGTTATTCGACCGGCGACATCATGAACAACTCGGGGCACCTGCGCGTGACGGTAGATGGCTCGCAGGCGACCGTCGACTACGTGCGGGCCTACGCTCCGGAAGACGAGACCGCCGAACGCGTCAACGGCGAGGTCGCCTACTCGTTCACCATCCAGGGAGATCCCACGCTGCCGCACGAGTTCGGCGGCAACATCGTGCTGGGACGCCCCACGGATGACTCGATCGCGGCCAACGTGCTTTCGCCCGATCAGACGCTGGACGTCTACTTCGAGATCGGCACGCAACCGGGTGTCTACACCACGCAGACCGACACGATGTCGCTCGTCGCCGACATCCCGCTCGAAACGGTCTTCGACAGTCTTCAGGCCGACACGCAATACTACTACCGGATGGACTACGCGTTGCCGGGTGGAACCGGGTTCCTCAACACCGAAGAGTACACCTTCCACACGCAGCGAGCCCCTGGCAGCACGTTTACCTTCGGGATTCAGGGCGATTCGCACCCCGAACGCGGGAGCCAGTTCGATTCGGAAATGTACACCCGCACGCTGGTCCAGGCGGCCTCCGATGGTCTCGATTTCTACATCGGCATGGGCGACGATTTCAGCGTCGATACGCTCGATCCCGCGACTATCACCGCAGCGGATGTGGCCGAGCGCTACTTGATTCAGCGGCCGTACCTGGGGATCGTCGGCAATTCCGCGCCGGTCTACCTGGTCAACGGCAATCACGAACAGGCAGCCGCCTACCTGCTTGACGGCACGCCGGACAATGTGGCCGTGTGGGCCCAGAACGCCCGCAACGAGTACTACTCGGAACCCGCCCCGGACGGTTTCTACACGGGCAATGCGGAGCCGGTCGAATATATTGGCTTGCTGCGGAACTACTACGCCTGGACGTGGGGCGACGCCCTGTTCATCACTATCGACCCGTACTGGTCTTCGCCGGTTCCCGTGGACAACGTGTTCGGCGGCGGCGACAAGACTTCCGATAATTGGGAGATTACTCTCGGCGACGTCCAGTATGAATGGCTCAAGACAACCCTGGAACAAAGTGACGCCACCTACAAGTTCGTCTTTGCCCATCACGTACACGGCACCGGCCGGGGCGGTATCGAGCAGGCTCCATTCTACGAATGGGGCGGCTACAACGCCGACGGTACCTGGGGCTTCGACACCGAGCGGCCCGACTGGGACCTGCCCATCCACGACCTGATGGTGGCCAACGACGTGAGCATCTTCTTCCAGGGCCACGATCACATCTTCGTCACACAGGAACTCGACGGCGTCATCTACCAAACCCTGCCCGAACCGGGTGACCCCAACTATGCCCTGGAAAACGCCGATGCGTTTGAATCCGACATCGAATTGCCCAACACCGGCTACACGCGGGTCACCGTGGCACCCGAAGGGGTCACCGTGGAATACGTCCGCACCTTCCTCCCGGAAGACGAAGGTCCCGGCCAAACCAGTGGCATGGTCGCCCACAGTTACACGGTCGGCCCTCAGACGATGCAGGTGACGTCGCTGACTGCGACCGATTCCGGCTTCGTGGCCGAGCTGAATCGCGAGTTCGAGACAAGCGTGCTGAATCTGTACGACCAACACGGCCAACCCGCCTTGTCCGATGTGACGTTCATGGGTGACACCGTAGGCCCGGTGCCCGGTTCGGTGGTGATCGACCCGACCTCACGACAAGTGTCGTTTATCAAGACGGGCGGCGTGCTTGAGCCGGATACGTACACCGTCACCCTGAGAAGCGCAGACGACGGCTTTCGCGACACGGACGGCGCCTTGCTTGACGGCGACGGCGACGGCTTAGCCGGCGGAGATTACGTCTTCACGTTCTCAGTCGCGGCAGATACCGCCCCGGTACTATCCATCCCCGATTTTTCGCGCGGTCCGCAGCAAGACGTTGACGTTCCAGCCACCGCGGCGGGCATCCCGCTCTCGCTCAGCGACGCGAACGGGGTTATAGGCGTCGATTTCACGTTCCAATACGATCCGGCTCTGCTGGACATCACCGACTTTGCGTTGTCAGATGACCTGCAGACGCTGGGCTGGGAAGCAGAGTTCAACTTGCTGACACCGGGTGAAGTGAAGGCGATCCTCTACAATTCCACCGCGCTGACGGCCGGCGAAGTCCAACTGGGGCAAATCCAAGCCAGCATCCCAACGGACGCCCCCTACGGCAGTTCGACGATCCTGTCTCTGGAAGATGTGCTACTGAACGAAGGGGCCATCCCCGTCAAGGCAGACGACGCCGTGCAAACGGTTGCCTACTTTGGCGACACCACGGGCAATGGCACCTACAGCGGTTTGGATGCGGCGTACGTGGCACGGATTGCCGTGGGACTCGATAGCGGCTTCTCGGCCTTCCCCCTCTGCGATCCGCAAATCGTGGGCGATGTGACCGGCAATGACAGTTTCAGCGGCCTGGACGCGGCCTACATCGCCCGCAAGGCGGTCGGCTTGCCGGTGGAGGCGATCCCGGACCTGCCGAACGCGTCTGGTCAGGCACTACACATCGAGCCCCCACCCGCCGAGTCACAAACCGCAGCGCCAAATGTCGTCGGCGGTTTGACGGAAGAGCAACTGGCCCCGGTCGTGCAGGCGGCGATTTCACGGATCGAGTCGGCGGGGCCGCCGGAGTCCATTGCCACGTTGAGCGACGTGACGGTCGAGATCGTCGATTTGCCCAACGGCCTGTTGGGACGGCAGATCGGCCAACTGATAATCCAGATCGACATCGACGCCTCTGGCTACGGATGGTTCGTGGATACCACACCGTGGGACGACGCGGAGTTTACCGCTTTGCCCATCACATACGATTTGACGGCCTTGCCCGGCACGTCTGCCGCTGGACGCGCGGACTTGTTGACAACCGTCCTTCACGAACTCGGCCACGTGTTGGGGTTCGATCATGACGACGACGGTGTTATGGACGAAACTCTACCGTTGGGCACGCGCCGCCTCTGGGACGACGAACTCCCGTTGTTCGGCGACTCCACGTTTGCCAACCATCCGTTGGCCGAATCGCGGCCAACCGAAGAAGTGGTCGACGAGATCTTCGCAAATTGCGCATCATCCTGAGTTGCGATTGGAACTCGTTCGCTGTCTTCCTCACGACAACCAGTCTTCGGATCGAAGTCCGGAAACTTTGTCGAAGTCGTTTCTATTGCGGGTCAGCAGCGTCGCGTTATTGGCCAGGACGATACTTGCGATCTTCAAATCCATGGTGCCCACCCTGATTCTGGCCAGTTTCAACGAATCAAACGTCTGCGCGGCAGCTTCGTTCCAGGGCAAGACGCTCCAGGTAGCGAAAAAACGAAAGAGGTGCTGCAGCCTCGCATATGCCGTGATCTGACGATGCGGATCATGGACACGACGCACGGCCGCCATCCAACCGCGCATGATCTCTTCCACCGTGATGATCGTTGTGGCGAACGTCTCGGTAGCCTGGTCAAGCCGCTCCTTGAGGCGTAGCGATTCCGTAGAAGTGCCCTTCTGATACTCCGTCAAATGGTCGGTGTCGAGGACCAGCATCAGTCATCCTCTGAGTTGGCTTGGTCCCGATACTCGCGCCCTAATCGAACGATTTCGTCGAAGCCCGGATCATCGGCAAACATGCCGAACGTCTCCTTGACACTGTTCATCCGGCCCAGCGGCTGGACATTGCGCCGCAATTCGGCCAATTGACGTTCCAGGTCGTTCACTCGTTGTTCCAACTGTTCGAGGGTCATCGTCTTCACCTTTCGGCCTGCCCCGTGGTACCCCCCAATCTTACCATAGCCGACAACTGTAGCGGAATAGTCGGTTCGTCGGGACGGCCACGATCGTTCACGTGTGATGCAGCACTACGAGCAAAATGAACGGGATTCCCGGCTTCTCGCGGCGCAACGGAAACAACGGGAGATAACCTCTGCCGACAAATGCCGACCGCTCCGGCCCACAAAGGATGCTGTGGAAATCTGAGGAAATCCCGTTTGTCGGTAAACAACTTCGCGTGCTGCTCGGATTTCTCTATAGGACATTGCCACCCCGCGGGACGGTCCGATCCGACATAGCCAAAGACAAAGGAAAGACGAGATGAACACCAGATTCATAGGCATTTCGTTTGTGACGTCCGTTGTGTTGTTGGTAAATCTCTCGTCGGCCCAGCCGCCGGGAGAAAGGGGCCGCGGGCCTCGCGACCGACAAGGAACACCCCGTGGTCCAGACGCCCAACGACCGGATGACCGCCCCAGAGGGCCGGGCGGCCCCGATCGCCGGGGTCCGGGGGGCGGTCAGGGAAGATCGCGAAACCCGGTCGTCTTGGCACTCGATGCTGACGGAGACGGGGAACTATCGCCATCCGAGATCGCTCGGGCGGTCGCAGCTCTGAAAACGCTCGACAAGAACGGCGACGGCAATTTGAGCCGAGAGGAAATTCGCCCCGCCGACGGCGGCCGACCCGGCCCAGGACGCCCGGACGATCGACGTCCGCCACAAGGCGATCAGCAGGAGCCCCGCAGAGATGGCCGTCTAGAAGGCTCTCGGCCCGATCCGCCCCGCCAGGAGGACCACCCCAGGTCGGAAGCCGCAACGGCAGCACCCCTTTCCGCACCGCGAAAGGTGTTGCCGTCGCCGATCTCCGGTTTTGTCGGGATACCCGGCGGCGAGTTCGAGATGGGTGACCACCACGATTTGGGCGGCCGAGCACATCGTAGCGACGAGGTGCCCATCCACACGGTTCGCGTGGATTCCTTCTTCATTGCCAAGACCGAGACAACGAATCGCCAGTATTGCGAGTTCTTGAATTCCGCCTTGGCGAAGGAATCGATCAGATTCAAGGAAGGGCTTGTTTACGCCGCGGATGGTGGGACCCTTTTGTGTGATACGCACCAATCGGATTCAGCCAGTAGCATCCGCTGGGACGGCCGCTCGTTTGCCGTTGTTGAGAACCGCGGCAACCATCCAGTTGTCTGCATTCGGTGGCACGGTGCGGCCGCCTACTGCAACTGGCTGAGCGAGCAACAAGGTCGCGAGCCGTGTTACGATCCGGCGACCTGGAAGTGTGACTACACGAAAAACGGTTTCCGTCTGCCGACCGAAGCCGAGTGGGAATACGCGGCCCGCGGTGGCCGGTATGACCAGTACACCATCTTCCCTTGGGGTAACGACGCGGATAACTCGAAAGCAAACTGGCCGAACTCGCGGGACCCGTTCGAGTCTGGTTCGCTGGCGTGGACCACGCCGGTCGGCTTCTACAACGGCAGCCTGCAACGCAAAGAGGATTATCGTTGGCCAGGCGAACAAACAACCTACCAAACGGCCGATGGATCAAACGGTTACGGCCTGCACGACATGTCCGGCAACGTGTGGGAATGGGTCAACAACTGGTATCAGCACGACTACTATACCGTCAGTCCTTCCGATAACCCCCGCGGACCGGAAAAAGGCCAGCCGATGCGGGACGGGAAACCGTATCGCGTGTTGCGTAGCGGAAGCTGGTACAACGGGCAGTGGGGCCATGGCCGGGCCGCCAATCGCAATCCTTCTTACTACCGCGGTCCCGATGATCCAAACCACCGCTGGTATCACATCGGGTTCCGGCCCGTCCTGCCGGCAAATGAAGCGACCGTTGCCCCGGTCGCGAGAAAGTCCCGCAAAACGGTCAGCAACTCATCGGTCAGCAAGACCCTCGGCGTATTGCAGAACGACCCCAAGGCTTTCGAGGGTTACACGCTGTTTGCCCCCAAACACTATTTGTCGACCTACCTGATGGACAACGAGGGGCAGATTGTCCACTCGTGGGACAGCGAGTACGAACCGGGCCAGTCGGTGTATCTCCTGCCCAACGGGCACCTGCTGCATTGTTGTTTCACACGCAACAAGGGATTCACTCGTGGCGGCGAAGGCGGCCGGCTGGAAGAGTTTGACTGGGACGGCAATATCGTGTGGGAGTTCGAGTATTCGAGCGACGAGCACCTCTCGCACCACGACATCCAACCGCTTCCCAACGGCAACGTCCTGGTCCTGGCCGTGGAAAAGAAGAGTTACGAGGAGTGCATCGCCGCTGGCTTCGACCCGAAAATGCTCCGCGACCAACAACTGTTTCCCGAGTTCATCATTGAGGTCGAGCCGACTCGGCCCAAGGGTGGGAAGATCGTTTGGGAGTGGCATGTCTGGGACCATTTGATCCAGGACAACGATCCAGCGAAGGACAACTTCGGCGACGTGGCGGCCCACCCCGAGCGGATCGACGTCGACTGTAACGGTCGCCCGGTGCCGGCCTTCTGGAACCACGCGAATTCGATTCATTACAACGCCGAATTGGACCAGATCGTCATCAGTGCGCGCGGCTGTAACGAAATCTGGATCATCGACCACAGCACGACCACCGAAGAAGCGGCGGGTAGCAGCGGCGGCCGACGCGGTAAGGGCGGTGATCTTCTATACCGTTGGGGCAACCCGGCGGCGTACGGCCGGTCAGCGAGCGAGGATCGCCAACTGTTCCAGCAGCACGATGCCCAGTGGATTCCCGAAGGTCACCCTGGTGCGGGCAATATTCTCATCTTCAATAACGGCTACGACCGCGGCTGGTCCAGCGTCGAAGAGATCGCGCCCCCGATGGATGCCGACGGCAACTACGTCCTTGAGCAGGGCAAGGCGTACGGGCCGGCCGAACCGGTGTGGCGGTACCAGGCGGAGCATCCCGAGGACTTCTTCTCCTCCGAAGTTTCGGGAGCCCATCGCTTACCGGACGGCAACACGCTCATTTGCGCGGGCGTGCGAGGCACGTTTCTGGAAGTGACGCGCGAGGGCGAAACCGTCTGGAAGTACGTGAATCCCGTGGTCCGTACCGGGGCACTTCGACAAGGCGAACTACCCGGCCAGGACCATCGCGGTCACGACTGGAACGGTGTGTTCAAGATCCACCGCTATGCGCCGGACTACCCGGGTCTGGCTGGCCGAGACCTCTCGCCGAAGGGACTACTCACCGACGAGCATTGGGTCCGCGCGACTCAGCGGCCCGAACGGGAAATGCCAGATCACGGGCCAAATGTTGGCCGGCGCCCGGGCGAAGAACGCAACGACCGTCGACCAGGTGGCGGACGTGGATCTGACGAACGTCGTGGACCAGGTGGTCGTGGTGGCCCGCGACCGAGGTAGGCGTCAGTCACGAACGAACCACTGATCAGCGAACAATCGAATTGGACACCAGCCATGAGCACCCATCACACACGCACCATCGGCATACTTGGGCTACTAATCGCACTGGGATTGTCACACGGCGCCGGAGCCTACGAGTCCCTGCAAGGCCCCACCGAAATGCTCTTCTGGGACCAGGCGAGGTCCTACAACGGTTACACGCTCTTCTCAGCGCGCGGGACCTCCTTTCTGATCGACATGCAGGGGCGGGTAGTCCACACATGGGCGATCGGTACGACGCCAAGGCTGCTTGCCAACGGCAACCTGCTCGACGCAACGAAAGACGACCCCAGCGGTTTCGGTGGCTTTCGGGAACTTGACTGGGACGGAAACGTAGTCTGGGAGTACGAAGAGGCTCGCCCCGGATATGCTCCACACCACGACTGGGTCCGCATCTACAACAAGAAGCTCAAGGCCTACACGACCCTTTACATCGCCAATAAGTCGATCACCCACGAACAGGCCATCGCCGCTGGGGCCGATCCCCGTCGAGGGTCGTATAACGGCGCCCAGATGGACGCCATCGTCGAGGTCGACATGCAGGGCAACCTCGTCTGGGAGTGGTGGTTTCTTGACCATGTTGTCCAAGACGACGATCCGACTGGGCCAAATTACGCCGGCCAGGGAAGAACGGTGGCCGACTGCCCGCATCGGATCGACATCAACATGCCGGGCCATCCATTGAAACGCGACTGGTTGCACTGCAATTCGATGGACTACAACGCCGAGCTGGGACACATCGTCACCAACTCTGTTCACGGCGAGTTCTACGTCATCGACCACGACGGCACGTTCGTGGCCGGGGATCCAAAACGAAGCATCGAACTGGCGGCCGGCCCGGGGGGCGATTTCCTTTACCGTTTCGGCGATCCGGCTCGATATTCCCAAGGCGACCCACCACGGGTCCTGGAGAACTGGAACACGGCCACCTCGGGCCATAAGCAGATCGGAGGGTCACACGACATCCAATGGATTCGGCCCGGACTGCCTGGAGCCGGAAACTTCTTGATCTTCAATAACGGCCAGTATCTGTTCGATCGGACCAGCCAATCGTCGATAATCGAAATCAACGGCTTTCTGGACGCCCAGAGCCGTGATACGGGCCGCTACGTCAACCCACCCGATGCCGGCTATCAGCGAGTGCGGTTCGACCACGACACGCACAAACCCGACAAGCTCGTTTCGCGGCAAGTCGTATGGAGCTACCAGTCGAAGAGTAACCAAGGGTTCTTCAGTCACATCGGTTCCGGTGCTCAGCGTCTGCCCAACGGTAACACGTTGATCTGTGCGATGACCGAAGGGCATTTCTTCGAGGTCACGCCGGAAGGGGAACTCGTCTGGGAATACATCAACCCAATCACCCGCGATGGCGTCGTCAAGGTCTTGCGCGACAGCCTGCCCATGACCAACGCCGTCTTCCGCGTCTACCGGTACGGCGCCGATCATCCTGCCCTGTCTGGCAAAGACTTGACGCCCAAAGGGACGCTGACCGAGCTGGCCGAGAAGGGACTCCTGAAGATCGCCGCTCCACGCGGCCCAGGAGGGAATCGGCCGGGTGGCAATCGTCCGGGCGGGCCTCGCGGCCGGGGGCAAGAAGACCGTGGCCGACCACCTCGCGCAGCGCCCCCCGATCGTCCCGCGTCCCGAGACGTGACTGCGCCGGGGGCAAGAATCGAAAGGATCACCGCCGACTTACAGTTCGGCGAAGGCCCGGCCGCCGATGCCCAGGGAAATGTCTTCTTCTCCGACATTCAAGCAAGCCTCACGTACCGTTGGTCGACGGACGGGCAGCTTTCAGTCGTCCGCCGCGAAACGGACGGCGCCAACGGCCTTTATTTCGACCGTGACGGCAACCTGCTGGTCTGCGAAGGTGATCAAGGGCGATTGATTTCGATAGATTCACAAGGGCGCGTGACGGTGTTGGCCGACAAGTTCAACGGCAAGCGATTCAATAAGCCGAACGACCTGTGGCTTGACCCCAAGGGCGGCGTCTACTTCTCTGACCCAGCCTATGGGACGCAACCGGTTCAGGATGGTGAGCACGTGTACTACCTTTCGCCCGACCGGAAGAGTGTCGTTCGTGTCATTAGCGACCTGGTCCGTCCCAACGGTATCGTTGGGACGCCCGACGGAAAGAACCTCTATGTGACCGACCACGGCGCAAAGAAGACCTACTGCTACCGGATCAACGAAGAAGGGAGCCTGTCCGAAAAGCGACTGTTCGCCCCGGCCGGAGCGGATGGAATGACGATCGACCAACAAGGCAACATCTATCTGTGCGAGCAGGCCGTCTTGGTATACAACGCCCAAGGCGATCGCATCGATGAAATCCGGCTGCCGGAGTCGCCTACTAACGCGTGCTTCGGCGGCAGGGACGGGCGGACACTGTTCGTCACCACGCGGCCGGCGTTCTACGCAGTGCGTAGGCGTGGGGAAACGCCGGCCAAGCCGGCGGCCACACGCGAACCCCGGCGAATCCCGGATGGCGCTGGACCGCGCCGACCCTGGCCCGTGGTTCATGCGGAGGAACTCGATGCCAATGGCGACGGGGTAGTCGTCCGCCGGGAGATGATTGATGAGGCGACACGAACTTTCACCGCATACGATGCCGACAAAGATGGCAAGCTGACGGCTGAAGAGTACCGTGCGTCGGGTGGGCCAAAATCGGCGATGGGCGGCTTTGTCAAGGTGCATGCGGACCTACTGGACGCAAATCAAGATCGTGTAATATCTAACGACGAGTTGCTCGACAAGGCCGGACGCATGTTCGATCAGGCCGACGCCAACGGCGATGGCAATTTGACGGCCGACGAGTACGCCGATGCCGGCGAGAGCCTGCCGAATCGCGAGCAGCCGCGTCGCCCGCGCGAAGAGGACCGTTGGGAACGCGGCGGGGGACAGCCAGCGACAAACCCGCGGCCCCGTGGCCCCCATCGCCACAACCATCCGGTGCTCATCGCACTCGATGCCAACGGCGACGGGGAAATCACAGCCGCAGAAATCCGCGCCGCGGTCACCGCGCTGGAGAATCTCGACAAGGACGGTGATGGCTGGGTTCGACGCGAGGAGATGAGGCCGGCGTCGCGTCCTGAGGACGAACAACGTGGCCAGCGGCAGCCTGGACGATAACAAGATGCTCGGTGGCCGAGCGACGATCACCGTCACTTCAAGCAATAAGACGCAATCTCATGAACATAATTCGCATCTTCACGCTCGCCGTTTGGCTCGCCTGCTTCCTGCTGCCAACATACGGACTCGGCACCGAGCATCCTTCCCCGTCGGCAGGCAAACCGAACTTCGTGCTGATCCTCTCCGACGACCAGGGGTGGAATGGCACGTCGGTGCAGATGGATCCCGAAATCCCCGAGTCGAAGAGCGACTTCTACCAGACGCCCAATCTCGAAAGACTTGCCGCGCAAGGCATGCGGTTCTCCGACGCGTACGCCTCTTCCCCCGTTTGCTCGCCAACCCGCTACAGCCTGCAAACAGGCAAATCGACCGCTCGTCACGGGTGGACCAAAGCGGCCCCCGTGATGACTGCCGCCGACAACTACCCGCTGATCCCGCCGCCGATCCCCCGGCAATTCCCCGCTTCGGAGATAACCATCGCCGAACTGCTGAAGACGGCCGGCTATGCGACCGCTCATTACGGAAAATGGCATCTCGGTGGCGGCGGTCCAGGCGAACACGGCTACGACGAGCATGACGGCGACACCGGTAACCGCGACGCCGAAGCCTTTGGCGACCCCAACCCCGTCGACATTTTCGGCATCAGCCGCCGAACCGCCACGTTCATGGAAAGACAGACCGCCTCCGGCAAGCCCTTCTACATTCAACTTTCTCACCATGCTTTGCACTACTCCGAGCAATCGCTGAAGGCGACCCAGGAGAAGTATCGCGGGCTGCCGCCCGGCCAGCGCCACCGTGATGTCATTCGCGCTGCCATGACCGAGAACCTGGATACGGGCGTCGGTTTGGTTATGGACGCGATTGACCGTCTTGGCATCGCCGAAAACACGTACCTGATCTACATGTCCGACAACGGGGGCGGCGGAGGGTCATCGAATCGACCGCTGATGGGCGGCAAGGGGTCGCTGTGGGAAGGCGGACTGCGTGTCCCGATGATCGTTCGCGGACCGAGCATTGCGGCCGGCGTCGTTTGCCGTGTTCCCGTTGTCGGACACGATCTGTTTCCCACGTTTCGCGAGTTGGCCGGCATTGCCGACGAGGTGCCCGAGAAAATCGACGGCGGATCGCTTGTTCCCCTGTGGACCAATCGCGGCATGGGAATCGTGCGGCGCCCCACGGAAGGACTCGTGTTCCACTTTCCCCATTACCAAGGCCGACCTGACAACGGGCCTCAATCGTCGATCCGCCTGCGGGACTTCAAGCTGATGAAGTTCTACGAGACGGGCAAGATACACCTGTTCGACGTGTCGAAGGGCCTGGGCGAACGCCGCGACCTTGCCGATGAAATGCCGGAAAAGACTGCCGACTTGCAGGGGCGTTTAGACGCTTACCTGCAAGCCGCCGGCGCCCGAATGGCCACATTAAATCCTCAGTACGATCCCCATCAACCCTCCACAAGCGACCGTGCCCGCAAAGGAAAGGAGAAAGGCGAAAGAGGCGGCGGTGGACAGCGAAAGGAAAAAAAGGAACGGCGCGGACAACGTACCGACAACCAGGCCACTCGCCCCAGCGGCTCCGCAACCCGAGCGGAAGTACCGACGCCAATATCCGACTTCCCTCCGCTCGCACAAGCCGCCATTCGTGAAACCGCATCCACGTCGCCAGTCACGGATAACCAACCGAATCTTGTTGTCGTTCTCATCGACGACCTCGGATGGAAAGACCTGGGTTGCATGGGCAACACGTTCATCGAAACTCCGAGCATCGATCGCATGGCCAGCGAGGGAGTCGTCTTCACCGACGCCTATGCCAACGCGCCGAACTGCGCACCGACCCGAGCGTGCTTGCTCACTGGCCAATACCCCCCACGGCACGGTGTCTACACGGTCGGAGAATCAACACGGGGTGATCCGCGCCACAATAAACTGGTCCCGGTGGAGAATCGACAGTTCCTGCCGACCGACTCGGTCACCATTGCCGAGGCGCTCAAGCCGGCCGGCTACACGACAGCCTGTTTCGGGATGTGGAACCTCGGCCGGCAGCGCGAACCACAGAACATGCCGCCATCACGGGGATTCGACGTGTTCGCTTCGCCCAAGGAACTCGGCTACGACGAAAAGCCGTCCCCGCCTACCGGACGCGGTCAAGGCGGCCCCATCCTCTCTTACTTCGCCAACGCGAGAGCACGCGGTGGCAACCGCGATCCGAAGCCGGGCGAATACCTCACCGATCGGCTAACCGACGAGGCTGTCCAATTCATCGAAGAAAACCACGAACGCCCCTTTTTCCTATACTTGGCCCACCACGCCGTTCATCGCCCCTATGATCCGAAACCGGACCTGCTCGCAAAGTACGAAAGAAAGGCGGCTGGTGGAGAACGGGGCGACCCGGTCTACTCCGCGATGGTCGAAAGCGTCGACCAAAGCGTCGGCCGCATCCTCGACACGCTCAAAGAGCTGAAGCTGGATGAGAATACCGTGGTGATCTTCTTCTCCGACAACGGCGGCGACACGGGCGGTGGAGTCGGGACCAACCAGCCGTTGCGAGGCGGCAAGGGAACGCTCTACGAAGGCGGCATCCGCGTGCCGCTTTTGGTCCGATGCCCCGGCGCCGCGCGACAAGGTACCCGCTGCAACACGCCGGTACTCGGCTCTGACCTGTACCCCACGATCCTCGACCTCGCGAACGTCACACTCTCGCCCGATCACGTCGTTGACGGCAAGAGTCTCGTGCCGTTGTTCCAAGGCGGTGACACACTCGATCGCGCGATCTATTGGCACTTCCCGGTCTACCTGGGCAGAACGACCCCATCCGCAGCGATTCGCGAGGGCGACTACAAGCTAATCGAGTCCTTCGAGGACGGCCGGTTGGAACTCTTCAATCTCAAAGAGGACTTGAGCGAGAGCCGCAATCTAGCGGGCGGCCTACCGGAGAAAGCCAAGCTTCTCCAGACGAGCTTGCGAGCCTGGCAAGAGTCGATCGGCGCTCCCGTTCCCTCAGAGCCAAATCCACAGTACGATCCGAATGCCGATCGCCGCCGACAGGGTCCCGGCCAACCCACCCGAAATCGCTCCCAATCCAGAAGCCGGGTACTGACGGATTCTTGAGATACCTTGGCGACCGTAAGACGGCCTGCGGCGGTCGTACACACCCCTCCGAGTCGGTACGGCCGTGGTGGCAAAGAGCCTGATCGACACGTCGACATTACGCGATCGGTGATCCAGCTAACCTGCGTGGGTCACATCGCCCTGGCGCCGTTTGGTGGAGGGGAACACCGCTGGTCGCGCCACCATTGTGATGACAGAGGGCAAGGTGTTGTGCGCGGCCGTCGCGGCCCCGTCACGGCCCCCTGGAATTCCAAGCCCTACCGTTCCAGGTGGAGCGTCACCAGGGGTTTGAAGGGATCGAATGACTCGTTCATGGTCCAGGCCATGGCCCGCAGCAGAATGATCCGGAAGTAAGGATCGTTGAATGTGAAATAGTTGTGGCCGACACCCGAGCAGAAAACGCGGCCCCGGCCTTTTTCCGTGGTCCACATGACGGGCCACGCTTTGCCATCGAGTTCTTCGGTTTGGGGAGGACCGGGTAACGGTTTGTTGGCGATGGCCGGGCCGGCCGGGGCGGTCACGAGCGTCGTCACACCTGCCGGGTCTCCCTTCAAGCGCCAATAGAACTCGTCCGCCAGATCGAACTTTTCCGGAAAACGCTCGAAGATTGGTGATTCCTTGGCAGCGTCGGTGAGCGTGACCGGCGTGGGAAGAATGCCCCATTTGGTGCCGTCCCTCCTGAGGTCCCAGGCCATCCCGATCCGTTTGGACCACTCTTCCCCTGAACCTTGCATCAGGGCCATGTGGATGACGATCAATCCGCCACCCCGCTTCTGATAGGCGTCCACCAGTTCGTAATCCCACCCCTCGCGACGCGGCCACATATAAAAGACGACCAGGTCGGCCTTCTCCCAAAGTTCCTTCTTCGGGAAATACATGGACTCAGCAACCGTGACACGCGGTACCTGAGGCAGAAGCGTATTCACGTAACGATCCATGACCCACGCGTACTCGTGGGTCTCCTTCTCGTGCAGTTTGTCGATGCCCCACACCCAGACGATGTTCAGGTCCCGCGATGGCTCGCGCTGCCCCATCGGCCCTACGATCCGTTTGACTTCCGCCGGATCGCGCTTCACCGGTTTCTGCCACGAGAACTGGCTGCGGGCTTCGCTCGTGACCAATAGAGTCAGCAACAGAATAAGACACGTTCGGCTCATAGCGCGAAAAGCAAACATCTGGTCTCCTTTCGATTGTCGGGTAGCGTCGTTTCGTCCATGTATGCGTTTTGCCTACATCGCGCGGTGCGAGTATGGCACACGAGAGAGGCAAATGCCATCCTCCGCTGCAACGGATACATTTGGATACAATCCGGCTGCTGACATCCCATCCTGATCCGCATAGAATTCGAGAGCCCCGGTAGTGGAAACAGCTGCGCCGCAGATCGCGCACATTCTCCCAGTCGCGACGACCGCCTGGCCTGTCCGCAATTCTGGACGTGGCCGACCACCATGTTATGATGGCGACGATGTCGCCTCTGATTTGTAGCCGAACTCGCCAAGAGTTCGGGGGAAGTGGCAAACGGCACGAATTCTTGCGAATCCGGCTACGGCACATATTCGTCGCCGTCCGGACCGCCAACCACTGAATCAGCGTTGAGGAATACTGCCATGAGGAACACAAGTCGAACGATGGTGTTGTCGAGCATTCTTGCCATCCTCGCTATCGTCGCTCTCACACAGGCTGCCTCGTCCGCCGAGCAAACCACTACCTACAGAGACTTGGTTTCCCGCCTGACCGACCTGGAGCGTCTGGCCACGCCGATTGTGGAGGGGGAGAAGACCTTTGCGTCGACAAGCCACGATCGGGGATCGAGGTACAACCCCCAGGCGGACCGGTATGAACGATGGGACGCGAACGGGGACGGCGGCGGCTGCATTCGTCGGGAAGGCGACGCGCAGGTGATGGTCGATCTGACCGGCGCCGGCGTCCTCTGGCGGATCTGGTCGGCTAAGGCGGATCACGGCCATATCAAGATCTTTATCGACGGGCAGGAGAAGGCGATCGTCGATAAACCGTTTCGGGCCTACTTCGACGACCTGGAGAACGACTATCCCGGACTGGCGATGACCCTTTCTCGGGGGCGGAACGAGTATGTACCGATCTCGTTTTCGAAGTCGTGCAAGGTTCTCGTCGAACGCGGCTGGGGCATGTATTTTCACTGCACGCATACGATCTTCCCCGAGGGCACTAAGGTCGAGCCGTTCCCCGGCTTCACGCCCGAAGTGAAAGCGATGCTCAAGAAGGCAAGCGACGTCTGGGCCAATCGCGGGTCGAATCCCTATGCGAGAAACCCGACGGCAGCCACGACAAAGAAGAAAATCAGCATCGCGCCGGGTAAAACAGCCGTCATCTCGCTTGCGGACGCGGGTGCGATTCGAGTACTCAAAGTAACCCCGCTGGAATTGCCTGAAGAGAAACGCGAGCAAGAAGACATCCTGCGCGAGCTGACGATTTCGATTGCGTGGGACGGCGAGCAGAAGCCGAGTGTTTGGGCGCCGCTGGGCGATTCCTTCGGAACCTCGCCGGGGATCAATACCTTCAAGACCTTGCCGATGGGCTGCATCGATGGGACCTTCTATTCGCACTGGTACATGCCGTATTCCAAGGGTGCAGAGATCGTCTTGACAAACGATGGCGATGCACCGCGGACGATCAACGTCGAACTCGAAACCGTCAAGCTCAACGAAGCCGAAGCCAACAAGTTGCTGCGATTTTGTGCGGCCTGGCACAGCGATGATTTCACCGGCCTCGACATGAAGCGATTCATGCGAGTCGGCGGCGATCGCTGGCCTGACTGGCCGCTCCTGGTTGTCGAGGGCAAGGGACGTTTCGTCGGTATGACCGAGCATATCTGGAAGTTCGGCGGCTGGTGGGGCGAAGGCGACGAGCGGTTCTTCATCGACGGTGAGAAGTACCCGTCCACAGTCGGCACCGGCAGCGAAGACTATGTCGGTTACGCCTGGGCAGCCAACCCGCCGTTTATCACATTCGACAGCGCCCAGGCCGCCGTCTCGCGACTGCGACCCGACGCGCAGGAAGACACCTCAAACTGTCGCTTCCACGTCTGCGACGATCTGCCCTTCAGCGAGAGTTTCCAGGGATTCATCGAAACCTTGACATTCCCCAACTGCCGCCCAGTGCTGTACGACACCTGCGTGTACTGGTATCGCGAAACCGGCGCCGAGAACCCCTATCCCGTGGTGCTGGTAGAGGGCCGTCGCCACGAACGGCCGGGCCGGCACTTGGCTCACGTCACGCCGCCGACCTTTCAGATCCCCAAACCCGAACCGCCCAAACCCGGCATGATCGAGGGCGAGAGCATGAAGGTCCTGAAAGTCGGCAGTGGCAAAACGTGGATCCAAAACATGGGCGCTTTTCGCGACGGCCAATGGAGCGGCGGCCGCCAGTTGATCTGGACTCACGGCAACAAGGGTAACTCCGTTGAGATGGAATTCAACGTCGCTGACGGCGGCAAGCAAGAGGCGGTCGTCGTGTTAACCAAGGCCAATGACTACGGCATCGTCCAGCTCACAATTGACGGAAAGGACATCGGCAAGCCGATCGACTGTTACGACGAGAGAGTGACCACAACCGGTGAAATCCCACTCGGCACGGTCGATCTGAATGCCGGCAAGCACGTTCTGAAAGCCACCGTCATCGACAGCAACGAGAAGGCGAGAAATGCCGTCGGCGCAGGAAGCCACATCTTCGGAATCGATTATCTGTGGCTGAAGAAGTAGAGACCGCTTTCAGAAGCTGCACCAACTTGTTGCCGATGTCAGAGAGGATTTGGTGCTCGCTTCAGGTCCGAGTCGGCGGCGATCCGCGTACCTCCCCGTGATCAACAGCCTCCGTTGAAAGTGCCGGCTGTGATCACAAGATTGTATCCGTTTGTATCGTTTTTCGCTCTCGCGTCGCGATCACCTTGCGGGGCACGCTGAAGGTAGACAAACTCTTGGTTGTGGGTCGGTCTCCCGACGTCTCCCGACCGGCCCACCGGCAGGTCTCCGGGAATCAAGGAGACCTGCGGTCGGACGCATGTCTCGGTCGTGAGACCGCGACACAACAGGTGGTTTTCAGTGAACGGCGCGATTTCAAAAGGAGGTTCTTCGATGCAACGAATGAACGCACTTGTCTTGGTAGCTGTATTTCTCGCAGCGTTCGTTTTGACCGGTCTGCCATCGCAGGCTGCAGAGGAAACGGTCGATATTTGGAAGGCCACGTGGACAGGCAATCTGGAGGTTGTCAACCAGCACCTAGCGGCAGGCGCCGACGTGAACGCCAAGGCACCGTCTTTCGGTGTGACGCCCTTGATGGCGGCGGCGATCGCGGGGCAGAACGATGCTGCCCGACTGCTGATCGGCAAAGGGGCCAAGACGGACATCAAGAACAACGAAGGCTCGACGGCCCTGCACATGGCGGCGTTCTTCGGGCATAACGAGATCGTGAAAGCCCTAGTGGCCAAGGGGGCGGATCTAAACGTCCTTAATGACCGGTCGGAGACTCCGCTGGACACGGTCAGTGGTGCCTGGAGCGACCAACTGGAAGGACTTTATAAGGGGATCGGCGGAGCTCTGAAACTGGATCTGGATCTCGAAAAGATCAAGTCGGCTCGTCCGAAGATTGCGGCCCTGTTGGTCGAAAAGGGCGGCAAGACCGGCAAAGCCGAGGTGAAGGGCACGGGGTATCGGGGATCGTATTTCCGTAACGGCGAAATCCACGTCAACGAGTACGGCACACCCGAGGGTAAGCCGCTGACGTCGGGACACCAGGACTTCAAGCCGTCCTGGTCAAAGACCGGCGACATGCTCGTCTTCTTTCGCAGATTGAAGAATGATCCGGTCGTGACCAACTGGAAAACCCAGATACACATTATCAATGTTGACGGCACGGGGTTGCATCCGCTGACCGATGGCACCCACACGGATTTCAATCAAACCTGGACGCGCGACGGAACCAACACGCCCATCTGGAATCGCAAGCATCCAGATAAGGTCAGCTTCCAAGTGATGGCGAGCAAGGTGGGTAACGAGCCCGGCCAGGAGATCGCCCTGACCGACAAGAGCTACCACACTTGGGCGTACACTTGCCTCATCGACGGAAGAATCCTCGTACAGTGCGCCCACCCCAAGCATGGCTGGGGCTACTTTTTGATGACGCCCAATCCCGGCAGTGAGCCCAAGTTCGAACGGATCGACTGCGAACTGGCGAAGGAGGGGATACTGGATCGCGTCAGCATTTCGCCAAGCGAGACGAAGGTCTGCTTCGAGTACCAAAAGGGATTCAAGCACAACATGACAGGTCGCACGCTGTACATCGCCGACTTCGACACGAAGAAGCCCTCGATCACGAATGCGAGGGCCTTCGCCAACGAGGAGAGGGCGAATCGCTGGTTTGCCTATCCCCGCTGGACGAAGGACGAAGCCGCCATCGTCTACCACGCCAGCCCCTCGCTGTACCTCTACACGTTGAAGGATGGATCGACCAGGAAGGTGTCGACCAAAGACGGCGCCGACTACCGCTACCCTCACTGCGAGGCGACACCGAAGTAGGAGGTGTTGGCGCAATCATTGCGGCAGAACATTGACGGACGTTCTTGTAGCTGCGCTCGCCAGAACGCGGACGATCCGCCGTGGCGGACTGGCGACGGCAGCTACGGGTCAAAAAAGACGCCGTGCCTTCAACCGGAGCATGCAATGACGCGACTTCCTCTTCTCGGACTACTACAGCGGTTATGGCGACGGTGTAGCGGCTATTTCGCCTTTTGGGCTTCCGATTCACGGCGTCTCGCACGCTACACGTCCGTGCGACTCGCACTGACCGTTGCATTTCTGTCCACCGCGGCTGCAGCGCAGGACAGCTGGCCCCGGTTCCGCGGACCGAACGCCGACGGTGTGGCGCCCGATAACGCTGGGCTGCCGACCACCTGGACAACCACCGAAAATGTCAAGTGGATTGCCGACGTGCCCGGCTGGGGTTGGTCGTGTCCGGTTGTCTGGGGTGATCGCGTCTTTCTGACGACCGTTGTAAGTGACGAAAAGACTCTCACTCCCAACAAGGGGCTATATCTGGGCCAGGGTGTGCGAGACCCCGCCAAGGGCATCCACCACTGGATGGTGTACTGCTTCGATTTGAACAGCGGTAAGGAACTCTGGAAGCACGAAGCCCATGTCGGTCAGCCGCAGGTGCCTCGTCATCCCAAGAGTACCTATGCCTCCGAAACGCCCACGACCGACGGCAAGCGGCTATACGTCCTGTTCGGTGATCTAGGCCTCTACTGCTACGACCTGGGCGGAGAACCCTTATGGTCGCAGAAGATCGAACCCAAGAAGACCTTCTTCGACTACGGTGCCGCAGCTTCGCCTGTCGTCCATGACGGCCAGGTGATCGTGGTCTACGACAATCTGGAAGGCTCGTGGATTGCCGCGTTTGATGCGGAAACCGGCAGCCAGCGGTGGCGGACGCCCCGTGACGAGACACACTCTTGGGCCACACCGCTGGTCTGGAAGAATGAACTGCGGACCGAAATCGTGGTGCCCGGCAAGAACCGCAACCGAAGCTATTCGCTGGACGGGAAACTGCTATGGGAATTCGACGGGCGGATGTCAAATCTCGTGATCCCGTCGCCCTTCGCCGCGCACGGTCTTTGCTACATCGCATCCGGTTACGTGGGTGACGCTCACCGGCCGACCTTCGCGTTGCGACCGGGCGGAAGTGGCGATATCACTCCTACCGGGGACTTTGAAGACAGTGAATACATCGCGTGGTACCAGGGCAAATCGTCGTCCTACAATCCGTCTCAGATGGTGTACGGCGACTACCTCTACACGCTTTTCGACCAGGGGTTTCTGACCTGTCACGACGCGAAGACCGGCGAGGAGGTCTATGGCAAGCGGCGGTTCTATCCGCGCGGTTCGTTCACCGCGTCTCCATTTGCTTTCAACGGCCAGGTGTTCTTCCTGAGCGAAGACGGCCTGACGTACGTGCTCAAGGCCGGACCGGAGTTTGAGATCGTCGAAACCAATCAGCTCGACGAACTTTGCCTGGCCAGTCCCGCCGTCGCCGGAGACAAGTTGCTGATCCGAACCGCCTCGAAACTGTATTGCCTGACCGAAGGCGCCAAGCTGGACGCAGCCGCGTCTGCCCGCCTCCAGCCCCGCCGGAAAGCTTCCACTGCGACGAGCATTTGGTCCGCTGCGGCGGACGGCGATCGAGCCGAGATCACGCGGCTCTTGACGGCGGGCATGTCCGTCAATGCCCGACAACCCGGCAGCGGATCAACGCCGCTGAATACGGCCGCCGTGTTTGGTCAGACCGACATTGCCAAGCTGCTTATCGAGAAAGGTCCGGACGTTTCCATCGCGAACCGCGACGGCAATACGGCATTGCATATCGCCTCGTTCTTTGCGTACGAGGAGTTGGTCGAGTTGCTCCTCGAAAAGGGTGCTTCGGTCAATGTCAAGAACGGGCGCGGCGAAACGCCGCTCGACGTGGTCGCTGCCCAATGGAGCCCGCAGCTGGAAGGAATCTACAACTCGATTGGCGATCTGATCGGCATCGAGCTTGATCTCGCGCGAATCAAGCAAACGCGGCCAAGGATCGCGAAACGCCTGCGAGAAAACGCGGCCAAGGATGCGGGCAAAGATGCTGGTGCGGCCGTGCCTGGACATCCCTCCGACCTGCAGTCGAAGAACTGGCACCAATGGCGAGGTCCTGAGGTTAATGGTGTATCGAGAACGGCGACGCCGCCGATTGAGTGGAGCGAAAACAGAAATATCCGCTGGAAAGTCGCGATCGAAGGAAAAGGGAGCTCGACCCCCATCATCTGGGAAGACAAAGTCTTTCTACTGACCGCGATTGACACGGGGATTGTCGACCCGTCGCTGCCGAAACCCGAGGATCAACCAGACCGCGTGTTTGGAATCAAGTATCCGAATACGACGTATCGGTTTGTCGTTCTTTGCCTTGATCGACGAACGGGCAAGGAGATCTGGCGGTCGACGGCGACAGAAGACATTCCGCACGAGGGCCATCACGGCGACAATGACTTCGCCTCGGCTTCGCCTACGACGGATGGTGAGCGATTGTATTGTTGGTTCGGTTCCGCGGGGCTCTTCTGCTACGACTTGCACGGCAAGCGGGTGTGGCAGCGCGACCTCGGCAGGGCTTACATGGAGGCGAGTTTGGGCGAAGGATGTTCCCCGGTGGTGCATGACGGCAGATTGGTCATCGTGCGCGATCAACAGCGGCAATCGACCATCGAAGTGCTCAACGCGAAGACCGGCCAGACCCAGTGGAAGGCCGATCGCGATGAGCCCAATGCGTGGGCGACGCCACGTGTTATCCACCACGGCGGCAGGACACAGGTCATCACCGCCGCGTCGAACCTGGTTCGCAGCTATGACTTAAGCGACGGCCGCGTCATCTGGCAGTGCAGCGGCCTGACGGGCAACGTGATTCCGTGCCCCGTAACGGAAGGCGACACGGTCTACTGCATGAGCGGCTACGAAGGCCAAGCCCTGCTAGCGCTGCCGCTTTCCGCAACCGGCGACATCTCGAATTCCGACCAGATCCTTTGGTCCAAGCGGCGGGGAACGCCCTATGTCCCATCCCCGTTGTTGTACGACGGCATGCTTTACTTCAATCAGTCCAACCACGCGATTCTTTCGTGCCTGGATTCCAAGACGGGCAACACCATCATCGAACGCACCCGGCTGCCCGGGATTTCGAACATCTACGCCTCGCCCGTGGGAGCGGACGGACGCGTCTACATCACGGCCCGCAATGGAACAACGCTCATGCTGGCGCGATCACGAAAACTGAAAGTGCTCGCGACAAATAGGCTGGATGACCAATTCCATGCATCGCCCGCCCTTGCAGGAAACCAGCTGTTCCTCCGGGGTAGAACGTCCCTTTACTGCATTGCAGAGAGAGACTGATTTTGCAGCTGCGACCCATTCGACGGCGGCCAGCCACAGATCTTGCCTAATTTATGCTGTCCCTGGAATCGTTAAAGTCGATGCGTCGAGCAGAACGATATAGGCCGGGGAGGAACCAAGTGGAACCTGCTGTACGTTGTTGTACCCGAATATTGCGCCTCCAATCGGGTCGTCGGGATCCCGTCAATGCGCATATTGTGCGATGCTCGACCGGTGTGGGCATCGGTATTCGTACTCGTCTCCGTCGCTATCGTTGCTAGCGGCTGCACACGGACCAGGTATCGACTTCGCGCGGATCGCGACGCGTACGGTGCAATTGCCGAAAGAAGCTGCGATCCTCGCTGGTGCGCGCCTGACTACAGCATCGAGATGGATCCACGTAGTCGGTACTTCGACGCCTACGATCCCGACCATTCTCCCATGCCGCCGGACGACCCCGGTTCGCACCAGTACATGCAGTGCGTGGACGGGATCAAAGGCTGGAAGCACTGGTATCGCAACGGCGAGCGGATGGACCTGGAGAATCCTGCGTGGCAGCAGGCGCTCGTCGAGTACGTTGAACTCACCGAGGAAGGCGCTGTCAAGCTCGACATCGACTCCGCGGTTCGACTTGCCTACGTCCACTCGCCGTCTCACCAAAACCAATTAGAGACACTCTACCTTTCCGCTCTGGACGTCACGGCGCAGCGGTTCCTTTTGGATACGCAGTTTTTTGGCGGCTACGACACGAACTACGTCCACCAAGGCGGTTTGAGTCCGGCCCGGATCGCCTTTGACGAAACGTTACAGCGATTCGTTATTCTCCCACCCGTCGCCGGGGTTGAAAGCAACCTGCTGGGCGTGGGCCGTCCGTCAGCGGAGAACCCGGCTCTGCAATTGCAGCGTCGTTTCGCCACCGCAGGTGAACTCCTGGTCGGATTCGCCAACTCCTTCGTGTTCGAATTCACCGGCAGCAACGCCAACCTCGCTGCTTCGCTGGCGAACTTCTCATTCATCCAGCCTTTGCTGCGTGGAGCTGGCAAGGACGTCGCCTTGGAACAGTTGACGCAGGAAGAGCGAACACTGTTGGCAAATCTGCGGGCCTACGGACAGTACCGCCAAGGCTTTCATACACAGGTCGCGATAGGCGAATTGGGGGTCACCGGACCGCAACGGGATGGTACTAGTACGGATCTCCTGTCATTCTCCGGGGAAGGCGGGGTCGGCGGCTATCTCGGACTGCTGCGGAGGCTCCAGGAAATACGCAACAGTGAGGACAACCTCAGTCTCCAGGAGCGGACCCTGGCGAGATTGGAGGCACTCCTGGAGAACGACCTGATCGACCTGGTACAGGTGGGCCAGTTTCGACAGAGTGTTGAGGGCGAGCGATCCAACTTGCTCTTAAGACGCAACGAGTTGGCACTCGACCTCGACCGCTTCAAGACCCGGACACTCGGTCTGCCGCCGGATCTGGCCGTCGAACTGGACGACAGCCTGATCCGCCAGTTTCAACTCGTTCCCAGCGATACGACCGCGCTGCAAGACGCCATTGTCGAGCTACAGGTTCGCGTTGGCGACGTTAACGAGCTGCTGGATCTCACGAACAGTGTGGCCGCGCTTCAGGGGCGTGTTGGCATCCCGCCAGATGATGCGGGCGGTGAGCCGATTCGCGACCTGCTGACAGATATCGTCGAACTGGTCGAGGCGGTTTCGCGTCGAATAGACGATCTGCCGGCAGACCTCGCTCGCATCGAAGAGGCAGGGCCGGCTGGCGAACAAGCGCTGATCCAACTCATCAGAGAAGAACTCCGTGACGGACCACTGGAACTGGAAGAGCAGTTCGACGAGGCCCGGGAAAAACTTGAGACTCTGCTGGCTGAGGAACGTGAGGACGCCGTCGCTGGCGAGAACCTCGTCTGGCTCCGTGATTTACTGCGCGTCTGTCAGGGCTGCATCCTAGTCCAGACGCGTGCGCGCCAAATCCAGGGCGAACCAAACCAGGTCCTGGCCGATGCCGCCGCACTCATCGATCCGGCGCGGCATCTGTTTGTCGGCGCGCGGAAGGACCTGGCCCGCATGGACGAGGTGATGTCGACTCGCGAGAAAACGATGACGGAGCAAGAAAAATATGAGTTCCGGGCCGACCGCACAGAACTAGGCAACAACTTGAAGCGTCTGGATAAGAAACTCGCGGAAGCGGAGGCAGAGCTGGCAATTCTCGAAAATGGGCTCGCGGATCGCCCGCGACGCGATACGGCCCGGGGACTGGTATCGTGGGTCGCGAAGTTCCTGCGGCTCGTCGAACAATTGGTTCTGGTGCCGGCGCGGGCTCGTCTGGAAACGGTGGAGGTTGATCCCATTCAACTTGAACCGTGTGATGCATTCCATATCGCGCTGGCGAATCGCCTGGATTTCATGAACGGGCGGGCGGCGCTAGTTGACCGTTGGCGAGCCATTCAGGTCAGCGCCGACGCACTGCAGTCGATACTAAACGTGACGGCGAGTGGGGATCTTCGCACGGCGCGGAATAACCCGGTAAGTTTTCGCGCGCCTACAGGCACGCTACGGCTGGGTCTGGAATTTGACGCGCCCTTCACTCGACTGCTGGAGCGGAACGACTATCGCGAGTCGCTAATCGATTACCAACAAAGTCGTCGCGGCTTCATTCAATCGTGCGACTCGCTGCATCTCGGACTCCGCGAGCTGCTGCGACAGATTGAACAACTTCGCCAGAACCTTGAGATCCAACGACGCGCCGTCACCATCGCCATCGAGCGAGTCGATCAGACCCAGCTCTTGCTGGATAGGCCTCCGCCCGCACTTCAACCGGGACAACCGCGTCAGATTAGTGAAACCACGGCGATCAATCTGCTGGGAGCCCAGACCGCCTTGCGCAACACGCAGAACGCCTTCCTCGCCGTCTGGCTGAACTACTATGCGGCACGGATGCGACTCTATCGCGAACTGGGCATCATGACCCTCGATCCGGAGGGCCAATGGATCGAATTTCCGATTCCAGGTTCCGACCAGGACGCTCCGCCCGGCGGTGACGACCCAGGCCTGGAAGAAATACCGGTACCTCCCCTGCCTCCCACGATCCCGGTCGGCTGGTTTGAGCTGGCCGAATCCCTTCCGGAGAATGTGCCAGCCGCCGTCGGCGAACCAACTCCCGCCGCTGGCAGCCGAAGTGACAACACTTCGGGGGCTGTCGCGACAGACTTCATTGAATCCGATCACTGACCGCGATCGGACAGGATTGAAGACTGCCCGAGCCGGCGGCGTGCTCATCCTGCCCTGCCCGTTTGTCGCACCTACCGGATACAAACAGATACAATTTGGTGCATTGCCAGTATTCGGCGCCGCGACCAATCCTGCCTAGAATATGTAGTGTCGCCGTTGCTTGTAGCCGAACCAGCAGCACTTCGGGCGAATCCCCGACCCGAAGTCTTGCGACTTCGGCTACATCATTTGGGAACTAACCATGGCAAGCGACATAAGCCCAGAAGTCGAGGGCTTTCCGCAACAGAATAGGGGGGCTTCGGTATCTCCGCGGCGTCGCTGGCTATGGCGCGGTCTAGTGGCGATCGCTCTGATCGCCGTGGCAGTGTCCGCCGCCGCGCTTATTCCACGCGCCGGTTCTTCACGTGAGTTCGGTCCCAAGTTAACTCACACAATCACGCGCGGCGATCTGCTCGTCACGGTGACGGAACAAGGGACGCTGGAAAGCTCCAACAACACCGAGATCAAATGCAAGGTCCGGGGTCAGAACAACACCATCATTTGGGTGATCGAAAGCGGAACGGAAGTGAAGCCTGGCGACGAACTGGTCCGGCTGGAAACGCTGCTGATCGACGAGGAGATCAGTGAGCGCACGAAGTTTGCTTTTCTCTCGAGATCCGTGGCCGAACGATCCAAAGCGGATGTGGCCAGAGCGACAATCGCCATCTCGGAATACCTGGAAGGCAGGTTTGTCACCCAGCTCGCCACCCTGGAAAAGGAATTGGCCGTCACTCAGTCGAGGTTGCGCGCTGCACAGGACATGCTTGACCATGCTGAAATGATGTCCGACAGCGGCTACGAAAGTAGTTTAGCTGTTGAGGAAAAAGAGTTCGCAGTCGCTCAGGCCGAGCTGCAACTGCAACTCAACACGACCAGGATTGAAGTGCTGAAGCGATTCACCAAGGAAGAGGAGCTGGCAACGCTGAGGGGCGACTTGAATGCGGCCACGGCGAAACACGAAGCCGACAAGGAAAGGGCCTTCGCGGATGAACAGCGACTGAAGCGCGCGGAGGAAGAGTTGGAGCACTGCGTCGTGAAAGCGGAACGGAGCGGCCTGGTGATTTATCCCGAGGCGAAGGAGTGGGAGGACGTGCCGGAAATCGAAGAAGGTGCCACCGTGCATAAGGACCAAGTGCTCCTACTGATGCCCGATCTGTCCAAGATGCAGGTGAAGGTCGGCATTCACGAATCGATCGTCGACCGCATCAGGCCGGGGTTGGCAGCGAAAGTGACGCTGCCGGAAAAGGGGCTCAGCGGCAAAGTTGCGTCCGTGGCTTCCGTCGCGCAGCCCGCAGGTTGGTGGACGGGAAACGTGGTGAAGTACGACACGATTATCGAACTCCCCTCGGTGGCAGGTCTGAAGCCCGGCATGAGTGCCGAGGTGGAAGTCATCATGGCTCGGCACGAGAACGTGCTGACGGTACCTGCAGCAGCGGTCGTGGAAACCAAGCAGGGATACGCCTGTTGGGTCCAGACGGCTGAGGGTACGCAGCGTCGTACGCTACGGCTCGGTGACCACAACGACATGTTCCTTGTCGTCGAGGCGGGGCTGAAAGAAGGGGATGACGTCGTACTCAATCCGCTTGCATTTATCGAGGAAGCGCAAACCGAGGCAGCCAAGACGCTCGACGAAACAAAGCAGCGCAAGCCGGATTTGAGTGAGATCTAGTACGAACATGGCGATTGACGCACTTCCCAAAAAACGGATCCCTCCGCTACCGGCGCGCGGCGAGCGCTCGGGTAACCGTCGGCGTCCTCCCCTGGGGCGCTGGTGGCGACGGGGCCTGCTGGCGTTCGGCGTGATCGCCATCTTGGCGGCTTCGCTCGCTCTAATCCCAGGCGGCATGCGGTCGCGGGATGCCGGTCCCAGGCTCGCGCACACGATCAAGCGTGGCGACCTGCTCGTCACGGTAACTGAACAGGGGATGCTGGAGAGTTCCGAGAACACGGAAATCAAGTGCATGGTCCGAGGCCGCAGCACGGTCATCTGGGTGATCGACAGCGGTACGGTGGTCGAACCGGGGGACGAACTTGTCAGGCTGGATACGCTGTTTATTGAAGAGCAAATCGATGAACGCACGAAGTATGCTCTTTGGTCGAGGTCCGCAGCCGAGTGGTCCAAGGCGAATGTGGCGAGAGCAGAACTCGCCGTCTCGGAATACGAGCAAGGCAGGTTTGTCTCCGAGTTGATGAACTTGGAAAAGAAGTTGGCCACTGCCGAGTCGAATCTGGTTAGCGCAAGGAACATGCTCAGCCACGTGGGACTGATGACTGAAAGTGAGTACGCGAGTGAATTGGAAATGGAGGAGAAAGAATTCGCGGTCGCGCAGGCCAAGTTGGAATTGGAACTTAAGAAGACCGAGATCGACGTTCTGAAACGGTTTACCAAAGCAGAACAGTTGCAGGCGCTCAAGGGCGACTTGGCCGCGATCAAAGCCACCCACGAAGCAAACGCGGAGCGGGCCATCGCGGATGCGTCGCGTCGCGATCGTGCCCTGGAGGAGTACAAGCACTGCGTGGTTAAGGCCGAAAGGGGTGGCTTGGTGATCCACCCCTCGGCCGCACGCTGGCACAATGCACCCGAAATCGCCGAAGGTGCAACCGTGCATAAGGACCAGGTGCTGCTGCTGATGCCCGACCTGTCCCAGATGCAGGTGAAGGTCGGAATTCACGAATCGGTGATCGACCGCATGAAGCCGGGGCTGTCCGCCAGGGTCACGCTGCCGGACAAAACGCTCGAAGGTACGGTCTCCGAAGTGGCGTCGGTTACCCGGCCGGCCGGTTGGTGGACCGGCAACGAAGTGAGGTACGATACGATCATTGAGCTTCCTTCAGTGGGAGGTCTGAAGCCCGGCATGAGCGCCGAGGTGGAAGTGCTCATCGCTCGGCACGAGGATGTGCTGATGATCCCGGTGGCGGCTGTCGTCGAAACCGATGAAGGTGACCTCTGTTGGGTCAAAACGGCCAAAGGAACACAACGGCGACCGCTCAAACTCGGCGATACCAACGAGGTGTTCACGGTCGTCGCGGCGGGCCTGAAGGAAGGCGACGAAGTCGTGCTCAATCCCCTTGCCCTCCAGGAAGCACGAATGGCGGCGACGAAGACACCCGACGAAACAGAACCCCAAGAGCCGGAGTCGTGAACAACTCTTTCCTCCGAACCATCGTACTAGGCTTGAAGAGCATTCGGCTGCAGAAGCTGCGTGCCGGCTTGGCGGCGTTGGGTATCTTCATCGGCACCGCCACCGTGATCTGGCTGGTGGCGATGGGCGAAGGCGTGAGTTACCGGGCGCAGCAACAAATATTGGAGCTTGGCGCAACGAACATCATCGTGCGCACCAAGGAGCCGAACGCAGCCAGTGAGGGAAAGGAAGCGAACAGTCGAGTCAAGACCTACGGCCTACTGCGAAATGACTACCGTCGCATTGTCGAGAACATTCCGAACATCCGCCGCGCGGTTCCCATGCGAGAACTTCGGTTCGAACTACGCCTGGGAAACCGGACTGCCGATGCGAAACTCGTGGGGTGCGTCGAGGACTACCTCGAACTCAATCGACTGGAGATGGCCCGTGGGCGTTGGCTCACGCCGCGCGACCGCGGCGAGAAAGTCATTGTTTTGGCCGACGACACGGCCGGCCGGCTCTTTCCCTTTGAGAACCCGATCGGCCAGACGATCTGGGTGGGCAGCGAATTCTATAAGGTGATCGGCCAGACGAAGCCGCGCACAGCTTCGGCCGCGATCGGTGGCAGTCTGGATTCGAGGGACTACAACCTGGATGCGTACATTCCGCTGAAGACACTGCGCCACCGAGTTGGCGATCTGGTGATGAAGCGTGTTGGCGGTGGCCAGGGTTGGAACTTCGTCGGTGAGAAGGTGGAACTGAGCCAGATCACCGTTGAGGTCGACGACATAGACGATGTCGACGAAACGGCAGCGATCATCGAGACGCTGCTGAAGAAGTATCACGAAAAGGAAGACTACGCGGTGGTGGTGCCCAAGGAACTGCTGCGTCAGGCGCAGCGAACGCGGGCCATGTTCAACGTGTTACTTGTGGTGATCGCCGGCATCTCTTTGCTCGTAGGTGGCATCGGCATCATGAACATTATGCTCGCCACGGTGACGGAGCGGACTCGCGAGATCGGCATTCGCCGGGCACTCGGCGCGACGCGGGGGGACATTATCCAACAGTTTCTCACTGAGACGGTGGTGCTGACGGCCGGCGGCGGACTGCTGGGAGTCTTGTTCGGTCTCTCCGTGGGGCCCCTCTTTCGAATACTCCGCGACGGGATCGCGATGATTTCACCCGACGTCCTGCCGCCCATCGTACACACACTCGAACCTCGCATTGCTCCCTGGTCCGTCGTGTTGTCCTTGTTCATCTCTCTGGGCGTGGGGCTCATCTTCGGCGTCTACCCGGCCCGCCAAGCCGCTCACATGGACCCGATCGAAGCATTGCGTCACCAATGAATGCCCGCCTGCAACCGAACGATGCAGGGCGATTTGCAGGATTGCGACATTCGAGATAGGCGGCACCGTGTTGATGTAGGATCGCCTTTCTGCACTGTCGGCGTCTGTTTCTGCCTTGGACGAGTATTTCGCAAAATGTGGGCAGAATCATGTCCACGATTAGAGCAATCCGCTGGTTCTTGTTTGATGGATGCCCGGTATGGAGCTGGCAACGGTGCGGCAGCACCCATTGGTTGGCGGCCCTGCCGCCCTGTGAAGACGTCAAGACAACGCGAAGCGAGTCGCGGAATGGGGAAACCCGTGATCAGTCCGTAAACGAGTCGGGAGACCCGCCCACACGCCAGGAACGAGCAAGAGATCGGACACGGTGAACAGGATGACAAAGAGTGAATTGGTTGTCCTCCTCATATCGCTGACGCTTCTCACGGCCATCTTGTTGTTCCTGTCAAGATAACAGGCGATATTTTTGCTCGTCACTGGTGCGCCTCCCGATCGAAGGCACGAACTTGGCAGGCAGAATGTATCCGTTTGTATCGTTTTCTGCTCTCGTCCCGTGAGAGTCTTGCTCGGCACGCTGAAAGGTAGGAAACTCGACAAGGGCTGCATCGGGAGCCACGGGAAGAAAGATAGAGTATGGTCGGTTCGCCGCATGATTGGCGACTTTATGTTTCCACTTGGGCGTCAGTCAGCGGCGGCCGGCCTCCTCTGTTTTTGGGGTGACGACACGGACATCAGGCTTCGCCAAGAGGCTAATGATCCGTCTTACCCGCCTTTGCCAGAAAGTGGGGATTTCCGCACTCTGCCGAGTGTGGCTACGAGGCGCGCGACGCGTAAAGAACGACATGCGTTCGTCTCGTGGGGCAACAATCTCGCAGAAATTGTCCGAAATATTGTCCACGATTGAAGGAACTTGCTGGTTCTTATTAGATGGACACTCCCGATTCAAAACGAGATCGCGTTCTGCGAGCTGCGCTGGAACATCGCGTCGAGTTGGTGGCGTACGCTCGGTCATTGCTCGGCAACTACGCCGAGGCCGACGATGCTGTGCAGGAAGCGATGCTGGTCGTGGCTAGGAAATTCGAACAGTTCCGGGATGGGACGTCGATGCTGTCCTGGTGCCGCGCGATCGTACGTTTGGAGGTCCTGCGGATCAAGCAACAACATCGCCGGGAGCGGTCGCTGGCAGAACGACTCCTAGACGACGCCATCGACGCCGCGTTTGACGAGTTCCAAACGGCCCAGCGCCGCGATGATGCGCAACTCTGGCACGAAGCGTTGGAACGTTGCCTGGGGCGTGTGCCAAAGCGTGGTCGCAGGGTCCTTCAGGCACGGTTCGTGGATGAACTGAGCTACCAGCAGATCGGCCAGCGCGTAGGGATGACGCTCGAGGCCGTGCGCAAGGCGTTGTTTCGACTCAAGAAGCAAGTCCGCTCGTGCGTGGAAACGAGCCTGGGAGGTGCACAATGAGCGATGCACACGACTGGCAGGAACTGATCGAGCGCCATCTGCGTGGCGAATTGAGCGAATCGGAAAAAGAGCATCTTGCTGAACTGCTCGACAGCGATGCGGCGGCGCGCAAGGACTTTGTCGAACAGGTGCAGTGGGACACGCGGCTGGCCGAAGTGCTGCGCGAGGGTCGTGGTTCGCTCCGCGAACCAAGCGTGGACGAAGGAGCCGACGCCATACTGGCGGAGCGAACACCGACGATAACACTCACCCGAGCTTTGTTGGCCATCTCTGTTGCAATCATCGTCATGCTGACCGCGATACTGTGCTTCCAATGGCTGAGCCTGGAACAGCCCATCGCTAGGCCCCCTGTCGAGCCGCCGGGTGCCGAACAGCCCATCGCGAAAATCACCGGTCTGAGCGGCCCCCTGCAATGGACTGGTGACGGTGGTCGTGTGTCTTACGATCTAAGCGTTGGCTTGGAACTAGCGGGAGGAACGGTCGAAGGACTGGCGCCCGGGTCGTGGTGCAAATTGGAATTCAACGACGGATCAACCGCCACGATTTCAGGAAACTCGATGCTCACCATTTCGGATGACGGCCAGAAGAAATTGCATCTGAAGGAAGGCAACTTGTCCAGCAATGTAATGCCTCAACCGGCCCACAAACCGATGTTGGTCTACACTCGGTCCGCGATGCTTGAAGTCCTGGGGACGCAGTTCGAAGTCGAGGCAGAACGTGCCGCTACAACGCTGAATGTCAGCGAGGGCAAAGTACGGGTCAAGCGATTCAGCGATGGCAGCACGGTCGATGTGCCCGCCAGACACCGATTGATCGCGGCCGCCGATCGCGACATGCTGCCGAGGCCCGTTCCCCATTCCGTTAACCATTGGAAGAGTGAATTATCCCTCGGACCGGCCCGCAAACAAGGGAAGTGGTCACCGGGGACGGATACCCAAGAGGCGAAACTCGAAGCGATCCCGTATACCACGCCCCAGGGAATGACAATCTACACGACGGGCTTTGCCGTTTCCTACGGCGACAAGCCGCCCGTCACGTTGCAGCCCGCTTCCCGTCTCCGAGTGCGCGGCCGCATTGCGTCGCCCCAGAAAGTGTACTTTGGCATCACCGTCAGACAAGCAAACGGAGCATTCGCGGGTCGTTTCCAGACCATCCGGCCCGCTGATGAACTACGAACCGGACAAGAATTTGAAGTCACTCTCCGTCTTCGGGAGTTCCGTCTTGACTCTTCGCTTGCCAGCTTGAAGCAGGAACTGCCCAGCACCCCCTTTCATTTGGTCGTTGAGACCATTTGGTGTCATACGCTGGATAAGCAGGCAGGACTGGAGATCACCGAGGTTGAGCTGGCCCCAGTCGTGGATGGTGCATCGCAATAGGAGCAAACCTTGACGTCATCCAAAGAAAAGGGATAGCGCAATGGATAAGAAGAAGTTTGGCGGGAATGTCACAGCGGCGGCGATTGCCGTCGTCGCCGTGGCAATCGGTTGCCTCGGGCAGGCTCACGCCCAGAAGTTCCAAGCGATGGGGAATACCAGCCCGACACTCCGGCCTCCGCCAGATGCGAAAGGATGGGTGATCGTCACCTTCGAAGGCACGCGGGCACACATGAGCTTCGACCTGCCCGGGCACATCAAGTTGATCACGGAAAACGGCATTCCGTACACCAACGGCGCAACAGAAACCTACATCACGGAGGAAGGCTTCCACGAAGGGGCCTCCTACGAGTCCTGGAACGACAAAGACAACCGATACTCGCGGATGTGGATTGAGAGTCAGAACGAGGCACGCATCGTCGTGCGACACGTCTGTGCCTTGGTCAAGGGAAACAAGATCTGCCACCAGGAGAAACCCAAGGTCGCACCCTACGGTCCGGGGAACTGGACGGACGAATGGTACGTCTTCCACCCAGACGGAACTCACATACGCCGCATCAAGATCTGGAGTGCGGTTGCCAGGGAAGCTGGCCGCCACGGTGGTGCCACGTACCCCTACGAACTCGAAGGAATGTACTTATGGTGGGGGAAGCCGTGCCGAGGCATGACGGCAAGCGATCATCTGGAGGACGGAGTCCTCACCTTGATCAAGATGGACGGCGCGCACAAGACGGTCAGCCTCAACCCGTATCCGCTGGGCATCAACGAGTTTCGCAAGATGGGTCGGGTCTACGGCGACTTCCGCGATGCGAACATCCATGTGGTCAATACCAAGTCGCAGTATCGCCCGTGGCGGATGGGACGTTGGTCGCGGACGCTCGCGGTGACCCCGTATGTGCCCGTACACAGGCAAGTCCAACTCGTGCCGTGTTTCCCGCCTGGCACGACCAGGCAAAGCGGCTACGCGGTGGCCGGTCTGGGCCAGATGAACTGGGGAGAGTTCTGGAAAGTGACCGACACGTCGATGAGCGAGATCTGGCTCAACGGTTTCACGACGAACCGGCAACCGGCCGAGGAACTCGCGGCCCTGGCACGCTCCTGGCTGCAGGCCCCTGACATGCAACTGGTTGGACAAAGCGGGGCGAAGCAGTACGGGTATGAGGTCGGCGACCGGGCCTATCTTATTGATCTCGAATCGGCCAAACAGCCGGTAGTCCAAGTGCGGCTGGCTGCCAGCGAGGATTCACCCGTCGTCAATCCCACTTTCCTTATCAACAACTGGAGC
>Ga0180432_10000791_pt1 | contig 51313 bp, 37 predicted proteins | sample SS_ome_10_FD_132414 | JGI IMG/M metagenome (GOLD analysis project Ga0180432, IMG submission 132414) | Hypersaline lake sediment archaeal communities from the Salton Sea, California, USA - SS_1_MS_2 metaG | ecosystem: Environmental > Aquatic > Non-marine Saline and Alkaline > Hypersaline >...
CGGGTTCTTGGGGTCTTCGAACTGCACCTCGTCCAGGTAGTTGAACCGCTGGACGGAATAGGTCCGCCCGAACAGCTTGATGGATTCCACTTCCGCCGCCCCGGCCTGGGCAACAACCAGGCCACAGACCGCGAGCGCTGCGATCCGGTGTTTCATGGAAACGCCCTCCTCCTTGTTCCGGTGTTGCCCGGCGACGGTGGCGCCGAGCTGCCTTCTATTCCAGTTGCTGGGGGTCCCTGCTGCGACGGCCCAGGGTCATCACGCCGTCGAAGACCTTGCCCTCCAGGTCGTAGGTATCGATGATCCCGTCGGGGCCGTCCGCCTGCTTGCCGTCGTTCCAGGTGTAGATGTCGCGGTAGGAATCGGTGTGCCCGTCGCCGAAGAGGATGTTGCCCTTGCGGAAGGGAGTCCGGTCGTCCCGGTTGAGGAAGTTGCTCTGCCGGCCGTGGGAGACGCCGAAGTCCTCGTAGTCCTGAATGCCGTAGCGGACCGTGTACTGGATGTAGCTGCCGTCGCCCATGTCCACCAGCCGCGGGCCGTCGGTCAGGGCCTTGGTCTCCCGGACGCGCTTGCCGAAGAGCTTGAACTCGTCGGCGTGGTCGCTGCGCCCGTCGGCCAGCAGGGGCACCCGGGCCGGGCCGGCGGTGGCCATCCGGGTCGTGGTCAGCGGCCCCAGGTTGATCCGCTCGACCCCCGCCGAGGGATACGATTTGTCCTTGTCCAGAAACTCGGCCCCGCCGGTGAACTGGGTGAAGGCCATGTACCAGGACTGGCAGTAGGTGGTGTTGTAGCCCTTCTCGATCAGGCGCTCGTATTCCTCCCGGGTCAGCTTGCTGTAGTCGCTGAAGGACTGCGTCTGCCGCCCGTAGCTGGTGGGGCAGAGCATCTTGCCGGGAACGGCGAACTCCCCGTTGACCAGGTCGGCGATCCAGCCCACCCGGTCCAGACCGATCTCGGCCGGGTCGTCGATCTCGTACGGCAGGTTGGCCCCCCGCTCCGGCACCGACGAACCACTGCACATGCGGTCCTTGTTCTCGTTGGCGTAGGCGTAGAAGGCCCGCCCGAACTGCTGGAGCTGGCTCATGCAGACCACCGTCTTGGCCTGGTCCCGGGCCTTGGACAGCGAGGGAAGCAGGATGGCCAGCAGCAGGGCGATGATGGAGATGACCACCAGGAGTTCGACCAGGGTGAAGCCCGCCGCCCGGCGAACCCGCCCGCTGGAACCTCTGGCCGACGGCCTCGATCGAAGGATGTGGTCCATGCGGCCCGCGCCTCCCGCAATTGGTGTCCGCGACTGGCAAGCAGCGGCATGGCGTCGCGGGCCCCCCCGCAGGCAGGCCCGCGACGCCGCCACCGAATCTACCGTGGTCGGCCGGCTCGGGACGACCGCTGCGCGACCGCCCTAGCGGCGCCGGCGGGCGAACCCGGCAACGACACCGCCCAGCAGCAGCGCCAGAGCGCCCGGCTCGGGCACCTGCACCACGTGAATCACCTTGGCCTCCTCGTCGCCGATGTAGATCAGGTTGTTGACCTCGTCCACGGCGATGGCCTCGATCTCGCCGGCGATCTCGTCCGCCGCCGTGAAGGGGCTCACGCTGCCGAGCAGCATGCCGTCCAGGGTGTACATGTGCAGGCGGTTGTCATACCCGCTGCCCGCCTTGGCGGCGAAGAGCAGGACCTCGTCCTCGTCGACCGGCATGTCCAGCATCATCTCCGCGAAGTCGCCGCTCACCACGGTCAGGCCCTTGGTCTCCGGCGGCAGCATGAAGTTGACGCCGCTGTCGGTCACCGTCGTGGCGGTGTGGTCGTAGTAGGTCAGGAAGAGCTCTTCGTCCGAGCCGACCTCGACCTCGACGATGACGCCGAACTGGTCACGGGTGGGGACGTAGGCGATGTCGTCCATGCTGTCGATGATGTTGACATCGAGGATGTCGCCGCTGGCCAGATCGATGATGCCCACACGGTCGTCGCCCTTGCTCTCCACGGAGACGAGCTGGCCCATCCCGGCGCCGTAACCGGCCCCGCTGGTGTTGACGGTCAGGCCCTCGGGCCCCCACATGTCGCCACCGGTGGGGTTGGTGCCGATGGTGGTCCAGGAGCCGAGGTCGCCCGGCGTGGTGAGCACATCGTAGGCGGCCAGGTTGCCGAACGTCTCGTCGTCGTCGCGATCGCCGGCCACATAGAGAATGCCGTCGTGGAGGGTCATCCCCTCGGGCTCGAGGTTGTAGGCCGAATCGATGGCATCCAGGTCGTTGCCCACCAGCCACTGGCTCACCTCGTAGGTCTTGCCCCACAGCGTGGCGGAGGTGGTGTTGACCAGGGTACCCGCCGAAGCCGGACCCGCCAGGACCAGGACAGCCGCGACGGCTGCACATACACCCAGAGCGTACTTCTTCTGCATGGCTCGTCTCCCCTTCTGAATGGTGATAAAGAACTCTCTCTCACGCGGGATAGACTGATCCCCGCGAACCACCGAAGTTTACAGCAACGCCGTTGCCTCTTGGTTAAATAAACATTAAGGATACATTAAGGCGACTCAAACACAGATTGTTCATTATCTCCAAAGTGCCTAAATGCTGACTGAGAAGACAAGAGGCGCAAGCTTGCCACGATTGGCAGCATGACCTGTTCCCCACAAGCTGCTGGTCTCCGGGTGGGCCCGCAACGCCAACGATCCGCAAGCGGTGCCACGCCGGCGCCGGTCGACCTGCTATACTGGCCCGCCTGCGGCGCGGCTGTCGTGTTCCCGTTAAGGAAAGGGTGGTTGACATGATCGGCGGACATCTCCTGGCTATCGTGGTGTGTCTCTGGGGGCAGGCGGATCCCTCGGCGGAGCACGCTGAGGTTTCCTTGCCGCGGGTGGCCCAGGTCTGGGCGTCGTCCGGGGTGCGGTACGCCAACACCGATTCGCTGGCGAGCTGCGTCCTGCCGGACGGGTCGGTGCGGCTGTTCGCGACCGCCAAGGACGGGCACCGGATCGACGTGTTCGACGCCTCCACGGGCCGGCATCTGGAGGCGTTCGGGCGGCGGGGCTCCGGACCCGGGGAACTCGAGTACCCCAACGGCATCGCCGCCGTCGGCCTCTCGCCCGCCACGCCGATGGCTCCGGGAGACGCGGTGCGGCCGGTCGTGCTGGTGGTGGAGCGCGACAACGCCCGGGTGCAGGCCTTCTGGCCCGACAGCCTCCGGCCGGCGGGGGTCTTCGGCACCGGCGAGTTGGTTCGGCCTTACGGGATCAGCGTCTCGGCCGCTCGCGGCGGCCCGGTCGTCTACGTCACCGACACCCGGGTGCCCCACGAGCAGACCGTGCACATGTACCGGCTGAGGCTCGACGGTGCCCGGGTGGTCGCGGAACACCTGGGCGCCTTCGGCGACGCGGCCGGCTCGGGGGTGATCAACGAGGCTGAATCCCTGGTGGTGGACGATCGGTTCGGCCGCGTGCTGCTCTGTGACGAGGCGGGCAAACCGCGAAACGTGAAGGTCTACACGCTGGACGGCCGCTTCACCGGCACCACCTTCGCCGACGGCCTGGTCCACGGCGACCCGGAGGGCATCGTGATCTGCGACGGGCCGCAAGGTGGCTGCGTCATCCTGACCGACCAGCAGCACGACATCACCGTCTGGCACCTCTTCGATCGGCGAACCTACCGCCATCTGGGCGCCTGGACCGGCAAGCCCCTGATCGCCAACACGGACGGCATCTGCGTGCACCCCGGGAAGTTCCCGGGGTTCGAGGGCGGGGCGCTGTTCGCCGTGCACGATGACGCCGACATCCGCGCCTATCGCCTGGAGGACATCGTCAAACTGAGTGCCCGACGGTGAGGACTGCTGCCGCCTGAGTGCCTGGTCGGCCCCGGTTGGCCAACTTGGCCTCGTTTGACGGTCCGCTTCGCTGCTGTCGGCTCCAGCAACGACTCCTGTGGGCTTGCACTGCCAGGTGTTCTTGTCGCCCGCGCTGCGGGCCGGGTTGGTGTTGATCTGCCTGCCCGGGGCTCCCTGTGGTCGCCCCGGGCTTCGGTCTGTCGCCCCCGCCTGGGAGCTGGCCTGCTGGGGTTGGCCCGTTGTGATGGACGGCCCGGAACGCTACTTTGGTCGTTGGGGCCGTGGCACCGGGGTTGGGAGCGTGGACACACCGAAGGGTGACATCCCGGTTCACGGCGTACGGGGCGACCGCGGGGCTGCCCGGGCGGATGATTGTCTGCGCTGCAGGTATCGCCGGGATGCCCACGAACACGGCGGCCGGGGGCAGCAGGGACCCGGGGCGGGGGACTTCGCCGCCTACCAGGTGGTTCGCGAACTGGGCGGCGGGGGCCAGGGTCGTGTGCTCCAGGCCATCCGCCTGGCCGACAGCCGCAAGGTGGCCCTCAAGATCATCCGCTCCGATAGGCTGGCCGACAGCCGGGCTCGGGCCCGGTTCGCGCAGGAGCATGAGACTCTGGCCCGGCTGGAGCATCCCGGCATCGTGCGGGTGCTCGAGCACGGGGAGCTGCCCTCGGGCGAGGTGTGGTTCGCCGCGGAGTACGTGGCCGGCGTCGCGCTCGACCGTCATGTCGACGGCCTGGACCGGCAGCGTCGCCGGCAGGCGGGCGACATGGCCGCGGCCGCCTTCCCCGTGGACGAGGCGTTGCGGCTGTTCGTGCAGGTCTGCGAGGCGGTCCAGGCCGCCCACCGGGCGGGTGTCATTCACCGCGACCTCAAACCGTCGAACATCCTCGTCGACGCGGACGGCCGCCCGCACATCCTCGACTTCGGCGTGGCCCGCCCGCCCACGGTCAGCGATCCCGCCCTGGTCACCCTCACCGGCGAATACCTGGGTTCACCGGCCTGGTCGTCGCCCGAGCAGGTCGAGGGCCAGCCGGCCCACGTTGACACGCGAACCGACGTCTACTCGCTCGGCGTGGTCTTCTACCGCGTGCTCACCGGGACCTTCCCCTACGAGGTGGACGGACCGCTCAGCCGCGTCTTCGACCAGATCCGCCAAGCCGACCCCACCCCGCCGCGGGCCCACGTCACCTTCATCGACGACGAACTCCAGGCCATCCTGCTGAAGGCCCTGGCCAAGGAGCGCGAGGGGCGTTACCAGTCTGTTTCGGAGCTTCGGGAGGATCTCGAACGCTACCTCGCCGGTCAGCCCGTGCAGGCCAAGGGGCGGAGCCGGGCCTACGCCCTGCGCAAGTTCGTCCGGCGGCACAAGATGCTGACTGCCACGGTGGCAACGCTGGTGATGCTGAGCGTGGTGTACGCCACGACCATGACGGTGCTCTACCGCCGGGCGGTCCTCGCCGAGCATCAGGCCGAGCGGAACGCCACCCACGCCCGCGACGCGGCGGAGCTAATCCTGACCGAGCTGGACGGGAAGCTCAAGGACGTGGCCGGCACGCAGGAGTTGCGGCTGGAGCTCCTCGGGTCCGCCTACCAGACGGTGAACGCCCTGCGGGAGCAGTACGGCGACGACCTCCGGCTTGACGCCGATTACGCTCGCACCCTGACCAAGCTGAGCGACATCGCCGCGGTGCTGGGCCGCCTGGACGAAGCCCTCCGCGACCGCGAGGCCGCCCTGGCCGTCTACACCGAGCTGGCGGAGCAGGAGCCTGACGATCCGGACCGCCAGGTTCACGTCTCGATCGGGCATGTGCTGGTCGGGGACGTGCATAAGGGGCTGGGCAATCTGGCCGAGGCGCAGCGGCGGTACGAGATCGCCCTTCGACTCGACGAGCGGCTGGTCGAGGCCTACCCCGGCAACGACCACTACCTGGACAACCTGTCCTGGAGCTACGAGCGCCTGGGCTACCTGGCGCGACAGCGGCACGACCTCGACCAGGCGCGGGCTTACTACCTCGCTCGCCATGAGCTGGCGACTCAACTGGCCGAGCGACATCCGGACAACCTCGACCGGCAGTTCGGCCTGCACCTGAGCCTCAGCCTGTTGGCGGACATGAATGGCCGCTGCGGGGAGGACGAGCAGGCGGAGGCCTGCCGGCAGCAGGCCTGGCCGATCATCGAGGAACTGGTGGCCCGGGCTCCCGACAACTCCCGATTCCTGGCCCGGCTGGCGACTGCCTTTGGGGGCCGCGGCTTCCGCCTGTCCTGTACTGGCCACATCGAGGAAGCCGCCGCGGCCCAGGAGGAGCAGGCTGCCATCCTCCGGCGACTGGTGGCGATGGAGCCCGCGGTGGGCAGCCACCGGGTCTCTCTGGGGGCGGCGCTGACGCAGCTCGCCGGAAGTCGAGCGGAGCTGGGCGACCAGCACGGCTCGCACCGTTATCTGGAGGAGGCCCGAGCGCTGCTCGAGGAAGCGACCGCCGAGCAGCCGTACGAACTCGATGCCTGGACCCTGCTGCTGACCACCTACAGCCAGCAGGCAGCAAACTACTCGCGCGGCGGACAGCTCGAGTCGGCCGAGGCGGCGGCCCGCCGCGCGCTGGAGGTCGGTCAGGCGCTGGCCGCCCGGCCGGACGCCCGGGCCCAGGATCTGGCGGCCTGCGCCGAACTCCTGCTCCACATTCACCCGGCTCACCTGCGCGACCCGGAGCAGGCGGTGATCATCGCCCGGCGGGCCGTCGAGCGGTCCGGCGGCGTCGACCCCGCCCGCCTGGAGCTGCTGGCCGCCGCCCTCGACGCCTGTGGCCGTCGAGACGACGCCATCGCCGCCCTGGAGCAGGCCGTGGCGATCGGCGGGAACGCCCACGTCCAGGCCCGCTGTACGCACGCCCTCACCCGGCTACGCCAAAGCCCGCGGTAAGCCTCGCACGACTCGCCAGGCGGTCCATGCTCGCGGCACGCTCGCGACCTCGGAGCCGCGACCGCAGCCTGGGCCCACCTCCAGTTCCCGATCCCAGCTACCCTGGCGGTTCCGCTCCGCTTCCGCAGAATCCCCGAATATCGTGCAAGAGGCCCGCAGATTCCCCGACGGCGGCACTATTACCGGGTGAGGAGGAGACTGGCACGACCCGCTCCGCTGCCCCCGTGGCGGCGACCCCGTGCAACCGCGGTATGAGCGAGGGACGGGGTTGGCCTCGGCGTCGACCGGGCCTGTGGCAAGATAAGCGGTTCTCGCTTGGACGCCTGCAGCTCCCCTGTCCAAGGCGGGCGCCACCCCGTCGGAGCATCAAGAAACGTGAGGCGGAGTGATGCGCCCGGCTCCCGCGGATAGCGGTAGGCGCCTGACGCCGATCGATCCGCAAGGCCTCGGTCAGGTCGCAGGAGCGTGGAACGGCGATGACAAGACGGACAGGCTTGACCGGCCCCGCGGTCCTGTTGGGCATGCTCGCTACGCCCGGCCGGTAACCGTCCCGCCGTACGACCGCTGCGGGCATGCCGTCCCGGCGAGGTATCGAGGCGACCCGGCCCTGATTGCCGAAAGGAGGGATCCTCATGTTAGCAGTCGTTTCCCGGTGGTTCTCCTTCCGTAGGACGTACCGCGCTCCGGTTACCAGTGTAACGCCCGCCAGATGGGTCGCCGTGCTGGTGGGCTCATGGATCATGTTCGGTGTTGGATCAGGAGAGGCCCGGTGCGGAACGGTGCGTCACGATCAGGATGAAACCGCACTCGATACCCTGGCCCCTGTCTACGACAACGTGGGTGAGATATTCATCCGCGACTGGACCGGCCACAGGAACTTCAAGGGCAGCGGCACCTTGATCAGTCCGCGCTGGGTTCTCACCGCCGCGCACCTGCTGACGAGCCACCACGAAGGGCCTCTGGATCCGAAGGACCCGTGTCCGGAGCTTGTGTCCTGGCCGGATCCGCCCGACATCGTATTCGTGCTCAATGACAGGGAATTCGTCGCTACCGAATACGCCGTCCCGGAGAGCTTCAGCTCCGCGGATTGCTCAGCATCCGGTGACCCCCTGGACTGCGTTCCACCCGGCGACATCGCGCTGATCGGCCTTGGAGAGCTCGTGCCCGAGTCAGTGGCCCAGCCGGCACGCCTGTATACTTCTGACCCCCGCGGCGAGACCGGCGTCTACGTGGGATTCGGCCGAAGTGGGACTGCCGCGACAGGATGTCAGAAACGCACGAAGGGCCGTCGGCTGGTCGGCCGAAACCGGATTGACCGCTTCGGCGGGGTTGACTGCCCGGAGGAGCTGTGTATCGCGCATTGCGGCGTGCCGCCGCGCGCAGACAAGATGCTCAGCGATTTCGATCACCCGGCCGACACGGACCGCGACGGTGTGGGAGATGACCTGGACAACTGCCCCGACGTCCACAACCCCACACAGAGCGACCAGGATAAGGACGGTACCGGCGATCCGTGCGATCCGACGCATTGCAATCGTGATTGCATCTGTCCCGAGGAGCCCTGCGCCCCCCCCTGTGACCTGGACGGTGATTGCGTCATGAACATCGATGACAACTGTTCCCACACCGCCAACCCCGGGCAGTCTGATAGCGACGGTGACGGCGTCGGCGACGAGTGCGACAACTGCCCTCAGCAGAGCAACCCCATGCAGCACAATGTCGACATTAACAAAGACGGTTACCCCGTCGGCGCGGGCGACGCCTGCGACGACCAAACGTTTGCCCGGCTGTTCCCGCCGGAGCCCGCCGGACCACAAGTGCGGGATCCGGACACGCTGGAGTACTGCTGCTGTGATGGAGACAGCGGTGGAGCGGTCTTCATCGACCCCGGTGCACCGGGGGACGACGCCAGGCTGGCCGGCGTCATCGTCGGCACAGCCCCCCGATGCAAGGGTCCCCGGTACGAGTGCTACTCCAAGGACGACTACCGGACGATGGGCACGTACGGATCACTGATCGGGAGCACGCGGGTTGCCTCTTACCTGGACTGGGTCAGTACCGGAAAGGAATCCATCGGCTATGAGATGGGTGTCTTCTGGGGGGCCATGGTCCTTGAAGAAGCGTCTGAGGTTTGGAACCATGACGGTGATCTCTACATCGGCTACGACGGCACGGGCCAGTTGCACATCCGGTCGGGTGCACTTCTGAACACCTCTGACGGTGAGGCGACTGTGGCACGGGAACCGGGTTCGAGCGGCGAGGTGACGATTGAGGGTGCCGGTTCGCGGTGGTCGCACGGTGGCGACCTGACGATCGGAGGCAGCGGCGTAACCGCGCGAGTGGAGGTCCGCGACGAGAGTGCCCTGTCTGCCTCGGCGATTCTGCTTGGCAAAGAGGCGGACGGGATGCTGCTGGCGACGGGTGGGAGCACCGTGGAGTGTGGCCAGGCATGGGTAGGCGGGGGGATGGATGGCATCCTGGAGATGGGCAGTGGCACCGCCCGCGTCACCCTTCAGGGAGCCGCCACCTCGTTCACCGTGGAGGGCGAAACGGGTATGCTTTACGTGGGCTTGGGTTCATCGGCTGAAATCACTGTGGCCGAAGGTGCGGAGCTCTTCTGCCCGATGCTGCTGATCGGTCCCGGCTCTCCAACGCCCCCCGCGAGCTACCGGGCGGAGGTGAGCGTCGACGGCCCCGGCTCGAACCTGTTGCTGACCGGCCCCGGCTTTGTGACGGGAGTCTCCGTGGGGGGACCGGGGACGCATCTGGCCATCAGCGACCACGGGGTGCTGTCCTGTGATGGAGCGTCAGGCGGTGTGAGCAGTGGGGGCAGCGCGCGGGTGACCGAGGGTGGTCGCCTGGAGGGACTGTTGTTCCTGGTCGTGGGCGGTGACCTGGAGCAGGAGGCCTCCCTCTACCTGGACGACACGGGTACGGTTCAGACCGGCAGCCTGACGGTGAGTCATCTCGGGCGGCTTGAGGGTGTGCATTTGCGTCTCACGCAGGACGAGAGTCTCCCCGGAATCCAGTGTCCGGCCGTGCAGATGAACTCACAGAGCAGGATCACGGCCACGACCCTCGAGATCGGCGAGTCCGTGGTTCTCGAGTCCAGCGGCGTGATCGCCGCCGACGTGACCAACCGAGGAAGCCTGCGCCCGACTGCCTGGGACGTCAGCAGGCTGGTCGTCGAGGGCGATCTCACTCTGGAGGCATCCGGCTCCTTGGTCGTGCAGATACCGACCGGGCCCGGGGATCAGCCGGCGCTGACGGTGGAAGGAGAGGCGCGTCTGGACGGAAACCTGCACGTCGACATGCTGCCGGGCTCTTCGGCGGCACTGGGCACCAGCTTCCGTATCATGACGTTTGCCCGCCGGGTCGGAGAGTTCCAGTCAACCACGGGTCTCGAGTTGGGTTCCGGACGGTGGCTGCGCCCGGTGTACACCGATACGCATGTTGACCTGGTCGTGGTCGACTCGGCCGACAGCGACCCCACCATTACGGACGCCGTTGGTGACCGGATCCCGGACGGTGACGGGCAGGACCTCGGGACGGACTCCGTTCCCGGCGGAGTCACGGCGCCGCAACCGGCGGATTCTGACGCCGACAACCCGACCGAAGACCTCGAATCATCCCCGACTAGTCCGGCAATCGAAGGCCGCGGGGGTGGCGGCGGCGCGAGCGCCAGCGGCGGGTTTTGTGGTGCCGGCATGGTGCCGGTGCTTGCGGGCGCTCTGGGTATGTTGTTCATCGCCGCTTCGCGGCGCTATCGAGACTGACCTCGCGGTGGCGTCTCCTGGACCGGACTGCGAACCCGGTTGCCACCGCCTGAACGCCGGGTGGCCGCCCGAACCGACCCGCTGCAACGGCGAGTGCGTCGACACGGTAACGGACCCGGACCACTGCGGAGAGTGCGGTGCGGAATGCCTGCCGGAGGAGACCTGCGTGAGCGGAGAGTGCCAATAGAGTCGTAGCTTCGCACACCGGCCCGGTCTGGCCGATGCGGGGCGCAAACACACTGAGATGGAGGATGATTCATGAAAAGAGAGTTGATTGTACTGACAACGATCGTGCTGGCGGGTGTCGCCGGATGGGCCGTCACGACGGCTGTGGCGGGCGAACTGCATCCGCCGCCGGGACCGATCGAGCCGACGATGAAGACCCTGGAACAGGTTGAAGCGCGGATGCCGGTGCAGTCGCTCGCGGGGTCGTTGACGGCGTCGTACGTGATCGATCAGCCGGGATCGTACTACCTGATCGACAATATCATCGGCGAGCCGGGGAAGCACGGCATCGAGATCGCCGCCCACGACGTCACCGTCGATCTGAACGGATTCACCATGACCGGGCTCGCCAACAGCGGTGACGATGCTCACGGAATCTACGTCACTCTCGCAGACTGTCGCAATCTGTGCATTCACGGCGGCAGCATCTACTTCTGGAACCTCGGTGTACATGCCGAGATCTGCACCAACGGCCACTTCCATGATACGCGCGTTTATGACTGTGGTGTAGGCATGCGCCCCGGAAAGCGCGCACTGGTGGAGCGTCTCCTGGCCGATGGGTGTTTCGACGGCTTCCAGAGCACGTCGTTCTGCACCTTCGTTGAGTGCCAGGCGAAACGCGGCTGGTCAGGCTTCTGGTGCCATGGGGAGGGCAATACCTTTGTCCGCTGCTCCGTTGAGAGCGCCGGCCTTACGGCTTTTGCCCCCGGAGAAGGCAGCCTGGTACTGCACTGCAACGTCAGAGACAGCAACCAAGGGATCGGCGTTGGCGATGGTTCCACGGTACGGGACTGCAACATCTCGAGCACGTGGGGCGTGGCCATCTCGGCGGGGTCGCGTTGTGTGATCGCCGACAACAACTGCAACGACAACAGAATCGGAGTTGTCGTGTCAAACGATGAGAGCCGCACGCGTATTGAGCGCAACACCGTGTCCGATTGTGACGAAATCGGGTTCCAGGTAACGAGCCCCGGCAACTTCATCGTCAGCAACGTAGCCCTGAACAATACCGTCGACTACGACATCGCCGCCGGCAACACGATGGGCGAGCTGATCGATCTGACCGGCGGTATCGTGGTAACGAGCGGCAACCCCTGGGCCAATTTCGGCGTCGGCTGCCTGCCGGGCCTCGACTTCTGCGACGGCCAGTGCGTCGACACGGAAACGGACCCGGACCACTGCGGAGGGTGCGGCGTGGAATGCCTGCCGGAGGAGACCTGCGTGAGCGGAGAGTGCCAATAGAGTCGTAGCTTCGCACACCGGCCCGGTCTGGCCGATGCGGGGCGCAAGCACACTGAGATGGAGGATGATTCATGAAAAGAGAGTTGATTGTGCTGACAACGATCGTGCTGGCGGGTGTCGCGGGATGGGCCGTCACGACGGCTGTGGCGGGCGACCTGAATCCGCCGGCGGGGCCGGTCACGCCCAGCATGAAAACGCTGACCGAGGTCCAGCCGAGGACCCCGATCTCAGACCTGCCCCACCACATTACCCAGCCCGGTTCGTACTACCTGACCGGGAACCTTTCCAACGAGAGCGGGTCGCTCTACATCGAGTCCAGCGACGTGACCGTCGACCTCAACGGATTCAATATCTTCTCCACAGACAACCGCAGCGCCATCCGGGCGGACAACGAGGCCCTGTCCCAGATCGTGGTCCGCAACGGCTCGGTCACCGGCGACGGAACCGGGCGCGGCATCTTTCTGCGCGGCGCCAACATGCGCGTGGAGGATGTTTCCCTGCGTAACTGCAAGTACTCCGGGATTGCCATACAGGGTGGCAACAACCTGGTCACTCGGTGCACGGTCACGGAATGCAGCGGCGCCGGCATCATCTCCAACTCGCCCGGGAGGATGATCGTCAAGGCATGTGTGGTAAACGACAATCAGCAGGGCGGGATCGACGTACGCAACAGCCTGGTGATCGGATGCGTTGCCGTCGGCAACACGCCGTTCGATATCGAGGACTACACCAACACGCTGGTCGACAATCACACGCCGTGAGAGCGGAGTGCCGGAGGGTAGCAGTGATGCGGAAACAGCGATTCCTGTGCATGGCGTTATTGGCCCTCGGTCCGGCGGTCGTGCTGGCGCAGTCCGGCGTCGACCCGGATCACAGCTTCGCCTGGTCCGAGAATCTGGGCTGGACGAACTGGTACGAAGAGGGCGACGGCGGAGTGTATCTCGACACGACGTTCCTTTGGGGCTTCATCTGGGCCGAGAACGTCGGCTGGATCAACGTGGGCGACGGTACTCCCGATGACGGCGTCTGGTACGGCAATGGCACCGGCGAGGACTTCGGGGTTAACCTCGACCCCGCCACGGGGGAGCTGTTCGGCCTGGCGTGGGGAGAGAACGTCGGCTGGATCAACTTCGAGGGCGGGGCTCTGGCCGATCCGCCGCAGCCGGCCCGCCTGGACTGGGAGGAATGTCGGCTGCGCGGCTTCGCCTGGGGCGAGAACGTCGGCTGGATCAACCTGGACGACGCGGAGAAGTACGTTGCCCCGGAGGCGGAGTACTGCGAGGGCAGCCTTCCCGGCGACTGTGATGGGGACGGCGACGTGGACCTGGACGACTTGGGGACGTTCGCCCAGTGTATCACCGGACCCGGGACACCGCACGGGCCGGACTGCGCCTGTGCGGACATCGACGGCGACGAGGACGGCGACCTGGCCGACTTCGCGGCGTTCCAGCTCGCCTTCGGGCAGCTCTGAGGCGGCTTGGGCGTGGCGGGCTCGACCGGGCTCAGCCGGCGCGGACCTCCGCGCCGGCTGGGTCCGTTCCTCGGCGCAGGGGGTGCCCGTGGGCGGGTTGCCCTGGACACGGCGCGTTCGCTAGACTCGACGCTGGCCCCACCCGTGACCGGGCACAGAGGTGGGCGAAACGCCTCCGGGGCAGGGCAAGCGAGGCAGGGCCATGAGGCAGCCGGACCAGTTCCCCGACACGCGGACCACGCTCATCCGCCGCCTGACGGACGACACCGGCGAGGCCTGGCGGACGTTCTTCGACGTGTACGGCCCGCTGGTCTTCCGCATCGCCCGGCGGGCTGGCCTCAACGCCAACGACGCCGAGGACGTCCTGGCCTGCGTGATGCGGAACTTCGTGCAGGCGGTGGAGCAGGGCTTCGAGCTCGATCACCGCGTGGGCCTGTTCCGCAGTTACCTCAAGACCATCACCACGAACGAGATCCGAGCCCACCGGCGACGGGAGCGAAGGAGCAGCGAGTTGGGCGAGCGGGTGGTCTCGGCGGTTGAGCCGTCGGTGGCCGTACGCTGGGAGGACGCGGAGCGGCAGAACCGCTGGCAGCTCTGCCTGGAGCGACTGCGGGAGTCGGCGTCGGTCCGCTCGCGGGACTACGAGGCCTTCGTACGCTACGCCCTGAACGGCGAGCCGGCCGAGCAGGTGGCCGCCGAGCTTCAGGTCACCGTAGACCGGCTCTACGGCATCAAGCACACGATGGTCCGCAAGGCCCGCCGGATGTGGCAGCAGCTCGAGCAGGAGCTAGGAGAGGTATAGGATGGACTGCCCCACAGACGAGGAGTTGCGCCGGCAGGCGGCGTCCTGCGGGCTGACCGGCCCCGTGGCGGAGCATATCTCCGCCTGTTCGGCCTGCCGCCAGCGGATGGAGGACCTCAGCGGGGACGCCGAGGCGCTGCGGGCGCTGCGGAGCGCCTGGCAGGACCGCCTGGACGACGCGGTCCGGCAGCGCATCGACGAGATCTGCCGCGAGGCAACGTCCCGGCGGGCCGCAGACGGTTAGCGCCTCGGGGGGCGACGACGCTCCAGCCGCCGCCGATTCTGGCCGGTCTCCCGCCGCTAGTCGTGGCCCCGCCCAACCTCACCACGAACGTCCTTCCGGGACGTAGACCGCTGCACGGCTGTCGGCAGCGGACTGCCGTGCCCGGCCCTCCCTCCCGTCGGCCGGGCGCGACCGGGCGGTGCTCCTGGCGTCGGCGCCGCCGGTCGGGTATCCTTCCTGGTGGATCGGGCGGGGCACGGCTGCAAACGGGTATCATCCACGCGCGAGGAGTACGGGCCGATGACGACCAAAGACGTGGCCGACTGGATGCGGGAGGAGCACGCCAAGGTGGAGGAACTGGCCAACCGCCTGCGGACCAAGGTGGCGACCATCCCCCGCAGCGGGCTCGAGGACTGGCTGACCGACCTGCGCTCCCAGTTCCGCGAGGTGCGCGAGCACCTGCTCAAACACATGGCCCTGGAAGAGGAGGGCGGCTACCTGGTGGCGGTCCTCGACCGCCGGCCGACGCTCTCGGGAGAGGTCGAGCGCCTCCGGCACGAGCACGCCGAGCTGACCCGGATTCTCGACGACCTTGACGGGACGCTGCAGGACGTCACCGTGGCCGACCGCCTTCTGCTCACCGACTGCTGCCAGCGGCTGGCCCATCTCCTCGGGTACGTGGCCGACCACGAAACCCGTGAGAACCTGATGGTCATCTCGGTTTTCACCCACGACATCGGCACCAAGGACTGACCGCCCGCCTCGCCGAACGGCGGGACCGCGCCCGGGCTGGCCCTGCGACCGGCTCTCCCGCATAATGTGCCCAGCGGCCGGGTACGCTTCCGCGCGGTGGTGCTCGGCGCGAGTTGGTGTGGTGCCCTGGAACCGTCGGTGTGCTGGACCCCGCGAACACAACAACACTCTGCGTGTTCGAGCGGCCGCGCGAACTGAGGTTCGCTGCTCCCCAGCACGGGGGATTCGCGAGGCACCACGCCGGAGGGTTGGCCCGAAGCTGAGGGCGTCCGCCTCATGGCCCAAGAGCGACCCAGGAAGTACTCGCGGCTCCGGCTCATCCGGCAGATCATCATGGCGGGCGCCGTGCTGGTCGCGGCGGTGCTGGTCTTCGGACCGCTCTGGGTTCGCCCCGTCCATGAGCCCACCGGCCTGCCCTACGACCAGTTGCGGAACCACGCGGTCTACTCCGAGGCCTACGTTCCCCCGCACGCCCCCCAGCGGGCCCTGGCGGTGTTCGTGGTCTGCCTGGCGCTCTGGGGCACCAACCTGATCTCGCTGTCCTCGACGGCGCTGCTCGCCCTGGCCCTGCTGCCGATCCTGGGGGTGACCACGGTCAGCCAGTCGTTCGCGTACTTCGGCAACAGCGCCGTGTTTTTCATCGTGGGCGTGTTCGTGATGGCGGCGGCCATGATCCGCACGGGGCTGTCCAAGCGGCTGACGCTGCTGCTGCTGCACCGCTTCGACCGGCACCCGCGGCTGCTGGTGGCGGGCGTGGTGTGCTCGGCGTCGTTCCTGGCGATGTGGATGCCGGAGCACGCCGTGGCGGCCATGATGTTCCCCATCGTGCTGGAGGTGGCCGAGAGCCTGCGGCTCAAACAGCGGCAGAGCGGGTACGCCAAGATGCTCTTCCTGGGGCTGGCCTGGGGGGCGATCATCGGCGGGGTGGCCACCTTCCTGGGTGGGGCGCGGGCCCCGCTGGCCCTGGAGCTGCTGCGGGACAGTTTCCAGGACGCCGAGGGCCGCCCGGTGTACAACGTCAGCTTCCTGGGCTGGATGAAGGGCTCGATGCCGCTGGTGATCACGCTCACCGCCCTGGCGGTCTTCATCCTGTTCCGGTTCATCAAGTCGGAGGTGGACGACATCTCCCCGGCCACCGAGATGCTGACCCAGCGGGTGGCCGAACTGGGCCCCATGTCCGGCCCGGAGCGCCGCCTGGCGTTCGTGGCCGTCGTCACCGTGGGCTGCTGGATCATCCTGGGCCACAAGACCGACCTGGCCATCATCGCCATCCTGGGGGCGGTCGGCGTCTCCGTCCTGCGCATCGCCGACTGGCACGAGATCCAGGAATTCATCAACTGGGGCGTGGTGATGATGTACGGCGGGGCGATCGCCCTGGGGTCGGCCATGAGCGACACCCACGCCGTGCTCTGGATCGCCCGGGCCGTCCTGCCCGACGTCCACATCCACCCCGCCTGGCTGCTGCTGCTCATGGCCGCCCTGACCATCGTGCTGAGCAGCGCCATCAGCAACGCGGCCGCCGTCGCCGTCCTGCTGCCGGTCGGCTACGGGCTCTGCGGGCAGACCGACCCCGCGATCAGCCCCCTGGCCATGACCTACGCGGTGGGCATCTGTTCCGGCCTGGCCTTCGCCCTGCCCATCAGCTCACCCCCCAACGCCATCTGCTTCGCCTCCCGGTACTACCGCATGCTGGACGTGCCGCTCTATGGTGTGCCGCTCACCCTGATCGCCTGGGGGTTGTTCATAATCGTGTCGCTGCTCTACTGGCCACTGGTGGGCATCGACCTCACCATGACGGGAGCCGCGACGCCGTAGGTGCAAACCGGCTCGGCGCCGAGAGCGCCGCTTTGACGCACAGGGGGTGTTCCATGCAGCAGCAGGGCTTCACGGTCTGGTTCACCGGCCTGAGCGGCTCGGGCAAGAGCACCCTGGCCGGCATGCTCCGCGACGCGCTCCAGGTTCGGGGGAACTCCTGCGAGGTGCTGGACTCCGGGCGCATCCGCCAGGCGCTGAACCGCTCGCTGGGCTTCACCCGCGAGGAAATCGAGACCAACCTCAGGCGGATCGCCTACGACTGCAAGCTGCTCAACCGCAACGGGGTGATCGCCATCGTGGCCGCCGTCTCGCCCTACCGCGACATGCGCGACGCCATCCGGGCCGACGTGGGACGCTTCATCGAGGTCTACTGCCGCTGCCCGCTCGAAGTGCTGGCCCGGCGGGACAAGTCGGGGCTCTTCGAGAAGGCCCAGCAGGGCGAGATCGCCCATGTGGCCGGCGTCAACGCCCCCTACGAGGAGCCGTTCAAGCCCGAGGTGCTGATCAACACCGACGTCGACGCCCTGGAGGACGAGGTCCGCCGCATTCTCTCGACCCTGGAGATCCTCGGCTATCTGCCCAAACACGGCACCGCCGAGTACACCGCCGACGAGGAGGCCATGATCAAGCGCCGCCTCCAGGATCTGGGCTACATCTGACCCGGGAGCAGCCCGCCGGGGGCTGCCGCCTGGGGTACGACCTCCGCGGCCGGCGGGCGGGTGTCCGGATTGCCGCGGCCTGCCGGCCGGACTATCATCCCTCGCCGGTTTCGGACCGATGGACCCTGTTTTGAGGAAAGGCAGCGATCATCATGGAAGCCATGATCTCCCCCGCAATGAACGACAAGCTCAACGCCCAGGTCACCAACGAGTTCGGGGCGTCTCACATGTACCTCCAGATGGCCTGTGCCTGCGAGGAGCGGACCTACAAGGCCATGTCCGCCTTCTTCTACCGCCAGTCGCAGGAGGAGCGCGAACACGCCATGAAGATCGCCAAGTACATTCTGGAGGTCGGCGGGCAGGTCACGCTGGGGGCCATCCCTCAGCCGAGCGGGGACTTCGCCACGCCGCTGGCGATCTTCCAGGCGGCCCTGGCTGCCGAGCAGACGGTGACCAGACAGATCCACGACCTGGTGGCCCTGGCGGAGCAGGAGAAGGATTACGCCAGCCGCAGCTTCCTCCAGTGGTTCGTCGACGAGCAGGTCGAGGAGGTCTCGACGATGAGCGAGCTGGTGGACATCGCCGAGCGGGCCAAGGAGGTCTTCCACATCGAGATGCACGTGCGGCAGATGCTGGCCTCGGAGTAGCCCGCACCGCAGGGAAGCCGGCCTCGGCGACCCCAACCGCGGCCGGGCAACGGACTGGCAATGACCGGAGGGGTCCCTGCGCCGGGATGGTCCTGCGGCCACGCCCGGGTCGAGGCGCGCGCACGGCGGCACGCGCGGCGGTCGGCGGCTCAGCCCCCGACTAGGACGACCGCGGGAAGCCCGGGGAGCAGCGCAGCGAGCCCCGGGTATTGCCGAAGCATCGATCGACAACCGCGGCGTTTGCGGGACAGGGCAGCCCTCCGGCGAACGCCGTTTGGGCGGCGCGGAGCCCGGCCCGCTACCCGCCCGGCAGGTCCGTGCCGGTGCGGACCGGGCGGAACAGGCGGGCAATCCCGGTGAAGATCCCCTGGAAGTCGCGCACGATCAGGTAGAGGGCGGGCACGACGACGAGGGTCAGGCCGGTGGCGAAGGCCAGCCCGAAGGAAATCGAGATGCCCATGGGGATCAGGAAGCGAGCCTGGAAGGACTGTTCGGCAAGCAGGGGGCCCAGCCCGGCGATGGTGGTGATGCTGGTCAGCAGGATGGGTCGCAGGCGCGACTTGCCACCCTCGACGACGGCCTCGAAGGGATGCTGGCCGGCCGCCACCCGCCGGTTGATGAAGTCCACCAGGATCAGCGAGTCATTCACCACGATGCCCGAGAGGGCCACCAGCCCGATCACCGAGAGGATGGTCAGCGGGTAGCCCATGATGTAGTGGCCCACCACCGCCCCGATCATGCCGAAGGGGATGGCGGTCATGACCACCACGGGCTGGACGTAACTCTTGAAGAGGCCCGCCAGGATGACGTAGATGAGCAGGGCGGCCACGGCGAAGTCCTCCCGCAGCGAGCCGAAGGACTTGGCCGTCTCCCGCTGCTGGCCGCCGAAGGTCAGGGTCACATCACGCCCCTCTCTGAGCTCCGCGAACTCCCCGGCCAGCAGCGAGTTGATGGCGTTCGCGTTGGCCACCGTCGAGTCCACGTCGGCCGTCACCGTCACCGTCCGCTTCTGGTCGAGACGGTTGATCACCGCGTAACTGCGTCCCTCGCGAATCCGGGCCACCTCGGAGAAGGGCACCATCTCGCCGGCCGGCGTGGCCACCCACATCGACTCGATGTCGTACACCCGGCGGCGGGCGAATTCCGGGTAGCGGACCATGATCTTGACGTCCTCACGGTCGCGGTTGATCTTGCGGGCCTCCAGCCCGTAGAACGCCGCCCGGACCTGCGTGGCCAGGTCCTGGGTGGTCAGCCCCAGCGCCCGAGCCGAGTCCAGCAGCTCGATCTTCACCTCGCGGCGGCCGGCGTCGAAGCTGTCGTCGATATCGTAGACCCCGTCGAACTGGGCCAGCCGGCCCTTGATGCGCTGGCAGACCGCGACGATGTCCTCCAGCCGATCGCCCCGCACCTCGAGCTGGATGGGTGAGCCGCCCGGCCCGCCGTGGATGGCGGAGAAGCGCAGGGAGTTCACGCCCGGGATCTCGCCGGTCCTGGTGCGCAGTTGCTGGAGAATGGCCTCGCTGTTGCGGTCCCGCTCCTCGACCGGGGACAGCTCGATGATGACCTGGGCCAGGTGGGAGCGGGCGCCGCCGCTGCGGCCCCAGTTGTCGACCTGAGTGCCGACGAGGGTGAACATGCTCTGGATCTCGGGGATCCCCAGGGCGGCCTGCTCGACGACGGCGACGGCGTCGTCGGTGGCGTCGATGGGCGTGCCCACCGGCATGTCCAGGTTGGCCAGCAGGGTCTCGGAGTCCATCTTCTGGATGAACTCGAAGGGCACGCGACCTCCGAGCACGGTGCCGACCGCGACCATCAGGGCGGCGGTCACCACGGCCATGGTCACGTAGCGGTAGGACAGCGCCACGCGGAGCACCCGCTCGTAGAGGGACATGAGCACGCCGTGGAGAAAGTTCTCCTGCGCCCGGCGGAGTCGGGCGGCCAGCCCGCCGCCGGCACGCCTGGGCCGGTGAGAGGCCCGGGGCGGCCCCATCTGGTGGGCCAGGTGCGACGGCAGAATGGTGAGGGCCTCGAAGAGCGAGACGCCCAGGGCGCAGATCACCACCACGGGCAGCACCTTGAAGAAGTCGCCCATTTGCCCGTCGATGAACATCAGGGGAGCGAAGGCGGCGACGGTGGTGGTGATGGCGCAGGCCACGGGCCAGGTGACGGCCTCGGCACCCTCCACCGCGGCGATCTTGGGCGGCAGGCCCCGCTCGACCTGGGTGTAGATGTGCTCGGCCACGATGATGGCGTCGTCCACCAGCATGCCGAGCACGATGATCAGGCCGAACATGGTGATGAGGTTCAGCGTGATCCCGCCGATCTTCATGGCCAGCAGGGCGCCCAGGATGGAGAGCACCAGGCCCATCATAACCCAGAAAGCCACCCGCCAGTTGAGAAAGACCAGCAGGGTGAGGAAGACCAGGACCAGCCCCCAGAGTCCGTTTCGCTTGAGCAGGTCGAGCCGCCCCTCGATGAATCGGGCCAGGTTGGAGTGGGTCATCAGGTGCCCCGGCAGGCTCTGGTAGGGGTGTTCGGCGGCCTGGCGGTGCACCGCCAGGGCGGCGCGACCGCGGGGGGTGAAGCGGTCCCAGCCGGACACCTCGAAGGGCTGGCCGGTCTTGCCGGCCACGAAGGCCCGCACCTTCCAGGAGATGTCGACCGCGTCCTGGTCGCCCGTCTTGTAGACCATCACGGTGATGGCGGGGTGGGCATTGAAACGGCTGACCAGGTCCACGTCCTCGAAGCCGTCGATGACGCGGGCGATGTCGCCCAGGCGGATCACCCGGCCGTCGGGGTCGCTGCGGACGACGATCTGCTCGATGGCTTCGGCCTGGTCCCGCTCGCCGATGGTCCGGACCGCCACGTTGGCCCGCTGCGTCCGCACCTGCCCGCCGGGCAGGTCCAGGTTGGAGCGCCGCACGGCACTGGCCACGTCCATGAAGGAGAGCCCGTACTCCACCAGCCGGCCGGCCTCCACCTCCACGCTGATCTCGTCGGGCCGGGTGCCCGAGAGCAGCACCTCGGTGATGCCCTCGATACCCAGCAGGTCGTCCCGGAGGCGCTTGCCCCACTGCTTGAGCGCCTCCTCGGAGACCTGCCCGTAGAGCGAGACGGCGATCACCTGCAGCTTCGGCTCCAGCGACACGGTCCGCGTCTCCTCGGCCTCCTCGGGGAAATCCTCCCGGGGGATGGTGTCCACCGCCGCCTTGGCGTCGGTCACCACCTGGTCCACGTCCTTCACGTCGCTGCGGAGCACCAGGGCGACGGTCGAGGTGCCCTCCCCGATGGTGGTCCGCATCTCGTCCAGCTCCTCGAGGCTCTTGACCTTCTCCTCGATCTTGATGGAGATGCCCTTCTCGACCTCGACGGGGGTGGCTCCGGGGTAGACGGTGGTGATCAGGACCTGGTCGGGCCGGGACTCGGGGAACATCTCCCGGACCAGCGTCAGGGCGCAGTAGGTCCCGCCGACCAGGATGGTGAGCATCAGCAGGTTGACCAGGATGGGGTTGCCCACGCTGAAGCGGGGCAGGGAGAAGCCGCCCCGGCTCGACGGGCCGGCGGCCGGGGCCTCGGGAGCCGGATCGGGGCGCACGTTTGCCGCCTGGTCCTGCCCGGGATCCGAGTCGGTCATCGCGAAGTTCCGTGCGGGAGCTGCCGGTCGTCGACGCGGATGGCGACGCCGTCCTCCAGCAGGTCCAGGTTGGTCAGGATGACGCGATCCCCCGCCTCGATCTCGCCGGAAACCACCGCCCGCTCGGCGACGAGGCGATCGACAGAAACGCTGCGGCGGGCGGCGCGGCCCGCCAGAGCAACGAACACGTGGTTCCCGATGATGGCTCCGCGGGGCACCAGGAGCACGTCGCTCAGCGTGGGGCCGGTCAGCTCGGCGCGGAGGAAACAGCCGGGGACCAGCGGCGTGCGCTGCTCGCGGTTGTCCACCACCACGAAGGCCCGGAAGGTCCGCGAGCGTTCGTCGGCGTCCGGCGAGATGCGCTCGACCCGCCCGCTCCAGCGCGTGTCCGGCAGGCTGTCCATCCACATGCGGGCGGCGGCACCGACCGCCAGGCCGGCCCGGGCGGAGATGGGCAGTTCGACGGGCACCTCCATCCGCAGGGGATCGACCAGGCTGGCGATGGGGCCGGCCCGCTGGACGCGTTCCCCCACCTCCACGCTCAACTCGTCGATCTGCCCGTCGAACGGGGCGACGATCCGGCAGTGCTCGACGTCGAGCCCGGCGATCTCCACGTCCGCCAGCCGGCCGGCCAGGGAAGCTTCGAGCTGCTGCCTCTGCGGCTCGAGCAGCTCGAGCTGGTTCTGCAGGTTGGTGCGTTCGCGGAGCAGGCGGTCGTGGGCCAGGCGAGCGAGGTCGTACTCGGTCTTGGAGGCGTTGTCCCGCTCGAAGAGGTCGGCCAGGCGGCGTTCCTCGTCGTGCCGCACGCGGAGTTCGCGGTCGGCGATCTCGATCAGCCGGCGCAGGTTGGCCGCCTCGACGTCGAGCTGGGCGATGCGGGCCTGGTCGGCGTCGGCCAGGGCCCGGCGCTGCCGGAGGGTCTGGGCGTACCGCCGGTCGTCGATCCGGACCAGGAGCTGGCCCGCCCGCACGGGGGTGCCGTCCTCCAGGCCCGCGGCGATCTCGACGATCTCACCGCCCACCTCGGCCGTGAGCAGGGCTGAGCGCTGGGCGCGGGCGCTGCCGTAGCCGACCAGTGTCTGGTTGACGCTTTCCGGCCGCAGAGCCTGCGTCCGGACGAGCGGCGGAGACGGGGCAGTCTGGGTTTCCTGTGGCACCGGCCGGGTCTGCGTCAGCACGCGGGCGATGGTTGCCCCGGCGCCGAGCACCAGCACGGCAAGAATGACGGAAATCACGGCTCTGGCGATCATGGGCGTCGCGTGCTGGGCGGCTGGTTGCGCGGCTCCTTCGACTGCATTATAGTACAAAGCCGCCCGGTCGCCTACGATGCCCCCGGGGCCGCTGGCCGCGGGGCCGGCAGCGGCCGGGCCGGGGAAGCCGCGGCGCGAGCGTCTCCTGAGGGGGATGAGGCGCAGGTCAGGGGATGTCGGAATGTCAAAGACCGTATTGTGGGCCGTCTGCTTGATCGCGGCCGGACAGGGACCACCGCCGGCGGCGCCTTCGACGCCGCCGCGACCGCGGTTGTCGGATTCCGTGTATCCGGCCGGGGTGGCCGATGAAGCCGCTTACGTCGACTACCTGGCCGCCCGCACCCGGAGCCTGATCGACGCGGCCGACGCTGCTGCCGAACCGCCGGCCGAGGCCCGCGGGCGGTTGGCCGCCGCCAACTGGATTCTCGCCCGGCAGATCGAGCCGGCCGTATCCCGCGTGCTGCTGGGGATTCCGGCTGCCAGCGACAACGAGGTCATCCGCGAGGGCATCGCCCGGGCCGCCCGGCAACTGGCAGCCGCCGAGTCCGCCCTCGCCCGGGCACCGGCCGCAGCAGCCGAGGTGCGGCGCTCCGCCGATGCCAGAGACGCACCGCAGCCCCCGCTGACCGAGGCACTGCAATCCACTCTCACCGACCTGAGCGCGTTCGCCGACGCCCTGGCCGTGGCCTTCAGCGATGAGATGGGCGGGAACAGCGAGGATCGAGCCCGTGCGGCGGCCTCATCCCTGGCAATCCTCCTCGAAGACGAACGCCCGGGGGTCGCGGTCTGCGCGACGCTGATGCAGGCGCTGCTCTACCACCGCGCCGGCCAGATGGATCGCACCCGCACCGTGCTGGATCTCGCCCTCCAGGCCGTGCCCGGGGACGCCCGAGAGGTGGCGTTCTACTCCCGTCTGCTGCGTTGCCGCTACCTGGCCGAGGAGGGCCGCTTCGCGGTGGCCTGCTCGCTGCTGCTCAAGCTGGAGGAACGCTGCTTCGAGTGGTTCGTCTCCGCCACCGATCAGGCGGAAGCCGGCTACGCCGCGACCCTCGTCAGGAGACAGACCATCCAAGCCTGGCGGGACGGTCACCAGGGGCCGGAAGCGGACGCCCACCGACAGTGGTGCGACGCTGCCATTGCCCGGATCGAGGAGGCGCTGGCCGGGGAGCCCCAGCCGATCCGATTGATGCGGCTGCGTTCCGCGGTGCCCTATCTTCTGGACGTGGAGGCGGCCTTCGAGCAGCCTTCGGCCGGCCCCGACGGTCCCTAGCCCGCGATCCGGGATCCACCGGGATTCACGCTGTGCCGGCAACACTTCCCACGCGTGCTCCGAACTCGCGCGCCCGCACCAGCCGCCGTCCCGCGGATGCCGGGGGCTTGTAACCGGCCGGGCGATGCAGTAGATTCTCCCTCGCGCCGGATCGGGTCATCCCGGCGACACCTCACCACGGGAATCCAGAGCGAGGGGTCAACCGCGTCAGCCGTGTCCGGGCGATTGCGCCCGGGGTTACGCTCGCGCGCCGGCGAGCAGAGAACACCGCAAGCGCCGGGAGCGCTTGCAGACAGGAACCGGCCCAGGGGGCCATCGACGCGACCAGCAGGAGGTCTACAGCATGAACGAGCGTCCGCTGAGGGAGTTCTTCGCGGAGCGTGCGGCCGAGACAGCCGACCGTCAACTGGGGAGGATCGAGTTCGGCCTGATTCACCACCTCACCCGCCAGCGGGAATTCCCGAGCGTGGATGCACTGGTTCGTTTCTGTCGCGATCCGCAGAATCTGCAGGGTCTGCTGCCCGATCCTCGCGACCGCCGGCTCTTCAGCCGGCGGCTGGTGGATGCCCTGCTGGAATACCGCCATCTGGAGACCGACGCGGCGACGGGCGTCCGGCCCCCCCGGTAGACCGGCAGCCAGGCGAAACGAAAGCCGGCCTCCCCCGGGGAGACCGGCTGGCTGATTCGTCACCGATCCGGGCTGAAGATCAATCGCGAGGACGCAGCCGCAAGCCCACCATGCCCACCAGCGTGATCAGGATGGCCGGCAGCACGCCCAGGCCGCAGATCCCCCCGCTGGCGTCACCGCCCGTCGAGAGGCGCTGCGTCGAATCCACGCCGGCCTGCTCGTCCTCTCCGCCGTCTTCGGGCGCCAATCCGGAGCTACGCACCGTGAGGAACTCCACCGGCGAGGTGAACCGCCAGGTGGTGCCACCCGGGTTGGACGTCGTCTGGCAGCCCTTCGTGGCGTGGCACATGGTGACCGTGGCCTGGGCGCCGTAGGTGCCCGGCGTGGTGTAGGTGTGCAGCACGGTGATGGTGTCGGCGCTGGTGCCGTCGCCCAGATCCCAGGACACGTCGTGGAACACGCCCGGCAGGTCCTCCGTGTTGATGGTCAACACCACGCTGAACGGAGCGAAACCCTCCATCGTCTCCAGTTCCACGCCGGCGGCATCCTTGGCGGTGATCTCCACGGACCCGGAGCTGCTGCCGTCCCCGGTGTCCGAGCCGCCGCCGTCGGCCGCGACGTCGATGGCGATCGACCGTTCGCCGACGTCGCCGTCCGCGTCCTCCACGGTGAAGGTGGCGACGTAGCGCTTGTTGGTCCCGTCGGTGACGGTGTAGGTGTGCGTGGTGCTCCGGGTGTCCACCGGCGCCGAGCCGTCGCCGAAGTCCCACTGGGCGGCCACCACCTCGGAGTCGGTCAGGGCGTTGCCCTGGAAGCGAACCGTGAGGGGCGACTGGCCGGAGCGCGGAGAGACGTCGATGGAGAGGCTGGGCACCTCGTTGACGGGGATCTCGTCACCGCCGTCGTCGTCGACGACATCCACGGGGCCGGGGTCGGTCACCACCCCGTTGCTGTCCACGGCAACGCCCCAGGACCAGCGGCCCACGTTGTTCTGCGTGAAGATGCCGAAGTAGACGATGCCGGCGGCCGGGGGAGTGAACTCGTAGGAATCGTCGTCCTCATCGCCGACCGTGGCCGCGTGGACCACCTGGACGTCCCCCAGCACCTGGCCCTGGCGGTACTCGGCGCCTTCGTCGGGCAGCCACTCGAAGTCGGCCACATCGGACTGCACCACGATGACGCTGTTGGCCTCGGACCCGTTGTTCCAGGCCAGCAGGTCGTCGCCGATCACCCGGACCCCGGAAACCCGGTCGGGCCAGGTGAGGTTGCCGTTGGTGGTCGACTGGAGGGCCGCCTGCACCGCGGCCGCGGCGTCGATGCGGCCGTAGCCGTAGGTGTCGCTGCGGCTGGTGACCTTGCGGTACCCGGCGTCGTCCGGCGCGACCGGCACGGCCGTGTGCTCCAGGACCACCCGCACCTGCGTCGCGGTGAGCTCCGGGTTCGTGCTCAGGATCAGGGCCGCCACCCCGGCGGCGATCGGGCTGGCCGCGGAGGTGCCGCCGAAATCGTCGGTGTAGTTGGGGTCGCTCAGGTTCGGCTCGCCGAAGTCGTCGAAGCCGCCCTCGTTGTAACCGGCCTCGGGATAGCCGGCGTCGTCGGTGTTGTCCGTGGTCACGATCGACGGCAGGGCGACGGCGCCGCAGGCGGGATCCTCCTCCGGGCAGGCGTTGTTGCTCGGGGCCAGGATATCCAGATGGCTCCCCCAGTTGCTGTACGGAGCCCGGCTGTCGCTCGCGTTGCTGGCCCCCACGGCGATCACCCCCGGCGTGGCCGAAAGGTCCAGCGGACACTCCAACCCCTCGTTGCCCGTGGCGAAGAGAATGACCATGCCGCGGTACTGCGTTTCGCCCTCGTCGTCCTCGTAGGGGCGACCTTCCTCGACACTGGTCTGGATGGCGTCGGTCACCACCGAGGGCGCCGGCACGCCACAGTCGTAGCCCCAACTGTTGTTGTGGACATCCACCTCCTGCTGCCGGGCGAAGGTGAAGGCGCTGGCCGTCTCCGCGGCGGTGGTGAAACCCACCCCCCGCGTCACGGTGAAGCGGGCGTTGGGGGCGACACCGCGGACCCCGGTGGAGTTCGCCTCGGCACAGATCAGGCCCATCACCGCCGTGCCGTGCTGGTCGTCGAACTGGCTGGGCCGGGGATCGTCGTCTCCGTCGACGATGTCCTGGGCCACGTTGACGTAGTTGTTGCGCAGGTCCTCGTGGTCCACGTCGCACCCGTCGTCGAGCATGCCGATGAGGACGTCCTCGCCGAGCGTGGTTTCCCAGGCGGTCAGCACGCCGATGTCGGCACCGGGCGTGGCGCCGTCCTGGCCGGTGTTGCTCAGGTGCCACTGCTTGTTGAAGAACTCGTCCTGGGGCACGATCTGCCGCGAGCGGGCCCGCAACACGAAGTTGGGGTGGGCGTAGACGGTACGCGGATCGCGATGCAGTTCGGCGGCCGCGGTCACTTCGTCGGCCCCCTCGCCGTCGAGCGGGCGGAGAATCCAGGTGTCCACCAGCCCCTCGACCTGGTGATCCGCAGCCACGCCGTACTCGTCGAAGAGGGCGGTGGCCTGGGCCGCGGTCAGGCCGGGCACCAGGCGGGCCACAATCTCCCCGCTGGACAGCAGCGGCGCGTCCACACCGGCCAGGCGGTAGATCGGCCGAACCCATTCCACCCCGGGCAGCTCGCGGGCTGCCGCCCGCGTCTCGGCACCGCCGGTGGTCACTCGCAGCACGCGGTAGCGGGAGTCGCTGCTGGCCCCCTCGAGCCGCTCCAGCGCGCCCAGACCGTGGCGGCGGGCCGTGTCTCGGGCCTGGGCCCCCGGCTCGCCGACCTGGAGGCGAACGCCGAATTCCGTGTTCGAGCGGATCAGCGGGTAGGCCTGGCCGTTGGCGTAATACACGTGGTCCTCCGCCGACAGCGGTGCGCCGATCGCCAATATCGCCAGGGCCAGGGTGGTCACGAGTCGTCCGGCGTGTCGCGGCGCGGCTGCGTCGGCCCGCGTCCTGTGTGCGCAATTGCCTTTCATGGGTGCTCTCATCCGTTCTTGGTCACCGAGCAAACAGGGTTGCTCCCCCGATCTTCGGGTCCACACAATCCCATGCATCCTCAAGGGGAAACTGCCGGACGCCAGCCGCTCGGTCGCTCTCCAGGCGTGGCCTTAAGCCGTGCTCGCAGCGAGGATTGTGAAATCGCTCCGGGCACGGGTCCAGGGCCGGCAACCGCCCTGAGCCAGCGTGACGTATTGTTCGGGTCCGGCTGTGGGCTGTCAAGGTGCCCGACTTCCGCGGACCGGATCGCCCTCATGGAGCGGAGGCGAGGCCGCCCTGCGGTTCTCGTTTCGCTTCAGCAGTTCCTCGAATCCGGCTTGAAGCCGGGGGCCTCCCATCTCGTTTCGGTACAGGTAGCGGTGTTGCTTGATCGCTTTGACGATCCCGGCGGGGTCGTGGCCCAGCTCCGTACGGCAGCGCAGGTCGCCCAGCAGCGCCCCCCACCACAGCGGCGTGTCCGCCGGCGTCCCGCGGTACACCTGGTTGTAGCAGCTCAGTGCCTCGGCGTAGCGTCCGAGGCGGGAGAGGGCCTCCGCCAGGCCAAACACCACCCGGGCGTCCTCTGCCAGGGGGCCGCCGCGCTGCGCCGCTCGCGAGCGGACGGCCTGGAACAGCCGCACCGCCTCCCGGGGGCGGCCGGCTTGCAGGCTGGATTCCGCCACCTGGAGGCACAACAGGTCCTGCTCCTGCTCCGAAACGCCCGCGGCCGGGGAAGCCGACCATTCGTGGATCTTCCGGGCCAGCACCAGGGCCTCGGCACGTTTCTGCCCCGCCTGCTCGGCGGCGCCGGCCCGCTCGAGGCGGGCGATCTCCTCGCTGAGGACATCGAACAGCCCCTGGAGCGTGGTGCCGGCATGCCGCGGGTCGCTCTCGATGTACCGCTGGATCTCCCGTTCCGCGTCCAACAGGCGGCCCAACGCCTCGTAGGCGATGATGCGGACCCGCAGCACGCGGCCGATCAGCTCCAGCGCGTCCGCGTGGCGGTCCCGGTACTCGGCGAGCATCGCCAGGGCGTCCTCCGGGCGGTTCACGCCCGGTAACACCAGCATCTCCGCCAGGATGACCTCGGCCCGGGCCACGAGGGGGGCGAGTCGCTGCGGGGTGTCCGAACCGAAGTGGCCCGCTTTCGCCCGGCGCAGGAAATCCTGCGCCGCGTCGATCACGGCCGTTGCCCGGTCGGCGTCGCCGCCGGCGGCGTGCTCCCGGGCCAGGGCGGCCAGGCAGCGAACGCGGAAGAAACACGCCCGGGCGTAGTGCTCATGATCCGGGGCGACGGTCGCGTATTGCCGGGCTGCCCTGCGGTAATCCCCGGATTCCTCGAGGAGCTGGGCGTTGAAGTACCGCCAGTATCGCCCCGCCTCGGAGTCGGGATACCGCTCGGTCAGCAGGGCGAGTGCTTCGGCGTAGACGGTGCGTACGTCCTCCCTGCCGCTCATGCCGGGCTGCTGGTAGAGTTCCGCGGCGGTCTGGACGGCCAGAGCCGCCGCGGCGGGTGCCCGGCCGAAGTGCGGGTAATCCCGGGCGGCGGCGAGAAAGGAGGAGGCCGACTCCAGCGGCTGGCCCCGGCGGTAGTGGGCGACGCCCAGGTTGTAGAGCACCTCCCCGGGCAGGGAGCCCTCCAGGGCATCCGCCTCGGCCAGCACGCTCTGCCCGACCGCGATGGCCCGGTCGAGCAGCCGGGCATGCTCGGCGCCGCGTTCGGGGGTGGCCGACGGACCGGCCGGCCGGCCGGCGGAACGGGCCAGGCGGTCCGCCTCCGACAACAGCCCGGCGATCAGGGCGCACCGCTCGAAGGGATGCAGCGAGGCGGGATCCCGCTGCGCATCAAGCGTGTCGTACAGCAGGGCGTAGATCGCGTCGCGGTAGCCCTCGCTCCGGCCGGCGAGCCGCATCAGCGGCTCGACGGCCCGCCGTTCCAGCCGCCGGGCGAGTTGCTGGTTCCCGGCCGCCGCCGCCCGCCGGGCCTGGCTGTGCACGACGGAGGCCTCGGCGAGGGTCACCACCAGTTGAAGGCCGAAGGCCCTCTCGGTGTCCGGGTCGATGAGCCGCCGAAACTCGCTTACCGCTGCAAGTGCCTCGGGATACCGGCGGGCGTCGGCCAGGGCGCGAATCCGTTCGAGGCGGGCGAGGAGGACGGCCCACTGCAGACTCTGTCGTTCCGCCGCGTCGGCCAGCCGCCCGGCGGCCTGCAGGGCCTCGTCCAGGCAGGCCAGGGCCGAGACCTGGTCCCCCACCCGTCGCTGGGCCATGGCCGACAGCAAGAGCGATTGGATCTGCAGATGGGATTCCTCGTGCGGCACTTCGAGCAGGGAGGTCTTCTCGCGAAGCTCCGTGGCCACCGACTGGAACTCCCCGACTCGCTCGGGGTCGTCCTGCGACCGGGCCAGCGCCCGGCAGAAGACCGCCCAGCGACGGATGTACTCGGCCTGGGGCTGCAACCGCTCGAGCTGCTCGATATAGCCCTCTTCCTCCAGCCGTTCGTACTCGGGGAGGCTCAGGGCGTCCAGGCGGGCCAGCTCCACCTCGACCAGGGCCAGCAGCACGTCGAGCACCTCGACCACCTCCGGCACGATGGCTCCGAGCTGCCGCCGATCCTCGGCGGTGCCCCCGCGATAGAGGATGTTCGCCCGGTAGGGCTCGGCCTGCTGGTAGAGCAGCGACACCGCCAGATCCAGCCGCCACTGCAGGGCGTCGGGGGAGCGGGGATACTCGTCGATGAGCTGCCGGAGCAGGTCGTTGGCCTCGGCCAGAACCGCCAGCCGCCGGTCGGGCGGCGTCTCCGGGGCGGCGTACTCCGCCAGCAGGAGGTCCCGCCTCAGCAGCAGCCGCTCGGCTTCGCTGTGGTGGGGCGAATCCTCGAGGTGCAGCTCGAGCAGTTCGAGCAGCCCTCGGGTCTTGAGCCCGTCGCGGAATCGGTTGGCGTCGAGGCGCCGGTCCTCGGGGGGGCGTTCCCCCGGCGCGGGGGCCACGCCGGCGAGCAGGACGACGAGCAGGGCCCAGGCAACCGGCCTGGGCGACCGGGAGCCTTCACAGCCGGCCCGCCGGAGACGGGCCGCCGAGCGGGGCCGCCCGGCATGCGGAATGTCTGGTGCGTGCCTCATTGGCTGGCGAACACGATGTTCTCGCATCTCGCTCGAACCGCCGCGTTCCAGCAGTTCACCACATGGTCCCAGCGCACGTCCGTCGCGGGCAGGATGACCACCGGCGTCCGGGCGTCGAAGCCGGGATTGGTCTGTATGTCGAGCAGGAAGCCGGCCAGCTCGTCGAAGGTGGCGGGGCGCCGGGTGTAGTTGTCGATGTTGATGCGGTACTCCTGCCCGGCCGGGTCGAGCTGGGAGACCCGCACCACCACGGGACTGATGGGCAGGGCCGCCGAGGGAACACCGGCATCCTTGGGCAGCCGCGAAGTGAGGATCCCCTCGGCCGGCTTGAACGTGGTGGTGACCAGGAAGAAGATCAGCAGCAGGAAGGTCACGTCGATCATGGGGGCCAGGTTGAGCACCATCCGCGAGCCGGGGCCCCGCCGGGCACGGCGTCTGGCGGCCGCCGCCGAGCCGGAGCTGTTCGGGCTGCGGGTCATCGCGGGACCCCCTCCCCGACATGGGCGACCAGGTGCATCAGCTCGACGCGGTTCTCCGCAATAACGTCCATCACCCCGCGGACGAACCGGTAGGGCACCCTCCGGTCGGCCCGCAGCACCACCTGCAGGCGGGCGGTGGCGGCCTTGGCGGCGGCCAGGCGGGCGGACAGCGCTTCCAGGGAGTCCACCCGCAGCGGACCGACGCTGTAGTACACCCCGCTGGTGGCCGGCGACGCAGGAGTGGTCAGCACGCAGTTGACGATCACCCGGTCGGTCAGCTTGACCTTGACCGCCTGGCTGTTGTCCGGCCGCGGCAGGTCCATGGCCATGTGCTCCGCCGAGGCGAACTGGCTGACCAGCATGAAGAAGCAGATCAACAGGAACACCACGTCGATCATCGGCGTCATGTTGAAACCGGCCGCCGGGCGGAACCGTGGCTGTCGGGTCGCCATACTCATGCCGTGCGGGTCGCTGGCGGGCTGGAGGGCGTCGCCGGCGGCGGGGCGGGCGGCACCCCCGCGTCGCTCCCCGGCTTGAAGATGGCCAGCAGCTTCTCACTGACCAGAGCCACCTCGGCCGTCAGCACGTCGATTCGGTTGCGGAACAGGGCAAACACACTCAACGCCGGGATGGCCACCGCCAGCCCCCAGAACGTGGTCACCAGGGCGATGGAGATGTCGTCCGCGATGCGGGCCGGCTCGGGAATGGCCCCCGCCGCCCGGATGGAGGCGAACAGCCGGATCATGCCGTAGACCGTTCCGAACAGGCCGATCATCGGGGCCACGTTGCCGATCACGTTGAGGTACTCGATCTTGCGCATCAGCCGGGCCGACCGATCCTCCAGTGACTCCTGGAGAGCCCGCTCCATGGCGGCGAACCCCCGGCCGGCCTCCAGCAGCGAGGCGTGAATCACGTAGCCCAGGGCGCTGGGGTCCTCGGCCGTGAACCGGATGGCATCGGCATACTGCCGCTCGGACAGCAGGGCCCCGACGCGTTCCTGCGTCTCCGGCGGCACGATCGTGGTGCGGCGGATGGACACGCTGTGCTCGATGGCCAGGGCCACCGTCGCCACCGACAGGGGAATCAGCACGAACCAGGTGATCCACCCCCCCTTGACCACGAAGTGGTCCACCCACCGCAGGGCGGAATTGGAGGACGCGGACCCGGCCCCGTCCTGAGCGGAGACACTGACCACCGGAACGAGAGTCACCACGCAGATCACAGCGAAGAGCAGGGCGAGCAGGCCGATCCGCAGCAAGGTCGTCTCTCCTGACAGGGGGCGCCGAGCCCCGACCACAACGGGTCTGCGCCCCGCAGATTGCCGGGGATGCCCGCCCCCGTCAACCACCCGCCGCGCGGCGCGGCTAGAGATTGCCGCGCCGGGCCTGTTCCCGCTCCAGGGAGACGAACAGGGCCTTGAAATTGCCCACCCCGAAGCCGCGGGAGCCGTGTCGCTCGATGACCTCGAAGAAGAGCGTGGGCCGGTCCTGCATGGGCTGGGTGAAGATCTGGAGCAGGTAGCCGTCCTCGTCGCGGTCCACCAGGATGCCCAGCTCGCGGAGGGTGTCCAGGTCTTCCTTGATGTCGCCGATACGCCCGGGCAGGTCCTCGTAGTAGGTGTCGGGCACGCGGAGGAAGTCGATGTCTCGCTCGCGGAGGGTGCGCACCGTCCGGCAGATGTCGCCGGTGTTCAGGGCGATGTGCTGGACGCCGGGGCCGCCGTAGAAGTCGAGGTACTCCTCGATCTGGGACTTCTTCCGCCCCTCGGCCGGCTCGTTGATGGGCAGCTTGATCTTGCCCGTGCCGTTCTCCATGACCTTGCTCATCAGGGCGCTGTACTCGGTGCTGATGTCGTCGTCGGTGAAGTGAGTGAGCTGGCTGAAGCCCATCACCCGCTCGAACCAGCGGGCCCAGTAGTCCATCTCCCCGAGGTGGACGTTGGTGACGACGTGATCGATGGCGGCCAGACCGGCGCCGCCGCGCGGAGCGACCTCGATGGGCTCGTAACCCGGGGCGAAGACGCCCTCGTAGCCCGCCCGCTCCACGAGGCGGAACACGGTGTCGCCCGCGTAGCGGATGGTGGCGGAGCGGAGCACGCCGTTCCGGTCCTCCTGCGCCGTCGCGGGCTCCAGAACGGTCGCCCCGCGGGCCCGGGCCTCCCGGCAGGCCACCTCGGCGTCACCCACCTCCAGGGCGATGGCTTTGACCCCGTCCCCGTGCAGGGCGCAGTGCCGGGCGATCTCGTGATCGGGCACCAGGGCGCTGGTCAGCACGAAGCGGATTTTCCCCTGCTCCAGCACGTAGCTGGCCCGGTCCCGCACGCCGGTGTGCAGACCCATCCGGGCCACCGGCTGGAACCCCAGCACCTTGTCGTAGAAATGGGCCGCCTGCTTGGCGTTGCCCACGAAGAACTCGATGTGATCGAAACCCCGAATGGGAAGAAAGTCGCCTGACACCCGAAACCTCCTGACGAAGCGAGGACCCCTCTTCCTGGCGTTCTCTCCGCGCCGGGATGGTATCGGCCCGAACGGGGGAATTCCAGCTCGGCTTTGGGCAGGGCGGAGCGGGCCGCAAGGGCCCCCGGTGGCGGGCCTGCGGTCCGCGGCCGTGCTTGTGTCGCCCGCCGGGGGCGACTAGGGTTGGGGGCCAACAGGATTGGCGCATCCGTCGCTCGGTGCGCGGGGGCGCGTCCCGCGGGTCCGGGCGCTCCTGCGAGCCGACGTTCGCGGCTCGATACGGCAGCGAGGCATTCCCGTGAACTCCAGGTGGTTGCTGACCGCTCTGATTCTGGCGGCGCTGGTGCTGGGTATCGTGGTGGGGCAGCTCCTGCACGACGACGCCTACCAGCCCGGCCGGCCGGACAGCACGCACGCCCACGCCACAGCCCTCCAGGTCTTCGATTTCCTGGGCTTCACCGTCTTCATGGGCCTGCTCAAGATGCTGATCATCCCCCTGATCGCCTCCAGCGTGATCGTGGGCGTGACCAGCGTGGGGGACTTCTCCCGGCTGGGGCGGATGGGCGTCCAGACCCTGGTGTACTACTTCGCCACCATGGTCGTCGCCGTCGTGCTGGGGCTGGTGCTGGTCACCACCTTCGACCCGGGTTCAACCCTGCGGGGCACGCTGGACGCGGCGGCCGCCCCCGGGGCGGAGGCGCTGGACACGGTGCGGTCCAGTGCCGAGGGCGGGCTGATCGGCGTGGCCGAGAACCTGGTCTCGCAGATGATTCCCCAGAACATCGTCAGCGCCATGGCCGCGGGCCAGCCCCTCTCGGTGATCACCTTCTCCATCTTCTTCGGCGTGGTGGTCACCATGCTGGGGGAACGGGCCCGGGTGGTCACCGAGTTCTTCGCCGCCGTCTTCGAGGTGCTGATGAAGATGGTCCACGCCATCATGTGGCTGGCCCCGGTGGGCGTCTTCGCCCTGCTGGCCTGGACGATCGCCCGCATCGGGCTGGGCGTGTTCGGCGGGTCGATCAGCCGGTACATGATGGTGGTGCTGCTGGGCCTGGCCATCCACGGCGGTGTGATCCTGCCGCTGGTGCTCTGGTTCTTCACCCGCAGCAGCCCGCTGCGGTACTTCGGTCGGATGCGGCAGGCCCTGGTGACGGCGGCGGCGACGGACTCGTCGTCGGCCACGCTGCCGGTGACCATCGAATGCGCCACGGAGTACGCCGGGGTGAGCAAGCGCTCGGCGGGCTTCGTCCTGCCGCTGGGGTCCACCATCAACATGGACGGCACCGCCCTCTACGAGGCCGTTGCGGTGGTCTTCATCGCCCAGGCATTCGGCATCCAGCTCTCGCTCACCGAGCTGGTGATTGTGGCCGTCACGGCCACGCTGGCGGCGGTGGGAGCGGCCGGCATCCCCAGCGCCGGGCTGGTGACCATGGTCATCGTGATCGAGGCCGTGAACGACAGCCTGGCGGGCACCGAGAACCCCGTCATCCCCCTGGCCGGCATCGGCCTGATCATCGGCGTGGACCGCATCCTGGACATGTTCCGCACCACGGTCAACGTGTGGGGCGATGCCGTCGGCGCCAGGGTCATCGATCAGCTCGACCGCGACTGACGCCGGCCGGCAGGCAGCCTGCGCGCTCATCCCCCCGCGCCGGCGCCGCCGGATCACCCGCCCCGCCGCGCGGGTCATCCCGGCCTGGGCTGCGTCGCGAGGACGCCCAGCGACGGGCGTTCGACCGCCGCGTAATCCTCGAAAGGCATGCTGATCGAGATGGCGTGGTCCCCGGCGTTGAAGTTGATCCAGGGGCTGTCCGCCAGGCGCTCGTCGCAGAACGTCTCCAGGCCGAACAGGCTGCCGAAGGGCGGGATGGAACCCGGCGCCAGCCCGGTGATGGCCAGGACCTCGTCCCGGTTGGCGAAGCGGGTGCTCCTGCACGCCAGGGCCTTCCTGACCGCCTTGCCGTCCAGAGACAGGTCGGCCGGCAGGACGATCATCACGAAGCGCTCGCCGGCCTTGACCACCAGCGCCTTGGCCCCCGAATGGAGGTCCACACCGCGGATCGCAGCCGCCTCGGCGCTGGTGTACACCGGCGCATGGCGCAACACCTGGAAGGTGGCCGCCGCCGCGGTCAACCGTTCGAGCAGCCTGTCGTGGGCGCTACGGCCCTCCGGATCGGGCATCGCCCCGGTCAGCCCCGCAAGGGGAGGGCAGCGCGGCGCCGCCCGCGCTGACGTTCCCGCCGGATTCTGCTACCTTCTGCCCCGCGTCGCAACCGCCCCCGGGGGGGCGAGGCGCGGATCACAGGCAGGAGCACCGACATCGAAACCGCAACCGAATCCGAGCGTTCGCCGGAGGCCGTTGGGCGGGGCAGGCCCGTTCCCGCCTGGCACCTGCACCGCCGGCTCTACGACTGGGTCATCCACTGGGCGGACACGCCGTACGGCACCCCCGCCCTGTTCGTCCTGTCCTTCGCCGAATCCAGCTTCTTCCCCATCCCGCCGGACGTGCTGCTCGCGCCGCTGGTGCTGGGCAACCGCAGGAAGTGGGTCCGGTTCGCCCTGGCCTGCTCCCTGGCATCGGTGCTGGGGGGCATGCTGGGCTACGCCATCGGATTGACGGTGTGGTCGCAGATCGAGTCGACCGTGTTCGCCTGGCACCTGCCCGGGGTGAACGAGGCAAACTTCGCGAAGGCGACGGCCTGGTACGACCGATACAACTTCTGGATCGTGTTCGTGGCCGGCTTCACCCCCCTGCCGTACAAGGTGATCACCATCTCGGCGGGGGTGTTTTTCAAGAACGCCGGCTGGAGTCCGTTCGCCATGTTCCTGGTCGCCTCGACGGTGAGCCGCTCGGCCCGGTTCTTCCTGGTGGCCGGCCTGATGGGGCGTCTGGGGCCGCGGATCGCGCCGGTTCTGGACAGGTATTTCAACCTCGCCTGCCTGCTTTTTGCCGCGTTGCTGGTTGGTGGATTCCTGGTCATCAAGTACCTTTTCTGAGCAGGCGCCATCAGCCGCGTGGCCGTCCGACCGTGCCGGGGCAGTGCCGGCGATCCGCTGGCCGGCCTTCTGTCTACCGCCGGTCCTGGGGGTCGGGTCCCCGCCGTCACCGACCGAAAACGGGCGCCACCGAGGCCGACCGGAGCAGCAACCATGACTCCCCGACAGAGAGCGGAGATTCTGCAGTTGACCCGGGGCGTGATCGAGCACCAGTTGAAGATCCGGCCCGCCCCCCCGGCGCCCCAGGTCGAGCTTCCGGAAGCGACCGGAGGGCTGTTCGTGACCCTCCGCTGCGGGGGGCGGCTGCGCGGATGCATGGGGACCTTCCGGCCGCTGGGCACGTTGGCCGAGACCGTTGACCACGTGGCCCGTATCGCCTGCAGCGAGGATCCCCGCTTCCCCCACGACCGCCTGCGAAGCGACGAACTGCCCAGGCTGCGCATCGAGGTGTCGGTGCTCGGCGAACCCCGACGCATCGAGGATCCGGCTTCGCTCGTGGTGGGGCAGCACGGGGTCCTGGTTCAGCGGGGGGCCAGTTCCGGATGCCTGCTGCCGCAGGTGGCGACGGAGCGCGGCTGGGACGCGCAGGAATTCCTGTCCCAGTGTTGCGCGGCCAAGGCGGGCCTCGATCGCCAGGCGTGGCGGGATCCCCAGACGGAGGTCTTCGTGTTCACCGCCGAGATCCTGTCCGAGTCAACACCGCCGCCCGGCCCGCCACCCGAGTAGTGCAACCTCCGGTACCCGCAAGCCCATGGCCAGACCGAGTCGGATCAACGCCCTGGAACGCATCACCCTGCAAGCCCCTCCGGGCACGGAAGAGGGGCTGACCTGGTTCTACCGCGACATCCTGGAGTTGACGCCGGACTCGGTGGTGACCGGCGCGGGCCTGCTCTGCTTCCGGTCCGCCGGGGTGGAGTTGCGGATCGAGATCCGACCGCACGCCCGGGTGGAACGCCTCCGCCGACGGGCGGTGATCGCGGTACCCTCCCTGCCCGCCGTGGCCGCCGTGCTGGCCAAGCAGGGGATTGCCTTTCACCCGACCCGGGGGCTGTGCTGGAGCGATCAGCGTCTGGCTCTGCTGGACCCCGGGGGCAACCGCATCGAGCTCAAACAGCAGTGGCCGGAGGGACTGTTCGGCGCCGCCCCCAGCCGTTGGAACCCCGCGGACAGCAATGCGCCGTTTGGCGGCAAAAGGGCTGAAAAATCCCAAAAAAGCCGATGACAAGGTGGTAGACAGGGGTTATAGTACGTATGCTCCCAGTCGGGGCGGTCTTGAGGGTAGCCCACCCGCGCAGCACCCGATTCGACCTGGAACAACCGGTCGGTCGCACCCTGGTGATTCGTACTGCGGCACGTTTGTCCGGGTCCCTCGGGAGCATCCAGGCGTATGATGCCCGGCGCTGAACGCCGGACCTGCCAGTGCGGTCGCCTGAACGTGCAAGGCCCCGGTCGTTCCTGGGGCATGGGGTAGTGGGTCTACAAGTGATGACGTGGGGTTCCGTCGGGCTGGGGTTCCGGTGGCGGTGGGGGTCTGTTTGTTCCTCCGATTAAGACGTCGCGCCGTGGCGGGAGGTCAACGCAAGCCGGTTGTCCTGGGCTTGGCCGGCGGTATCGGGGCAGGCAAATCCACCGTGGCCCGGATCCTGCATGACCGCGGCGCCCGGGTGATCGACTCCGACCGGCTCAATCACGAGCAGCTGGCCGATCCGGAGGTGATCGCAACGCTGACCGATTGGTACGGCGCCGGGATCTGCGACCGGGACGGGAAAGTGCGCCCCCGGGCGCTGGCCGACCTCATCTTCCGCGACCCACGGCAACGCGCCCGCGTCGAGGCCTTGCTGCATCCGCGGATTGAGCGACGCCGCCGGGAACTGGTCGAGCAGTACCTCGGCGCTCCGGATACCCGGCTGATTGTGCTGGACAGCCCGTTGCTGTATGAGGCGGGTCTGGACCACCTGTGCGACGCCGTGGTCTTCGTGGACGCCCCCCCCGAGGCCCGGCGGCAACGCGTCACCCAGGAGCGAGGATGGTCAGACGGCGAACTTGAACGGAGAGAAAAGTCCCAGAAACCGCTGGACACAAAGAGGGGCAAAGCCGATTATATCATCGTCAACAGCTCCGGACTTGAGGACCTTTGCGCCCGAGTCGAGAAGCTCCTCTCCGACGTACTCGCGCAGGCACCCGACTGACTGGCGTTTCCGTTCGTTAACTTTGTTACTTGGAGCATCCGTTTGCGTAGCACAACCCAACGCGGGGCACCGCAAGTGGTGATCGCTGCCGGATGACGCAGGAGGATCAGTTCGATGGCCAAGGCCAGCACAAAGGCCGGCACCCGCAAGACCAGTTCGAAGAAGAAGGCCGCCGCGGCGGAACCCGCCGCCCCCGAAGAGGCCAAGAGCGACGTCGCTGTTGCCGAGGCCGCTGAAGCACCCGAAGGCGGCGCCCTGGTCGGAGCCGCGACCCCCGAGAAGGACGGCTCCCCGGCGATCGATGCGGAGACGCACGCCAAGTACGAGGAGATCAAGCGGGGCGAGATCCACATCACCGAGCTCCAGAAAATGACCGTGGCGGAGCTCCACGAGGTGGCCAAGAACGAGGGTACGACCGAGTTCACCGGTCTGAAGAAGCAGGACCTGGTGTTTCAGATCCTCAAGGATCGCATCAACCGCAACGGCCTGATGTACGGCGAGGGCGTGCTGGAGATCCTGCCGGACGGCTTCGGCTTCCTCCGTTCGCCGGAGTACAACTACCTGCCCTGCCCGGACGACATCTACGTCTCCCCCTCGCAGATCCGCCGGTTCGGGCTGCGCACCGGGCACGTGGTGGCCGGCCAGATCCGCCCGCCCAAGGAGTCGGAGCGCTACTTCGCCCTGCTGCGGGTGGAGGCCATCAACTTCGAGGACCCCGACGCGGTTACCGAGAAGACCAACTTCGAGGACCTCACCCCGCTGCACCCCGGCGACGAGCACAAGCCCGGCCGGGGCCGGCTGTTCCTGGAGACGGACGCGACCGAGCTGAACATGCGGATCGTGGACCTGGTCACGCCCATCGGCAAGGGGCAGCGCATGCTGATCGTGGCCCCGCCGCGTACGGGCAAGACCGTCCTGCTGCGCAAGATGGCCAACGCCGTCACCAAGAACCAGCCGGAGTGTTACGTCTTCGTCCTGCTGATCGACGAGCGGCCGGAGGAGGTCACCGAGATGGAGCGCAGCACCACCGCCGAGGTGGTCAGCTCCACCTTCGACGAGCCGGCCAGCCGGCACATCCAGGTCTCGGACATGGTGATCGAGAAGGCCAAGCGGATGGTCGAGTACGGCAAGGACGTGGTCATCCTGCTGGACTCCATCACCCGCCTGGCCCGGGCCTACAACACCGAGATCCCCCACTCCGGCAAGATCCTCTCCGGCGGTGTCGACGCCCACGCCCTGCAGAAGCCCAAGCGGTTCTTCGGCGCCGCCCGCAAGCTGGAGGAGGGCGGCTCGCTGACCATCATCGGCACCGCCCTGGTGGACACCGGCAGCAAGATGGACGAGGTCATCTTCGAGGAGTTCAAGGGCACGGGCAACAGCGAGCTGCACCTGGACCGCCGCCTGGTGGACAAGCGGGTCTGGCCGGCCATCGACGTGGCCGCCAGCGGCACCCGCAAGGAAGAGTGGCTGCTGGATCCCAAGGAACTCGAGCTCATCTACCGCCTCCGGCGGGTGCTCAGCGATATGAACGTCGTGGAGGCCATCGACCTGCTCCGCGGGCGGCTGGAGAAGGTCAAGACCAACGCCGAGTTCCTGATGACCATGAACCTGGTCTGACCCTCCGCGGGCGACCCGCCTGCCCGAGACGCACCGGGCGTTCCGTGGGGCCGGCCCGCCGGATGGCCTGGCTATGAAGCGCACCAAGCGAAGGCGCCGGCTGCTGCGCATCGCGGTCGGCGCCGCCGGTGTCGGGGTGCTGGCGTTCGTTGCCCTGGCCCTGGCGCTGCTGCACATTCCCGCCTGGTACCGGCCCGTGGGCGTGCCCGCCGAGCGGTTGCAGGAGGTCCGCGACGGTCTGGCCGACAAGTTCGGTGAGATCAGCGACCAGATGGTCCGCGGCCGGCCCTTCGACGTGGTCTTCGACCATCGAGTCGTCAGCGAGTGGATCGTCTCCCGCGGCGAGATCTGGCCCGACGCGGACCGCTGGATCCCGCCCTGGCTGCGCGATCCCCTGATCGTGTTCACCTCCGAGCGCATCATCCTGGCCGCCCACCTCGACCGCAACGGCTGGGAATCGATCGTGGCCGTCCACTTCTGCGTCAGCGTCGAGAACGAAGAAGTGGTGATCCGCCTCGACCGGGTGACCAGCGGGGCCGTACCGATCCCGCTGGCGGCCCTGGCCAGACCCCTCGAAGGCCTGGTGCGCTCCGAGCGTCTGGACGTGGAGATGATGCCCGACGAGGTCGCCGCCGTCGTCCGGAAGCTCCGCACCGTGCCGCTGGTCGAGTACCTGACCGAGGGCGTGCGCTACGATCGCCCGCTCGTCTGGCGCAACGGCGACCGGCCCTATCGGATCATCGGCGTCCGCCTGGAACCCGGGCGGCTGGTCCTGCGGATCCGCCCCTTGTAGCGGCCGGCCCTCACGGAGGCGGAATGGCGCACAGCCGCGAACCACGCCGGCAATCGTACCCGCCCGAAGCAACATCCCGCTCGCTCGTTTACGGCGTGGACTTCAGCGGGGCCGCGGACGCCGGACGACGGCTGTGGGTCACCCGGGCAAAGCAGTCCCCGCGGCGCCTGCGGGTCGAGACCTGTGTCCCGGGCCGCTCCCTGCCCGGTTCGGGGAAGGACCGCCCCGCGTGCCTGGCAGCCCTGCGCTCGCTGATCGCTGCGGCGCCGCGGGCGGCGGTCGGGCTGGACTTTCCGTTCTCGCTGCCGGCGGCGCTGCTCGGCGATCAGCCCTGGGTGGAGTTCGTGTTGTGCTTCGCGGAGCGCTTCTCCACTCCGCAGGCCTTTCGGCGGGCGTGCCTCCGGCAGGCCGGCGGGCGGGAGTGGAAGCGCGAGACCGACCGGGAGAACCGCACGCCCTTCTCACCGTACAATCTGCGTCTCTACCGCCAGACCTACTACGGCGTACGCGACGTGCTGGCCCCCCTGGTGCGCGGGGAGCTGGCGGATGTCCTGCCTATGCAGCCGGCCGAGCCGCTGCGCCCCTGGCTGCTGGAGATCTGCCCGGCATCGACACTCAAGGTGCGGGGACTCTACACCCCTTACAAGGGCAGGAGCGCAGCCCACCGGGCGGCACGGGCCGGGATCCTGGACGCTCTGGAAACAGCCGACGGCCTGCGATTCGCCGAGCCCGCGGCCCGACAGACCGCCCTGGAGGACGCCGGCGGCGACGCCCTGGACAGCATGATCGCCGCCCTGGCCACGGGACGTGCGCTTCGAACCTCGCCAGACCGACCAGGCGGTGACCCGCTTCAGCAATGCGAGGGTCGCGTCTTCGTGTGAGCGGCGCGGGGGACGGCGCTACGACCGGGTCACTCACCGCCGAGGCAGAATTCCGCGCCTCGCCCGATGGCCGGCAGGGGGTTCAGACGCGAGGCAAGTTCCTCGGCGTCCAGAGCCGCGAGGGGGCTGATCTCCAGGGTGCAGTCCGGCTCGCCGCCGGGCGTGCGGGGCACCTCCACGCCGCAGACCTCCAGCCAGGAGGCGGCCCGGCGGATCAGGTCCCGGTGGGCTGTGGCCGGGCTGTCCACGCCCTCGGCGTTCTTGACCGGACTGAACACCTCGCTGCGGAGCGATTCGTAGAGCAGAGGGTTCTCGGCCAGCGGCAGGGCGTCGAAGATGAACATCTCGAACTTCACTGCATTGGGCTCGCTCGGCCTCACCCGAGCCCCGTTCTTGGGATCCACGTGCGGGACCGCCTTGACGGCCCGGTGCCAGGGCAGGGTGCGGCCCGCAGCGGCGCCCGGCCGGGTGAGTTCCTCGATGAAGCCGCGGCTCAGGGCGTGAACCGCGATGTTCGCGGCGTCGAACCTGCGGGAGCCGTCGGGGGTGCGGGCCGAGGCCAGTTCGGAGGGCAGATCCGAATACTCGATCACCTGGAGCCGCCCGTTCCGCATGGCAAAGACGCCCACGCGTTCGTTGTCGGACGCCTTGCCCATGGTAATGCTGGACATCTGCGACCCGGTGCGGGCGTGCAGTCCGAGGAAAAGGGGATCCACCGGGCGAACCAGCGGGTTGTCCACCTGGAAGTAGCTGATCACCTCCACTCCGCGGCGGGCCATGTCGGCCAGGGCACCGCTTGCGGCCAGGGCACGGATGCTGCCGCCGTGCCCGTCGGGCGAGGTGGCCAGCCGATGTTTGTCGGCCAGCAGAACGCGGCCGTCCAGGTCGACCGCCGGCATCATCCCCTGTTGAAAGAAGAAGACGTTCTCGGCGTCCAGGCCGAAGTGCTCGTGTTCGGCGAAGTAGGCGCGGGTGGCGGCGTCGGTGGCCGCCGAGGTCATCACGTACCAGGGGACCGGTCGCCCGAAGCGGCGCCCGGTGGCCAGCAGGGACTCGGCAAAGAGCTGGAACAGCGGCTTCTTCGTGACGGGTGCCACGCGGAACGTGCCCTTGGGCCCGTCGAAGCCCAGGCGTGTGCCCTGCCCGCCGGCCACCACCATGGCGGCCACCTTGCCCTCGCGAATCAGCGTCTCGCCGCTCTCCCGGGCCTCGGCGTACAGCCGCCGCTGCTGGTCCGAGGCCGGTTCGTAAGGCAGGCACTCCGGGGGGCTCAGCTCGCCCTGCTCAGCGGGCGGGTCACCCCCCTGGACGTGGGATCGGACCAGACCTGCGACCAGTTCCAGGTCGACGGCCTCTATGTCCGCCAGGAGCTCCTGCCGCGACGAATCGTCCAACTCTTCCCAGAAAACCAGCAGATGGTCCTGCCCGTACTGCTCCAGGCGGCGGCGAATGTCCGCTACGCTCATGAATGCAACCCCCTGCCCCCGATGAACACTGGTCCAGATGCCGGCATCCCTCGTTCGGCCGGCTAACTCCTCCGCAGGGGCGAGCCGATGGTATATAGAGGGATCGGGTGGAACGTCAACCGCGACGGAGGCCTGACCAGCGATGACCGGCGACTGGGGGTTGCACCGGCGAACGGAACTGACCCGCCGTGACTTCCTGGCCCGCGGGTCGGCCATCACCCTCGGGGCCGCCATGGGGACCTCGTTCTGGCCGGGGCCGGTCCTCGAGGCCGGCGAGGTCTCGCCCGGCTCCCCCACGGTGTTTCGGGTCCGAGCCGAGGGCGTGGTGATCGGCAAGCGGGTGCACAAACGCCTGGCGGCCGAGATGGTGCGCCGCGGCCTGGCTGCCGTGACCGCAGAGACGGATGCCACCCGGGCATGGCGGGCGTTGTTGCGGCCGGACGACGTGGTCGCCCTGAAGTTCAATCGCTGCGGGTCGGAAAGCCTGGGCACCACGGTGGTGATGGCGGAGGTCCTCATCGAGTCGCTGCTGGAGGCGGGCTTCCCCGCATCGCAGCTCGTGCCCGTCGAGGTGCCGCCGATCGTGTACGAGCAGTACGGGACCGCCCGGCCGACCGAACGCTGGCAGGCACAGGAGACCTCCTTCGGCAGCGGAGCTGATCGACTTGCGGCCGTCCTGGACCAGGTGACTGCCATCGTCAACATCCCCTTCCTCAAGACGCACAACATCGCCGGCATCACCTGCTGCCTCAAGAACCTCTCGCACGCCCTGGTCAAGCACCCTGCCCGCTTCCACGCTGACCATTGCTCGCCCTTCATCGCCGACATCGTGGCCCTGCCCGCGATCCGCGGCAAGCTGCGGCTGCACGTCGTCAACGCCCTGCGGGCCGTGTTCGATGGCGGCCCCGAACCGACGGAGCAGGGAACGTTCGCCCCCGAGGTGCTGCTGTTCGGCGCGGATCCAGTGGCCCTGGATACCGTGGGAACCGACTTATTGAATCTTAAACGTCAAGGAGCGGGTCTTCCCCGAATCGAGGCGAAGGGGGGACAACTCGGCTATCTGGCGGCTGCGGCTCGCCACGGCCTGGGATGCGCAGATTTCCACGCCATCACCGTCCGGAACCTCGCGCTCTGAGAGCCACCGGGCGGCCCGCGCCGCGAGCCGCTGCGACCGGGGTATTCGCCGTACCAGCACCGCAAAACCGCTTTCCAATGATGTAAAAGGTTGACAGCTTTCCGGACGCGTGATACTCTTTCGGTGGTGAATTTGGTGCTGGGGGTTTGGCGGACGAACATACTGATTCATAAGAAGTGCGTTATCCTTATTAGATACTTAGCCAAACCGTAATCGCCCTCTTTTTTCAGTCATACTTGGCCGATCCCCGAACCACACCGGCGGAGCCTTTGTTGCGCGTGTTGTGGAATCCCGGTTGAGAGGTGCGCCCTTTCCGGATCCGATTCCGTACCCGCGTGATCTGCGTTGCTGCCGGGTGGGCCCCAAGGAAAGACAACCTTTAAGCGGTTGGACGTCCGGGCGGAGTTGCTCGTGGCGGCGGCCGTGTGTTGGCGGGCCTGTACGGTCCACCGGATCCGTTTCCGGTGCGGGCCCGGCGCTGCATGCGTGTTGCGTTTTCGAACCGGGGCAGCCGAACCCCCAGATCCCGAAGCGGGATCGGTGGGGTTGAACTCATGATTGAATAGTTAATCTGCCCGCAGGTTCAGAGACGGGGCACGGTTGCAGTCCAACAGTATTCGTCGTGCTCGAGGAGCACAGGAGGAGCGTGTGATGAACCGCAAGAGAAAACGAGCGTTTACTTTGATCGAGCTGCTGGTCGTCGTGGCGATCATCGCCCTGCTGATCTCGATCCTGTTGCCGAGCCTGTCGCAGGCCCGCGAGATGAGCAAGCGGCTGGTCTGCTCGGCGAACCTCAAGGGTCTGGGCACGGCTTTCAAGATCTACGCCAACGACAACCAGGAGCAGTGGCCGGTCCCGCCCTTCGACCAGGGCACGATTCCGCCGGACGGCGACGGGATCACCTACGGCGGCGTGGTCGGTGGCACCAGCAACCTGGAGCGGTACGAGATCTCGCAGGGCGAGGACGACGACACCCCCAGCACCGAGATCAGCACCACGCGGGCGTTCTGGATGCTGGTACGCTCCGGTGAGGTCACGCTGAAGCAGTTCATCTGCCAGTCCAGCGACGACGTGGTGGACGACACCAACGAGATCGAGCTGTACTACGACTTCAAGAGCATCAACCGCATCAGCTACGGCTACCAGGTGCCCTACGGCCCGCTGGACACCCGTCCCAGCGAGAACGTCGACACCCGGATGGCTCTGGCGGCCGACAAGGGCCCCTTCGCCTTCGGCAACAAGGACCTGGACATCTTCTCGGACTACGACACCGCCACACCCGCGGCGGAGTGGAAGAAGCTCAACTCGGGCAACCACGGCGGCCAGAACTCCGGCCAGGGCCAGAACGTGCTCTTCGCCGACGGACATGCCGAGTTCACCCGCAAGCCCATCGTCGGTGTGGACAACGACAACATCTACACGCTGATGACCGAGAACTCCTCGGAGCTGGGTCGTTTCGTCGGTGAGTCGCCCGTCAAGGACGCCACCAACAACCCGTACCCGGGTCAGGACACTTTCGGTGACGAGAAGCGTGCGAGCACTGACTCGCTCATCTACCCGTAACACACCTATGGTGTGATTCGGGCGCAGCACCACCAGGAAACGCGCGGCGGCGGGGTTGCCTACGGGCAGCCCTGCCGCCGGTCTCTTTGGCAGCACGCCGTGGCAGAGCGATCAACCGGCAGCCCGGGCGAGGAGCGGCAGAACAACCCGGTACACGGAGTGGTAGCCGTGATCCGGCGGGGTGAGCATTACCTGCTGATCCGCCGGGCGGAGGGTGTTCCGGCTCCGGGCGCCTGGTGTTTCCCGGGTGGGGCCGTCGAGCCGGGCGAGTCATCCGCGGCGGCCATCGTCCGCGAGGTGGCCGAGGAAGTCGGCCTCGAGGTAACCGCCCAAGAACAGGTCTGGGAATGGACGGGGGAGGGCGGCCGCCTGGTGCTCGACTGGTGGCGGGTCGAGGTCGTCGGCGGCGAGCTGCGGGCCGACCCCGCCGAGGTGGCCGAGGTACGCTGGCTCACCCCCTCCGAGATCCGGCAAACCCCGGGGGCCCTCCCCGGGCTGCTCCAGTTCCTGAACCGCTTCGCTCCGGCCTCCTGAAAACGCCTGCCATCCACGCCGTTCGGGGCCCGTGAGCCAACCTCCCGCGGCCAAGCCCCGCCCCCGGGGCGGCCGGAACGCCGAAGCAGGACTGCCCGCCAGGGGGAATCCGTGTCCCGTCCACCAAAACAGGTCCGATAGAAAGGAGGAACGGGCTTCAATCGAGAGGATCCGGGAGGAGCGAAATGGCCGGGAGGCACCAGCCGTTGGCGTGGCAGGCGGGGCGGGGTCCGTCGCGTTGGTTCGATCCGGGGGGCTGGGCCCTGGTGGCCGTCGTCCTGTGCCTGGCGGGCTGGCCGATCCCGTCCCGAGCCGGCGAGTCGCCCGGTCCGGCACCGGGTGTCGTCGAGGCAGATACCGTCTCGGGCGGACCGGCGTACTCCTTTCGCGTCGGCACACTCGAGGTCACCAACGCGCAGTTCGTGACCTTCCTCAACGACGCCCTGGCCCATCCCGACGACGAACGCGGAGCATACCTCTACCACGCCACCGACACGGGCAGCGTCTACGTGCACACGGCCCAGACCGGGGCCCAGGGTCCGGATGAGGGCGGCACCCCCGTTTTCGACGCGTCGGTCAACGGGCACATCCTGTTCACCGGTGAGGCGTATGAGCTGGACGATCCCTCCTGGGCGAACCACCCGGTCAACGGGGCAAGCTGGTTCGGGGCGGTCAAGTACTGCAACTGGCTTACCATCGACCGTGGGCTGGGAGCCGCGCGGCGTTGCTACCACGAGGGTCCCTCCGGCGACCTGGCCGCCTGGCGCCCGAAGACCATCTCGAAGAGCGACTGGCAGGTGCGCGATCTGGAGGCCACCGAACGGCAGGCCCTGGTCGAGGAATACGCGGGCTATCGGCTGCCGATGGACCAGGGACAGAGCGGCGCCGGCGCGTACAACGAATGGTACAAGGCCGCCGCCTGGGATCCCGCCGGCGGGGTCCACCGCACCTACGGCTTCGGGCGGGACAGCATCGACCCCGGCGGAGCCGATGCCAACCACTACAACAGCGGCGACCCGTACGACAACGGATCGACGCCGGTCGCGTTCTACGGCGTGGACGGCGATCGCTTCTGGGATGAAGCCGGGTTCGGCTGGGGCTTCTCGCCGCCGGAGTCCTTCGTGGTGGCGGACACGGACAACGCCTACGGCCTCCACGACGCCAGCGGCAACGTCTGGGAGTGGGTCCAGGATCAGGCAACCGACCCGGCCCGCCGCGGCATCCGGGGGGGCTCCTGGCAGAGCTCCTCGTACTCTCTGCGGTGCACCACCCGCTCGGATCGCGACGCCGCCGCGGCGTCCGCCACCACGGGCCTGCGCGTGGTGCAATCCCTGTGGCAGTCGCTGCTGGTGGTGCCCGAGACCGGGCTGGTGGCCGGCGGGCCGTTCGGCGGGCCCTACGACGTGCCCCAGGCGGACTACACGCTGATCAACCTGAGCAACCAGCCGATCGACTACCGCGTCGAGCCGGACACCGACTGGGTCACAATCGACGGTTCCGCCAGCCCGCTCGAAGGCACCCTCCAGCCGGAGGAGCAGGTCGTGGTCACCGTGGGCTTCGACGTGGCCTGCGAGTCGGGCGTCGGCCTCGGGGTGAACGCCGCCACCGTCAGCTTCACGAATCAGACCGAGCAGGTCACCGAACAGCGGGACGTGGAGCTCACCCTGTCCGAGCCGCTGATCGTCTCGCCGGACGGAGACCTCGAGGCATCCGGGCCGATCGGCGGGCCGTTCGCGCCGGACGAGGCCGTCTACACCATCAGCAGCGTCTCGGACGCCGCCATCACCTGGGAAGTCGAGGCGGACCAGACCTGGGTGACCGTCGACGGGGTGCCGGGAGGCGGTACGCCAGTCGGCGGCACCCTGGAACCTCCGGACACCGCTGTGGAGGTGGCCGTCGGCTTCCACGACTCGGCGCAGACCCTGGAGGCCGGCACGTACACCGCCGTGGTCACGTTTCGGGATGCCTGCACCGGGCAGACCTTCACGCGCGGCGTCACGCTCCAGATCGGTCCCACCCTGTCCGTCTCACCGGCCGGGGAGGCCCTCTTCGGCGGTGTCATCGACGGGCCCTGCCGGCCCGACAGCGTCGACTACACGCTCACCAACCTCTCGGACCTGGCACTCCTGTGGGAAATCACTGCGGACGACAGCCCGGCCTGGCTGCTGATCGACGGCGCTGCCGAGGCGTCGGGGGAACTCGACCCGCTCGGCTCCGCGGTCGTCACCGTCGAACCCGCCCCCGACGCCTGGACCATCGATCCCGGCACCTACACCACCACCCTGCGCTTCCGCGATATCACCGACCCGGAGCACATCCAGGAAATCACCCGCGAGGCGACGCTGCTGGTGCCGGAGTTTGCCGTCAGCCCCCTGGAGGACTTCGCATCCGCGGGGGCGGCCGGCGGACCGTTCAACCCGGCAGAGCAGACCTACACCGTCAGCTATCAGGGCGACCTCGAACTGCCCTGGCTGGCGACCTACACCACGTCGCCGGAGGGCGGAGCCTGGCTCAGCCTCAACGACGGACCGTCCGCCGAGGGCATCATCGTCGAGGCCGGCGGCAGCGCAGACGTCGTGGTGGCGCTCAACGCCCAGGCCGACGGGCTGGAACCCGGCACCTATTCGGCGCAGATCGAGTTCGAGGACCTGCTGACCGGCGTGCGGCTGTGCCGCACCGTCGAACTGGTCATCACGGCCTTCAGCTTCAACCTGCCCATGGCCATCGTCGCCGGGGACGATGCCCAGCCCGGCGGGCCCACCTACACCTACCGGATCGGTACCCGCGAGGTGACCAACACCGAGTACGCCGCCTTCCTCAACGACGCCCTGGTCCATCTGTCCGACGCCCGCGGGGCGTATCTCTACCACGACACCGACTCCGGAGACGTCTACCTGACCGGGAGCACAGTCGCCGAGGGGCAGGTGGGCACCGCGGGGTCCGGGACGCTGGTCTTCGACGCGAGCGACGGCGGGGGCATCACCTACGACGCAGGCCAGGGGCGCTACGTCGTTGCCTCCGGCCGGGGCGCGCTGCCGGCCGTGGGCGTGAGCTGGTACGGGGCGGCCAAGTTCTGCAACTGGATGACGCTGATTCAGGAGCTGGCGCCGGAGCAGCAGGCCTACACCGAGGGCGGGCAGCCGGAGGACTGGTCTCCGGCCACCATCGCCGCTCCGGAGGACTGGCTGGTGCGTGACCTGACCGCAGACGAGCGGGCGGCCCTGACCGCCCTGGCGGGCTTCCGGCTGCCCATGGACGATAGCGCGGCGGAGGCGGCGCCGTACAGCGAATGGTACAAGGCGTCGGCGTGGGATCCGCTGGAGGAAACCCACTCCGCGTACGGCTTCGGTCGTGACGCGCTGACCGACGCTGACGCCAACTACCTCAACAGCGGCGATCCTTACGAGGGAGACTCACCCCCGCTTGCACCGGCCGGCTTCTACGACGGAGTCGGCCTGCTGGCCGACGGAGAGACGGTCACCAGCGATACCGAGAACGGCTACGCACTCTACGACCTGTGCGGCAATGCGGCCGAGTGGATGCAGGACCATGGAGCCGGCCCCGGCGAACGGGCCACCCGCGGTGGCAGCGCCCTGGACCCCTCCGGCTCGGCCGACCTGCGCAACGACGGCCGCGGCTCGGACCTGCCCGCGGCAACCCGCTCCTTCACCGGCTTCCGTGTGGTGCAGTCCCTGGCGCCGGCCGTCGAGGTCCAGGTGATGCCCGAAGAGGGCTGGTCCGTGGACGGCGTGATCGGGGGGCCGTTCAGCTCCTCAGCGATCACCTACACCGTCAGCAACAACTCGCCCGTTTCCCGCGAGTGGTCGGCCGGCGTGGATGCGGATTGGCTGGAGGTCAACGGCGCCTCGTCGGCGTCCGGGTTGCTGCCGCCACTGGGCGAGTTGGAACTCAAGCTCGAGCTCA
>Ga0180432_10000792_pt1 | contig 51306 bp, 31 predicted proteins | sample SS_ome_10_FD_132414 | JGI IMG/M metagenome (GOLD analysis project Ga0180432, IMG submission 132414) | Hypersaline lake sediment archaeal communities from the Salton Sea, California, USA - SS_1_MS_2 metaG | ecosystem: Environmental > Aquatic > Non-marine Saline and Alkaline > Hypersaline >...
AAATATCGATACTGCCAGGTTATACCTGGCAAAGATGGAATCCTTGATGCCCAAAATTACATCTCCCCAGAAATTGGAGGGGTATAACTGGCTACTCGGCCAGATATTAATTGCTGAAAAATCTTATAATGAAGCTATATCAATTCTCAAAGACGCTCCTCGGATGAAAATGCCCTGGCTCTGGCTGACTCAGAATATTATCACTTATAACCTTTTTAACATCGATTCCTTCTTAGCTCAGGCGTATAAGGAAAAGGGGGATTTGGACCGGGCCATCGGGGTCTACGAGCGATTGACAGATCCCAACCCTGAAAACAGGGATGGACGACTCATACGGCCTATGAATTACTACTATTTAGGCGAATTGTACGAAAAGAAGGGCCGGAAAGCCAAAGCCGTCACCTCTTACGAGAAATTCCTTTCCCTCTTGAAGAACGCTGATATGAGGACAGAGGAACTCGAAGATGCGAGGGATAGGCTGGCTGGATTGAAATAATAACAATAGAAAAATCCAACGAATATTCAGCGTAGCATAGAGGGGAGTGTAAGCTTTTCTGTATAAATCCCATTTTTGCCCTTCCACATATTTAGCCAGACGATCTTCAAAATAGATAGAAGAAGCCCCCAATTGGACCGGACACCTATGATCCTCTGAATAAGATATAGTCATAGCCATGGTGTTATGCTGATAATCTAAGAAAAGGAGGATTATGAGCAGCGTAAAAGTCATCGACTCCACACAGAGGGAGCGGCGGTCCATTCGGGGTCGGGCCCGGAAATTCCGATCGGAATTTCCGGGCCCGACCCCATTATTCATAGCGGAGGGAGGTGACGGGATCGGCCAGGGCGGCTTTGACGGAAAGGATACTGACCGTGGCCATAGCGATCAGGAGCGCCGCGGCCCCGCTGAGGACAAACGGCATGGGCGTCAGCGGGATGCGGTAGGCGAAGTTGTCGAGCCAGCGCCCGAGAAGCAGCCAAGCGACGGGCCAAGCGATGAAGTTGGACAGCAGCACCCACTTCGCGAACTGTTTTGAGAAGAGACCAGTGATACCGCCGACCGAAGCTCCGAGCACTTTGCGGATGCCGATCTCCTTGACCCGGCGTTCCGTCATGAAAGATGTCAGGCCGAAAAGCCCCAAACAGGAGATAAAAAGCGCCAGCACGGTAAAAAGAGAAACCAGACGATTGGTCTTCTCCTCGTCAGCGTAAAAACCTTCGTAAGCCGCTTTCATGGTCCGATAAGAAAAATCCGGCACTTCCAGCACATCCTTCCATACAGCGCCGAGATACGCGATGGTGTCTTCCGCATTTTCAGGCTTGATTTTGACCACGGTCAACATGTACATCTGAGGATTCATGTAAATTAGCATAGGGCTAATCGAGTTGTGGAGGGATTTGACATGAAAGTCGCGAACAATACCGATCACCTTGACATCCCGGTTTCCGGGAAGCACAAGCTTTTGCCCCAAGGGATCTTTCAAATCCAGCGCCTGGACGGCCGTCTCATTAAGCAGCACGCTTTCATCGGCATCCAGCGCGAAATCCTTGTAGAAATTCCTGCCGGATGCCAGTTTCAGCCCCATGGCTTTCACGAAATCATAGTCGCCTGGGATGGCCTGTATGGTCATCTGCTCTTCCGGAGGAGCGCCTTTTTTACCGACGGTCATCTGAAACTGGCTGTTGACGCCGGGAACGGTGTAGGCACCTGAAACCGCGGTGACATTGGGGTTTTTCATGAATTCGGTCTTGAGTATCGGGTACTTGGCTTTGGCTTCGTCATCACCCTGGGGAAGATAAGCCAGGATCACGTTTTCCCTGTCGAATCCGAGGTCGGAATTTTTCATGAATTCGATCTGATTTTTCAGGATGATCGTTCCCATGATGAGAATGATCGATATCGCAAACTGAACGACGACCAGGGCGCTGCGCAAAGAAGCGCGCCGCCCGAAACGGGCTGTGGTATGACGGAAGATATCAACGGGACGAAAGCGCGAAAGAAACCACGCCGGATAGCTTCCCGCTAAAAGCCCCACCAAAAACACCATGCCGATGACGATGGCATAGAGAAACTTGAAGTGATAGGCGTTGAATGCGATCGAGGCGTCCAGATAGGAATAAAGCACGGGGTTGAGGATCTCAAACACTACAACTCCCAGACCGACCGCGACCAGGGTAAAAAGCAGTGATTCCGTAAGAAACTGACGGATGAGCTGCGCTCGCCCGGCGCCGACGACCTTGCGCACCCCGATCTCTTTCATGCGTTCCATCGAGCGGGAGGTGGAAAGATTCATGAAGTTGAAACAGGCAATGGCGAGGATGAGAATCGCCGCCGCCAGGAACACGGTCACATAGAGACGGTTGCCTTTGGGGCCCATATCTCCTCGAGTCTGGTTGTCCCAGTGGATGGCGGAAAGCGGCTGGATGGGAAGTTCCATCTTTTCGTAGAACCAGCTCTGAGTGCTGCCGCGCATAAGAGCGTTCAATTTTTCGGAAACGGTTTCCACATGCGCATTTTCCCGCAATAGAAAATAAGTCAGATCATCACCCCAGTACATCCAGGGCGAATCCGGATATTTCCCCAGCGAATGAACGGTGGCATAGGAGATCAGGAACTCGCAGTTTAAGTGGGTGTTGGAGGGATGATCCGCCAGTACGCCGGTTATATTGTAGGGGCGGTCGTCGATAAAAAGAGTTCGGCCCATGGGGTCGGCGGCATCGAAATATTTTCGGGCCGCGGTTTGTGTCAGAATGACGTTATAAGGTTGGGAAAGAGCGGAAACCGGATCGCCTTGAAGGAGGGTCCAATCGAAGATGGAGAACACCGCGGGATCGGCGTGGAAGACGCGCGGCTCGCTGATCGCTTCGCCGGAGGTTGTGCGAACGAGCAGCTCGGGATTTTGCTTGATCCGCGCCGCGGCTTCCACTTCCGGGACTTCGGCCGAAAGGGCCGGAGCCACCGCTGGCATTGCGCCGGCAAATTTCATCCGGCTCCCCTCTTTCCCCCAATCGGTAATGACTCGATGGATGCGGTCTTTGTTTTTATGATAGTCGTCATAGCTTGTTTGGTTGACGACATACATGAACATCATCAGGCATACCGTCATCCCGGTCGCAAGCCCCACCACATTGATAGAGGAGAAGACTTTGTCCTTTCTCATATTGCGCCAAGCAATGAGAAGGTGTTTTTTCATCATGAACGGTTCCTCCGTTCCGGGCTAAACTTCAAGCAGACCATGATGACGTAGGATTGATTGTTTTCGACCGCTTTTTGCCGGCTGGGCGGAAATGCTTTTGGGTATTTCATTTCTCACCGTTTTGATTGCAAAAAGCGTACCAGGATAATCGGAGACAAAGAATATGGATCACATGAAATTTCCCTGTCTGCCATTATCCGAGATTGATCTTTTCAGCATATTTTCTGTCTTTTTCAGGCCTGAATACATTTTTCCCATCGGAGATTTCGGGCCCGACCCCGTTTTTCCGATCGGAGTTTTCCGGCCCGACCCCGATTATCCTATATGTCCCCCACCGCACACTTGTTGTCGCGGAAGCGAACATGTCCTTGGAACCCAGGGTTGAATGAACCGCCAAGACATCGTACCCTTAAAGAGGGCCTTATAAGCAAAAAAGGCTTCATGGGGATATGTTATGGCATAATATTTGCTCTATCATCCAAGACGTAACAAACCGCGGAACACCGGAACCATGCTGAGAAGTTACCTGAAGACAGCCTTCCGAAACCTCAGAAGATATAAAGGGTATTCTTTCATAAACATCGCCGGTCTCGCCGTCGGTCTGGCCTGCGCCGTCCTGATCTTTATCTGGGCTTACGATGAGCTGCATTATGACTCCTTTCACCCGAACAACGACCGGATATTCCGCCTGCTCATTCATGCAGCCGATGATCCCTCCGACGGCGGCGTTCCCAGCACCCCCTATATCCTTCCCCGAATCCTCAAGCAGGAATATCCCGAAGTCGAGGAAGTGGTCCGCGTCCGCGACAAGGCCTATCCCAGCGCTCTGAAGCATGGAGATATTTCCTTTTACGAGGATCGCTTTTTCCTGGCCGACAACAGCTTTTTTTCCATCTTCGGTCATGATTTCCTTGAGGGGGATCCCGCATCGGCGCTCTCAAAGCCCAACGCCGTCGTCTTGACCAGGGATTCGGTAAAAAAATATTTCGGCGCCGTTGATCCCATGGGCAGAATCCTGAATTGGAACAACACCGCCGATTTGGAGGTTACGGGCGTCATTGAAAATGTTCCTTACAATTCCCACCTCCAGTTTGATTTCGTGGCGTCCCTGCAGCTCCACGGCCGGGAGAGACTCAACAGCTGGTGGCGGGAGACCGCAGGCTATGTGAAGCTCAGGGAAGGCGCCTCGGCTTCTGAGTTCGGACGCAAAATATCCGGCATCATGCAGAGATATCACCCCTCGGACAACTATACCGTGTCACTCCAGCCGATTCGGGAAGCTCATCTCAATATCATGCAGGGAGGACGCGGGGATATCCGGATTCTCTATTTATTTTTGGCCACGGCGGTCCTGATCCTGATCATCGCCTGTTTCAACTTCATCAATATCACAACGGCCCGTTCGGGGATCCGTGCCCTCGAGGTCGGGATGCGGAAGGTGGTGGGAGCCCGGCGCGGAAACATCATCCGGCAGTTTTTGGGAGAAACCTTCCTTCTGACCCTCATCGCCCTGGCTTTGTCGCTGCTGCTCGTCGATCTCGCGCTTCCCTCGTTCAATGCCGTCCAGGGAAAGGAACTGTCGCTCCTGGGTTCACTCGGCGGGCGTCTCCCCATTCTGCTGATCCTGATCGCGGTGATTACGTCTCTTCTTTCCGGAAGCTACCCCGCCCTGTACCTCTCCTCCCTCAGGCCGGTAAAAATCATGCGACGGGACCAGGGCAAGCGAGGGGCAAGACTGCGCACCCTGCTCGTCGTCGGACAGTTTTCCGTCTCCATTCTGCTGATCATCCTGACCCTCGTCGCCCAACGGCAGATGCGGTTTATCCGCAGCGCCGACCTGGGATTTTCCCGTCATGAGATTTTGACCATCCAGATGAACGACCAGCTGCGAGACAATCTGCAGTCTTTCAAGCGGCGCGTTCTCCAGGACCCCCGCATCCAGAACGTGACCGCGGCGTCCGCTCCGCCTCATTTTCTGTTCAATGTCAATAATTTCTCCTGGGAAGGTCTGCCGGATGAGGAACACAAGGAAATCAATTTCCTTTATGTCGATCACGATTACGCCGAAACCTTTGGTCTCGAAATCGTAAAGGGACGGGATTTTTCCATATCCTTCCCCTCTGATGAACAGGATGCAGCCATAGTCAATCAGGCGGCCGCGCGTATGATGGGATTCGATGATCCCGTCGGCAAAAGAGTTGATCTGGCCGGGGAACCCAAAACCATCATCGGTGTGGTCAAGGATTTCAACCACAAACCTCTGATCTTCGATATATCCCCCATGGTCATGGCCGTCAAACCCAGCTGGTACTTTGAGCTTATCGTCAAGCTCCATCCCGACGATGTTCCCGGCGGTCTGGCTCATGTCGAAAAAGTTTTCCATGAGACGACCCCAGATTTTCCTTTCAGATACACCTTTTTGGATGACTTCTTCGAGGAGATCTACCGCCCTCTGACCATTATGAACATGATTTTCAACTCTTTCGCCGCATTGGCCGTATTCATCTCCTGCCTTGGTTTGTTCGGTTTGTCCGCGCTGCTCCTGGATCAGCGCAAAAATGAAATCGGAATCCGCAAGGTTCTCGGGGCCTCAACCCGCGGCGTCATTTTTCTCACGACCAAGCACTTCATGCGGATTGTCCTGATCGCCAACCTGATCGCGGTTCCCGCCGCATTTTTCGCTTCCCGACTGCTGCTCAATCTGTTTGTTTACCGAACACGTATACAGCCATCCATATTTCTCATGAGCATTTCATTCTCATTTGCCGCCGCTCTGATCACGGTCAGCTATCAAGTCTGGAAAACCGCCCGGACAAATCCCGTCGACAGCATCCGCTGCGAATGAAGCTGGAGACAATGGTGATTTATAGTGAAACCATTACCGCCGATTCCTAAATCTCCTTTTTCTTCATTTCAGTTCATCATAAAGACACATTTTTCAATGTATATTTAATTAGTCGTAATGTAGAATATATGAATATTTAAGCATGTAGGGAGAAAACAGTGAAAAGACGAGAATTCGTGTGTAAGACAGGCTGTGGTTTTGCCGGTGCGGTGTTGTCACCTTTAGCGTTTAACAACGCTTTTGCCGCAGGTCAGGAAAAAAGGCGGCGCTACAAAATCGATATCGAGATCTATGAAGCCCGTGAAGACTCCTGGTGCCACAAAAAGGGCGACAAATTCGAGTATCCCAAGGATATCGGCAAGATCTGCCCCTGGTTGATGGCCAGCATGCACGATTTTATCCGGATCATGGAATTCGGCGGCACCCTTCCCTGGAAATATGAGGGAACCCCTTATGAGAAAGTCATCGATCCCGACGGTGTCACGACTGAATACGTTCGCTGCCCTGACCCGACCGCCGATTTCGTCGCCAAGATCACCCGCACCGCCATCTAAAACCGGGGTCGGGCCGGGTAATTCTTATCGGAATTATGGGGTTAAGCCGTAAGGATCATATCGCGCCTCTCGGCAAACAATCTTATTCTCCAATTTAATATAAGCCGTGATCGATATTAAAACCAGATCAGCGGCCATATGATGTGCCACAGGGAATAGAAAGTCAGCCTGAAAACCAGATTCCCCATAAATCCGTATCTTCGGAAAAGGAAGAGCGGCACGAGATTGGCGAGATAGATGAAGGCGAACATGATCACGGCCCAGAAAAGATTGGGAAGGATGCCCATGGCTTTCAATCCGCCGATCTGAGTCAGCGGCTCGTAAAGACTGATAAGCAGCGCCCCGATCCAGAATATCTCGTCACTCCATTTTCTTCTGAAAACCAATGTCGAGGACACCCAGACGATGACGGCGATCGGGATCAGATGAAAAAATATTTCCAGCAGGCCCGCAAACATCATATAAACCGGTAAGGAGTGAGGAAAAGGGATGTGGATGTTGGGGATTTTTAAGGCAAGGCTTATGGGCAGCTGAACGGCAAAGAATACGGTTCCCGCCAGCAGCGGTATCCCGAATCGATGTTTATTCCTGATTCCTCTTTCCCATATGGTTGGGAATCCTGCATGAGATGACAGGAGAAGCGCCGCCGCTCCTCCTGCAAGCAGGCAGATGATCCAGTTCCAGCTGAATATGCTCTGCTTGACCAATGGGTGATCCACCGGAGATATGACAAGCGAGAGCCGCGCGAGAATGATGAGTGCGGCGATGATGAGGTATGTTATAAAATCTTTTCTGTTTTTCAATGATGACTCCTGGATATAATGGATAAAATAAAAAAAATATTTTAGCAGACTTTTTCAATATCGTAATAAGGATTCATTTTGGGCTGGGAAATGTTAATCCCGCCATGTGTATCTGTGATTGCAGCAGTCATTCCCTTGCATCAGCGTTTTAGTCAAACGCAGCTTCATTTTAGGATTGAAAAACACGGCTTTCATAAAATCTCCGTAACACAGGTATGCATATCCTATGTCCCCGGCATTTTTCCCCCGGAATGTTCTTGCCCAAAGGCAATGCGAAACCCGGTATTCAAAAACATCGGGCGATTCTTCGATAAATTCTACGGATAATAAATTCCTGTAATCGTGTTTCGCTTTTGATTTGACCTGTTTTTTAAATTCATCGAAAGTATTGCCAGATTTATCTGCATGGTCGTTAAGCAAAATGCTCTCATTCATTTTTTTGAGGATATTTATCACTTTATCCCGTCCCAACTGTTCTGAAAAATATTCCAATGTATCTATCAGAGGGCCATAACGATTTCCCCAAGCTTCCTCATAGGTCGCACATTGCTTTTGTCGAATCTTTTCCTCGAAAACAGCCTCCTGCATTGGGAGACCCCACTCACCAAAAAGCAATGATTCAAACCTGACGTCGGATATAAGACACAACGGTAAAATACCCGCTATCAATTCTCTTCGGCTTCGGCAAAACTCTTTTTTACTGTTCGGCATGGTTCCCTCATTCCGGGAAATTAAATTCCCATAATTTGATGCTCAAGGATATCCCCAAAGATAAAGATAATTTTTTCTGAGGAAGGAATCAATAGCGAACAATCGTGTTGATCCTTACGAGGAGCACTATTTCCGTGTTTCTCTCGCCACCAGGTCAAGAGCATATGCCATCACCGTATCGCGGCCTTTGAGAATATCTTCCACGCTGGGATCCACCCGGTGCTCGGGGATGATGCCGCGGTCATTGGGATAGTCGTCGACGGCCATGGTGTAGCGCACCAGAGGGATGCGCACGCGGATTCCTGTGTGGGGAAGCTTGAGGCCGGGCATGGAGCCGGAGTTGTTGCCGTAGTAGCCGGCGCCGCATTCTTCTCCGATAAAGACGGCCTTGCGGTGGTAGTGCATGGGCGACGTGGCCTCGCCCGAGGCGCTGAAACTGCGGCCGTTGATCAAGACATAGGTTTTTCCGCGGAAAGTCGGTGAAATGGGCTTCATGGTTCCGACATTGGGATGGGCCAGGACATCGTACCAGCCCCGCTTGTTCCTGCGGAAATTCGCTTCGGGCTGGGTGCGCCGCTCCTCCGGGACATTGGTGTATTTCATGAAATCATAGTTCAGCTTTTTGGTTTCGAGCGCCGCGTAATAGCGAAACGGCTCGTCGATAAAGTAGGAAAAAAGGATCCGGCCGAACGCATCGCTTCCACCTCCGTTGTCGCGCAGGTCGATAATGAGAGCGGGAGCATCTTTTTCATCGAGTTCCCGGAAGGTTTTCTTGAGGAAAGCGGGATAATCGATACGGGCCGCCCGATAAGCTCCTCCTCCGAAGGTGCGGATGGTAAGGACCGGGATCTCTTCTTTATATTCGAAAGCGATCGGCGGTTGGGACGCATTCGGAACGGGATATCTTTCCTTCCTGCGCCGGTTTAGACTTGCGAAAGATATTCCGGCGACCGTAAAGGGGGCCAGCGCTCCATCTTCCTCATCCCAGAAATCGATCTCGTAGACGGGTGTTTCCCCGAAAAATATATTGTAGAGTCGTCCGAAATAGACGGGATCGCTCAACCTGTGATATTTGGCGGATTCGACATGGGCGTCTGAGGGGATGGCGGGAAGCAGCCTATCGATGACCGTGGTCATCCGATAACCATTGATGGAGACCACTTCCGCTCCCACCGGCAGGTCTCGATTGCTGTAGTTGTGGATGAGGTAGGCCTTGCCGTCGATAAAATGCAGTTTGAAAGGCGGTGATATGGGGCGTTGTTTAAGATAAGACTCGAGTTTGGAGGAAGCGGTCAGGTGGGTATGGCCGCAGTTTATGGATGCGATCAACGGAGTCAGCAGTCGAACGAAGGCCCATTCGGGCATGGGTTGATCCAGCCGGGCGGCCGCTTCGTCGAACCGGCGGTCCATCTCGGCTTTGCTGGAATACCGGTACAGCCCGGCATGCCCTTCTTCGAGCGCGGAGCGCAGGATGTTAAAATCTTCGCGCAGTTGTTCGACCGTGATCGTTTCGCGCTTCTCCCCCGCGGTTTCCTGCGCCGGTGAGATGCAGACCAATGTTGTCAGAACGCACATGATGATCGTCATCATCATAAATGAAAAACCCGATCCGGTTTTCATTCGCCTTTCTCCCCTGATTAAAATCGGTCCCGGAAAAATCAGCGCATCGCGATCCCGTTTCCTTTATTCAGAGATACGTAAATCGGATGCGATGGTTCATCCGTATCATCCGCGAGATCTTAATTTGCGAAGAAATCCTCATCGATCACGGGTCTTCCGCGTTTACGGCGTTTGTGCTTTGAGAAGCGCCTGCGCAGTGTTTTCGGCGCTATTCTATTCGTACTTCAGGCTTTCCACCGGATCCGCCGCGGCGGCCTGGAACGCCTTGATCCCCATGGTCAGGAGGGCGATGATCAAGGCGACGCCTCCCGCCCCGGCGAAGATGAGGATATCCGGGCGGACATGATAGGGAAAACGGCGCAGCCACACCGTCACCGCGAAATACGCGGCAGGCCATGCGATCACATTGGCGATGATAACCCACTGGAGAAAATCCCTGGATAGAAGGGTTACGATCTGCGATGCCGAGGCGCCGAGAACCCTGCGGATGGCGATCTCCCGCGTTCGTTTTTCCGCTGCATAGGAAACCATGCCGAAGAGACCGAGACAGGCGATGAAAATGGCCAGCACACTGAAGTTGGTGACGATGCGGCTTAAGCGTTCCTCCTCGTGATATCGGTCGTTCAGTGATTGATCCAGGAAAAAATAGTCGAAGGGAGCATCGGGAACCATGCTTTTCCAATACGATTGGACGGCGTTGAGGGCCGCGGAAACAGCGCCCGGTTTCATTCTAACGACGATGGTTTCGCTTTCATCAGGGACGCAGTAGAGACACTGCGGCTCGATGGAATGTTGAACGGACATGAAATGGTAGTCTTTGAAAACGCCGATCACGGTTTTCGGCCGGCTTCTGCCGTCAAGTTCGCGGATGTTCTTACCGACCGGATCCTCCCAACCGAAGGCCGCGGCCGCCGCTTCATTGATGAGAACGGATTTCTGGGGATCCGAGGTGAATTCCGGACTGAAATTGCGCCCGGATTTCAACTCGATGCCGAGAGTGTCGAGGTAATCATACCCGATATTTGTGAAAGCCATCATCTGGGTTTCATCCAGGCTGAAACCTTCGGGCAGCACAATGTTGCGGCGCGCCCCCCATCCGGGTACGTGAGAGGCGGTGCTGACTGCGGCTACTTCGGGAATCCCTTGGAGCCCGTTGATCAAGGGTTTGAGCTTCAGCCGCACATCAGGACGCTCACCTCTTATGACAAGCATATGTTCCTTATCGAAACCCAGACGCTTGTTTTTCATGAAGTGGACCTGGTGATAGATAACGCCTGTGCCGATCAGCAGGATAATGGAAACCGCAAACTGAAAAGTAACCAGGATCTTTCGAAACCGACCTTTTCCCGACGCGCCTTCCCAAATCCCCTTAAGCACTCTGGATGCTTTAAATCGGGACAGCACCAGTGCGGGATAGCTGCCGGCGGAAAGACCGACGAACAGACCGAAACCGATGAGCACTGGGATCATCCAGGGAATCGAAGCGTACCCGACACGGATATCCCTGCCGGACAAAGCCCGGAACATGGGGAGGAAAAGTTCCACCAGGATAACGGCCGCTCCCAGCGACACGAAACTGTAAATCAGGGATTCACCCAGGAACTGCTGTGCCAGCTTGCCCTTATGGGCTCCGTGGATCTTCCGTATTCCGACCTCCCTGGCCCGATTGGTCGACCGGGCCGTCGCCAGGTTCATGAAGTTGATGCAGGCCAGGAGCAGGATGAAAAACGCCGTTGAGGAAAAAAGATATATGGAAGAGATATGGCTGTTGGCGCCCGCCTCGCCGTTGAGATGGGAGTGAAGATGTATCGAGGCCAGCGGCTGAAGGACGAATCGTATGTCGCCTCCGATGGCCTTCAGGATCGTCCCCATCCGCTTTTCGATCATATCATCAAACCTGTCGTCGAGTGTCCGGGGATCCGTTCCGGGCTCGAGCAGCAGGTAGGTGTAGTTATTGAAATCTCCCATCCATCGCGAAAACAGCTGCGGATTTTCGCGTTCGAACGTGGAAAAGGAGATCAGCATGTCGAAAGTGAAATGAGAATTCGAAGGGATATCTTCCATCACCCCGGTTATGTGAAAATCGCTTTGATCGTCGAAACGGAGGATCTTCCCCATGGGATCATGATTTCCGAAGTAGCGTTGGGCGGTTGATTCGGAAATAACCACATTGAAGGGATCAGCCAGGGCGGAAGCGGGATCTCCGCTGAGAAGAGGAAAAGAAAAAACCTCGAAAACCGAAGCGTCCGCCAGATAAACCCCATCTTCGAAAAACAGCTTATCCCCACAGCGCACTCGATTGTGGTAGATATAGCGAAATCGGACGGCATTCCGCACTTCAGGGATCTCGCGTATCAAGTCCTTGGCTACGGCACCGTTTCCGCAGGCCAGGTCCCCGCTCATTTTCCCCATGGTCCCGGCCATGGTGAGGCGGTGGATTTGATCGGCATGGGTATGGTATTTATCGTAGCTGAGTTCGTATCGAACATAGCTGAGGATCATGATACAGCATGCCATCCCGACCGCCAGTCCCATGATGTTGATCAGAGAATAGGACTTATGCCGCCGGAAATTTCGGTAGGTGATTTTCAGATAGCTCCGGAACATCACTCCGCTCCAGTAGAGGGAATCGTACAGCGCATGAGGGACGGACCGCAGGATCTGCGCCCAAAGCCACAGGCCGGCACGCGATCTTCCCCTATCCTTGATCTGCATATGGTAGAGTTCTTCGATATCACCGAAAAACGCATAGTTTTTTCTTCGGCTTATAAGACGGCTGAGAATCCAGAGATTCATTTTCATGCGGCCTTTATTTTGTGTGTTCATCCTGATTCCCCTTCGACGCTATGCCGTGGCGGCAGCCCCTTCCAGAAAGCCTCCTGTACGGCCTTCGTTTTGAACAGTTGCTCTTTCCCGAGCTCGGTTACGCGATAATACCGCTTGCTCTGCCCTCCTCGGACGGGAGTCGGTTCTCCTTTTTGGGCTTCGAGAAATCCTTTTTTCACCAATCGTTCCAGCGGAAAATAGATGCCGCCGATCGCCATATTCTTTTTAGTTATTTGTTTTATATGCTGATAGATGGAAATCCCGTAGGCCTGGCCGTCAAGTCTCCATACCGAAAGCATGATCTGTTCTTCGAGCCGTGTAAGATCCGCCATTTCGCTCTCCTCTCGCCATCTATTCAGATAATATGAAGAAACCAGATGATTGTCAAGCGATTTGTTCATATTATATGAATTAATATGGGGTCGGGCCAAAAAACACCGATCAACTTAGTCGTGTTTTTTCCAAAACCTGTCAAACCATCTGCGATAAGTTCATTTCAATTTGGGTTGAAAAACACTTGGTGATCAAACACATTACATGCATTTTATTCGGATTGTGATAGAATAATTATGTTCGGGGAATGAAAGGAGATCTTTTATGAGCTTTAAAAATATACTTATCATCGTGTTGATTGTCCTGGCTTTGATTGTGATTCTCCAGAATTCCGGGGTGGTATCCTTTCATATTCTGTTCTGGCAGATAAGCATGTCGCGCATCCTCATGCTCTCTTTCCTTCTGCTGGTGGGATTCTTATTGGGCGTTTTGGTTTCCTCTCCTCTGTTCCGCCCACAGAAGCCGGGCCGACGTAATTGACTTTTTGGGGTCGGGCCTAAAAACACCTATCTATTTAGTAAGTTTAATTTTCCGATTCCACCTAAAACATCCTTCCGTGAGATCATCTGAGCCGCAATCCGTTTATATCATTGAACGGATATTATGGCACGAGCAAAGCGCTTCTATCTTCCCGGCCTAACTTGGCATATAACACAGCGCTGCCATAAAAAAGAATACCTTCTTGGTTTAAAACGCCACCGCGATATTTGGCTTCATTGGTTGGAGAAAGCAAATAATAGATTCGATATTTCCATCTTGAACTATATGATAACCTCCAATCACATCCATCTTCTGGTTATGGATGGACACGAAGAGTGCAGCATCGCCAATTCAATGCAGCTGGTTTCAGGAAGAATGGCCCAGGAATACAATAACCGCAATAACAGAAGCGGGGCATTCTGGGGCGATCGATATCATGGGACCGCCGTGCAGGAGAACAACCATCTTTTCAACTGCATGATGTACATGGACACGAATATGGTCCGAGCCGGAAAGGTCAAGCATCCAAAAGAGTGGACGTACTGCGGCTATCAGGAAATCGAAGGTCTCAAACAAAAAAACACATTGATCAATAAAAAGCAGCTATCGGAACTTTTTGAAGTGGAAGAATCAGAATTACGATCCTTTTATAATGAAATACTCCGGGAATATATGGCTAACAGCAGCATGAAAAGAGAGCCGCGGTGGACGGAGAGTATAGCGGTGGGTCAAAGATCATTTGTCGAATCCATAAAAAAGGCTTTAGGCGATAAAGCAAAAAAAAGAAAGATTGTAGACCACGACGACTACTCTGAACTCAAGTAATTGCACGCATTTCCGCTTTAATTTTCTTTATTGAATACACGCCCCATAATCGGCTTCATCAGAATAAGGGTATTTAGGTGGATGGCTTTATTCTCCGGCCCGACCCCGGGTTTTCTCTTTCCATTGCCTGTCTCGTTCCCGATTTTTAGGCCCGACCCCGTTTTTCCGATCGGGATTTCCAGGCCCGACCCCGGGTTTTCTCTTTCCATTGCCTGTCTCGTTCCCGATTTTTAGGCCCGACCCCATTTTCCCGATCGGGATTTTCAGGCCCGACCCCGATTTTTTATTCATACTTAAGCGAATCGGCGGGTTGGTCAGGGCAGCCTTCAGCGTCTGATTGCTCACGGTCAGCAGGACGACCACCAGCACCGCAGCCGCCAGGAACGGCCACACTGAAATCCCGCTTTTATAGGCGAAATTCCGCATCCACCTGTCCATGGTGAAATACACGATCGGCCATGCGATCACGTTTCCCAGAACGATCCATTTCGTGTACTGCTTGGAAAGCATCACGACCACCCCGCAAACCATCGCGCCCAGCACTTTGCGGTTCCCGATCTCTTTGGTTCACTGCCCGGTAATGAATGAGGCCAGTCCCAGCAGCCCCAAACAGGCGATGATGACGGACAGCACCGAAAACGCGACAAATATCCGCTGCGTCCTTCCCTCCGCTTGATAGATTTCCGCGATAGGATTCTCTAAGTGACGGGCAAAACGAGATGTTTCGTGTATATCATTTTCGAATCCCCAACGGAATAGAAATCATCGACGACCGCGTCCAAACGATATCCGTTTTTCTCATAAAAGCGCTGGGTCGAGCCATATTTTTCCTGTCCCGAGGTTTCAATGACGACCATTCTCCCATCGCGGCGCAGGATTTCATTCTCTGCAAACCCAAGCAGCCGGGCGCCGATCCGATGCCGCTGGTCTCTGGGATTTACAACAATCCAGTACACATCGAACGTTCCCATGGTACACGGAGTAGGACCGAAACAGATCCACCCCGCAACGCGCCCATCCATTTCAGCGACATAAGACAGGTAGGAACCGCATTCCTGATTGCCTGACGTGTCCGTGAAGACTTCGGCGGCGACCTCCACTTCCACCGGACGGAAAAAACCGGTTTCTTTGATGATTTCGATCACATCCGGCATATCGCCCATTTCCGCTTTTCGCAGCTCTATTTTCATTTCCTCATTCATGAACGTATTCCCGCCTTGTCAATCCCCTCATGCAACAGCTTTTTCCAGCCTCCGGCCGGCGTTCGAAAGCATGTCCCGCACAAAGTCCCCATAGGAAATCTCTGCAGCCCGCAGCGCAGCCGCAAATCCAGCATCCGGTGAAATATCGGGATTAGGATTTACTTCAAGAATGTATGGCCGGTCCTGTTCATCGAGTCTGAAATCCACGCGGGCATAATCGCGACAACCCAGCGTATTCCAGGCAGACAAGGCCAATTCTTCGATCCGCTTCCAATCCCTCCGATCGAGATCCGCCGGGATTTTCCTGGGAGTATTTTTGAATAAGAAGGAGTTTTCATCCCATTTCGCACTGTAATCGACGATCCGGAGCCGGCCCTCCTCAAATGCGGAAAAACTGATTTCCGCGATTGTGAGGACCTCGACACCATTTTTTCTATCCATAAGAGAAACATTCAATTCCCTCGACGCAATAAACCGCTCCACGATGACGGGTTGTTGGAATCTCCGGTGGAGTTCTGACAAGAGATCTTGGGCTCGATCCTTTTCCGAGGGAAGCGAGACCACGGAATCGCTGGAAATCCCTTCGCTGGCATCATTCCAAGCGGGTTTCAACACATAGCATCCCGCCGGCAGGTGCACGGCATCCAGAGTTCTTCCCGGGCGGATTTCAGCCCCGTCCGGACACGGCAGCCCGGCGCCTTGAAGAAGCGCCTTGGCTTGTCCCTTTTTTTGGGCGATAAGCAATGTCGGGGTATCGCATCCCGTGGCGCTTTTTCCAAAGGCGCGACAGATCGCCGGCACATAATTCGCCTGCTCGATCGAGCCTATAAATTCCTCGATCAAGTTGAACACCAAGGACTGCCGGCATATTTTCAACAGCTGTATAAGGTGGTTCAGGTCCTCGATCGCCGCCACTTCCGCTTCCATGCCCAATGAATCGAGCGCCCGCTTCACCGCTCCGACCTGGTCCATGACTCCTATGCGGCTGGCATACAGGGGATCGTCAGGTGAGCCGAAGCTGTTGTGCAGGATCAATATTCCGTCCATGATTTCCTCTCCAACCTTACGCGTACCGGGACCGGGCCGGTGTGGATCCCGTGTTTCGGCAGATATCCCAACTCTTTCTCCTCTTCTTCGAAACCGAAGCTTGTTTTCGCTGATGTCTTGAAACCGGGAACGCGGTTCTGCCTCACTCGTGAAAATGCGCTATCGATGATGGTTCCGATCAATTCTTCATAGCGCAGGCCCTCCTGAGTGGCGATCATGGGGAGATCGGAATGGGTCGGATGCAGTCCCGGAAGAGGATTGATTTCCATAAAAGAAGGTTTTCCCTCGGCATCGCATCGTATATCCACACGCCCGCCGTCACGGCACTGCAGCACCCGATAGGATTCCAGAGCGAGATCCTCGACGTGTTCTTTCAACCGGGGATCATCCAGCAGCGGACGATAGAGGATACGGCTCTCGCACTCTTCCTTGTTGGTATATGAATAAACCGCCGGTTCGCGCTTGCCGCGAATTTCGATCTCCATGGTTCCCAAAACCCAAGCCTTCCTGCCGCAACCCAGGATCCCGACGGTAAATTCCCGTCCCGGCAGATATTCCTCCACTAAAACCGGCTGGGCGTACTCCTCGAGCATATCCGCGCAGATCCGCTCCAATTTTGAAGGATCGTCGATCAGCGAATTGTGATCGACACCCTTGCCGGTCCCCTCAGCAAGAGGTTTAGCAAAAACCGGGTATTTCAAATTCACGTCATCGATGTCGGAGACATCTTCGATCACATGAAACGGAGGAGTGGCGAGTCCCCGCTGAGCCACAAGTCTTTTGGCAATGCTTTTATCCAGCGTAGCGGCGCAAACGAGGGGATCTGAAAAAGTGTACGGCACCCCGAACATTTCCAGCAGCGCCGGAACCTGCGACTCTCGACACCTCCCACCAAAGCTTTCGGAGATATTGAAAATCATATCCCAACGCCGCCCGTCGATCAGCAGCCGGCAAAGCCTTTCTCCATTGCCGATTTTTTCCGCCTTATACCCCAGCCCCTCAATCGTTCGCTGCAGGGCATCGATGGTGTCCGCCGAATCGAATTCAGCGACATCCTTCTCGGACCAGCCCTGTTCCAAATAATCGGTTCTCAGGTCATATACGATACCTACCGATGTCATCTTTGCGTGTTTTTTTTGTTCCATGATGATTTATCCATATTCTTCAGAGTATCGGCGATGCCGCCGAAAAAAGCGGCCGCGCCGGATTTCAGGTTTACCAAGCTGTATCCCCCTTCCTGGATGACAAGAATCGGAAGGTTGAGCGAGCCGATCATGCGCCCGGCCCGCTTCATGCCACCGGGCCGCAAATCGAAAGAGCCGGTGGGATCTCCCTTCATGACGTCGAAGCCAAGGCACACCACAAGGAATACCGGAGAAAATTGCCGTATCCTTGATATCGACTTATTCAGTGCCGCCATGAACTCTTCCTCCCCGGCCTTTCCGGACAAAGCGAAGTTGATATTGAAGCCCTCCCCTTCTTCCTCGCCCGTTTCATCGGGAAATCCGGAAAAATAGGGATAGGCGATATTGGGATGCCCGTGGATTGAAACCGTAAGCACATCGGAGCGTCGGGCAAATATGGACTGTGCGCCGTTGCCGTGATGATAGTCGACATCCAGTATCGCCACCTTCCCGTAACGACTGAGAAATTGAGCCGCTATGGCGGCGTTGTTGAAATAGCAGAAGCCGCCGAAGACTTCACGTTCGGCATGGTGACCCGGAGGGCGGCACAGAGCATATGCCAGGGAACGTCCCCTCAGCACCTGATCGGCCGCGGTCAAGGCGACGTCCACCGCCGATTCGGCGGCGGTAAACGCATTCCTGTCCAAAGGAGTAAAGGTGTCGATGCAGTAATATCCCGCTCGAACCGCCAGGTCCTTGGGCCTCCTTTCAGGGTGCCTTATCGGAAAAACATAAGGGTATATAGGGCGACGGCTCCCCAGTTTGCGGCATACGGCCTTGAGATACTTGCAAAAGGCCGCATCGTGCACCTCAAGAATATGTTCTTGTTTGAAGCTCCGGCTCATCATGGACTGAAACAATCCGGTTTTCTCCAGGCTTTCCCGGATAGCTCTAACCCGTGCGGGACGTTCGACGTAACCGCGCTCATGCACATGATGAACTTCATGAGCATTGCCGCTGACCATGACGAAAGCTTTTTCCAGCCGTCCGCCGTATTTCAGAGGCGCCTTTGCATCTTTATTTTTCAGGTAGCGGGGTTCACGGATATGGACCGGTTCTTCGATAACCGATTCGATAACCCGTTCGATATAATCCGGGGTGACCAGATCGCTGTATTTTTTGGTCAGGATGGTGCGCATGACCGCCCGGCACTGAGAGCGGCGGAGAGTCCGGCTTCGACCCAATCCGTCGAAAAGAAGATAGGGTGGTGATGAAGATCCGATGGGGGTTTCATATTCCGTCCCTACGATAGGGCGAACGCCGAATTGCTCATAAAACCTCAGTCGCCTTTGATTCTCCTTCAACTCCGCGGGATCCTCGACCAAACGGGGATCATCCGGCAGGACTTCCATGAACAAGGCCAAACAACCGGACTGCATGAGATATTCCCGGCTCGCTTCATACAGCATCCCCCCCGTTCCGCTTCCATGTCCGGGGCGGCGCACGGCAAGGAAATCCAGAAGAGCACTGCGAATATTCGGGAAGAGCATGACAAGTGAGAATCCCGTCACCCGGCCCAATCCGGTTTCACTTACCAGCAGCACGGTGGTATATCCATATTTGATAGGATCGTTGAGAAGCTCTGGGATTTTATCCGCGTAATCCGCTGTGTCCGCGAAGTTATCACGAAAGATATCTTGTACCTGCGTCAACCGCTCACGCTCGATGGGAAGCAAGGTCCTGTGGATCCGCCTGATCCTGATCATACTCCGCCTCCATTTTCATCGGAGATCATATAGACGTGCTTATCATCACGATTCGAAAAGAAATACCCGGGAATCGCGTTTCGCTCCGTCAGCGGGGTTTTCTTTACGCCGCAGCATACGATGACTTCGGGCCGGTGCGATGAATTCGGCTTGACCGCCGGCCAGCTCCCAGACACCAGGGGCCCTTTCCGTGCACGAGCTTTTCGGATCCGAGATCACTCCTGGTTCCGGGTAATTGACCAGTAGCCCCTCATAATTCCGCAGAACGGTATGCGTCGTACTCATGGATACGATATAACTGGGCAAGATGGGAATTTTCCCCCCTCCGTGGGGAGCGTCCACGACATATGTCGGAATCGCGATACCACTGACCCGACCGCGCAGATACTCCATGATCTCAATTCCTTTGCGAAGTGATGTCCGCAGATGTTCCACTCCCTTGACGGGGTCACATTGGTATATATAGTAAGGCCGCACCCGGCTTCGCACCAGCGCTCGGCAGAGTTGTTCGATGGTGCGCACATCATCGTTTACTCCCCTCAGCAGGACAGACTGATTGCCCAAAGGGATCCCGGCATCGGCAAGCAGAGCACACGCCCGACCGGCCTCCGCCGTCAATTCGACGGGATGATTGAAGTGGGTGTTTATCCACAAGGGATGATAACGGCTCAGAATACTCACCAGATGGGAAGTAATCCTCATGGGAAGCACCACCGGAACCCGGGTTCCGATACGGATCACCTCCACCGTCTGCACTGAGCGGACGGCCGACAGGATCCGGTCCAGAGCCGCATCCGAAAGAGTCAAGGGATCTCCACCCGAAATAATCACATCACGAATCTCATCGTGATTTTTCAGATAATCGACAACCCGTTCCAGCCGCCTGTTTGAGATGGAGCTTTCCCGCATGCCGGCGATGCGCTTTCGGGTACAGTGACGACAATATGTCGAGCACTGGGTCGTCGTTATAAGCAGCGCCCGGTCTCGGTAGCGGTGGATCAGCCCGGGAACCGGCATATCATCATGCTCTTCAAGCGGATCATCACTCAGGCATGGAAGGTCGAACATTTCCCGAATGTCGGGAACGCTCTGTCGATAAATAGGATCAGATGCATCCGGAGTGACGATCAGCGAGGCGTAATAGGGCGTGATCGACATGGGATATCTCTCCATGACCCGCTGCAGATCATTCCCGGAGGAATCCAGGGGCAGGTAATCCGCCAGCTGTTCAACCGTTCGAATACGGTTGCGCATCTGCCACCGCCAGTCATGCCATTGGGAGATTTGAACCGCGGGATGGATTCCCGTTTCCGGACTTGCTGCTTTGATTACGGGAGGGCTTCCGAACGCACCAGGAGGTTCGGAACTTTGTTCATCAGACAATTCGTTAACAAAACCAGTGCTTCTTTGAGTCATTTTGAATTCCTTCATCCTTTGTTTTTTGGTTTCTTCTTGAAGATTCTATTTGACCAAAAAAATGGACAAGCTTCGGACGAAGCTTTGCCGCAGAGGCTTTATGCCGGCTTCGATTTCTTCCTGATCCATTCCGATCATGGCAAAGGAAAAAAAACCGAATACGAATCCAGCGACCGCACAGGCAAGGCGCCGGATCTTGATGAGATCGATTTTCTCTCGCATAAAAGGGGTCAGCAGGCTCTCGATCTCTTCCAGGTAATGCAGAAAAGGCTTTTCCAATTCTTCGGGGGTTTCGCGCTCCAGCTTCAGAAGCAGACGCCCCTGGAACAGCAGGACGAAACCTTCGTTGTTCTCCATGAAATACCGGTAATGAACATTCAAGATGTGCTCCAGTATTTCTTCAATGGAATTCGGTGGGGATTCAACATTCCTCAGCTTGGTGATCAGGTGATTTATGGAATTTTCTATAAGGTGCGTCGTTATGTCGAGTTTATCCGAGAAATAGCTGTAAAAAGTGCCCTTGCCCAGATCGGCTCTTTCTGTGATGTCATCAATGGTTGACGCGTCGACACCGTCTTCGCTGAATACGCTCATCGCGGCATCCAAAAGCTTTTTTCTGTTCCGAACGGAACGTTTTTGGGCTCGGCTGAGCGGTGCGGACTTCCCCCTCCGGCTTGTGATGCTTTCGCTTGTTCTGCGATCTTTCATTTCTATACTTGACCATATAGTCGACATCGACCGGCTTGTCAACACTTTTTTTTCGTGTCATATGATTTTTTTCTGTTTCCATCTTCTTGTCAGTTGTCCAAAGGCCTTGTGTGTGATAGTTTCATTTCACGGCGTCCCGGATTTCCGCCGTTCGTATCATCTCGTATAAGGAGCTTATCATGCATAAGATGGGAATCGTTTTGCTTTTGATCTCAATAACCGTTGTCCTCTCATGCACACCACAAAACAAATCTCCGGCATTACAGGGAGAATACCTGGGGCAGAGTCCCCCCGGTGACGATCCCGTGCTCTTCGCACCGGGGATCATCTCCACCGGCATGAACGAACGCGATATCGCGATAACTTCGCAAGGCGATGAGATCTATTTCACGATCTCACTCGGGCGGTCCGTTTACGCCATCGCCGTGTGCCGATCGGACAACGGGATCTGGACACAGCCTGAGATCGCGCCTTTTTCAGGTCGAAAGGGCATCCAGGATCTGGAGCCTTTCATTTCCCCCGATGGTGGGAAATTCTATTTCGTATCCGACAGACCCATCTCCGAAGGCGAAAAGAAAGGCAATATGGACATCTGGGTCATGGACCTCACCGAGACGGGCTGGGGCGAACCCTATAATATCGGCGCTCCCGTCAATTCGGAGCTGGGAGATTTCTTCCCTTCCGTAACCAAGGACGGAACCCTCTATTTCACGCGGAATGAAAAAGGCGGATCGACGGCGGTATACCGATCCCGTTTAGCGGAGGGCAAATATACCGACCCCGAAAGACTGGGGGAAACGGTCAATTCCACCCGCGGCGTCTACAATGTTTTCATCTCTCCGGATGAAGATTATTTGATCGCCCCCATTTTCGGTAGAGAAGACAGCCTCGGCGGCACCGATTATTACATCATTTTCAGAGATCCCGACGATACGTGGCATGAACCGATCAACCTGGGCGAAAAGATTAACACGAAATTCAATTTCGAATGGAGCCCCTACGTCACCCGGGACGGGAAATACTTTTTCTTCATGTCCGACCGGGTCGCGCAGGAAAAACCCGAAACACAGCTCACCTACAAAACCCTCACGGATCAATACAACCGGCCGCAAAACGGGAATACCGATATCTACTGGGTCAGCGCTTCATTCATTCAGAAACTGAGAACAGAAAACCGATAAAACGAATCGATCCCGCTTCTCACCCCGCTCACGGCGCAAGCTCCGCTCCCGCTGTTGACCCCGTTGTTTGAGGTATGATAACGTCATACCCTTGATAATCTGCGGCATCCGTTTTGCCGTTGATAGTCAATTTCCCTGAAAGGTGCATACCATGAAATTTAAAAAACTCCTATTATTCATTTTGATCCTCTCTTTTGTGATCGGAGGAACGTATCCCCTTTTCTCTCAGAGCGAGGTCGATCTCAAAATGGTTGAAAAGATACGGGACGAAGGATTCCACTGTTCGCAGGTGATGGAGCTGCTCTGGCATATGACCGATGTCTACGGCCCCCGGCTGGCCAATTCCCCCTCCTATACGCAAGCCGCTGAATGGGCCAAGAATAAATTCGAGGAATTCGGCGCCGAAAACGTCACGCTCTTCCCCTTCCCGGGCTCGGAATGCATGCCCTGGGAATGCACTTTCAGTTCACTGACCCTGCAAACTCCCCAGTACATGCCCTTGATCGCCTATGTCGTGCCCTTCACCCGCGGGACGAACGGGAGGCTTCGCACCGGAGCCGTCATCGTAAACACCCGCGAGATATATTCCGAAGCGGACCTGAAAAAACATGAAGGAAAACTCGAGGGAAAAATCGTTCTCATCGCCCCCGAAGCGCCTATCGCTCCCGACTTCACTCCCCGAGCCCAACGCATCTCCCGCGAGGTCCTCGCGGAAATGGCCGAGACCGAGATCACGCACAAACCCGACGAGGTGACAATCCCCCGCACCCATTATGACGAACTGCTCAAGGGCAGGCACCCGAAACCGCCGCTGTCTTCGGAAATCGTCAACGATTTCTTTGAAAAGGAAGGTGCCGCCGCCCTGCTGGCTCCCAGCCGGCGCAGCATCAAGACCGGAGTCTGGGGACCTTTCGACAAAGGGATCGTCGAGATCGGCCGCATGCATCCCGTACCGCTGGGAGGGCATAAGCCCATAACGCGGATCATGATGGCGGCGGAGCATTACAACCGGTTGTTTCGTCTGCTCGATCGAGGAATCGAAGTGGAGCTGGGACTCGAGGTGCGGGCGGTCTTTCATGAGGACGACATCCAGGACTACGATGTGATCGCCGAGATCCCCGGCACCGATCTCAAGGACGAGGTCGTCATGATCGGAGGCCATTTCGACGGCATGCCGGCCGGCACCGGAGCCGCGGACAACGCCTCGGGCGCGGCCATGGTCATGGAAGCGATCCGGATCCTGAAAGCCGTGGGCGCGCGGCCTCGTCGCACCATCCGCGCCGCTTTGTGGGGAAGCCATGAGATCGGCATGTACGGATCCCGGGCCTACATCCAGAAAACGTTTTACGACTACGATACGGATACGCGTCTCCCCGCCTACGACAAGCTGACCGCCTATTTCAACTCCGACTATTACGGTCGCATCGTCGGCGTCTACATGCACGGCAACGACCATGTCCGTCCCATTTTCGAGACCTGGAGGGCCCCCTTTGAAGACCTCGCCTTCACGCACCTCGTCGCCGGAAACAGCACGGGCTCGGATCACATGAACTTCATTAAGGCCGGACTCCCCGCCTATAAATGGATCAACGACACGATCGAATATTTTACCACCATCCACCACACCAACATGGACCTCTACGACCGGATCGTTCCCGAGGATGTGATGCAGGCGGCCGTCATCAACGCCTGCTGGGCCTATTTCGCCGCCATGCGCAACGAGATGCTCCCGCGGTCGCCGAAACAGATGAAGAACAACCGGAGAGGTCATACGCCGTGACCGTGAATCCGAGCCCTCTCCGGGATTGATATCTTTGCATCCGATCGCGTTTTCAGCCCGTGCCGTTGTCTTCACGTCATCCGCTGTTCCGCTTCCGGACCTCCACCCCACTTGAAATCCGCATACGGTTTTGACCATTGAAATCGACTGTGATATAAGCAGAGCGAGGCCTGTCCGGGCTGCATGGCCTGGAGAGACCAGGGAAAATAGCCACAGGAGGCATGCAATGATCCATCGTATGCGCATCACCCTTTTATCCATGATACTGACAGCCATCTTCACGGCGGGCTCTTTCACCTTCGCCGAACCGGTCAAGGGGTACTATCGTTTTCCCGCTCTGCACGGCGATGTGATCGTGTTCTCCGCCGAGGGAGATCTCTGGACCGTGGATGCGGGCGGCGGAGTCGCGCGGCGCTTGACCACGCACCCCGGTGAAGAATCCCATCCGGCCGTATCCCCGGACGGGAAAACCCTGGCCTTCACCGCCACCTATGAAGGTCCCTCCGAAGTCTACACCATGCCGCTTGAGGGAGGCGTTCCCACACGCTGGACCTATGAAGCCGATGCCTCTACGGTCGTGGGTTTCACTCCCGACGGCCGTCTGCTCTACACCACCCGGGCCTTCTCCACCCTGCCCAATCCGCAGCTGGCTTGCCTCGATATCAAGACCGGACAAACCACCCTTCTCCCGCTCAGTCAGGCATCGGACGGATCCTACGACGGTTCGCTTCGAACGCTCTATTTCGCACGCCCTGGCTTCCACAACAACAACACCAAGCGCTATCAGGGAGGTACGGCGCGGAACATCTGGAGATATACGGAAGGCGACGCGGAGGCCGTCAACCTGACCGCCGATTTCGCCGGAGAAAATTTCGCCCCCATGTGGTGGGACAACCGTGTGTATTATGTATGCGACCGCGACGGTACCTGGAACATCTGGTCGATGGATCCCGAAGGAAAAGACCTCAAGCAGCACACGTTCCACAGCGGATGGGAAGTGAAATCCCCTTCTCTCGATCGAGGAAGGATCATTTACCAGCTGGGCGCCGACCTGCATGTCATCGACCTGGAGAAGAACGATGGAGGCGTCGTTCCCATCACATTGGCCTCCGACTTCGACCAACTGCGGGAGAAGTGGATCACCGATCCCCTGAACTATCTCACCTCCGCCAATATTCATCCCACCGGCGAAAGCATCGTTTTGACCGCTCGCGGCCGTGTTTTCACGGCTCCGGTCGAAGGAGGGCGTCTCGTAAGGGTTTCCCATAAAGAGGGCGTACGCTATCGGGACACGGTTTTCATGCCCGACGGAAAAACACTGCTGGCCCTCTCGGATGAAAGCGGTGAATTCGAATTCGTTGAAATGGCGGCCGACGGGGTCGGGCCCGAAGAAAAACTGACCGATAACGGCACCATCCTGCGTTTTCGGGGAGTTCCCTCCCCCGACGGAAAACGGATCGCCTTTACGGATAAAAACAATGATCTCTGGCTCATGGAATCGGACGGGAACAATCAAAAAAAAATATCATCCAACCGGGAGGGGGTGTATGATATCGCCTGGTCCCCCGACAGCCGCTGGCTTGCCTTCAACCAGCGCGCCTTCAACAGCTTCGTCCAGATCCATCTCTACAGTCTCGAGACCGGGAAACAGGTTCCATTGACCACGGACCGGATCAACAGCAAAAGCCCAGCCTGGAGTCCGGACGGCCGCTTTCTTTATTTTCTTTCCGACCGCAACCTGCGTTCTGTGGTCGGAAGTCCCTGGGGGACGCGTCAACCCGAACCGTTTTTCAACGCCCCCTTCAAGATCTACGCGCTTTCCCTGCAAAAAGGAGTGGCTTCGCCGTTCAAACCCGACACCGAGCTTTCTCCGCCCGCTGAAAAAGCCAAACGCGCCAAATCCAAAGCTGCAGGCGCCGTCAAGATCGATCTCGAGGGGATCCGCCGGCGCATTCGGGAAGTTCCCATAGCTCCCGGCAATTACTCACATCTTCAGTCAAACGAAACCGCTCTCTTCTGGGTCGAATCCGGGCACGAATACAACGCCCCGGCCGCGCTCAAAGCCGTCAAGATCTCCAACCATGATATCGAGCCTGCCGTCGTCATGGAAGGGATCCGGGACTACAACATGTCTTTGAACGGAAAAAAACTCATGATCCTCAAGGGGAACGATTTTTATGTCGTCGACGCCGCCCCGAGCAAAGCGAACGCCCTCGCAAGGCGAAAGTCGATCTCGAAAACCTCACTTTTTCCATGGATGTCAGGGAAGATTTCCGTCAAATATTTATCGATGCATGGCGCATGGAAAGGGATTATTTCTGGGATCCCGGAATGCACGGCCTCGACTGGACCGCGCTTCGGGACAAGTATCTCCCTCTTGTGGATCGGGTCACGACGCGGCTGGAGCTGAGTGACCTCATCGGTGAGCTGATGGGCGAGCTTTCGGCGCTGCACGTCAGCGTCCGCGGCGGCGATCTCAGACGGGGACGAGATCAGGTCCGCGTAGCCGGCCTGGGAGCCCGGCTGATCCGGGATGATGCAGCGGGAGGTTACCGTATCGATTATATTTACCGATCCGATCCCGATTACCCCGAAGAGCTCTCTCCCCTGGCCGATCCGGATCTCGATATCCGGGAAGACGACCTCATCCTCAGCATCAACGGACGCAGCACGCTCTCGGTCCCCCACCCCAATGCCCTGCTTCGCAATCAGGCCGGAGAGCAGGTCCTGCTCGGCATCCGTTCGGGAAAGGACGCCACGGAACACCGTGTAGTAATCGTTCCCATCGAAAATGAATCCGGACTCCGCTATAGCGATTGGGAATACACCCGGCGGCTTAAAGTCGAGAAAGAAGGAAAGGGTGATATCGGATATGTTCACCTCCGCGCCATGGGCGGCGGAAATATCACGGAATGGTACCGCAATTTCTACCCGGTATTCAACCGCAAGGGCCTGATCATCGACGTTCGTCACAACCGGGGAGGAAACATCGATGCCTTCATCCTCGAAAAATTGATCCGGAAAGCCTGGTTCTATTGGAAGGACCGGGTGGGCCGACCCACCTGGAACATGCACTATGCTTTCCGGGGACACATGGTGGTGCTGTGCGACGAAAACACGGCTTCCGACGGTGAAGCCTTCGCGGAAGGTTTCCGACGCCTGGGATTGGGGAAGGTCATCGGAACGCGGACATGGGGCGGAGAGATCTGGCTCGGCAGCAGCAACCGGCTGACGGACGGGGGCCTGGCGCGGGCGCCCCAGACCGGAGTCTACGGACCGGAAAGGATCTGGTTGATCGAAGGACACGGCGTCGATCCCGATATCGTTGTCGACAACCTGCCGCATGCGACCTTCAAGGGAGAGGACGCGCAGCTGGACGCCGCACTCGCCTATCTCAAGGATAATATCGAGAAAGAACCGGTTGATGTTCCCGAACCGCCTCCCTATCCGGATAAATCGTTCAAGCGAGATTAGGCTCCGATTCTTCGCGTTTATTCTGTGGAACCGCGTCCTTTCCGCGGCCGGGACCTCTACGCGTTGGTAATCCGGATCAGAGTGTAAATACGAATCGATCTTCATCGACGCGCGCTTGTGAGTATTTCATTTCCATCGAAATCCCGTCCCAATCCAACTTGAACAGCTTTTTCTCTTCCTCGATGTGAGGCTCCTCCTCTAATCCGGTGATGAAGATCTTCACGATCCGGTAGGACTCGTCGAAAACCGTAACACAGGGATGATTGCGGATCGACAGGCGGCCGCTGTCGTTTCCGGCCGCAAATATGACTTTGTGAAACACCTGCTTGTCTCCCATGATCTCGATTTCCAGAGGCTCGAAGATCCTGATCCGCAGCGGATTCAAGGAGCCGTCGATTTCCAGCTTGTAGCCCGGGCGGCTATAAAACATCTCGAATCGTCGCTTTTTATCCGTTTCCCACTGCTTGAGATCGTTTTCCGCCGCCTCTCTTAATTCGATCATCTCCTCATCACTGAATACCGCGGTCGCATCAAAAGCGTTTGCGGCAGGGCGCAAAGCATCCTCCAGATATTCGCATGTTTCATTTTCGATCGATAGCTTCCAATCCGGTTTCAGCTTATCCAATATCATGGCGATCCATCTTCCTTCGATGTAGCCCAGATCCCTCACTCCGGCCGGAGCGATGCCGTCGGTGATGGATGAAGATTTAAGCGGTTCCGAACCCCGGGCGAGTTTTTCAATATACTCTGAAAGTCCTTCGGTCAGCTGCAACTCTTTTTCATACAAAGCAAACGGGGCGGTCACCATGCTCAATCTTTTCTCTCTGAGTTTCAAACCTTCCTTCGCCCAGGCCGCGGCGGCTTCGGCTTCCTCGGCGACGGCCCCTTTTTTGAAAGCTTCCTTTTCCATCCTTCTCAGGAAAAGAGACTCCGCGGTTTCCGGAGGATAGATCAACAGCAATCCATCGTTTTGTCTCCAATCGGGGTGATGGAGCCGCTGGAATACATGGAACTTTTCATGTATGACGATCCCGGCCATATCCCGGATGGAATACTTTTCTTTGGTCCTGCGTGAAGATCGGCTCAGCACGCTCGTCGCCGTCCAGACATCGTCCAGCCTCACGACCGAATTCCCTCTCACGGATGGGTGTTGCCCCTTGAACATGAAAGCTTCCGGTTTATCAGGGATGGGAATGAATCCCTCATGTCGTGATTCGGAATGGAATTGATAGGTATTCAGGCCGTCATAAATGAGAACCGGGATTTCAGGTATTTCAAAGCCCGGCCACAAGGCAAGAGAGCTGAGTTCCTCGACCTTTTCCATGACCTCGAAGACGTCGGCCTCGGGAAGCTTCTCCGGGTTCCGGCCCAAACGGAGATGAGATCCGTCGGTCGATATTTCCTTTTCGAATTCATTCATAGGACGGATGCGGATACGAAGCTCGGCCGAAAGGCCGCCGAACAACAGGATCGCCAAAAAAACAATAAGTGCGGTTCTTTTCATCTCCCCCCCTTTTTAGCTTGTGAGTCTCGATTCGTATTTTATATTTTTTTAACGATATATGAAGGATTCGGTTAATCCTTTCCATTCCATTATTCGGTCCACATCTCTTTTTTGCGTCTCATTGTGTAATACGCATATCCATGGAAAAACATTTATTTTCATGCAAATATCGGAGAGAGCAGATCCTTTTAAAACCGCTTTCAGCTGTTTTTCACCCGTTTTATGATACCGCTCCAGTCATAAGGGGCTTCAAGCCTCCGGATGATCCATTCCTGGGATGAAGTGATCCCGAACTGATCGTGCCGCCAGCCGTCTCCTTCCGGCGCCATGGAAAGCGCCTTACGATAAAGATCCACGGCCTCCTTCCTGCGCCCCTGGGCGTCGCGGACATTGCCCAGCCAGGTCGCCGCCATAAAACGGCTGCTTTCTGGAGCTTCCCCATTCAGGACTTTTTCAAAGCACGTGAACGCCTCCTCGAAATACCCTCCTTCGAAAACCACCATGCCCAGCTTGGACCATATCCGGTAATCGCGGCAGTCCGACTCCTTTGCGATTTCAAACAAAGCGATTCCCTTATCCCATGATCCGAGATAGGCAAGTCGCCGGACCCTGTCGGGAATCTCCTTGGGCCGTATGGGAAGCGGCGCATCCAGCATGGCCAGCCTTCCGAGAGGATCCAGGACGGCCCTATCGAATTCGGCTTGACTTTGAAACACGAGCTTATTGTCGCGCGCCCACCGTTCGACCCGGGCCGTCTGCGAGGAGCCGTCTTTGAATACGGCTTCCACATCCACGGGCATCGCCATGGTTTCCCCCTGGGCTTTTACCGAGATTTCCGTGCGATATCCACCGTTAACCGGCCGGCAATCCGTCGAAGATATCCTATAAGAAAGGTATCCGGGCGACCGCACCCACTGATGGAAAAACCAGTAAAGGCTCTCACCGCTTTCCTCTTCGGCGATCTTCTGAAAATCCCTGTAGCTCAACCGCTTTCCACCGTATTCATCGACACACCGCAGGTAGACGCGTTTGAAAACGTCGTCCCCGAGCGCGCTCCGCAGGGCGCTGACGATGCTGTATCCCTTGCCGTGGATCAGGACGTTGTTGCGGTCGAATCTCTGCAGCGCCTTCAGGGATTCCGGGGCGTCGGCCGTCGTGTCGTAATAATTTTCAAGTCCTTCGAGAAACCGTTTAAAAAAACTCTCGTGTCTCTCATCCCCCAGCCCCCGGGATTCCGTGTACATCCGGTCCGCGAAAATTCCCATTCCGATCATCATCCATGATTCCGTGTAATCTCCCGGTTCATCCCGGGACATGATGTATTCCCCCCAGTACTGATGTCCGATCTCATGCGCCGTGATCCACTTCCAAAAAAGCTCCGGGCGCTGCTTGAACGCCTGCTGGCCGTGGATGACGACGAGAGCCGAGGCGAAGGGATAACCGCCCATGGGACGAGAGGCCCCTGGAACAATGGTCAGGGACTCGAAAGGGAAAAAACCGTGTAGATCCTTATAGAAGCCCACGGCATCGACCGCGGTCTCCAGGCACAGCAGTGCGCATTCTCTGCCTTCCTCGGTATAAAAAGATCTTATCCGAACGCCTCCGGTTTCTCTTTCCTCGATCTGGATGTCCTTGAATATCCTCAAGCCGAAACCGGTCGTCACCCCGGCATTTTCATATGCCCCGGTTTTCGGATCCAGACGTCCGCTCGATGCCGTCACGTATCCGTCGGGTGCTTCGAATTCTACGCTGAAGGCATCCCGCGTCGGCAGTCCGTCCCACCAGAGCTTCGGATACCAGCGCTGGAAGGCGATATCATCGATGTCCGATACCGTGGTTTTCTGCGTGAAACGAATGGCAAGTTTCACGTTCTCATTCGGCCTGAAAGCCCGGGGAAGACTGAAAAAGGAGACGCCGGCATGAACCGGCTTTGACTGCCGTTGGGGAACATGCCTCATCCCGATCGAGACCTCAAGGTCAGCCGTTTTGAAAGGCCACTCCAGCGCGACCGTAGATATCGGCCTCTTCCCGGAGTTTGTGAAGAGGATCTCTCCCTCTCCGTCCAGATGTACGGCCTTTTCCTCCACACGGCAGCGGGCTTTCAGCTTATACGCGGCCGGCGGCGGGTTTTGCGGTGTAAAATAGGATGAATCCTCAACAATATCCCCGGACGAACCGCAGCCCGCAAGAAACAGCCCGATAACGATCAGCCCCCCCCATCCCGTCCTACCCGATTTAAGATTCATGCCGTCTCCTAAAGAAATTTATATCTTCACCCCTAAATACATAGACACGCCGTCAAAGATATTCGTTGCCCAAAATACACTTCCTGCAATCCACCGCAATGCACAGTGCAGCCTCTTTTCAAGGGATAAAAATCGATTCCCCGTTCCCCCGCCGCACCTGTTTCATGTGTTTATGGGGATTCGATCGGACTCCTCATGGATCCGGCGCAGTATCAGTATCCAGGTCAGGTATGCCAGGGCCAGTGGATAAAACTGCCAAAGGAACCGGCTGACTGCTTCCATGCCGGGTGGATTCGCGTGGCCGGGAATGGTGAGGATCATCAATACGAACAGGAACACCCCTCCTTTATCCGAGCTGAGATGCATGAGACAGTAATAGGCCGGAACCAGCAGCAGCAGATAGGAATAATCCTTGAACCTGGGTACAAGCAGGGCGAATACCATGCAGACCAGGAAAATCATGAGCAGGTTCCTCCGGTTTTCAGGAACCCGCTGCAGACGCCGATAAGCTTTCCAGCTAACGGCGCACACCACGATCGCGACCAAGGCGAATATGGAGGGCAGAAGAAACGCAGCCGGCATGAAGTCTTTGGCTTCTCCCCAAACCTTCAGCACATCATGTATAAAGACGTAGGTGGCGGGATTCGTGATCCCCCGCCACTCGAGGTTGGCGATCCCGCGGAAATAGCCCAAAAATCCCTGAAAAAGCATCGGATTCGTAAAATACGAGGCGGCTTGAATGGATACCCAACATGCCGCCGACCCCAAAAAATAGGCGTATTTCTTTTTAGCCCCGGAAAGTGGAAGCAGGATGAGAAAGAACAGCGGAACCACTTTGAGCATGGAGGTCAGAAGGATCATCACGCAGAAGGCCGGATATTTTTTCCGTAAAAAGAAAAAGAACGCCAGCCATAATCCGCACTGTTCCACCAGCGATATATTCCCCGCCAAAAAATCCGTGAAAAGGGCCCCGTTGAATGCGAACAGGACAAACGCGAGGAAGACGAGCCCCGCCTTCTTTTGCAGGAATTCTTTTTGCCACAGGAGCAGCAAACCGGCCAACATGATGCATTTCATGAACAAAAAAATGTTGTATGCGGTTGGAAAATCAAAAAGCGAAAAGATACGGTAAAACCAGATCGCAAGCGGAGGATAACAGTAGTACTGCTCGACGGGAATCTTCGCGATCTTCCACAAATGAGTCCGATCGTAGAAGTTGAGCCCTTTTTCGTGCATCTCGGCGGCATAATAGTGGGCCCTGAAATCCCATTGATAGACATCGCTGTTTTTTAATATCTTGCCGATAAACGCCATGAAATACAGCGCCAGCAGCAGCGATATGATCCATTTGGCGGTTTTGGGCGTGGATGCCCCGCTTTCTTCATCTGTGAGAGAGTTGATCATATCTTCTTTATTTTTCAGCACATTTCATCCTTCCGTCGGTTTCCTTTGGGGCGAGCTGTAATTCCTCTTCGTCGTCTCTCATCGCCAAAGTCATTAGTATTATATATCCATGGAGTTCGTCAACCGTTGGATTCAAATCCCTGCGAACCGGCGATGGAAGCGACGGAATTATTTTATATTTCTCAAAACCTTTTTGCGTTTTGCGGCGTCATATAATACGTATACTAAGAAACGAATAGTATACAACACATAATTATCAGGAGGGTGCGGATGATCTTTCTATCCCGGATCGAGGAGATTCTGCTGCTGTCCATCTGGAAGCTTGGGGAAAATGCCTACGGTTTATCCATCCGACGCCGGATCGAGAACGAAACCGGCGTCAAATGGATGGCGGGAGCGGTTTACGCGCCGCTGGGACGACTTAAAAAAAACGGGTATGTCTCTTCGTTTCAAGCCGAGGTTAAGACCCGAAAGGGAGGCCGTCCTCGGATCTACTATCGGCTCACGCCTTTGGGCATGGATAAACTGGCCGCCATCCAGGAAATAAACCGATCGCTTTGGGGAGCGGTTCCCGATCTTAAAAAGGAAACCACGGGATGACCGAACGGCCCTTCAGACTCCCCCGCTTCGGGCGTTCAGCGCTTTCTCATTATGCTGATGAAGACATGTTGAACGCCATCGAAGAGGATCTGGAGTGCCGCTGGGAAGAGAATTTGATTTCCGGAAGCTTTTTGAAGGCCCGAGGGTTGCTGACAGGCCAGATTGTCGCTCTCGTGCTGTCGTTTTGGCTTGAATCGATTCTTTGGAGGTTCGCCATGTTGAAAAATTACATCAAGGTGACTTTTCGCCACCTCAAACGTGAGAAAGGATACTCCTTCATCAATATCATTGGGCTCGCGGTCGGATTGGCCTGTTTCATCCTGATCGGGCTTTGGAGCCTGGACGAATTGAGCTTCGACCGTTTTCATGAAAACCGGGCCCGCTTGTACCGCCAACTGAACCGATTTGAAAGCGGTCGCACCAATCCCTCCATCACCTACGCCCTGGCGCCTGCGCTCAAGGCCGAAAGGCCCGAAGTCGAGGCCTTTTCCCGTGTGTGGCCATGGACGCATTCTCTGGTAAGAAACGGCGACATCGCTTTCGAAGAAAACAACATCCATCTGGCCGATCCCGATTTTTTCAAGATGTTTACCTTCCCTTTTATAAAAGGAGATCCCGAGACCGCCTTGACGGATCGGAATGCGCTGGTATTGACGGAATCGGCGGCCAGACGGTATTTTCGCGGGCATGACGCCGTGGGACAGACACTGCATATCACCGCCTTCAATTCCGATTTCATGGTCACCGGAGTGATACGCGACATCCCCTCGAATTCCCATATTCAGTTCGAACTCATCGGCAGAGTGGAGCATCTGGGAGAAGACCGGATCTCCCGATGGAATGAGAGTGTCGGCCCTTCCTATATACTTCTCCGGGAAGGAATCTCCGGGGATGCTTTTGCGGCTTCGATCGCCGACATCTACAAAGAAAGAGCCAATCCGCGCACCACGACGAAAGCCGCTCTGCTGCCGTTAACCAAATACTACCTTTACACGGCGGGCGGACTCGGCCGAGGCAGGACCGTCATCATCTTCTCTTTGATCGCCGTTTTTATCCTGATGATGGCTTGCATCAATTTCATGAACCTCAGCACCGCGCGATCCGCAAAACGCGCACGCGAAGTCGGGATGCGCAAGGTCATAGGAGCCGGGCGCTCCCAGATCATCAGGCAATTCACCGGAGAATCACTGCTGCTCGCCGCGATCTCTATGACGACGGCCTTGATCATGGTGGAAGCGGCCCTTCCCTCCTTCAGCCGGTTCACCGGAAAATCACTGCATCTGCTGTCCGAGGCTCATTTGCCGGTCATCGGACTCCTGCTGCTGACGACGATTGCAACCGGATTCCTGGCTGGAGTTTACCCCGCCTTTTTTCTGTCATCCTTTCCGCCTGTCGCCGTTCTGGAGGGGCGTTCGCCTCAGGGCGGAAAAGGCGCCGGTATCCGAAAAGCTTTGATCGTATTCCAGTTCGCCCTCTCCGCCGGTATTATATTCGGTACGCTGGCGGTTTCCCGACAGATGCGGCATATCCGCAGCCTGAACCTGGGGATCGACAGGGAAAACGTGATTATCCTCAATTTCAATCCATCGCTCGACAAACATTTCGAATCCTTCAGGAGCCGACTTTTGAGCGATCCGCACATCCGCAATGTCACCGCCGCCGCTCAGCGGCCCACTCAGATCGGGCAGAGCCTCGGCATCAATTGGGAGGGAAACCCTACGGATGAGCCGGTGGGAATGGATTATACCGTAGCGGATTTCGATTTCTTCGAAACCTTCGGCATGGAAATCACCCGGGGAAGGAGCTTTTCCCGCGATCATCCTTCAGATGAACGGGAAGCCTGTATCATCAACGAGACCGCGGCCCGGATCTTAGGTATGAAAAATCCGATCGGCGCCTCACTCCACATGGGGCATCCCGCCTGGCCGGAAACTTTTCGAACGGCGCGCATCATCGGCGTCGTCAAGGATTTTCATTCCCGTTCTCTGCACAATGACATTCGTCCTTTCGTCTTTCGCATGTACCGGCCTTTCCTCCAGTATGTTTTCATCAAGGTGGACGGGACACATATCCGGAAAGCTCTTGAAAATGTCGAGGCCGCCTTCAAAACCGGCGCTCCCGACTACCCTTTCCGCTTCCAATTCTTGGACGACTTTTTCAACCGGCAGTATATCTCCGAACAGCGCCTCGGCAGTCTTTTCAATGTATTCAGCCTTCTCTGCATTCTGATCTCATGTTTGGGACTCTTCGGTCTCGCCGCCTACACAATCGAACAAAAAACCAAAGAAATCGGCATCCGCAAGGTCCTTGGGGCCTCGGTGAGAGGGATCGTTTTCCGCACGACCGGCGAATTCATCAAATGGGTTGTGATCGCGGTATTGATCTCCTGGCCCCTTGCTTATTTCTTCATGAGACGGTGGCTGCAGGCATTCGCCTATAAACCCCGATTCGGCGTCGTGATCTTCGCCCTCTCCGCCGGCATAACGCTTCTGATCTCCCTGGCCGCGGTCCTCTTCCAGTCCGTAAAAGCAGCGATGCGCGAACCTATGAATTCCCTGCGGTATGAGTGAATGGACTGAATGTCCGGCGAAACGCAATTTGCAAGGGGAGATACTCTTCCCGTCCCTTCCTCACGCAACCTTTTTAGAAAAGAGGCGTCTATACCCTGCTGGTATTAACCGGAACGATTCCCAAATATCAGGGGGGAACCACTATGCTGAAAAACTATTTGAAGATCGCATGGAGAGCCGTGAAGAGTAACAGCGGCGGCTCCATTCTTAATTTGACGGGATTATCCCTGGGGATGACATGCGTAATCTTTATCTCGCTTTTTATTTCAGACGAATTAAGCTTCGATCGTTTTCATGAAAAAGGCGACAGGATATTCCGTTTAGTAAGCGATTACCGATTTTCCGGTCCCATCCTCCAGGCTCCGCTGGCGCCTCTTCTTCACCGCGAGATACCCGAGATCGAAAGCTTTACGCGTTTCTATCCCAGCCGCGCCTTCGGAAATAAAAATCTCTTGAGCCGGGGAAATAATCATATATTTTTCAATAACTTTTATTTTGCGGATCCTTCATTTTTCGAGATCTTCAGCTTCCCCATCATCGCTGGAAATCATTCTCATCCTCTGAGGGAACTCGACAGTATGGTTCTGACCCGCAGCACCGCCGAAAGGCTCTTCGGAAACGAGGATCCGATCGGTCGCCGTGTCACGCTGGAGAACCGTTTCGATTTTGTGATCAGTGCCGTAATGGAAGATGCCCCTCGAAACTCTCACTTTGAAATCGACGGGATGGTTCCATTCAACTTCTATGAACGCTTCTACGATGCCCCCGGTACTCTTGAAAAATGGGGCAACAGCGCTTTCATGTCTTATATGCTGATCACTTCCGGAGCCGATCTCGATATGCTTCAATTTAAAATCGATGCGGTTGTTGAAAAACACGTCCCCCCCAACCGTGCCAGGAAACTCACCTTGCAGCCGTTGACCGGTATCCACCTGCATTCCCACTATTTTTATGAACTGGCCGCCAACAGCGATATCCGCTATATCTATGTGTTCGGAGCCGTCGCTCTGCTGATCCTGCTGACGGCGGGGATCAACTACGTCAACCTCTCAACCGCCCGTGCTCTGAGCCGTGCGCGTGAGGTCGGTCTGCGCAAGGTGGTGGGCGCCCGCCGGGGACAGCTGCTCAGACAATTTTTGACGGAGTCTATTCTCATGAGCGAACTGGCCCTCGTTTCAGCCATGGGTATGGCGACACTTTTGATGCCATTGTTCCGCCGCTTGACGGGCAAGGATATTTCGACCGTCCTGATGTTTCAATGGGATACGATCTGGATTTTCCCTGTCGCGGCATGTTTCCTGGGGCTTGCGGCAGGCGGTATCCCCGCGCTCCTGCTTTCCGCCTTCCAACCTTTTCAGGTCCTTTCCGGTAAGCTTTCCCTGCGGAAAGGCGGATCCGACCTTTTGCGCAAAATCTTGGTTACGGCGCAGTTCACCATTTCCATCGCCCTGATCGCCTGTACGGGGATCCTCTTCCGGCAGATGAATTTCATCCGCGCCCGGAACCTGGGTTTCAACCCGGATAAGACGGTGGTGGTTCACTCCAATCGAAACCGGGAAGCGATAAAAAACATGCCGCTGATCGCGCAGCGGTTCAGAACCCTGTCCGGCGTCGTCAATGCTTCCGCCTCTTCGCATACACCAGGTCTCCGGGGTAATTACCGTGTCATGAATCTCCCCGGGAAATACGACAAAGATTCACGCGTGAACGTGCTCTCTCTCTGGGCCGATCCGGATTTCGCAGAGACCTATCAGCTGGAGTATGCGGCGGGAAGGGACTTTTCCGATCAAATCCCCACGGATCGAACCGACGCCTTCGTTATCAATGAAACGGCGGCCCGGGCGCTCGGATGGATGACGCCGGAAGAGGCCGTGGGACGGCAGGTTGAATGCAATCGCAAGATCCGGCCCGTGATCGGAGTGGTCAAGGATTTTCATATTCAATCCCTGCACTCCAGGATCGAGCCCATGATCCTTCTCTATGAAGAAAACCGTTTCTACGCCGTTTCCGCCCGTATCGCGACATCAAATATCCGAAAAACCCTGGATTCGTTAAGAAACGAATGGGAACAGATATTGCCCCATATCCCTTTCAATTATGTCTTTGTCGATGACCAGTTCGCCGCCCAGTATCAGGCGGACCGGCAGGTGGGGCGCATCATGGGGATTTTCACTCTGCTGACGGTTGCGATCTCCTGTCTCGGATTGTTCGGCCTGGCGGTATTCTCCACCGAACGCCGCATAAAAGAGATCGGAGTACGCAAAGTGCTGGGCGCATCAACAGGCAATATAACAGTGATGCTCTCGCGCCAATTCGTTCGTTGGGTTCTGCTGGCCAACCTGCTTGCCTGGCCGGCGGCTTTCCTGGCCATGCGGAAATGGCTGGATGGTTTTGCCTACCGGATCTCGGTCGGAGCGGGAGTTTTTCTGACCGCTGGGGGGCTGGCTCTGCTGATTGCTCTTGTGACCGTCGGCTTCCAGTCCTTCAAGACGGCTTCGAGTGATCCCGTACATGCCCTCCGTCACGAGTAAAACAGGGCCGGTTAGAGAGGCCCGCCGCATCGAAGCACTCTCTGATGAAGTACAAACGGAATAAAACCTTTTGCATTCATTACCTGGGGGTAAGATCCGCTTGAAGGTATTCCCCGGAATGAAAACGGAAGACGGGGTTCCGGGCGCCGTCTTCCCAAACAGCTTCCGGATGATATGAAACCCGCCTTCCGTTTCCAGCCTATCCTATTTTTGACTTAAAATCCATTCCGGATTCTATGGCCTTATTCTCATTCCTTTACGGACCCGAGTATTTGCGGCCCCTCGTATTTCTGATCCCGGCGTATTCGAATCAGCCCGGATCAATCCATCTTCAAAGTCATCAGTTCCGCTTCAGCGAGAACATCGAAGAACGCATATACATCCTTGCATGACAACGGACCGTATTCCGCCGAAACGGCGCGGGTGATATCGAGCACGCTGCGTTTGCCGTCGACGAAGTTGAGGATCTCATACGGGGCGTTCCGGCCCAGGTCCAAACCGGTCAAGGCGTCGGGGCCGACTTTGGCTTCAACATAGCCGCGCTGGAGCGGGCAGACGAAATCCGCGGCGCGGACGGGAACGATCCGGCTCATCTTCTTCTCCTCCGCGTTCAGGACGGATGCTTTTCGCGGGGAAATCCCCATTCCCGCACAGAGGCTTTTATAGATCTCGTGGGTTTCGGATTCAAGCGACTTATGGAGCGCCTTAATGGGAGCGATTGAGTTCTCAATCGACGCTTTGACCTCATCCCTGCGTGCGAACACCTTGGTGGAACGCACCGCCTCCGCTTCCCGCATCGCGGCATGCCGGGTCACATTGAGCGCCTGCTTATAGGCGCTGAACAATGCTTCTCCCTCTTCAGCTTCGAACATCGCGTTCCGCCCGTCGTATGCATCGGCAGCCACCCTTCCCAATCCGTTTCGAGTGATGAGCCGCGCCATATCCTGAGCGGCGCCGCAGGTGGCGTTCGCAAGGTAGCAGGAAGCACCCAAGCCGATGAAACACACCCGCCGCAGCTCGGAAGCATCCACCTTCTCGGGGGTGTCAAGGCTGGTGTGATGGAACGTATCCCCATGGTTGAACATAACCGCCGGCACCTTGAGCGCGCCGTCGTTGAAGATCACGTGATCGCTCCCGCCGCTGTAAGGAAGGATATTGTAAGCGAAAGGATGTTTGGATCCGTTCATGGAGGTGAGATTAAGTCCCGCCACCAGGTGGGTGAAATTGGCCACGGTGTCGTTCAGGTAGCTTGGCAGGGAGTGGGGCGTGCCCATGATGTTGAACATACCGCCGGTCAGATGGAGATCCTCGCCGATCATATCGCAGTTGATGACGGCCAGGGTATTGCGGGTTCGCTCAAGGTGGGCCTTGATATACGGGATGGTACCGTAGAATTCAGGGACCCACAGGAAGCGGATGGTCCGTTTGGGAGGATCGATCCAGCCCTTGGCGACCATCTTTTTGAGGGCCCGGGCCATCTCCAGCATGCCTCCGGATCCGCTGCCGTTATCGTTGGCGGATGGAGTGGGATGACAGAGATGCCCACAGATCAGGATCTCCTTTTCCGGCTCTTCCGTACCCGGAAATGATGCGGAAAGCACTTCGACCTCGGTTTCATAGAACTCGCTGTCCACGTCGGCCTTGAGCACGACTTTTTGCCCCTCGTCCAGCATCTTTTTCAACAGCCAGCCCTGATTCTTGCTGACGTTGAATCCGAATCCGATCTGATCGCGCTCCTCCCATTTGGGCCAATACGCGGTGTAGCGGATCATGTTGGGATAGCCGGGACGAACGTCGGGCGGATACCAGCCCACCATCCCCAGAGCGCCGCGCTTTACCACGGCCTCCCGGTTTACCGATCCGGGGCGCCCGGTGGCAAGCACGATCCTGCCCTTGACATCCTTGCCCAGGTAGCATTCCTCCCTGTCCCCGGCTCCGACATCGATCAGCTCAGCCTCGACGCCTTCGGCCGGGCCGCTGTGCTTGATAAGATTGAGCGGTATCTCTTCGAAAGAACACAGGCGATCCCGTTTGGGAGAAGTCATCCACAGCTCGGCGCTGCGGGCCCTCCAACCGATCGGAGTCTGATAGGTGTAGTAATAGGTGGATCCGTTGGACGGCCAGCCTTCGATAGCGGCATCATCGTAGCCCATGACGTCCAATTTCTCCTTGAGCATGAGGGCGGCATCATGAAAACCCTCACAGGCCTGGATCCGGTCGTACTGCGAGACCAGGACGGTATAGCGGTAAGCCAGCTCTCCGGAAACCTCATCGGTTAAAGCCCGGATGAGCTTTTTGGATGCCAGCGGTTTCTCCGCCGGCGCCGCCGTCAGGCACACACCGACGAGCAGAAGAGGCAACAGAATCATTGCGGTGCGCTGCATATTTTCATCCTCCTGAATATGGCTTGCGTGATCCGAAAGCATACGATCACAACTTATCTATCTATCATATAAATCCTATGGGAGGAAAGAAATTTGATGATATATCCTGGAGAGACGGACCATGGGATACTTCCCTTCTCCATATGAGGAGCCATCGAATCGGAAGCTCATCGCCGCGATTTTTCGCCTTCCCGTTAAACCTTCCCTATGCTCCGTACGTCTATATTAATGTGGGGGGTGTACTGCATTTATCATAATCGTCCATCACATGAGACATTGTAAAGATTGTCTGCCGTTTTCCGGAAAACATCTATTCGGAGTGAATCATGCTCAAAAATTACCTTAAGATCGCCGTCAGAAATCTGCTCAGGCACAAGGGATACGCATTCATCAACATTCTGGGTCTGGCGGTCGGGATCGCCGCCAGTATTTTAATCTTTCTCTATATTCAAAACGAGCTGAGTTACGATCGTTTTCATAAAAACGCGGAGAGGACATATCGCTTAACAGCCGACTGGTCCAACCAGGGAGACTCTCGCATACATCAGCTGGGCACCCCCTTCGTTCTGGCTAAAACCATCAGAGAGAAATACCCTCAGGTGGAGCACATCACACAACTCTGCGGGCCGATCGGCGACACCATAGCCAGACATAAAGAAATCGCGGTAAAAGAACCCGATGTTTTCGGCGCCGAACCATCTTTTTTCGATGTTTTCTCATTCCACCTGCTCCTGGGCAATCCGGAAACTTCCCTGAAGGATCCCAACTCCATCGTCCTTACCGAAAGCCTGGCATTCAAGTTTTTCGGGGAAGAGGATCCTCTGAACAAAACGATCGAGATCCAATCTCAGGGAGAATGGCGGTTTTATCAAGTAACCGGTGTGGTTCAAGATGCTCCCGAGAATTCTCACTTCCATTTCGGCATGTTGATCTCCATGAAAACTCTTTTTCCGGAACCCAGTATGGGCTGGACCTGGAATAACTACACCACCTATGTCACCCTCTCGGAAGGCGTTTCCCGGAGCCTGATGGAGGAAAAACTGGTTGAAATTGAAAAGGTTCATTGGGCTGGGGGGAGGCAGCATATCCCCTGGATCTGGACCCTTGAGCCCCTCAAAAATATTCATCTCCATTCGGACCTGGCAACGGGCAACCAGCCCAACGGCAGCATGGGTTATGTCCGGCTGTTCACCATAGTGGCACTGCTTATTCTGCTGATCGCCGGCGTCAACTTTATCAATCTGGCCACGGCCCGTTCCGCCCGCCGGGCCAAAGAGGTCGGGCTTCGTAAAGTCGTCGGATCGCTTAGAAAACAGCTCATTCAGCAGTTTCTGGGAGAATCTATCCTTATGAGCTTCATCGCCCTCATCCTTTCGGTAATCCTCATCCAGACCGCACTGCCCCTTTACCGGCGTTTGACGGGAAGAACACTTGAACTTTCTTACTTCGGTGATCCGTTCGTAATCCCGGGGCTTCTTTTTCTGGCCTTGCTTGTAGGCCTGCTGGCCGGGTTTTATCCCGCCTTTTTTCTCTCTTCTTTCAAGCTGACGGACGTGCTTAAAAGCTCCACGGGAAGAGGGAAAAAGGTCCTTATCCTTCGCAACGGTCTGGTCATCTTCCAGTTCGCCATGTCCATCCTTCTCATCATCGGGTCCCTGGTTATCTTCCGACAGCTCAATTACATCAAGAATCAAAGACTGGGTTTCGACAAGGAAAACGTGGTGGTCATCCACAATGCCGACACTTTAGGAAATCGGCTGGACGCCTACATGGACCGGTTGAAACAACACCACAGTGTTCTCGGCGTAACGGCGGCGCGTTCCGTACCGGGTTGGGGAACTCCGAATTGGGGAATCGGCGTGGAGGGCGTTCCCCGGGAACGTCCATTGAACATGAATTTCCTGACATGTGATCATGATTTCGCTTCGGTGCTCGATATCCAAATGAGCGAGGGGCGGTTCATGTCCCGGGATTTCCCTTCCGACACGGAAGCCGTCGTCATCAACCGGAAAGCCGCCGAGTATTTCGCGATCTCCGATCCCGTAGGCAAAAAACTCCGAATCTGGTGGACGAAAAAAAATCTTACCATCATCGGCATCATCGATAATTTTCACTTCGAATCTCTCCATCGGGACGTTCGCCCCATGGGCTACCTGCTTCCCGAGGCCATCGATTCCGGCAGCCGGCCTTTTCTCCTGGTCAAGATCCGTTCCGATGTCACGATGGATGTCCTCGCTGACCTCGAAAGGATGTGGATCTCCATTTCAGGCGGGCTTCCATTCGAATTCACCTTCCTGGATGAAAAGATCAACCGGCTCTACCAGAACGACAACCGGGCCGGGCAAATCGTCACCATTTTTTCCTGCCTGGCCATTTTCGTCTCCTGTCTCGGCCTGTTCGGTCTGGCCGCTTTCGTCACCGAGCAGAGAACCAAGGAGATCGGTGTGCGCAAGGTCCTGGGAGCTCAGGTATCGAACATCCTGTGGCTGCTGACGGGACGATTCGTTCGATGGGTCATCGCCGCCAACCTCATCGCCTGGCCCCTCGGCTACATTCTCATGAAGCGCTGGCTGCAGGGATTTGCTTTCCAGGCCCCTCTGCCACTGTGGATATTTCTGGTAAGCGGCATCGCCGCTTTGTTCATTGCCGCACTGACCGTAAGTTCCCAGGTGATCAAAGCCTCTCTGCTCAATCCAGCCGAAAGCCTCAAGTATGAATAATCGAATCTTTTTATTTTCCCAGCCGAACCGGTAATCATTTTTCTGTACCTGATTCAAGACTTCCAATATAATCTCTTCTATGGAAACGCAAAGCGTACGGCGGCTCGGCACCTTTCTTGGGGTTTTCACCCCCACCACGCTGACCATTTTGGGCGCCATCATGTACCTTCGATCCGGTTGGTTGGTCGGCCACTTGGGACTCAAGCAGATGCTGTTGATCGTCTTCATCGCGAATGCGATCACGATCATCACGACGCTCTCGTTTTCATCCGTGGCAACCAATATCCGGGTGGAAACGGGCGGCGCCTATTATATCATTTCCCGCAGCCTCGGCCTGGAGATGGGAGGCGCCATCGGGCTGCCGCTGTTTTTGTCCCAGACATTCTCCGTAACCCTCTATGCGTACGGATTGGCCGAAACGCTGCGCATCGTCTGGCCGGACGTTTCGGTACAGTGGTCGGCTTTCGTCATCGTCATCGCGGTGGGAGGACTCGCTTTTCTCGGTGCGAATGTCGCGCTCAAGATCCAGATTCCGGTCTTGGTTTTTGTGTTCGTATCCTTGATCGCGCTGGCCGTAGGCGCACTTTCCCGGGGAACGAGTGTGGACCACATCTTGAACACCGTTCCCTCCGGAGAAATCGCTTTCTGGGCGGGCTTCGCCATTTTTTTTCCCGCGGTCACCGGAGTCATGGCCGGATTGGGACTCTCGGGTGATCTCCGCAATCCGGAGAGCTCCATTCCCTTGGGATCCATCATGGCCGTTCTGGTCTGCTTCATCATCTACCTGATCCTGCCCGTACTGTTGGCGCTGGGAGCCGACAGCAGCGCACTGCGGAATGACACGCTTATCTGGCTGCGCATCGCTCCTTTGGGAGCGCTCATCATCATGCCGGGTTTGTTCGGCGCCATCTTTTCCTCCGCGGTCGGTTCCATCCTGGGCGCACCTCGCACCCTCCAGGCGCTCGCCCGCGATCGGATCGTTCCCCGGAGCCTGGGCAAACAGACCGGCGGCATAAAGGACTTGATCCCCGGCTTGATCGTTTCTCTTGCGATCGCATTGGCCGCTGTTTTCCTCGGCAATTTGAACACCGTCGCCACCATCGTGACCATCTTTTTTCTCACTGTATACGGGATGGTGAACCTGGTAGCCGCTTTCGAAAACATAAGCGGCGATTCCTCGTGGCGCCCTAAGCTCAGGATTCCCTGGCAGATAAATATGCTGGGGGGAGCGGGATGCGTGTTCGCCATATTCCTCATCAGCCCCACGGCGGGCTCGATCGCCGTCGCCGCCGAACTGGTGATCTGGCTCCTTCTTTCCCGCCGGGAACGTCTGAACCGTAGCGGCGATGTCCGGCGCGGACTGTATGAGTCATTGATCCGATGGGCTCTCATCAAACTGTCGAAACGCCCCATGAGCGCCCGCAATTGGCGGCCGCACATCCTCGTTTTCGTTTCCGATCCCATGGAACAGTTGGACCTTATCCGCTTCGGTAACTGTTTTGCTCAGGGACGCGGAGTGGTTACGGTCTGCGAACTCGTTGTCGACGATCTCATGAACCGTGAACTGGATCTCGAGGCAAGACAAAAAAAAATGCAGAGAATCCTGGACGAGGAAGAGCTTCTGGTATTCGCCGAATTCGACGTTGTCCAGAACGTGGTTGACGGCATCTGCAGCGTAACCCAGGCAAACGGGATGGCCGCCATGGAGAGCAACACCGTTCTCATCGGCTGGCCTAATAGAAAAGAGAGGATGGTCGATTTTCTGAAAGTCATGCGCCGGTTGGAAACCATCCACAAATCTTTGGTCATCGGGCGGATCCAACCCAAACACATTTTCCCCCGAAGGTCCGTGGAACGCAGCATCCACATCTGGTGGGGAGGGCTCCAGAAAAACGGTGATCTCATGCTGCTCCTTGCCTATCTCCTCACCCGGAACCCGGAATGGCGTGACGCCGGCATCAAACTCATGAGCATCGTTTCCACCGAGGCCAAGAAACAACGGACCGAGAAACTTCTGCGCGAACTGCTCCCCTATGTCCGCATCGAGGCCGACCCGGTCGTGTTCGTCAAATCAAAAGAAAAAAGCATCCCTGAGCTGATCCATGAAAAGAGCGCGGACGCCGACATTGTTTTCATGGGTCTGGGGGTTCCCGAGACAGGTAAGGAAAAAGCTTACGCAGAGAACATGGAAACCCTCGCGGGAGATCTCCCCGCCGTCCTGTTCGTCAAGAACTCCAGCCTGTTCGCCGGTGAGCTGCTCGAGCCCAGCGCTCTCGAGGATGTTGAAGAACCGCCTGGCGATAAACCTCATTGAACGGAATCCTCGACTGAATAATGGATTTAAGACAAAGGCTTTGCTTTCTTCGTGCAAAGCGTACCCCCCCCCCGTCCCCGGGCTTCAGAATCCCGTGATTTTCAATAGAGATCCCGTTTTTTCTTATTGTGGGTCTATGACCGGTATTCTGCTATAATGGATGTTGGAACTCGGCCGTTCACAATCCGCTCCTGATAAGTTCCGTATCGGCGGTCGATGAAGGTAGGGATAACATACGCATCCCCTATGAGGTCATAATGCCCAAGAAACAACCACACCGAAGGCGACCTGTCGGCTCGGCGGGTGCCCTGTGCCTGATACTCTTTCTCGTCGGATCGATGCAGCCCATACTCGCCGTTCAGGACATCGTACTTCCGGATGATCCTTTCCAACGCGGGCTGGTTCTCTACAATCTTTTTCGCTTTGAAGAAGCCAAAGCCAGCTTCGACGCCGTGATCCAGAAAAACCCCAAGCACAAGCAGGCTTTCTACCATCGTGGGCGGACGCTGGTGGCATTGAACCGCTTGGATGCCGCTCAATCCAATTTCGAACAGGCATTTAAGCTCGCCCCATCATGGGCCGAGAGTTCGTTCGGATTAGCGCTGATCAAGACTCACCGCCAGCAGTATGATGATGCATGGAAGCTTAATGAGAAGGGCCTGTCACTTGCTCCGGGATCCCCTGAGGGTTTTTACCAAAAAGGCATTATCCTGGGTTTCATGAAAAAAACCCGGGAGGCGATAAGCGCTTTCGAACGCTGCCTGGAAATCAAACCCGATCACGCCTACGCTCACTATCAGCTGGGCATGGCCAACTATCAGGTGAAACGCCTTGATCTTACGATCGTACACCTGACTAAGTTTCTTGAGCTCGCGCCTCAGGCTCCGGAAGCTCCCCAGGTCCGCAACCTGCTCAATTTTCTCGCCCGGCGCTGAAGCGACCCCCTTCATGGATTCCGCTTGGATCGAGTTTTCTGGACGAGAAAACCTCCGCAGAAATACGAAACGGAGCCGACGGCAAAAGCCATGATGAAGCCGCCTCCTCATCATGGTTCTGAAAAGCCCCTCAGAAAGATTGGCCGAGACTGAAGAACCAGCCCCCCCGCTTCTCCCATGGAAGAGGATCCAGATTCCGTCCGTAGTCCAACCGGATAAGCGCAAAAGGCATATCGATGCGGATCCCGGCTCCGACGGCATACCGAAGGTCGCGCGGATTGAAATCCGTAAGTTCGGCGTATACGTTTCCGGCGTCAAAAAAAAACACCCCACCCAACCATCTCCATACCGGGAAACGGAGCTCCTGGTTGATCACCAGCAATCCTTCCCCCCCCAGCGACTGTTGGAAGAATTCATCGTAAGGACCTACCATGTCGCGCTGAAAACCCCTCAACGAGTTTCCTCCCCCAGAAAAAAACCTCCGGCTGGGAATCAGGACCTGGTCGAAAGCATCCGCCAGCCCAAGGCGGAGATTGGAAGCCCATACCCACCCGCGCCCCAGATCGAAGAACAGGGACGATTGTCCGAAAAAGCTTACGAATGTGAGGTCCGAACCCAGAAAAGCGGGAGAGTACGTCAAACTGAGGGAGTGAAAAGATCCACTCCGGGCGTTCAGCTTGTTGTCCCGCGTATCGCGCAGCAGATAGACTTGAAGTTCGGAAAGAAAGACGGTTATATCAAACGGGAAAGGACCGAAGGACTCCAGTTCAAAGGTATGGATACGGCTGAGCCGATAAAGGTATGAAAGAGAAAACGCCCAGGGAAGTTCGATTTTCTGCTGGATCGTGTACCCTATCTCCCTGCTTTTGAATATCGACTCGATCTCTTCCAAGTAGGAAAAGGAGTGCAGAGTTTCCAGCTTGCGCCCCAAAAGATAGGGCGATTTGAAGGAAAGCCGAAGATCTTTCTGCCTTTGGTTCTGCCGGTAAAAGAACAAGCTCCTGCCTGCCCGGCCGATAAGATTGCTGAAGTCAATCTGCCCGAACCCTTCCAGCTTTTCTTCCGTGTTGTAGCGAAGCCCGTATCCTATGGTAAGCGGCGGCGCTTCCTCCACTTCAATCAGCACGGTCGCCTGCGTTCCTCCCATGTCGTCCGAATCCCGTCGTATATTGACTGAGCGAAACACCCCGAGCTGGTAGAGCCGCTTCTGGCTGAGAATCAGTTTTTCCATATTCAGGGGATCCCCTTCCTTGAAGAGCATTTCTCTTCGGATCACCCGTTCCGGAGTATGCCGGTTCCCTGAGAATCGGATCCGTGCGATGTGGTGCGGCTCACCCGTCTCTATCCTGTATACAAGAGAAAGATCCGCCGTATCCGCAAGCGGGATGAGATCGGGCGTGATTCGAATATCCTGATACCCCATTGAACGGTAGATCCGATCCAAGCGGCGGCGGTCTTCCATGAGGATGTCGGGATCCAAGACATCGCCCGGGCTTAAAAGAAGATCGCCCGTCAACTCCCGTTCCGAAAAAGGCAGGGGGTCCTTGAATTCCACCGACGCCACACGGCTGATCGCCCCCGACTTCAGGGGAAGAAAAACATCCAGGACACCGGTCTTCGGCTCAGCGGTGACGATCGGCCTTCCGATCTCCGCGCCGCGGTATCCTTTTCGGGCGAGCATCTCCCCGATCTGCGTCTTTGCCTGGGAGAATCGGGTCAGTAAAAGCCAAGGCCCTTTGCCTTCCCGCGGTGATATCCGTTTCAGGGCGGCAAGAACATCTTCCGTCGTCACAGGGCTGTCATCCGTAAGCCGAAAATTGCGAAGACGGTATTGTGGTCCCCGCCTCACCTGAAAAACGTAGACGATCTCTTCTTCTCTCCCCGCTTTCACCCGCGATTCCACCTCCGCCGCGTAATATCCCTTCCCGATAAGGTGATTTTTGATCCGTCTCACGGCGGCCGAAAGGGACATCTCCGTGGAGAGACGACCGTTCCAGTTTTCGATCAATTCCTTTTCCAGCTTTTTCTCTATCATATCTCCCGATATGCGGAGCGAGGCACGCCGACCGGGTTCGATCTCGAAAGTGACATCCGCCGCCCGGTCCCCCGTGATGGAAACACGGGGATCGATCACGATGTCTATATAATCCGCACGCTTATAAAGGGATTCGATACGGTCGGAAGACCGCCGAAGATCGTGATAATTAAACGGTTTCCCCTTCTTCTGCAATCGGGCGGCTTTTTTCAATTCGGCTATGGGAATTGAACCCGTTCCTTTGAATTCGACTTGACGGATCAATTCCCGCCGACCCGATGTCGTTCTCCCCCTCGGTCCCGTCCCGCGAGACCCTCCCAGTGAGAACCTGCTGCTGATACTGCCGCCGTAGCTGCCGTCGTCACGCCGGAAGGTTGACAGCGAGAAATTGCGGCTGAGACTATATTCGAGCAGCCACGCTTGGTCCTGACTGTTCGCAATGTCGATCGAATAGATCAAATCAACGTTTCGGATCAGCCCCTTTCTAAATGTGAACCTGGCTCCGGGATCCTCCTCGCTGGCGATGTTGATGGGCTCCAGGCTGACTTCCTCAGCTCCCAGCCACCGCCGAATCCGATCCGTCACCGGGGAGGCCAGCGGGCTTGCGAAGTAAAGGATCATCTGGCTGCCGATGACGTTGGCGGTTTCGCTTTTGAGCTTTTCCGTCCCATACCCGGTGATCAGCAGAGAGGCAAGCTCCCCCTGAGAACGCGCCGGTATGGAATCCAGATTGTATTCCAGACGATTCAAAGGCCCGGTGAGAGTCAACGTGATATCAAGATCGTCATAGAGATGTTTCATACGGGTGTGGCCCGTAAGATTGAGGCGTCCCTCCATGGGAGGCGCTTCGCTGTAGTCGACGGCAACGGTTTCCACTTCGAAACGCCTCTCTCCGAATGTGATCTCCCCGATCGAACGGTTCGAGATTCCTCCGGTGAGAAGCGGCATTCCCGGCGTCCCGGTCAAGCGCATATTACCCGACATCTCGAGTTCCGCCAGGTTGTTTTCGATCACCAAGGCGTCGACCGTCTCCAGCTGGACATCCAGCCGGATGTCCCGGACGATGGGAGGCAGATCCGGTTGTCCGACTGCGGGCCGACCGATCAGCCCGAAAAGCTCCCCACCGGGATAGACGGTTTTCCCGAAGAATCCCCGTTCCATGCGAACGTTACCCGTCACTCGCCACTCCGTTCCATCTCCCTGCATCCCTATGCGACCACCAACGACGCCCTGCAGTCCTTCCGGGGTATCGATCGGCACGCCTGCCGCACGCAAGTCCACTCGCGCAGAGCGAATCTGAAAGCTGTCGTGCACCAAGTCTCCGTCCAGATCCAAAGCCCCTCCATTACCGATCCCTTTCCAGCCATGTGCCGTTACGTGATTGGGAGAAATCTCAAAGGGGCCATTGATATCCGTCACCGTCAGCGGGAAATCTTTGAATTCCAGATAACCCTGGGATACTCCGCCACGACCGGAGACAATCGGGGCATCGAGCGTTCCCTTGGCTGACAGCGCCAGATCCAGCCGACCTCCAGCGGTCAGGCCTTCCAGCAAGGGATTGAAGAGTGCCACATCCATTCCGGCATTCAGTTCCGCTGAGAAAGATGCGGCTGGAAGCAGGCTTATATCGGCCCGCAATCTCAGATTGGAGTCTCCGCCTTCAAGTTCGAGTGGATCGATCATCAAACGCCCCTCGTATATCCTGGCCTGCACTTCACGTGGATTTTCCAGCTTCAACCCAGCTGAATTGAAAGCGATTCTGGAAAGAGCGCCCTCCACCGTCAAGGCCTCAATCGAGTCGATCCGCCCTCCGATATTAAATATTCCGGTGATTTCACCGTGCAAACCCGAGGACGCCGCAGACTCGGGCCGTGGCAGCCAGGCAATCGGGTCCAATCCGTTCAATCGAAGGGTGGCGTCTATTTCAGGGGCTTCCGCCTCCGGTGGAGTTCCCTTTTCAGGGAGAACGGCCGACATCGGAATGCGTCCGAAACCGCTCACCTTCCCACCCGCGGTTTCGAAGGACAGATTTTCGAGATTTAACCAGCCGTCTCCAATAACCACCTTCATACCGGCATTGCTTATGGCGAACGGACCGGCTTCAGCTTCCAGACTTCCGTTTTCCAACTCGATCCGGGCGTTGATTTCGGGGCGGTTCAAGCTTCCGTTTA